>Ga0310811_10006236_pt1 | contig 15218 bp, 10 predicted proteins | sample YCmetagenome_FD_207642 | JGI IMG/M metagenome (GOLD analysis project Ga0310811, IMG submission 207642) | Soil microbial communities from experimental microcosm in Duke University, North Carolina, United States - YC | ecosystem: Engineered > Artificial ecosystem > Soil microcosm > Unclassified ...
GCAGGGCGAACGAGGGAATCCAGAGTAGTTGTACGACAGCATCAGGAAACGCGGGAGTCTGGATATTACCCCAATGACTGTACAGTAACAGGAGCATGGCGGGTGGCAACATCGTGATGCCTTCTACTGCTCCGGTCCACTCGCGTGCCATTGCCAGAAGTATGATGCCTACAATCAGCCAGCTCAATCCCGCGAGAAATGTCATGCCAAATGTTTGCCACCACATATCGAGCGTGAAAGTGGCAATTGGTCGTGTAATTGTTTGTGTGGGGGCATTATTCATCTGTACCGTATAGGTGATCTGCTCCCCTGGGTGTGCATGCTGATACACTTGGACCATTTGTTGCCAACCAGGAATATGGTTGATGGCAATAATATGTGTATTATTGGTCAGCGAATTGGCAGGGAGTGTGAATGCAGGAAGTTGTGGCGGCGTGGCAATGGTCACAATCTCCCCTCCCTGACTATCAGGGTCAATGGTCCAGGTAAAACCGCCAAACGTTTTATGTACTTCTTGCAGCAGGCGGAGATGTCCTATTCCACTGATAAGCAGCAGGATGATGGCAATTGCAGTATAGAGTATTGTGAATCTGGGGCGTATGTACTGCCACCAGATATGGGTTTTTGCTTTTTCATCAATAATCTCAGTAGACACACTTTAGTGTAGCATTTCCATCTTCTGTCCCGCAAGCTCAGAAGAGCAATTGATGGCTTTGATTGCGAATATATGAGTATCAGCTTGAGGACTGCTATCGTTACTATTCTTATTGCCGCCGTTCTTGAAAGACTTTGGGGTATCATGGTATACTATCACTGTGATGATAGTTGCATACTTGTGCAGGTATGCAAGAAAGGAAATTGCGTATGACAGCTTCTCGTACCTCTGTTGATCTGGACCAACGTCACCAGCATCACCGGCATAATCAAGATCATACACATGGCATGGCTCGCCAGAGTTTACGATTAGCCTTCTTTCTGACGTTAATAATTCTGCTTGCCAGTTGTGTCGGTGGGTTGCTTTCTCATTCTCTTGCTTTGTTATCGGATGCGGGTCATACGCTGACAGATATTTTTGCGCTTGGTTTGGCCTGGTTCGCATCCAGTCAGGCGGAACGTCCTTCCAATGAACGGAAGACCTTTGGCTATCATCGGGTTGGTATTCTTGCGGCATTAATCAATGGATCTACATTAATTGTTATTGCATTGGTGATTGCGTGGGAAGCCATTCAGCGTTTTCATCAGCCTGTTGCCGTCAATCCATTGATCATGTTTCTTTCCGCTGCCATTGCTATCGCTGTGAACCTCTTTATTGGCTTTGGTTTACGCAAAGAAGACCACAATTTGAATGTTCGGGCCGCGGCCTTACACGTTTTTGGCGATGTTGGCGCTTCTGCGGCGGTTATTGTTGCTGGCGTGCTGATTCTGCTGACTGGCTGGACCATTCTTGACCCGATATTGTCGATGGGGATTGCGCTCTTTATTGCCGTTGGGGCATGGCGGATTGTCCGTGAAACTACTGACATTTTGCTTGAAGCAGTGCCACGCGAGATCTCGTTACAGGCTCTGGTTTCAGATATGAAGGATGTTGAAGGGGTCAAGGACGTGCATGATTTGCATGTCTGGTGTATCACCAGTGGGATGACAGCTCTTTCGAGTCACGTGTTGATCGATAATTTGCCTGCCAGTGATAGTGATATTATTCTACGTGAATTGAATGAGATGTTGCAGGAAAAATATACTATTGGTCATGCTACCATTCAGTTTGAGTATTATAAGCGTGAGCGTGTGTGCTGTGAGTCAGGAGAACTCTATTGTCACTTAGCCAGTACAGCGTCGGCGCATAGTGATCATGATCATGCTACTCATGCGCGTTAAACTGGAGTACATCTTCTGATCGCAGCGCATACCTCTTTTTGGCTACCTGCACACATACAGTAACCAGAGAGCGCGATGACCGGACTATCAAATAGTGGTTTTACCCATGTCATTTCCGGCCTCGCGCTCTCTGGTCTGTATGAAAGACTTTATTCTCCGCTATTTCTTAATTTATACACCTTAATGGCTACCTGTAGGGTCAGCCAATTGGCACGTTCCTGCAAATCGATGTCACAAAGTGATTGTAGACGTTCCAGGCGTTGAATTAACGTATTACGGTGAACAAAAAGCCGTTCAGACGTTTTTGTGAGATTACCTGCACATTCCAAATAAGTTTCAAGTGTATCAAGCAGGTCAGTGTTTTTCCGCCGATCATAGCTATCAATGTGCGCAATTTGATCCTGATAGACATCACGTAGATCGTCCATATGCGCGATTTTGTAGAGGTAACGATAGACGCCAAGATCATTGAAATGGGTAACGATGGGATGACGTTTAGCCTCATGCGCTTTATTGTCATGCAGATTTTGCCCCATCTGCAAGGCTTCATTGGCCTCCGCAAAGCCACGTCGGTAGTCGCTGATATGCTGGCAGGTATTGCCAATACCAACGGAGAGGTAGACATCGTATTCGTTACGCATCTGGTGTGAAAGCTCTTTTAGCCATGTCTTCAAACGAGAACCGCTGGGATCTTTTGTCAGGGGAATAATACAGGTCAGCAGATTTTCATGCTCATAGAAGACCGAGCCGGAGTAACTATCCTGAATACGCCGCCGGACGATACCGCTCATACGCTTATAGGCTGCTTGCAACGAGATGCCTTGCGCATAGCTGTTCGTTTCATTGTTTGCCGCAAACTGGTTATGACGTGTTTGCCCTGCTTTCGCGGGTTTAGCATCATCCCAACGAGCATCAACATGGGCGATTTCGACCATGACAGCCGCGTGTGGTCTGGTAAGATCACACCCCAAGAAGTGGGCGCGTTGACGCAGTGAGTCCTCTGAGTCCGTGGTCCCATGCATCAGATCATCGAAAAAGCCTTTGACCAGATTCTTCTGGGCGAGCTGGTTGACCAGATAACTATTCTTAATCGCAATCGCGGCCTGATTGGCAATCGTCGTTAATAATGTCTGGTCCTCTTGTGTAAATCGTCGTGGTTTAATTGAATAACAGTTGATCAATCCAAGTTGTTCAGTGCCCGCAATAAGTGGTGCGGAGATCAATGCCCGGTATTGTGAATCTTTCACTGGATTGAGGCGTTCAAGCGGATGTTCTAGGTCAGGATCCAGCTCAATGCTGGAAGTATAAGTCTCGTTGGGCGTGATTTTCTCGTGTATCTCTCGTAAGCGTTCCAGCGTTGCCCGATCAACATCAATTGGTTGAAAGTGTGCTCGATCATTCAAATTAGGTGCAGTCGCCCGGACGGTTAAGCGTCTGGCCTGACGAGGTGTCTCCAGTTCACGTTCCCGTGCCTGATCCATCAGCATAATCACACTCAGATCAACCTCCATAATCTGGACAGTAAGTGTCGCCAGTGAGCGTAGCATATCATCCAGATAGACTCCAGAACTGATGGTCTGGCTGAGGATAGAGAGTGACGTTAGCGTATTGAGTTTGCGCTGCGTGTTCTCATAGAGTTGCGCATTTTCAATTGCACTGGCAACGAGCGAGGCCGTATTGCTGATAAACGTTCTGTGCTGATCTGTAAATTCATGAGGAGCTGGGGCCTGGACAGTAATCACACCAATAAGATGACGATTTTTGGTGATAATTGGCACCGTCATGATCGATTGGAATTTTTCCTCTTCTAATTCTGGAAAGTAGCAGAAACGAGGATCTTCCAGCGCAGCATCCGACAGGAAGACGGCTTTGCGGTGGAGGGCAACCCAACCTGCAATTCCTTCCCCCAATCCCATGGTGATTTTCCCAATCAAATGTCGATACTGTTCGTTGGTACTGGCGAGCACCAGTTGCTCTTTATCCTTGTCATAAAGATAGATAAATGCGACATGGCAGGAAGTAGCGCGGACAACAGCGTCCACAAGGTGACGTAGCACTTCATCAAGCCTCAACGTTGAGCCGACGGTGGAGATCATTTCATTGAGTAAGGCATTTTCTTGCGCTCGTATCTCGATCTCTTGACGCAGTTGGGAATTTGCTGTTAACAGCTGTTCAAGTGTTTGCTCCGAGTTTACATCAGTTGGGGAGCCAGAGGGAAGCTGATGATTGGTACTGGCCTTGTAAGACATGCAACCTCCTGATCTAACATGAGATAGCACAGGTATGCGGTCCGTCACCACGGCTGCAGTCATTGAAACTGTGGTTCTGCTTTATACCTTCAACCCTGTGTATGTGTCAATAGGCGACCACCATCATGTCGCATGAGCGTCACAACGTTGGTCGCCCTCAACTCATTAACTGTCTATGGTTACTCCGTCCATAACTATATATCAGCCATTGTACCCATTTTCTGTCGCTACGTCTAGTGTTAATAGAATTTTAACAGAATTCTGGTTGAAATGACGTTGCAAAAAGTATAAATTCATGTTTTGCACAGATTTGTATAAGGGAATGTGTTTTTTCTTTACATAGAAATTTCTCTGGATTTGCTATAATGGATGCGGAGTATTTGAAGGCAATAGATTTTTAGTTTTTTGATTCAATCTAATTTGAAGGGTATTTCCATAAGTACATGTACTATTTCACTATGTGGCAGCGTTGTGGGGATACATATGAGTTGACAATCAACGATTAATCTTTGCTATAATAATAATAACCTCTATTATTTATGTGCAACGCTGTCCTTTTCTCCATACAGCGTTTTTTTATTCCTGCAGGAGGGTTTACTTCATGACAGCTGATACCGTCAACGTCTCTGAACTAGAAACAGGAATTGAGACGCATGGTATTGAACGTGTTTCACCCGAAACACGTACTCATGTCCGTATCTTTGATAATTTTACTATGTGGCTGTCCGCAAATCTGGTGATTTCGACGGTTGCGCTTGGCTCTATTGCCATTCCTGTTTTTGGCCTGGGTTTCTGGCAGAGTGTTGTAGTTATTGTTATTTTTAACATATTAGGTGTTCTTCCAGTTGCATTTTTTTCAACTCTGGGTCCAAAACTTGGTCTGCGTCAGATGACGATTTCACGTTTTTCGTTTGGCTGGGTTGGCAGCATGATTATGGCTCTATTTAATATTGCTGCCTGTATCGGCTGGTCGGCTGTCAATGTGATTGTTGGCGCACAGTTAATTACGTCGCTCAGTAAAGGTGCTTTCCCTCTCTGGTTGAGTATCCTGATTATTGCTGTGTTGACAACTTTTGTTAGTTTGTATGGGTATCGGTATGTGCATAGATATGAACGCTATGCCTGGATACCAATGGCTATTATCTTTATCATCCTGGCAGTAGTGGCGGCTCCGCATATGGCGATTGTGTCTGGACCAGCTTTTAGTATGGCTACAGTGGCTTCATTCATTTCTTATGGTGGGGCTATCTATGGTTTCGCAACAGGTTGGAGTTCCTACGCGGCGGATTATAATGTGAATCAGCCAGCAGAAACACCTGCGCGCCGTATCTTCTGGTTAACGTTCTTTGGGGTGACCATTCCGTGTATCTTGCTGGAAATTCTTGGCATGGCATTGACAACTGCTACTGTATACAAGAACTTAAGTGGCGGTGAACTGTTTGCCGCTGTGGTCCATCCTATGGGCGGTTTTGGTGATATTCTCCTGGTATTGTTGGCATTAAGTATTGTGGCGAATAACGTTCCAAATGACTATAGTCTTGGTCTGACGGTGCAGGTGTTGGGCAAAACGTTCCAGCGTGTGAATCGTGCGGTCTGGACGTTGATTGGCGCGGTCATTTATGTACTGATCGCGGTTTCCGCATCCGCCAATCTCGATGCAACACTGGATAATTTCCTGTTGTTAATGGCATATTGGTTAGGTCCGTGGGCGATTATTCTGGTGCTTGAGCATTTTGTGTTCCGTCGCGGTACTTACAATGTGAACGATTGGAATACACGCCTGAAACTGCCTCTTGGGTGGGCTGCGATTGTGGCGATGTTTGTTGGATTGGTGGGTGTCTATCTCGGTGCGGCACAGACCCTCTTTATTGGTCCTATCGCACATGCATTGGGTGGGCAGTATGGCATGGATATCGGTTTTGAATTGGGTGTGATTTTCGCGGCCATTGTCTATCTGATCCTGCGTCCGATTGAGCGTAGACAGTCGGGTCGGTAATATATCCTGATGGATGGTTTTGTGCTGATCAGGCACTGATGATAAGCTGTTTTTCCTGTTAATAAAGGGTATCTCTCAATGAGGGATGCCCTTCTGTTTTTGTCTTTTCCCGTCAGTGTTTCCATTTATGTTGAATACATGTTGTCGCAGGGTAGGTCTGTCTGGAATACTGATAAGAGAGAAGTTATTTTAATGGTTCGAAAGGATAATTATGCAATACGATCTCATTCTTCGTCATGCTCAGTTGCATCGTCAGCAGGGGCTGGTGGATATCGCGATTAAAGATGGTCAGTTTGTGCGTGTTGGGGCTGATCTAGCGGCAGATGGTGCGACCAGAGAGATTGATGCTGCGGGACGCCTTGTGGTGCCACCTTTTATTGATACTCATGTGCATCTTGATGCTGTGTTGACGGTCGGGCAACCACGCTATAATAATAGTGGAACCTTGCTCGAAGGTATCCAGATCTGGAGCGAACGGAAACCCGATCTTACCATTGAGGATGTGAAGAAGCGGGCGCTGGAGGAGATCAAATGGGAGGTTGCGCAAGGAACGCAATATATCCGCAGTCATGTTGATGTGTGCGACTCCAATTTGACGGCGTTACGAGCATTGCTTGAGGTGCGGGAGGAGGTGCGCGATATTTGTGAGCTACAACTGGTGGCCTTTCCACAGGATGGTATTCTTTCGTTTCCGGGTGGGCGCGAATTGATGCGTCGCGCAATGGAAGCAGGTTGTGATGTGGTTGGAGGCATTCCGCATTATGAAGCGACACGCGATATGGGTGTTGAGGATGTGCATTATGTTTTTGAACTGGCACAGGAATTTAATCGCGACATCGATTGTCATTGTGATGAAACGGATGATCCCTGGTCCCGCTTCACTGAAGTGATGGCTGCTGATACCATTGAACATGGCTGGCAGGGGCGTGTCACAGCAAGTCATTGTACTGCTATGCACTCTTACGATAATGCTTATGCTTTTAAACTTATTCGTCTGCTTGCGAAAGCGCAGATGAATGTGATTGCTAATCCTTTTGATAATGTGGTGTTGCAGGGGCGTTTTGATACCTATCCAAAACGCAGAGGTATTACCCGTGTCAAAGAATTGTTAGCGGGTGGTGTGAATGTGGCTCTGGGTCATGATTCGATTATGGATCCCTGGTTTCCGCTTGGACGGGGCGATATGCTTGCTGCCGCGCAACTGGCTCTTTTCCTCTGTCATATGAGTGGCTATGAAGAAATATTAGATATGTTTGATCTGATTACGAACAATGCGGCTAAAGCATTGCGTGTTCAGGATCGTTATGGCATTGTTGAAGGAAAACCAGCTAATTTTCTTATCCTCGATGCCCCTTCCGCTTTTGAAGCATTACGTCTGCTTCCTGCTCGTCTACATGTATTCAAAAATGGGAACGAAATTGCACGTACGACACCTGCTCACAGTGTTGTGTTCCAGGGTGAGCAACATGATGTGCAGACAGATGTAACATATCGTGCGAATTAAGATTTAAAGGATATTAATTCCACGCCCGATAATAATTGAAAGAATTGTCATTGCGATTAATGCTTCTATCATCATCAATAATTTTGCCGGGCGTGTGAGAGGGAATGTGTCGGCAGGGCTGAGTGCTGTCGCACCAGTGAAGGCGACGAAGAGATAATCAAAAAAGTGTGGTACCCAGCCCTGACTATTCCCGTCTACCTGCTGCGGAAACATGAAATCCGCTGCTTTATGTTGTTTCTGTTGACGTTGATGTGCCCCGCCGCCATCAATCTCCCAATACCATAACCCGAAGACAATAATATTCGAGCACCAGAGCAGTGCAGCTGTACGTAACAGGCTTTCAGCATGGGTGGAATTTCTGCCTGGTAGTGTTGTGACGAGCATGATCACACCACTGACCAGCCCGATCGTCGCGATGCCCAGAAATATTTGACCGAAGACGCGGACAATCGATGGATGGAGCGGATGACGGAAAAGATGGGGAAGTAGCACAATCAAGAAGAGAAGCAGTACTGTTGCAAGTGGAAACCAGTCTGGTAACAGCGTAATAGGTCCAGGTAAGGCGTCATATAAGATGCCGAATAGAATACCGGCGAGGATGGCTACCCAGCGTGATGTATCGGCAAAAAGCCTTTGCGAAGCATGTTCGTCTGGTGTTTGCTTTGTTATTTTATTTGATTGGGTCATGGTAAAAATCCTCTTTTTAGAGAAATGTGATGGTCCTTGCAGACCCATAACAAAATGCTCTCTTATTTTCATACGGAGTGAGAAACGATTTCAAGTTCAAATATATCCATGTATTTGTTCTTTAATAGAATTGTTGTGTTATATATCTGCTGGTATGTTGAATAGACAGAGGTTATATGACAGTCTTTTCAGAAATAAGCCGAAAAAGACAAAAACTATAGGTTCTTTCTAAGGATTGCGGTATAATCCTCATCAAACCATGAAGAGATTGTTTAGAGGATCTGAAGTCGTATAAGCAGAAAAAGGGGCGTATGTGAGATGGAAGTGGAGCAAAGCTATGAACAGATAAACATATCTGATATATTAACGACATTGCTCAACGATTTCAGTGCTATAACCGATTATCGTACTTTGCGAGACAGTCTTCCCCGCCGTCTTGCGAACGCGTTACAATGTCGTTGCGTGCTACTTTATCTACGTATAGATGAAACATTACAATTGGCATCAGGTTCGTTTGATGATATGCCTGGCTGGTCGTCTGCCCTGCTGGCGGTTGCGCATGTGAATCCAATTGCTCTTCAGAGTGATCTGCCCGAAGCTCGTGCGTGGCGTGAGCGCAGGGTCATTGGCGTGCCAGCCGGTATCCCGACATTGCTGGCTCTTCCTTTGATTTATCGTCAACGTGGCATCGGCGTTCTGGTAGTCATTCGTGGGCATGATGCTGCGCGGACAAGTTTTCCTGTGCATTGGTACGAAGATGCCAGTACGTTGCTGGAGCCAGTTGCTGGTGTGGTTGCTCTATTGCTAGAAAATACGCGTCTGTTGGAGCGAGATCGTGAGCGTATTCATGAACTCTCTTTGTTGAATAGTATGAGCAACCAGATGACGAGTTCTTCGTATGAGATGGAGCGCCTGCGCAGCATCGTTTTACGGCGTACCAGAGAGATTTCGCGTGTTGATTTATGTGATTTGCTTGATCCTGCTGCAGCCGCGGATGCCATACCCTGGCTTCATCCTACGTTACGTGATCAATTATTACAAAGATTTCATGATCAGCATTCTTCGACTCCCGTTATTATTGAACGTTTTTGTGAAGGCTACAACGAATATGTGCATGAATATTTTACTCACCTTCCTGAAACCGTCAAAACTTTTTTTGTCCTGCCGCTGATCAGTGGTCGCTCTACTGGTCTGCGTACGAATCTCCATATGCCACGGGAGGTGGCGCAGATTCCACGCGTGTTGGGATGTATTGTTGGCGCATATTACCGACCATGGAAAATTCGTCATGCTGAGATTGCTTTGTTGCAAGTGCTGGCAACGCAGGCGAGTGCAGTGCTGGAAAATATGCGGCTGATGGAAGAGGTTGTGGACGCACGGAATCAGGCTCGTATGTTGTTGCGTCAGGTTCTTGATGATCAACAATTCAAGGAACTTATTTTAGAGAGTATTCCCAGTGGACTGATCACCACTGATCAGCATGGCTGTATTCATACGTTCAATCGAGCGGCAGAAGTTATTCTTGGTTATCATGTATATGAAGTGCTTGGTCAACCTTTGCAAAAGTATTTGGATCTTGGTGATGAGCAGGGGCGTGGCGATACTCCTGCTGTAGATGTAGCTGAGCAGGAACCGGTTCTGGTTGCGCTTCATGATGGTGAACCCCAACAGCGCACGGTGGCGATAATGGATCGGTATGACCGTGAAGTGATATTGGATATAGATGTACGTCCTCTTTATGATGATGGGGATCAGCAGATTGGTACACTATTGACATTTACTGATATGACCTTGATGCATCGTCTGGAGGAAGAAAAAAGGCGTCTGGATCATCTGGCATCTCTTGGCGAGATGGCGGCCAGTGTTGCACATGAAGTGCGTAATCCGTTAGCCTCAATCAAAACTTCTATTCAAATGTTACAGGACGATTTGTTGGATGATGCTATCTCCGTATCTGATGCGCAACGTCTGGATGAAGAACGCCGCTGGATGCAAGAATCTGTCTCGGTTGTGTTGAAAGAGGTTGATCGTCTGGATACTATTGTGCGTGATTTACTGCTTTTTGCCAGACCGCACCAGCTTAAGAGAATGCAGTGTGATATTGTTTGTCTGGTAGAGCATGTCCTGGGTATGATCCAACCACAGAGTAATGCATCTCACGTTGATATCAACCGTGTCTATGAGTCGCTGCCGCCAATCTGGGTTGATGAAGGGCAGATCGAGCAGGTTTTACTCAATCTCTGTTTGAATGCGGTGCAGGCGATGACCGATGGGGGAATTTTAACAATTTCGTGTCATTGTATTTCCACGGAAGAGGCTATTTATGATACAGCCGGAACCAGTTGTCCACCGACACAGAAGCCGTCTGGTTCATCGGGTACCGCGCTCAGTGCTTATGCATGGTTGATTGATAAGCATGCAACGCAGAGAGAATTCCGTGTCGATCAATGGCTGGAAATTATTGTGAGTGATACTGGTGTGGGGATGACTCCCGAACAGATCAAGCATATTTTTCAACCATTTTACACGACGAAAGCGCATGGTATTGGCTTAGGACTGGCGATTACACGGCGTCTGGTAGAAGATCACGGTGGATACTTGAGGATTGAAAGTCAATTTGGTTGTGGGGCTGCAATGTCTGTGCGTCTGCCATATGTCACCGAAATAAATGCCCATTATTAGTGTTCCAGGTTGCGCCTTGATCTCTTTTCCCTCTCCTGTTCGTATTGCGAGCGAGCGAGCGAATTCTTGCAATGAACAATGAAGTCCAGCAGAACATTGATTGGTTGATGAGAGGTAACGGTGATTGTTGATAGTTTTTATCGTAATTGGGAGGGATGTAGACGATGAGCCTGGCTATACTCATTATTGATGATGAGCCGTATTTACCACATCAGTTCGCCCGCTTTCTGAAGAAACGTGGCTATGATGTCTATACGGCACCGGATGGCGAGACAGGCCTGGTCGAAATCCAGCATAAAACGATTGATCTTGTGCTGCTCGATTTGCGGCTACCCGGACTAAGTGGTCTGGATGTTCTGGAGCGTATTCGCAAGATTGATCATGATGTGCCCGTCGTAATGTTAACTGCTTATGGTGACGTACAAACAGCAGTTGCCGCAATGAAGTTAGGTGCCTTTGATTATCTGCTGAAGGGTTTTGATCTGGAGGAACTGCTGCTCGTTGTGCAACGGGCCCTGGAAACAAGTGCGATGTCGCGTGAGCTGCGCCAGTTGCGACGTGAGCGGAGTGATAATTATCATTTTCATTACATTGTCGGGCATAGTGAGCGGATGAGCGAAGTTTTTGATCTGGTTGCTCGTGTCGCTCGCAGTGAGGCGTCGGTTCTGATTATTGGCGAGAGTGGGACTGGCAAAGAAGTAGTGGCTCACGCGATTCATGAACAGAGCGCACGTGCTGCGGGTCCATTTCATGCCTTGAATTGTGCTGCTATCGCCAGTAATCTGATTGAGAGCGAGCTTTTTGGTTATGAACCTTATGCGTTTACGGATGCCAAAAAGCAGAAACGTGGTTTGTTGGAACTGGCTGAAGGTGGAACATTATTTCTCGATGAAGTTGGTGAGATGCCGCTGGATATGCAGGCCAAGCTTCTGCGCGTGCTGGAAACACGTTCTTTTTTTCGCCTGGGTGGTAGCAAAGAGGTGAAAATTAATGTGCGTGTCCTTTCGGCTACGAATCGAGATCTTGAGCGTGCCAAGGTTGATGGTCTGTTTCGGGCTGATCTCTATTTTCGTCTGACTGTATTAAAGATAGATCTACCCCCTTTGCGTGAGCGTCCTGCCGATATCCTGCTTTTCGCTTCGCGCTTTATCGACGATTTCAACAAGTCGTTAGGACGTAACGTGCGACGAATCAGCCCGGATGCTCAAAATCTGCTGTTTGCTTATAGCTGGCCTGGGAATATCCGCGAACTGAAGAATGTGATTGAACGTGCGATGATTCTGAGTAGTAGTGATGAAATTATGCCAATCCATTTGCCGCAGGAGATTGTTGGCGTTGCGGGCTTGCATGGGAAAACGCCAGTTGATCCCTGGGAACAATGGTTGAACACACGCCCAGGTGGTGCACTCTCATTTGAAGATGTGAGTGCACGTTTTGAACAGCATTTGATTCGTTGGGCCTTAGAAGCAGCCAGACATAATCGTACACGAGCGGCTGAATTACTTGGTTTTGCAAAAGTTGATCAGCTACGGTATTTGATGAAAAAACACTGTATTGAGTGAGTCGGGTTCAGGATAGTGTTGCGTTCTCGTTATTGGCATCGGGAACCTGTCTGGTGAGCAATTCCATTTCCAGATCTTGCCAGGCCATTTTCTCGATCGTCGCGTTATTGTAATGCTTTTTCTGCAAAAGCATATCCTGAAATTTTGCCGCGACACGTTGCCGGAATTCTGTAAGCAGTAGGCGTTGTGTGGATGGATTGGGCATCGCTCGCAGCTCGATTATATGTGATGGATAAAAGTCATTTTTGTCGAATGCCAGAGATAAAATATCACTAAATGTTGCCAGCAGGTTCAGGCGTTGTTGCGAAAAATAATTGGCCTGCGTGCTGGATGCTAATAAACAACCGGCGATATTCCCCTCAAAGCGGATGGGATGAGCAGCGGCACTGACTTCAAATTCATCCTGTATGGCAGGATATGTTTTGCTCTCGCGTAAATCGTCGTTGCTGACAATATGCCGTACTTCTACAGCGTAGCCAGAAAGGGACTCCATTCCCAGAAAGAGGACATCATGTTCCAGATCAGCGGCCCAGGGAGAATTACCTTTGCCTGCTCGCTCACGCAGACTTCGTACTTTCCCATCGATTGATGGTTCCATACACTGGACAAGTTTTACTGCCATGCCCAGGCGATTAGGATCAAGTTGTGTGAGTGCCTGTTTTAACACAGCCTCACTGATACGCCAGAAGCGCAAGCTTTCCGTCGTTGTTGCACGAATGTTCAGAATTTGAGCAAAAAAATCAGAGGGGATATGTTCAGGTGTATCTTCTGTTAACCAGGATTGTACGTCTGGAAATTGCTCCTCTAATGCCTCAAGCAATTCCTGGCGTTGATTAGCATTGATAACCTGGAGTAAATGAATGAGATGTGGACGCTGTGGCTTGGACTCGCCATTGGCCCAGCGTGATAGGGTCATACCACTTACACCCAGTGATGCCGCAAGTCGTTGGCGTTCAGATGTGGATTTAATAATCCCCTGTAAGATATTTGACCAGGATGGAGGAGGGGTGATCATACCTTTCCACCTCATAATATTACTAAAATATTGTGCAGTTCTTGTATATGATAACAGAGGATATACAGTCAGTCAACAGTTTATATTGCAATTGAGGCGTGAAAATAGTGAAAGAGTTTAGAGGGTAATATTTACGATTGTTCTGGTCAGTACCTTCTTTAAGAAAGGATTCTTTGTAACTATTTTTTTTGTCTCTTATTTGAGACGTTAAACATAAATAGAAGAGGAAGAAAGTTGCTTGAGATACTTATGTAGAAGAGAGATAAATCCTGTATTCGTCTGAAAAGCATACTATGCATGGGTCTGTTACATATAATAGTAGTAGGGGAAAATTTGTAGCGTAATCTGTATCACTGCAGACGTTGCGAATATTCTGAAGAGTACAAGCTGTTTTGCGTGGCATTTATACTAGTATGCGCTAAAAAGCATGCTATCACAATCATGGAAGAAGAGGATGAGACGGAGTGGGTCAGGAGTTGTATATGCAAAAGCGGATACTCGTTGCAGATGATGATAAAGAGATACGTGACATTGTCTCATTTATATTAAAACGACATGGATTTGTCGTCGATGCTGTCTCAAGTGGGCAACAACTGCAACGTCATCTCGCTATACAGTTACCCGATTTAATTATCCTGGATGTTATGATGCCGGGAGAGGATGGTTACCAGATTTGTAGCAATTTGCGGAAAAATCCTCAGACCAGGCATATTCCAGTCATGATTATTACTGCTCATGCTGAGGATATTTATCAACGTATCAGTGTCGATCTAGGAGCGGTTCAACATATGACGAAGCCTTTTCATCCATTAGAGCTAGCGGACTGCGTGCGATCAATTCTTGAAGTATAATAAGGATATCTGGTACGCCTGTTCATCAGAAGACTTCTTAAAATTGAGCTAGAAAGTACTTGTCTCTACGCTGAAAAGTTGGTATCATTACAAGCAAGAGCGTCCTGACGAGTTCAAGGAAGCAGTGCGGCTATGCCAAATAGATATGAACGTGAGATCGAAGAAATATTGCGCAATCTGGAACATACAGACTCCAGGCCGGGTTTGAGCCAGAAGTTTGGTGATAGATTGCGCCGAAAGCCAGGTCCCCGTATGCCTCAGTCACATTCTTTTTCGTGGAATTTTTCTACTACAGAGAAATTATTAATTGTTGCGATTGTGTGTGCGCTGGTTGCTGGTGGGTATGCTTATCTGGCTGATGCAAATATTATTACACTGATACTGGCGGTTATTAGTATCGTCTGTCTGATCATTGTTGCACTTTCGCAGGTGATTACGCCGTCTCGGCCCGCGCAATCAGTACGGTATGGCAATGTGACGATTACGCCACTGCGACGTGGCCCAATGAGTTTTATCAGGACACAGTGGAATCTCTTCATGCTGAAATTACGTTATCGGCGTCGGCGTGGGCAGCAATAAAGATCTCATGTGGGGATTTTGAAACAAGCAAAAAGTACTTGACAAAGCTCTAGAAGAGTGCTATAGTTGTCGGTGTCAGAAATAGACTAAAGACGGGGTGTGGCGCAGTTGGTAGCGTGCCTGCTTTGGGAGCAGGAGGTCCGCGGTTCGAGCCCGCGCACCCCGACTTATGCGGGAGTAACTCAGTTGGTAGAGTTCCTGCCTTCCAAGCAGGCTGT
>Ga0310811_10006237_pt1 | contig 15217 bp, 15 predicted proteins | sample YCmetagenome_FD_207642 | JGI IMG/M metagenome (GOLD analysis project Ga0310811, IMG submission 207642) | Soil microbial communities from experimental microcosm in Duke University, North Carolina, United States - YC | ecosystem: Engineered > Artificial ecosystem > Soil microcosm > Unclassified ...
ACGACCTTGATTCCGGCCGCGCCCAGATTGCGCAGCGTGCGCGCGTAATTCGAAATCAATGCGTCCCGCGAGGGCTTGCCAAGCTTGATGTCTTCATGAACCGGCACGCTCTCGATCACATCGATTGCCAGGCCCGCCGCGTGGACGGTGTCCTTCAGTTCGACGATTTTCTCGGGCGGCCAGACTTCCCCGACAGGCACGTCGTAGATGGCCGAAACAATGCCGTACATGCCCGGGATCTGACGGATATAGTCCAGCGAGACGGGGTCGTCCCGGCCGAACCACCGAAAAGTCATCTTCATGCCTTTGCCTTTTAAGGACCCGTCCCGAACTCCGGGGATGCTATGCTTACAAAAGCAATTTTTGGTCGGGTGGTCAGGCCACTAGACCGAAAAAACAGTATAGCGGCTTACTTTTGGGCGCGCAATTCAGTTGACGGAGTGAAGAGATGGAACTGCCGAGCCTCAAAGCGGAGCGCTTGTACCAGAAGATTTCGACGTTGCTCATCGGACTTATCAAGGACGGCACGTTTGAAGAAGGGCAGGCATTGCCGGCCGAGCGCGAACTGTCGAAACAACTTGGGGTTGGCCGGTCGTCGGTGCGCGAAGCGCTGATCGCACTCGAAATAGCAGGCTGGGTCGAAATCCGCACCGGCACCGGCGTGTTCGTCCGTCACCCCGACGAAGCCCGCATCGAGCCCGCGCTGATGGACGCGGAGTTCAGCGCGGCGGACTTGCTGTCCGCGCGCGCGGTGATCGAGGGCGAGATCGCCGCGCTTGCAGCCAAAAACGGCACTGATGCGCAGCGAGAAGCGCTGGCGCGAACCATCGGCATGCTGGAGGCTCAATCGGTGAACAACGCCGCGTTTCTCGACGAGGACAAGCGCTTTCACTTGCTTATCAGCGAAATGACCGGTAACGCGGTGCTGACCGAGGTGATGACGGTTCTCTGGAACAAGCGCTACAGCCCCATGTTCACTCATCTCGAGACCTTTTATGCCGACGAGAACATTCCTGTCGCGCTGAACGCGGACCATAGACGAATTGGCGAGGCGATCCTGAATCGCGACGCGCGCGCGGCGAAAAATGCAATGCGCGCGCATCTGCTCAATGTGCATCACAAACTGTTCGCGGATTCACCGGACGGCGCTCCGCCGGACAATGGCTAGATGCATGACTACGGTCGGAATAACGCGAGTACGGAACGCCTCGGCGCGAGAATGAGGTAATCGTCCTTTTCGTTCAATTTCTGACGGTTAGTGTCTAAAAACGGTTATTTATCAGAGGCTTGGTGAATCCGTGTTTCGAGGAAATGTTGCAGCACAGGAGATCCTTGCTGGACAGGGCTCTGCGGGCGATGACCGCCAGAAATTGCACGAAAAGGACGATTACCCCCGAGAGGAAGCCTGACGGCTTGCTGCCCGAGGGTACGAAGGTCCGAACCTCGAAGTGTTTGAATAATCTGATCGAGCAGGACCATCGGAACGTCAAGTCCAGAACGAACGTCATGCTCGGCTTCAAACGTTTCAGGAACGCCGCGATCACTCTGGCAGGCATAGAGTTCATGCATCGCATTTGCAAAGGACACTTCAACCTCGTGAAGCCAAGCCTCAAGGATACCGCTGCGCCCGCTGTGTGGGATGCCATCCTGACGGCTCGATAAGACTTCCTTAGTTATACGAAACACATTGACCCGGACCGCCTATTTGCACCAGAACCTCAACCTCCGCTGAGTTGCCCGTCACGGGGCACATCACGGCCAATGAGAGATGGTGGGCAGTGAGGCCTTCATGTTGAGTCTTTTGGTCTGTGCGGTCGGTCGCTGATTGCAGATCGCAGGCGACAACGGCGGACTTCGGTATTTGGTTTGAAGCAAATGGATGTTCGGACCTGCGCCGGCTGAGAGTCTTCCTGACAGCGTACCAAAACACAATGCGGCGCTAGACCAGCGACACTCCGCTGGCCATCATCTGCTCCTGGCGACTAGGTCCCCTGTACCGACGCAGATATAAAATTCTGAAAGGCAGATCACCGCCTTCGATGTCTGCCTGCGCTCTAGCCACGCACGAACCACGTTCGTTTGGCCGAAGTGAGCATGCCCCGGTACACAAGCCAGGAGACGACAAAGCTTGCTGGCGCGGAGAACGACTGCACAGGTCCCGGGACATTCATCAACACAAGACCGGCGAACGCACCTGCAAACCATGCGGTCAGGCCGCCTGGATTGAAAGCAGGCACGCGCGAATCGCGGCATTCGACTTCCCCGCCGATCAGTTCGTCGTAGCGTGTCGAAAGGATGTGTGCGAGCGCCACACCGACCCACGCGACCACGAAGATTCCCTGATACGCCAGCGCCTGCAGGATCTTCGAAAATACATCGGCCATCATCAAGGCATAAACAGCCACGCCGACAACCAGCGCCCACACGAACTTCGGCGCGCGAAGGCCGAGTACTTTCTGAGAAAAAGCCTGCATATTGATGGCCGCGAGATAGTAGTTCGCGGTATTGATGCGCGACTGCGTTACCCACACGAACAGCAGACCCCAGACCCCCATCAGCTTGAGCAGCGCAAGCACAACGGATACTTCCGAAAGTGTGCCGAGGCCTGGAATCGTACTGACCAGATAGATGCCGACCGCTCCATTCAGCAGGAACGTGACCAGATAGAACGGCATGCCAAAGTTGAAGCGGCCGTGGTAGCCCGCGTCCTCCTTGCGACCAAAACGGGCGTAGTCGAAAGTGAACATCATCAGCACCCAGACGCCCATGTAATAGACAAAGCAACTCCACCAGCCGTTGGCCGGTGCATTGCCTTTCGGGCCGAAGTCGAGCCACGCTGCGTTGTAGCCATATTCATGGGTAGCCAGCGCGACGGCAGCGACCAGCCCGAGCAGATAGAACGGCAACAGTACGCCGTTGAACTTGTCGAGCCAGTGCTGCACGCTGCCGAACACGAGTGGCACGCTGTAGCAAACGACGATCAGCGCCGCCCACCGGTAGTCGAGCACAGGAAAAAGACTGTGCGCCGCAACAGCGATCACGGACCCTTCGAATACCGCGTAGTAGATCGCAGTCGCGAAGAAGATCAACGTGGCGAGCGCCGCACCTACGCTGCCGAACAAGACCCGCGAAAATAGCGCGACGGACAGGCCGGTGCGAACCGCGTAGCGGCTGATGATGGAATTGACAATACCGTACGACACCACCGATAGCGCCATCCCGATCAACGCGTTGCGCGCACCGTAATTGAGTGCAAGCGTTGCGCCGACGACAATGTAGAACACCGCGCTGCAAACCGCCCACCAGGCCATCGTGAGCGAAAACGCCGGCATGCGGGCGTTCTCCGGTATGGCGATGGTCGATAGATCGAGATCGCTTTCGGCGGGTTCCTGTGCCAGATTGGCCATGATCGTGCTCCTCAATGCACCTGCAGGTTTGGGAACGACGCCGTGATAGCGACCGTGTTCGGTGCCATGGCGACGCGTGAAAGAAAGACAACCGGTACGGCACAAAATGACGGACGTGTGCGTCCGCGTGCGGCGCATGGCGCCGCACGATCTGATTCGCGAAAATGCACTTAGGGATCACGGGGCCGGGCGCCTAATTCAACCGGCCCGAGAATGCGCTGCTTGTGCGCTAGCGCAGCAACACCTCGCGCAACCGTGCAAGCCGCAGTTGGGCATCGCGGCGGGCAGCGAGCGCCTGCGTCATGGTGACGGGCAGGAAGTGCGCCTGATGGTTCGGTTGCATTTGCCCGATCAGATCCATGTCGGCGCTGATGACGGTGCCGATAGTGGCGTAGCCGCCGCCCGACACCGCATCACGATGCAGGATGATCGGTTCGAGCCCGGCTGGGACCTGGATCGAGCCAATCGGATAGCAGGCGTCGACAATGTTTGAGGGATCGGAGCCTGCGCCGAACGGCTGCTCGCGCTCGCGGAACTTAAGTGGCCGGCCCTGTTTGTATCGATAGCCGATACGGTCTGCTTCAGGGGCAACGGTCCATGTGTCTTCGAAAAACGTGATGGCTGACTCGTCCGTCAGACGGTGATGGTAGAGACCAGGTAGCACGCGCAATTCGACTTCGCGAGCGAGGGGCGAACGCAGCCTCTCGGGTAATTCAGTGCCCTCACGACCCGGCCCCCGGGTGCTCCCGATTCCGAGCCGGTCGCCCTTCTGCAGGCGCCTCCCCTCATGGCCGCCCAAAGCACCGAGCGTGTAAGTGGAGCGGCTTCCGAGCACCATCGGTACGTCAATGCCGCCTGCCACCGCGAGACAGGCCCGTGCACCGCCTTTCACATAATCGAACGTCAGCGTGCTGCCTGCCTTGATTCGCAGGGCGACGTTACAGGCCTGTGCTTCGCGGTCGATTTTGGGCTGCATTTCAGCGCCCGTCACGGCGATCAGCGCGTCGACATGAAACAGAAGTTGGGGGCCGAGCAGCGTGCATTCGAGTGCGGCCGCGCTCTCGGGGTTGCCCACCAGAAGATTGGCCGCGCGCAATGCGTACTGATCCAGCGCGCCGGACGGTGGAATGCCGACATGGTAATACCCTTGCCGGCCGGTATCCTGCACCGATGTAGCCAGTCCAGGCTTGACGACCTCGATGGCGTGGAGAGGGTTAGTCGGCATTGAGCACCTCGATCAACGAACGGTTGTAAGCTTCGGGGTCGCGCATAAATGATCCGAGTGAGAAATTCACATCGCGCACACGCAATGAAAAAGTCCCTGCATCGACAGCGGCCACGGCTTTGTCGTACCTGTCCCGATCGATTGGCTTGAACTTGACGATGTCGCCGGGGCGGAAGAACACCATGAAGTCGCGCAGGTAGTTCAGACGCTGTGCCGGATCGAAAATCGGTGCGGGCGTAAGGCCGAACATCTGATAGCCCCCCGCGCCACGCACCGAGTAGATGCAGCCGAAGCAACCACCATGGCCGACCGTCAGCTTCGGCGTATCGGTGCGAGGCCGCAGATATTTCGGCACCTGCAACTGACGGGCGCGTTCGACCATCTGGAACATGAACGGCAGGCCGGCCACGAAACCCACCATGGAGACAAACCATGGGGACTCGGAATGCGCCGCGATGAAGTCTTCGACATCCTTCTTCCCGTTGATCCGCGCCGCGTATTCCAGGTCCGTCGAAGCCGGGTCCTGATGGCGTTCGCGAAAACGCATCAGGGTCTCGTGCGTCCACGGATCGTTGTAAAGCACGGGCACCTCGACGATGCGTGTCGCGATGTCCAGTTCCGCCGAGCCGCCGACCTCCGCCTCGATCTGCCTGAGCAGCGCGAGGAGTGTGTCCGGCTCGATCACGCCTGGATCGTAACGAACCTGGTAAGATGCGTTAGCGGGGCAGATTTCGGTCACGCCGTCCACCTTGCGGCGCTGCAGTTCGCGCGTGATCGCGGTCCCCTTGAAGAAGGCTTCGAGCGACATGTCTTCGCTGATCTCCACGAAGATGAACTCGTCGCCACCGAATGTGTATCGGATCGTCATGCAGCCTCCTCGTTCAGGTCCGTGGAGGCCACCCGTCTGGCGCGCCAGTCGGTCATCCACGCTTCCAGGTAGTTGGTGTGGTAACGGCCGGCGCGAATGTCGTCGTCTTCGAGCAATGCGTGGTGCAGGGTCGCGGTGGTCTTGATGCCCACGATGCGCAGTTCGCTCAACGCACGCCTGAGCCGGGCGAGCGCTGCAGGCCGGCTTTCGTCAAAAACAATCAGCTTGGCGAGTAGCGAGTCGTAGAACGGCGGGACGATGTAACCCTGGTAGAGCATCGAATCGATGCGCACGCCTGGGCCCGTGGGCCAGACCAGTTCATTGATGCGGCCGGGGTTTGGACGAAAATCCTGCTCGGGATCTTCCGCGTTGATCCGGCATTCGAGCGCGGCGCCGCGCATCACGATGTCACTCTGGCTGAAGCGCAACGGTTCGCCGTCCGCGATACGCAGCGTCTCGCGCACCAGATCGATTCCGGTGATGGCCTCAGTCACCGGATGCTCAACCTGGATGCGTGTATTCATTTCAATGAAGTAGAACTCGTCGCGTGTTTCATCGAACAGGTATTCCAAGGTCCCGGCACTGCGATAGCCCACTTGCTTTGCAAGCCGCGTCGCAGATGCGCACAGCGCATTGCGCAGTACCGGCGTGAGCGAGGGTGACGGCGCTTCTTCCAGAATCTTCTGGCGGCGCCGCTGCAGCGAGCACTCGCGTTCGAACAGATGGACCACGTCGTTGCCGTCGCCGAGTACCTGCACTTCGATATGCCGGGCGCGCGCGATGAATCGTTCGAGATACACCCCGCCGTTGCCAAACGCTGCATGGGCCTCGCGTTGCGCAAGGGGCAATTCAGCGTCGAGTTGCACCGCGTCGTGCGCCACCCGGATGCCGCGCCCACCGCCGCCTGCTGCCGCCTTGATCATCACCGGGTAGCCAATTCCTGCTGCGATCTCGCGCGCTTCGTCGAGAGACAGGACGACGCCGTTGCTGCCCGGGACCGTCGGTACATCAGCAAGCTGCGCAGTTTCTCGCGCTTTTGCTTTGTCGCCCATGGTTGCAATGACGCTCGACGACGGGCCAACAAAGATCATCCCGGCGTTCTCTACCTGCGCTGCGAATGCCGCGTTTTCGGAGAGGAAGCCGTATCCCGGGTGGATGGCATCCGCCCCGCACTGCTGTGCGGCAGCGAGAATCACCGCGGGGTTCAGGTAGCTTTTCGCCGCATGCGCTGAGCCGATGTGAATTGCCTCATCGGCCATGCGCGCGGCAAGGCTGTCGCGATCTGCATCGCTGACCACCGCGACCGCCCGCATACCCAGTTCGTGTGCCGCGCGGATCACCCGCACCGCGATCTCGCCGCGATTGGCAACCAACACCGTACGGATTCGCTTCGGCTGATAGAACATGCCTGTGGAGCCGCCCGTGTTCGACGTGTTCATCGTGTTCACCCCTCGATCCGCATCAACACTTGTCCTGCATCGACCGGCTCGCCGTCGTCAACAAAAATTTCGACGACGCGGCCAGCCATGCTTGTTTCGACATCGTTGAACTGCTTCATCACCTCGACGAGTCCAACCACGGCGCCGCTTTCGATAGATACGCCTGTTTCGACGTAGGGCGCGGCCTCCGGCGACGCGCGCCGATAGAAGGTGCCAGGCAGGGGGCTGACAATATCGTGTAGTGCCATGGGTATGCTCCTCAAATCTCTTTGGGGTAACGGGAATTAGCGGGCGACCGCATTTAAGGGGGCTGCCACACGGATATCATGATTGGTCAGCACTGCGCGAGTGGCCTCGACGAGTTTGAGGGCGCCCGGCGTGTCGCTATGAATGCAGACCGAGTCGAAATCAATGTCGATGTCGTCGCCGTCGACTGTGGCCACCCGTCCTTCCACGCAGGCTCGCAACACCTTCGCCGCCACCTGAGCCGGATCGAGCCGCCCGACGCGCCGGGTAAAGACGATCGAGCCGGCGCGATCGTAGTCGCGGTCGGCGTAAAATTCGCGGATCACCGGCTGGCCGAGTTCGCGCGCAATCCGATACGTCACCGACGCTTCCATGCAATACAGCAGGAGCGTCGGATCCAGCGTCTGAAGCGTCCCGATCAGGAGGCGCGACAGGTCCTCGTCGCGCGCGGCGAGCATGTAAAGCGCCCCGTGCGGCTTCACGTGTTGCACGCTGACGTTGTAAAGGCGTGCGAATTCGCGCAGTGCACCAAGCTGATAAATGATGTCGTTGACGAGCGCCTGCGGCGTCTCGGCGATGTTGCGGCGTCCGAAGCCCACCAGATCGCGAAATCCCGGATGCGCGCCGACACCGACACCTGCCTGTTTCGCGAGTTGCACGGTACGCGCCATGATGTTGGGGTCGCCGGCGTGAAACCCGGTCGCGATGTTGGCCGAGCTGATGAGGGGCATGATGTCCTCATCGACGCCATCACCGATCTTCCATGAGCCGAAACCTTCCCCCATGTCGGAATTCAAGTCGACGCTGTGCTTTTTCATGCCAAATCTCTCCGGGGTCAACAGCCTGGTCAGATTGAAGGACGCGCGCCAGACCGGTTGAGGTGAACGTTATATGCACGCTGGCCGCCAAAATAGTTCTATTTTTATATGGCACGTTATCTGTTTTTTCGATAGCCTCAGCGGTGCAAGGAGGTGCCCAAATCAGGCTTGTCGCGGACTACTCAAGGGTGGTGGAGCAGGAGTCGTTTCTGAACACTTGCAGGCGCAAGATATTGCGCAACGCAATATCATTTTTTCAGGTGGACCTCATGGCGCTGACCCTCCGGCAACTGAAGTACTTCGTCGCCACGGCTGAACTCGGTCAAATTTCACAGGCCGCCATTCAACTGACGATTTCGCAGTCGGCAGTGACCAATGCCATCAAGGAGCTAGAGGACAGTCTCGGCACGCAACTGTTCATGCGCACCGCTTCCGGCATGACATTGACCAATACCGGGCGACGTTTTCTCAACCAGGCGTATACGATCCTGTCGTCGGTGGATGAGGCCATGCGCATTCCGAATCTCGAAAGCACGCTGACGGGCACCCTAACGCTTGCCGCAAGCTATACCGTGCTCGGCTATTTCCTGCCGCATCATTTGCAGCGCCTGAACACGCTCTATCCGCAGCTCACCATCCAGCTGCACGAGTTGAATCGCGAGTCGATAGAAGAGGGGTTGATCGCAGACCGATACGACATGGCTGTGCTGCTCACATCGAACGTTGCGAATCCGGAGTTGGTACTTGAGCCTGTCATTCATTCGGTGCGGCGCCTGTGGCTGTGTGCGCAGCACCCATTGTTAAAGCGCGAGAACGTTACGCTCGCCGATGTCGCTGCCGAACCGTTCGTGATGTTGACCGTCGACGAAGCGGCTTTTACGGCTTCGCGTTACTGGAACGAGACGCCGTACCGACCGAACGTGAAGCTACGCACATCGTCCGTTGAAGCGGTGCGCAGCATGGTGGCAAATGGAAGCGGCGTGGCGATCCTGTCGGACATGGTGTATCGCCCTTGGTCGCTGGAGGGCAGGCGCATCGAGACCGTGCAGCTACGCGATCCGGTGCCGCCGATGAGCGTGGGTCTCGCATGGCGCAGAAGCGCCGAACTGAGTCCGGCGATGCATGCGGTGCGCGAGTACTTCCGGCATACGTTCATGGAACCTCGGGCGTTCACCGGTAGCAGCTAAAGCACTGAAGTGGCGCGCGCAAGCGTTGTTTCCCGCAGCAATCGCGATCTCGTTGACCTGCCGTGACTCACGAACTTCCCGCTCAAGTTCCTTAAGCCGATCCTGCTCCTACATGCTCGTCGCTGGGCGCAAGCCACGATCCCGTTCAGCCTGCCGCACCCAGCTTCGCAGCGTCTCTCCCGGGCAGCCGATCTTCGCCGCTATCGACGCAATCACTTTCCATGGCGACTCGCGGGCGCCCTGATGCTCCAGCACCATCCGCACGGCCCGCTCACGCACTTCCGGCGAGTACCTCGGTGACTTCTTCTTTACGTTTTCCATAACTCCATTCTCTCAAACGTTGGAGCCTCCGGAAAACCCAGTGCGATTCCGTCTGAAGCAGCTCGCTGCTTAACGCGTTGGCGTCGACCATTTCCGGCCGACCTCAGCTTGCCCTGTCGCGTCTTGATGCTGATGTTGCGCGACACCGCATTTGCGCGATTCCTGTTTTCCGACATGACGGGCCACTGCCTGAATGAGCCACACAAAGATGCAGCATGCGACGTGCCAAAACATCCGCGGCGGTTCCACAAAGTACAAAACCTCAAACGGCCCCCCCCCGTCCATTTCACCCGGATATGCAAATAAGGGTAATCCCCCCTATCGTTCACTATTTTGAATTCATTCAATATAAACGTATCTTGTTGACGACATACATTTAAATGGAAAACGGACACCGCGCACATGCCAGCAGACTTGCCGACCGCTTTCAGCCTGTCGAACGACTATGCGCTCGGCTGCGCCGACCCCGTCAGCGTGACGGAGTGCGCGCTTGGACGCGCCGCCAGCGTCCCGGAAGCGTTCATCGTCCTGACCGCGGAACGCGCACGCGCTGAAGCCGCGCAATCGGCCGCGCGCTGGAAAAGCGGCGCGCCTTTGAGTCCGCTGGACGGCGTGCCGGTCGCATGGAAAGACCTGTTCGATGTCGCGGGCACTGTCACCACGGCCGCGTCGGCGGTCTACGCGAAGCACGTCGCCACGCACACCGACTCTCGGCTCGTCGCCCACGCCGCCCGCGCCGGCATGATCTGCATCGGCAAAACCAACCTCTCCGAGTTCGCCTATTCCGGCCTCGGCCTCAACCCGCACTTCGGCACGCCGGTGAACCGCGCGCTCGACGGCGGCTCGCGCGTGCCGGGCGGCTCGTCGTCAGGCGCGGCGATTGCGGTCGCGGCCGGGGTCGTGCCGCTTGCCATCGGCACCGACACCGGCGGCTCGGTGCGCGTGCCCGCCGCCTTCAACGGCATCGTCGGCTATCGCGCGAGCACCGCGCGCTATCCGAAAGACGGCACCTTCGCACTGTCCCGCACGCTCGACACAACAGGGCCGCTGGCCCGCACCGTCGCCGACTGCATCGCGTTCGACTCGGCGGTACGCGGCATCACCACGCCCGCGCCAATCAGGCCGGCGTCGCTCAAAGGCCAGCGCTTCGTGATCGACCCTACGTTCAGCGAACGACACGCGGTCAGCCCGCCGGTGCTCGGGCAACTCCACGCGGTCGTCGAACGTCTGCGCGACGCGGGCGCGCAAGTCGACGCGCGCCGCTTCGCGACGCTCGACCAGTTGCACGAACTGATCCGCATGCACGGTTGGCTCGGCGGTCTCGAAGCCTTCAATGTGCATCGCGCGTTGCTCGATTCGCCCGACGCCGAACGCATCGATCAACGCGTGCGCACGCGTCTCGAAGCGAGCCGGGTCGTGCCCGCCGAGCGCCGGGCGTTCCTGCGCGAGCAACGTCTCGCGATGATCGCGTCGTTTCGCGACGAACTCGCCGACACCACCCTGATCGCTCCCACCGTGCCGCACGTCGCTCCGTTGCGCGCACCGCTCGAAGCCGATCCCGAACTGTTCGCGCGCGTCAATCTGCAAACCCTGTCGATGACGATGCCCGGCAGTTTTCTCGACACGCCCACCGTCGCGCTACCCTCCGGCACCGACGCCGACGGCCTGCCCACCAGCGTGCAACTGATGCGCGCGCAAAACGACGACGACGCGTTGCTGCGCATCGCGCTGTCGGTGCAACACCACGCAAGCTGCAGTTCTGAAATCTGAAACAAGGAGGAAGTACAGATGGCCAAGGAAATCCTGATCACCTTCGGTATCGATGTCGACGCGGTGGCCGGCTGGCTCGGTTCGTATGGCGGCGAAGACTCGCCGGACGACATCTCGCGGGGCCTGTTCGCGGGCGAGGTCGGCTCGATGCGTCTCCTCAAGCTGTTCGAACGCGAAAAACTCAAAACAACCTGGTTCATTCCGGGTCATTCAATCGAGACCTTTCCCGAGCAGATGAAAGCGGTCGCGGACGCGGGCCACGAAATCGGCATTCACGGCTATAGCCACGAAAACCCGATTGCAATGACGCCCGAGCAGGAAGAAGCCGTGCTCGACCGCAGCATCGAACTCGTCACGCAACTGTCGGGCCGCCGCCCGACCGGCTATGTCGCGCCGTGGTGGGAATTCAGCAACGTGTCGAACGAACTGCTCGTGAAAAAGGGCATCAAGTACGATCACAGTCTGATGCACAACGACTTCCATCCGTACTACGTGCGGGTCGGCGATAGCTGGACCAGGATCGACTACAGCAAGCACCCCGATACGTGGATGAAGCCGCTGGTACGGGGCGCGGAAACCGATCTCGTCGAAATTCCGGCCAACTGGTATCTCGACGATCTGCCGCCGATGATGTTCATCAAGAAAGCGCCGAACAGCCACGGTTTCGTGAATCCGCGCGAAATCGAAACGATGTGGCGCGACCAGTTCGACTGGGTGTATCGCGAGCACGACTACGCGGTGTTCCCGATCACGATCCATCCCGACGTATCCGGCCGTCCGCAAGTGCTGCTGATGCTCGAACGTCTGATCGCGCATTTCAAGTCGCACGACGGAGTTCGCTTTTGCACCTGCGATGAAATCGCCGACGACTTCCTGCGCCGCCAGCCACGCGTCAAACCAACCTGAACCCGGCGCGATTCAAAGCGCTATGTGTAGCGTCCTTATCGGAGCATTGAGATGAAAGAAAGTGCCTTGACCCGCGCCGGCTTCAGGCTCGAAAAGATCCTCCCGGTCGACGTGAAGCGCGCCACCGTGGTCGCGTTTTTCGCGTGGGTGTTCGCGGTGTACGACTTCATTCTGTTCGGCACGCTGCTGCCGGAAATCGGCAAGCACTACAACTGGGACGCAGCGACCCAGGCCGAGATCGCGACCTTCGTGGCGATCGGCACGGCGATCATCGCGTTCGGCATTGGCCCCCTGCTCGACCGCGTGGGACGAAAGGCCGCGTTGTTGTGGACCGTCGCGGGCGCGGCGCTGTGCTCGGGTCTCACTGTTCTCGGCGGTGCGATGGGCCAGTGGCCGCTGGTGCTGATCCGTTCGCTGTCGGGCCTCGGATACGCCGAGGAAACCGTCAACGCGACCTATCTGAACGAACTGTACTCGGCCGCCGACGACCCGCGCCTGAACCGCAACAAAGGCTTTATCTACAGTCTCGTGCAGGGCGGGTGGCCGATCGGCGCGCTGATCGCCTCGGGTCTGACCGCGCTGCTGCTGCCGCGCATCGGCTGGCAAGGCTGCTTTATCTTCGCGACGTTCCCCGCCATCGTCATCTTCTTCATGACGCGACGCCTGAAGGAAAGCCCGCAATTCCTGCTGCACAAACGCATCAAGCAACTGCGCGAAGAAGGTCAGGACCAGGACGCGCGCTCGCTCGCCAGCGAACATCGGGTCGACTACGAACAACACAGCCGCGCGGGCCTGCGCGAAGCGTTTCGCGGCGACGCGCTGCGCGCGACGCTAGTGCTCGGCGGCGGCATCCTGCTGAACTGGTCGGCGATTCAGGTATTCAGCGTGCTCGGCACTACCGTGCTGACGCGCGTGCATAACGTGTCGTTCGAAAACTCGCTGCTGATTCTCGTCCTCTCGAACGTGATCGGCTATTGCGGCTATCTGAGCCACGGCTGGATCGGCGACAAGATCGGCCGACGCAACACGCTCGCAATCGGCTGGATGTGCGGTGGCCTCGCATTCGCCGGGATGTTGATGGGTCCGAGCAGCTATGCGGTGGTGGTCGCGCTGTACAGCCTGGGTCTGTTCTTTCTGATCGGGCCGTATTCGGCGGCGCTGTTTTTTATCGGCGAAAGCTATCCCACTGCGATTCGCGGTACAGGTAGCTCGATCGTTCACGCGATGGGTCCGGTCGGCGCCATCCTCGCGGGTGTCGGTGTGACCTCGATGCTGAATCACGGCGTGGACTGGTTGCATGCGGCGCTGTGGTTCGGTGCGCTGCCCTGCTTCCTGTCCGGCCTGTTGATCTTCTTCGCGAAACACGTCAACCCGGAACGTATTCATTAATTTATCGCCCTTATCGAGCAGACAAGTCATGAGCGAATCACAACGCACTAAAGTCGCGCTGATCACCGGCGCGGCGAGCGGCATCGGCCAGGCGCTCGCGCTTGCGTATGCGCAAATCGGCGTCGCGGTTGTCGGAGGATACTTTTCGGGCGATCCGCACGACCCACGCGACACCGAATGTCTTGTTTCCGAAGCGGGCGGCCTGTGCGTGATGCATCCCGTCGACGTGAGATCCGCCGACCAGGTCGACGCGTTCGCTGCCGTCGCACTGGAACGCTTCGGACGGGTCGACTTCGCCATCGCGAATGCCGGCCTGCTGCGTGCCGCGCCGCTCACCGAGATGCGCGACGAGCAATGGTTCGAGATGATCGATGTCGATCTGTCCGGCGTGATGCGCACCTTCCGCGCCGCCAGCCGGCATATGTCGGAAGGTGGCGCGATGGTCGCGGTGTCGTCGATTGCGGGCGGCGTGTATGGCTGGGAAAATCATACGCACTACTCCGCAGCGAAAGCGGGCGTGCCCGGGTTGTGTCGCGCGGTTGCGATGGAACTCGCGCCGCGAAAGATTCGCTGCAACGCAGTGATTCCCGGCCTGATCGAAACACCGCAATCGCTCGACGCGGTCAACTCGCTCGGCCCGCAAGGCCTGCTCGAAGCGGCGCGCGGCATTCCGCTGCAACGGGTCGGACGCCCTTCCGAAATCGCCACGCTAATCCGTTTTCTGACCAGCGAGGACGCGTCGTATATCACCGGCCAGGCGATCATCGCGGACGGTGGCTTGACGGTCCGCTGGCCCGGTTGAGTCGCACATCTAGTCAAGGAGAGTCGAACCATGAGCGACACATTTTCACTCGACGGCCGCCGTGCCGTCGTCACGGGCGCGGCGAGCGGCATTGGCGCGGCGATTGCACGGGCGTATGCGTCGACGGGCGCGCGGCTCGTACTGGCGGACCGCGATGTTACACGTCTCGAACAGCAGGCCGACGCCTGCCGCAAGCTGGGCGCAACGGTGCATACCGTGCAAGCCGATGTCGGCGTCGAAGCGGACGCGAATCGTATCGTCGATACCTGCATCGAGGCGCTCGGCGGCATCGATATTCTGGTCAACAACGCGGGCATGCTGACCCAGGCGCGTTGCGTCGATCTCACCACCGACATGTGGGACGAGATGATGCGCGTCGATCTGCGCAGCGTGTTTTTGTGTACGCGTCGCGCGCTAACCTCGATGATCGCGCAACGCTGGGGCCGCATAATCAACGTCGCGTCGCAACTCGGGATCAAAGGTGGCGCGGAATTATCCCACTACTCCGCGGCGAAGGCGGGCGTGATCGGCTTCACCAAATCGCTCGCGCTCGAAGTCGCGCCCGACAACGTGCTGGTCAACGCCATCGCGCCGGGTCCGATCGAAACCGCGCTGGTCGATGGGATCAGCACTGCGTGGAAAACGGCGAAGTCGGCGGAGTTGCCGTTGCGGCGTTTTGGTCGCGCCGAAGAAGTTGCTCCTGCTGCTGTGCTGCTTGCTTCGGACCCTGGCGGGAATCTGTTCGTCGGCCAGACGCTAGGCCCGAATTCCGGCGATGTGATGCCCTGAGCGGCATTCGCTAACAACCCCTGGACAAGCACCATGTGCGGAATGTGTGG
>Ga0310811_10006238_pt1 | contig 15217 bp, 17 predicted proteins | sample YCmetagenome_FD_207642 | JGI IMG/M metagenome (GOLD analysis project Ga0310811, IMG submission 207642) | Soil microbial communities from experimental microcosm in Duke University, North Carolina, United States - YC | ecosystem: Engineered > Artificial ecosystem > Soil microcosm > Unclassified ...
GATACTACTCAGTACAGATCCTACACTACATAGCGCTCATGTGGCTGCCACCGCTTAGAGGTCACATCGGGTCACCGTCAGTCACAATGCGTCACACATTGGTGGTTTGTGCACGAGCCCTATCTTAGGTATTGACTTATAGTACGTAGAGGTTTCATAGTGTTTGGACAATTGGCCGCATACATACCTGCCGCTTGTGTTTATTTTTCCATCCTCATCCATATTTGCACAATTGATTGTTCATCGCACGGACATTTGTAACCCAGGAGGTAACATATATGTGCATGTCATTATTCCCGCTACGAAGGAAAGCGGAGTGTACAGGGGCAGGACAAGAAGTAGCAAGAAATGCAAAGGGGTTTCAATATGGGTAGTGTATCGTATGTAACATGACGAGTCGTGACTTCCGAACAAGTCAGTACAATTTATACATGCCAATCTACGGATCTTCGGTAGTTGTTATTGAGCAGACGGGAAGCGTACGTTCTTATTCTGATTGTCGTCCGGAGCACCATTACCCAAGTTGGTTGGTCCAGCGTGATTGTTGACAGCCTCAACCTGCAGGTAGTTTTAGTCTGGTAGACTATGCATGGAAAATAAATCACTGACCTCCACCAGTTCCGGTGAGTCATTCTTACCACGGCTATGCCGTCTGGTCACGACTGACTCGATATCCCCATGAACTTCCTCAAAAGCTACGGTAACACCCGGGGGATTGGTACCTGGAATATTCGCAGTAGATTCATCGGTGTCTTCAGGAATCTTGATGGAGCCTCGCTCTACATCTCCATTCGCATTTGAATGCACAATATCGGGACCACGGCGGGACCAATGTACCCAATCTGGGACCGTAACACGACTACGGCTGTTCCACGTCATGGTCAACGAAACTGTGCGAGAGTGTACGCCACGGCCCATGTTGAAGAACGGGATAGATAAACCATCTGCATACCGTCTGATTCAGCGAGAAATGAGAACAGTACCCACGACAGTACTTACGAACGATGATGGAACCGAGGACGACAAAAGAAACGATAGGTTGGATGGTTGCGGCGAGATACTGTGCTTGATTTGCAGGCGGGTGTTCCGGAGTGGGTAGACGTGTAAGAGCTAGGCTAGACACAAAAACTGCGCTGACTCCCATCTAGGACGCATTAGTGAACGATGAGGGATGGTATTCAATCGACTTACTGGACCTATATACAGTATTTAGGCAAAAGCGATAACACGACGAGAACCACTTACCAAAGTGACCAGAGAATAACGCTTCCTTCCAGGAAGCAATCTCGGGTACAAACCTGTAGAGCGCCAATAAAGGTGGAATTCGCCTCAGAACCAAAATAGCAATCACGAGGAGAACGAGTTTCCAAGGGGTGATGCCATATTCAGGAGACTTGTAGGCGTCAAAAGGTAGCCAAGCGCCGATGTAGATGAAGCAGCCACAATTCAGAACATAGTCTATCACAGAAGAGAATGTGTCATCTTCTGTCTGTACATTGAAGTGACCGTCCCAAGAAATTGCAGAACCTATATATATATGTCAGACTCTAGCGATCATGCATACAGTCTGGACTCAGACCTGCTGCAAATGCTGCAAGAAGATCATCTGCACCGATAGTGCTCGCGATTCCGATAGTAAAGATGGACAGAGCCAGGTACTGTGCCACGTATGATTCACGATCTATAAAGCCCTTCTTATGAGACAGCTTCATGAGTTTGGAAAATAGAAGGCCTGGATGATAACGCAATCAGGTCAATGTACGCAGATGATTAAGCGACTTTACTGACCCAGAACAGCGCCTAAAACAGTGCCAAAAATGACCTGGTCTATTGTAGAACATGATGAATACCTTACGAAACGTTGTATAAAAGAGAAGACAAACATAGCCATCCCACCAGGAACCACTTGCCAAGAGCAGTTCGAACGGATGTCTCTACGGTGAGGTAAATGGATATCGCAAGGAACGGGTATGCAAGACCATCATTCGCTGCGGATTCCGCGGACAATATCCGACGGATATTGACAGGGACATGTTTAGTGGCAAATTTTCCGCCTGTATAAAATAAATTTAGATAATGATTAATTATGATGTCATGGTTGATAGGACTAACGAGTGATGGCAGCACACGTAACTGGGTCCGTAGGGGTCAAACAGGCAGCAATGCAAAGAGAGGAAATATAATTGAGCTGCGGAAAGAGTGCTTGTATGACGCCTGTTATGATGATGAGCGAATGAAAATAAAAAATTGGGAAGATATGCATACCGGCGACAACGACCCAGCCAAATGCCATGGTGGGCACGACCATTATGAGTAAGCTTTTGGCATGCTCTTTCATATATGCACATGGTAATTCAACTCCAACGGCGAACAAGCCAGTGGCGAGGACGACGCGCATGACCTCTAATGTTACGGTATTTTGTGAAGGGCCCCATTCGCGAGGAGTGAATACATTAGCGACATAAGGACCTATGATGACCCCGAAGCCGGTGCCGAGGACGACTTCATTGATATAAAGCTGGAGGAGGTATGGATTATTAGTTAAGATGACAGATGGAGGATATCGAACCTTCTCTTTTACTAGGAGTGATAACATGGAGAACTGGGGACAATAATCAGCATACGCAGCCACCACGTCTAACAGCAGTAAAAAGCAACATAGCTGATAGTGGATAAGAAGCGGGGAGTAGATGCATTGAAAGGAGAATGAGATTGAACGAACCAAGACTACAAAACCACCGAGACAGATGTACGCCAAACCTGGCGCGGACACCTGCAAAACCGAGTTTGTGATGATAAAAAGCAGTCAACAACAATACGGACTTGCAGCAAATCTAAATCCATGATGGCAGAAAGAAAAGGATAATAAAACTTTTGGAGGAACCTTGGAAAAAGTTGGTGGGACGTAGTAAGGACAAGAGAGTCAATGAGCCTATGTCGTGGCTCACCAAGTATTTATTGGAGATACGCTTAAGCTTGAGTTCAGCACGTGCAGTGCCGTGAAAGACCCTGCCAGGGCGGCCATGATTCAGCACTGAGCAGACCCCGAGTTAATCGGGCGATGATCGCCAAAGAGCACTATGCCTATATATATTGATTAGACTAGTCAAGACTGAAGAGATAGAAATCCTCAACTTGAACGTACGACGCTAGTTGAAAAGCGCCAATAGAGATGATAGTAAACCACAGATCAGAGTATTAGTACTTGAAAATGATGTTCCAAATGTGGTTCACCCAGACGATGTAAGGCAAAACTACGGGAGACTTTTGGTGCCTGGCCGATTGGTGAGGGACCCCGGAAGCTTACTCCGGGAGAAGGATAGACAGCTCCGTGTCCTAAAATGTAAATCCCTGGATTATCAACATCGGAACCAAGGTCCGGGCTGCTTTTCCCTTGATCACATCCTTCAAAGTCTGACATTTGAAACGTCTTGGAGTTGGATACCCTAGATAAACTACGTACTAGGTACCTACATGGTGGAAATGAAGTGGTAAATCCATATCTACCAATCAGATAAGTGCGCTATTGAAGTCGCAAGTTTCTATAACACTCTTGAGCTAAGTCTTCATTTCAGCGCTGCGGTAGGTATGTAGACGTCTCAGTCACGTCCGGATTTCTCTTGTCCGGAGCTATTTTCCAGGCCGATTTCAGCTAGCCGGGTTGGCAGGAGCTTCCGGGGGGCTATATTCAGTCACTTACGTGGGCCAACAGATTCTCCGAACCAATCATCTTGGGCTGGTTTAGATGGGCCAGTGTGCACTCAGTCTTATCATACCCAATAATACCAAGCGAACGATAAAGGACTTATTCTGATACACAGCCTATCTCTTCCTGCTCCCACCGCGACGCACATCCCTGCAACGATGGGTTCGTCTGTATCTAAGGTCCCTGCTCAAGTTTCGGGCACAACATCTTCATCCGAGTTGCTCGATGAGAAAGCTTTGGTCCGCCCACAGAGATCTACGTCTTCCGCAGCGGGTTCGTCGCCTTTGACAACCGACGGTTCAATTTCGTTATCTAATGTCGATACCTGGGAGTCCGCTGCTGCTGCTGACCCAAAGATTCAACTTGCCCGCACAATCCTTGCCCATACTAACATAAAGTCGTCGCTTACCAGTCGTCCGGCCGGGGTTGCAATACCCCACGTTTTCAATCATGAGGTGGAATTCAAAACTGCACCCGTCACAAACCAGAAGTCTAGCGGTAGATGCTGGCTCTTCGCAACTACCAATGTCATTCGACATGAAGTCATGAAGAAACTAAAGCTCAAGGAATTCCAGCTCTCCCAGGTGACCCTTTATCATCATCGGTTCTCCCCAGCTCCTCACTCACAGAATGTTATAGTCATACCTCTTCTTCTGGGATAAGTTGAACAAGTCTAACTATTACCTCGAGCTTTCTATCCAGAATGCGGACCTGCCCGTCGATGATCGCCTGGTCAACTTCCTCGCGGATGACCTCATTAGCGACGGCGGTCAATGGGACATGGTTGTCAATTTGCTCGAGGTACGCTTTCCTTACAGACAATAGCATGCTATGTCTTCAACGTCTCCCAGACATATGGCCTCGTTCCTCAGCCAATTTACCCCGAGTCATTCCATTCAAGTGCCTCGAGTCCCATCAACACCCTTTTGAAGATGAAGCTCCGAGAGCATGCTCTCACTCTTCGCACCCTCTCTTCATCACTGAAGGCCGATCCCAGCGTCTCGCAGGAATTGGCTATCTCGACCCTTCGTGCGAAGAAGGAAGAGCTCATGCAAGAGGTTTATACCATCATGAGCGCAACTCTGGGCGTTCCTCCTAAGCCTGACGCGGCCTTCACTTGGGAGTATTACACTGAAGATGGCAAGTATGCGAAGTGGGAGGGTACTCCTCTGCAGTTCTACAAGGCTTTCACAGCCAAATACTCGGTAAGTATGCATGAGGCAATTTTGATGAATGTGCATTCACAAATATCAAGCCGGCGGAGTCTTTCTCACTCATTAACGACCCGCGGAATGAGTATGGCAAGCTATACACCGTGGACAAGCTCGGCAACATTTGGGGCGGGCGACCTGTTCTGTGTAAGCCGTGTTCATCAAGTCTGCATTACAATAGCTTAACCGCTGGCAGACGTGAACACTGAGATTGATGATCTGAAGCAGGCCATAGTACGAGTAAGCAGTTTTAGATTCATCCTTCAATTACCAGATTTGATTCTGACCCCGTTCAGTCTATCAAGGCCGGCCAGCCAGTCTTCTTCGGTTGTGATGTTGGTCAATTCTCCGACTCCGGCAAGGGCGTCGGCATCATGGATACCGACTATTTCGAATACGAAGTAAGCCATTTCTGTCATAAGAATAACGGTTCTAAAAATGCACTCCTTCCCCTTACAGCAAGCATTCAACATCACGCTTGGCCTTACCAAGGCCCAGCGACTGCAGACAAACGAGTCTGCCATGACGCATGCGATGGTCATCTCCGGCGTGCATGTTGATGAGAAGACTGGTCGCCCCGTCCGATTCAAGGTAGAGAACTCTTGGGGTGAAGATAGCGGCGTCCAGGGTTTTAATGTGATGAGTGAGAAGTGGTTCGACCAGTTTGTGTTCCAGGTCGTGGTGCACAAGTCTTTGGCGACAAAGGAGCATGTAAAGATCTTCGAGTCGGGGGAGAGGGTTGTGTTGCCTGCTTGGGATCCCATGGTAGGACAGTATTATTCCGCAGATGGCAAGATGCTGATCGTACTATCCAGGGTGCTTTGGCATGAATACCTTGGGGCCTCGTGTAATTTTTATACCACATATATGCCATTTGTTTGTAAGTTTGTAGACTGATGAGTGCTGAGTGTCGGCCCCAAAATGTTGCGGGGAGATTCGTGGACTTGTTGAGCGGGTGTGGTGCTCAAAAACTGAGGCTGAATGTTCCCGGTAAGAACTGGTTGTGACAGGACTGCATGTGTTGGAATGTGAGCTTCTTTCTCTCTTACCTCTTCGGCATTACCTTCGCAAAGTTTGCATATATGTAATAGTATTGGCTTTAGTGCTTTTACCTTTAGTCTTTGTATTGCCTTCTTGACAGTAGATAATCACCAGAGTTTTTTTTGCAACGACAATAGCTCCTCAACATCTGGGCTGAACAGTATAATTCTTTTACTGTTTGATAGCCTGATATTGAAAATACAATGCCTAGTAGTTTTTTTTTCGAGATATGAAGAATTAAGTCCAGTGGAGAGTTACTGTGTAGCAGCGTAGGATTGTCTCAAGAGTTTGCATTTTTGTCACACTATGTCACACCACAACACCCTGGGGGTGACAATGCATTAAGCATTACTACTACAGCAAATCACTTTGCTGCTGTGGGCTCTGTACAGCTCTGTACAGAAGGGACCAAGCTGTGGCCAGCCATTTTTTGGTGGTGGGAAAAAAGGTGTTTTGCTGATCATATGATAGTAAGTCAATGGTGATGCATGAAGTCTTACTATTTGTAATGCATAATCATGCATCAAGCCATTACAAGTTGTAAGACAGTCACCCATAGGACACTCAGCACCCAGTACTTCTGAATTGGTCCTCAATTGGAAGGCACCATGATGATGAGAAGTACCTTCCCCTCATAGGTAGAGTTTAGTATGAGAAGCACATCCCCCTCATAGAAGCATTTCCCCACATTTCCATGCAAAATAGACATATGGTGTACATTACATCTTGGGGAGAGGTGGCACTGAGATATTCAGAAGGTCAGCATCATTGTCTGAGTCCATGGTTGAGAGAGCTCTGCCAGATGATAAAAAGGGAGACCATAAGATCTGGAAGTAATCAATAAACACCTGCATCAGCAAAACCCTAAGTTAAGGTCCCCCCTTATACAGTGCTGTATACTGTAGAGATATGACACTAGGTTCATCACATGCAGCCCATGACAATGTCACGCTTAGTATTACAGGTTTGAATGTCCAGGTGACCTGTGACCTTACCCAAATAGATTTGCCTGTGCAGCAGATCTGACAGCGTGGTGCTTTGCTGCTTGCAATGCCATTTGCAACCATCTGACATGCTGCTTCGTGATTCAAGCAACTTGCTTCAGTCTGTCATGGATTCACCTTGCCTAGCACTGAATGGAAATGAGTGGAATTGGGGACTCTATGGTTCTAAAGCCTGCCAGGTGAGTCTACTAGTATGATCTGTTTTCAAGTGCCCATCATGCCATTGCAAACTGATTTGTTTGTTGCTTCAGAGTGGCTCTTGTGTGGTTGTGTTTTTGACCAGAGCAAACTGCTGCTTTCTGTTCAACACAAGATCACACGGTTACTCAGGATCCCGACTTCAATGCAACCAACCATCCCATCTCAGACTCTGCCTGTTGCACAGCTACTTGACATCAATCTTTGCGCATCGCTGGACTGCAATCTTAGCCCAGACACTATCATTTTCTCAACAAACCCCCCTCTCCTTAGCCTTCCCAATGATTTCACAGCATGGTCAATTCCCCTGCTCCATTGCATCACTCAGCTCCTCAATCAGTTCAATCAGGCTTGGTTTAATGGTCACACTTCAGTCATCCATCCACTTTCCCCAACATTTCACCTTCCATTCTGGGTTCTTTCATACTGGAGGGACATCTCATGTGCCCTGGAGGCTCATCTCACTTGAATATTGGCCCATGATTGGGTTCTTCAGAGGCTTGAGGATGAAGAGGACACAGGCCATGGTACTTCTGGGTCAGTAGTTGTAGATGAGGTTCTAGATTCACTTGAGCATTTGACATGGGATGTTGACTTGAAGGGGTTTGGTGCTCAGACCAGTCTTTGCACACCAGAGCTTCTCCCTCTACTTGCTGACACAATGATCAATGGTTGTGTACTTGATGCTCTTATTGCTGCTATTGATGATTGTGTGGATGAACACAACGATACTGCTGTCGAGACACTTGATTTTTCAAATATATTATTCCTGAGTGACATGTGGTGGTCAAAGTATCATTTCAACAAAGCCTTTACTCAGCTGCATTACCTTGGAGACTCACTTCACAATGGCACCATACAACATGTCATTTTCCCTGTCAATGTTGCCAATGTCCATTGGGCCATCATTAGCATGGATGCTAGCACACAGATGATCTTGTACAGTGATTTGCTTGGATGGTCCATGCCTAGTTCATATGTTGATGCTATCCACTGCTGGTTGAAAAACCATGGTTTCACACCATTTGGCAAAGGATCCTTGTCTCGTAAGGAGCAGATAGACTCCTTTTCATGTGCAATTGCAGCTCTCAATACCATTAAGCATGCTGTCTTCAGACACCACCCACTGTTTGCTGATGATTCGAAATATTGTCTTTGCATGAAGGAGTTTTTGATGTTGACAAAGAGCCATTTCGAGGTTTGTTTTTACTGTGTTTTTACAACTCCAAAAACTCATTTCCTCATAACAGTCTGAGTAGTTACTTTCTGAGTCTTTGGAGAGCTCTTTTGCAGATGACACTAGTGATTTCAGTGTGAATTTTCATCATGTCCTCCATCATATCCCAGTCTCATACCAGCAACAAGCCCCTCCCCTCCACTGACAACATCCAGCTCAGTGTAAGGAATCATATTTCTGTAGGCATGGAAAGGGCATATTTACACGAGCTGTCCATTGATCATTTGCACTATGGAGTTATACAACACTTCCCTGTATAGCACACCAAAGGTGCATGCTTTCCCATGCTTATGCACTTCCTGCGCCTGCACTTAGTGCATGTTCCTGCGCACTATTTCCTATCATCCAGGAGGGCTGATTCATGTCTGAACACCCCTTTGGTATGTCATATTCCATGCTGCATGAGTGTAACAAGGATTGCAGTGCTATTACATGTCATTACATACTATTGCGCATGTTCTCCCTATCCCTTCTGCGTCCAATGAGATCTTACTTAGTATAAAGCCTGAAGGTAGCACTATTACTCCCCATTACTCCCCTTTACTGTACTTCCCTAGTGTTTGGGTTTTACTTTATAGTAGTAGTCACCATTAGGGTGTGCACCCTGTGGTTATTGCATTTTGGCTTAGATTAGATCGCCTAATCAAGCCTTGCTTTTTGTCTGCTCCACTTTTGCTCTCACTTTCACTCATGTCACTTCACACTCATTACAAATCCTTACACTGCTCCCTACCTCCCGCATTGCTTGCATGCCTTCACACACCCACATGCACTATAGGTGCATGCCTTCCCGTGCTTCACTTACTGCGCATTTCTCATCGTGCACTTCACACCTCTCTATATCCTTGTGCATGCCCCCTGTCTACTTGATAGTGGCCTAGGGGCAGTGAGACCTGACATTCTGCCTCACCAGCAGTGTTGTTGATCTTACATCTAGAGACTGATTGCGCATGCTGCAGTCAGTCTTTGTGCCTTCATTGAAATGTGTTTCCTTGAATCTTAGGGTTCATGAAGAGGACAAATCTGTTGGTTTATTCAAGTACTTTCCAACTATGACATGTGAGGAGCATCTCAAATCAGCATGGACTCCTCTCTCTTTGGAGCTAGAGAGTTGTGAGCAGGATGCCCATAGGGTTTGTGTTGAAGGAGTGGAAAGAGATGTATGCTGATGGGAGGGAAATAGGGAATGGAAACAAATCCAATGTGCCCATGAAAAGGCTATGAAAATAGCCACTACAAATCACACATCCAACATTGCTCCTGCCCTCCCAATGACAGATCTTGCCAAGGTGTCTTGCCTATATTGCGAGATTTGAAGAGATGCAAGGGTGTATAAACCTAGTGTTCAACCTGGACACAAAAGGAAGCATGAGGATACTGTTGCAGTTTGTTGTAAGGAACATCGTGTCTACCCATTGATTTTGAGGTCCTACAGGCTTGAACTCCAATGCTCGTATCACCACACTCAGAGTGCGTGCTTCGCGCCTATCTTCATGCACCTGTCCATCCTTTGTCCTTGCTGATTTACTGGTGAGTCATCTCAATTACTACAAAAGTGTTTACTTCGGATCAGAGCATGTGCCTTACATATAGTTACATACATGTTAATTGCTGAATATTCAGGAGCATGCCCTATTTGGTTCAGTACTGTGCACCTTCATGCTTATAGATACAGTATATAGAGACCTTACTGGACCTTTAACTGAGATGCTTCACACACTTCTCACTCCTTAGCTATAGTTTGATTCCAAGAGTACTGAATATACAACTGGATTTATTGCATATCTGCACTCACAATGACCTGCTGTGATGCACAAACTTGGCTAGGTAGTAGGAACACTCCCTAACCAATATGTGGCCAATACCCTGCATAGCTGCTATGTCATAGAAGACAGTGTTTGACCCTAAAGGGTTTCTGATCTAGGCTCAGGCTCAGAGGTAGTGAAATATCATCAAACTTCAGACTGGTACTGGTGAAAGAGAAACATGCTTATATAAGCCACAAATGTAATGAATGTAAAGGTAAGTAAGTAAAGCTAATATCAGCCCAAAAAAAACTTAATTGTCACACTGCCAGTATGCATAATGTCTTCAAGGATTATCTAAGTCTTCCAATGTTTCTGAATCTGAGTTAGATATGATTTCAATATCTGAATCTAGGAGAAACACTGAATTTAAACTGACATATCCATACATGGAACTATGGTACTGGTGTGCTAACAGTGGGGGATGCTGAACCTACATTTGTGCCTCTGCAGTTGCCGAGGACTCTATCATGACCCACATGTCATTGAAGGCTATCTGTAAGTTTCTCTGAAGAGATGCCTGGCATTTGGCATAGCCTTTGATGCTCTCAGTCTCAGCATCAGGTAGACCCGTTCATCACCCTGCCTGCTCATCCCTCCATGCAACATGCCAAGAAAGGAATGCTTTGACATGCTGCATCTCCTCCAGTAAAAGCTGTACTTACTGTCCAGCAGTTCATGTATGCTCTGGCTTTGCACCACTTAATGTGCAGCACTGATGACAGGATTGAAAAAACCATATCAGCAAGAAAATTGGAGTTGCTAACCATCTGCAAGAACCTCCCCAGCTGAGGCACCCTGCATCTCCCAGATCCAAGAGAGTGTCCAGTTGCCTTTGGATTGACCTGCCTCACCCTCTGACATTCTGTGCATGTGAGCTGGCTTGAGCACAGGAAAGATACTCTGCCAACCATCCTCTCTAAGTGTTCCGCATAGCCTGCTAAGTGCAGTCCATGTGTGGTAGTAGCTTTGCCAGCCTCTGTAACATTATGCTTGACCTTCCTGATGATAGCAGCAGCATGTGTGTTGGCTTGCTGACCCCAAATGTTAATATCCTCAAGTTTATATAGGTGAGTATGAAGAAGGAGATGCCAGTGGAGGTCATTCAGTGAGTCAGATGCCTGTGCATGGCACAGATCCCATTCAAATTGGCAAAGGTTCATCACAGATAGTGTATGGTGTGTGATCTCATGTACAAGATTTGTACTTGGCACCACTGCTTGATCTTGTGCTGCAGCACATTCATGCAATCTTGCAACTTTAAATGCTGAAGATCAGTTGCATGGTCACCAAGCGCCAAGAAATCTTGTAGAAGTCAATGTCTGGGGAGTTGTCTGTTAGCAATCAACCAAGGATGGCAAATACAAAACTTATTGTTCCTCTTCAATTCCAATGCCTGATGAGATAAGGACAGCCAGTGAGATTTCATGGTGGAGGGAATTGTTGATGCCATTCTTGAGCTCTTGAGCTTGTTCCTGAGAGAGTTAACCTTACAGATGCCTGTGTTATAGCTAATAAACAGTGTTAGTAGAGCTTTAGAATAAATATTGATAACTTACTTGCTGTCATTGAGCTGAAAGGATTTGTTACTGACATGTCCACTTCCCACTTTCAACTCCTTGTTTCCACATTGCTACTTCCTCTGTATGCTCAATAACAAGTGTCTCATTGAATTTGTTGAAGTCATGCTGGTGTTGGTTGCATTCTGGTATAGTGGCCTTGAGCTTCCACAGCAGACTGATACCTAGTTGATCACACAATTGAACAACAACATTTGACCTATCACAATTGCACACTTACCAATATTAGTCACTTTTTCCAGTTGAAGTTGCCAAAGTGGTCATTGAGTGTGTTGTGTCAGGAACCCAGGCCCATTTCACATGTACTGGTAGCCACAGGGTTTATATTGGCCCACTCATGCTCTGGAGCCTTGCCATCTGTATGACCCATGCCCTTTACAAGATTGTGTGAGTAGGCAATTTGACACACAAAAATGTGAGCAGGCAAGTGAAACTTTGGAACCAGAAATGTCACAAATTTGCTGCTATGTTTGATGTGCATCTGGGTGGGATACTGGGACATGCAGTCCCACAGGTGTTTGTTCCATTGACAGGCTATATTATATGATATGTTTAAGGTGATGAGATTCTTGGCAGGTTGCATGGTTGAGAAGAATAGATAGTCCATATTGATATATCTGATGGTCTTATAAGATGAGAAGCAACAATACAATAAAATATGCACTTTCCCCCTTTCTGTCATATCCCATACATTCGCGCTTCTCATCCGAAGTTCCGGATGTCAGATCTGATCAGATCTGATCCACAGATCCGTACTGGATCCGTCACAATAAGCTTCTTCATTCACATCCTGTTCATATAACGTTAAACACTGCTTATTTCCTCCATTTAGTATATCCTCCTTTCTGGTGTATCGGTTATGCTTTCTTCCAGCTATGTTTTACTGATCCATTTCACTTGTGATTAACTTCCGGCTTATGTTTGACTTCTAATAAGCATTGCTTATACATTGCGATACTTTGTGCATAGCCTCTCACGTAGTTCTATTGTATATAAACTCTTGTATATGTCCTATAGCACCCCAGTTCGAATATCATCTTAGATTGTCCTCATTCTGTTATCTGGACTCGAGTCTTAACAACTCTTGTCACCCTCCGAGACTTAAGGATTGCATCTGATAGTCTATATGCATCCGCCTCTATCTATGGATAGTCCATACTCTGTTAGTTTCTAGTCCTAGACTTGTCTAGACTAGTCCTTATACTCCCGTCCAATATCCGGACGCCATCTGGATAAGTATACGATACTATTCCTTGTCTTCGGATAGGAATACGTTACTTTCCTCTCTACCCGGATACCATATGATAGTCGTCCGGACCTTCTCAATAGCCATCCGGATCTTTGGATACGATACATATAGCATTCTGAAATATGGGGCTATACTCGGGAAAGGGGCACAGCATACGAGCTGAGGCCAAAGCCCTTCAGATCCATTACCCCTTGAGTACGACCTTAACAGTATATTCGAACTCACACCTTTCCGAGTATACTTACAACACTCTCCATGGCACCTACTAGAACTACACAGAACTCCCTCTGTAACGCTGGACTTGTGTCCATGTGACGGGACCCTACACCCATAGTCAATACCTTCACCAGTTTCTCTCAACGTCACACTAGTATTTCCGGACCAGCTCAGAGTATATCCGAGTTGATGAACTGTAGGCACCCAGAGACCCCTACATGTACTCCATCTGGATTAGCCCCGGACAATGAAGATCCTAACGATGAAGACAATGATACTCCAGGCGGAAACCCACCCGATGATGAAGGTGGAGATCCAGATGATGAACCAGACCATGATGAAGATGATGGCCTTAACGCTCAGGACTGCGTTTTCATGCAGCTATCTGAAGCCATCAATAACCTTGTGTGTAATAACCGATGCACTTCCTTTTCGGACGACTCCAAAGTCAAAGTTCATGAGCCGGATACCCTTGACGGATCCGAGCCTAGGAAGTTGTGTGCATTTTTTGTTCAATGCGAGCTTAATTTCCAGAGCAAACCCAAGACCTTCCATTCGGACCGGGCCAAAGTTAACTTCGCCCAGTCTTATCTTAAGGGCATGGCCCTCGAATGGTTTGAACCTGACCTCCTTTCAGGCAGGCTAAGTTCTCGTCCGGGTTGGGTGGATGACTACTCCGAGTTCATGCTAGAACTTCAAACTAATTTCGGACCCCATGACCCATCCGGAGATGCTGAGATGCAACTTGAGCAACTCAATATGCGCGAAGGACAATGTATTAATAAGTACGTTGTAGAATTCCAAAGGCTTGCTTCACAAGTCTGTGGATGGGGTGATGGAGCTTTATGTTGCCAATTCTATAATGGACTTCCAGCTCGTATTAAGGACGAAATCAGTCGCATGGGTAAACCCGCTACCCTCTCTGAGTTCAAAACCCTTGCCCAGACTATCGATGCCCGTTACTGGGAACATAAGGGTGAAATCTCTAGAGAAACCAAGTCCTCATCATCCAATCCTCCGAAACCGTCCACATCCGACTGTGCTAGTTCCCATCTGTCCGGATCCGGAAATCACAGATCCGGACAGAACAAATCCGCTAAACCCACATCCGCGTCTACCTTGTCCACTCCGAAAGCTCCGGATCTTAATACCAAGCTGGGTAAGGACGGAAAGCTTACGGCCAAGGAACATCAAAGACGTTTAGATAAGAAACTCTGCCTATTCTGTGGCAGACCTGGGCACACTGCTTGGGACTGCACTAAGTCAACCTCTCATGCTGCTAAGGGACGTGCAGCCAAGGTCACTCCTGAAACTAAACAGGAGGCTTCATCCATAGCAAAAAAATAGTCCACGACCCTCCTGACTCTGCACAGGATGAGGGTCGCGTTGACTCGACCCGTGCTAAGGAGTTAAGACTCAACGCTGTTGTGCTTTCGAATCTGACTTCACTTTGTCCATACGTTTCACTTCCGGACTATCCTAGTATTCCTGAATTTCCAGCTCTTGTAGATTGTGGTTCCTCTCATTGTTTTATAGAAACTAGTCTCGTCTGAAAACAAAAACTCTGTACATATCCAATTCCTCCTATTCCACTCCACTTGTTTGACGGTACTTGTAATGCTACCATTTCCGAAGCTATAGATCTCTCCGTTCGTTTTTCTTCCAGCAAAGTTACCTCCGAAATGTTTTACGTTACTCCTTTGGATTCATCTTGTCTTATCGTCCTTGGATATAGCTGGCTTTCCCTACACAATCCATTGATTGATTGGGTTACAGGCAGCATCGACTTCCAGACGACACCTCATAGAATGCCACCAACCCCTCCGACGTCACCTCCACTTCTGGATCCTATTCCTACAGTGGAACCTCACCCTCCGACTTTGCCAGAACCATCCGCTGATAATCCGGTTCCTAATATATCGCTAATCAATGCAGTAGCCTTTTGCAGGGCCTGTAAATTAGAAGGATCC
>Ga0310811_10006239_pt1 | contig 15216 bp, 12 predicted proteins | sample YCmetagenome_FD_207642 | JGI IMG/M metagenome (GOLD analysis project Ga0310811, IMG submission 207642) | Soil microbial communities from experimental microcosm in Duke University, North Carolina, United States - YC | ecosystem: Engineered > Artificial ecosystem > Soil microcosm > Unclassified ...
TTAGCGCTTATATCTGCAACGCGCTCATTCTCCCCTTCTCTCAAGCTTGATGTTCAAAGCTTGTATTTGAAAGGTGATCATCAACCTCCTTTACCCAACCTTGATATCCAGGTATAGCCATCTCTGCCAAAGCTTGATGGTCATGGCCTGGATCTGCAGGGCGCTGTGATGCACAAACTTGGCTAGGTAGTAGGAACACTCCCTAACCAATATGTGAGTCAATACCCTGCCTAGCCGCTATGTAAGTAAAGCTAATATCAGCCCAAGGAAAACTTAATTGTCACAGCGCTCATCCTCCCCTTCTTTCAGGTTTGACATTCAACCCCTGTATTTGGAAGGCGCTCATTCTCCCCTTCTCTCAAGCTGTATATTCAAGGCCTGGATCTGAAAGGCGTTCATCCACCTCTTTTACCCAACCTTGATATCCAGGTATAGCCATCTCTGCCAAAGCTTGACAGTTATGGTCTGGATCTGCAGGGCGCTCATTCTCCCCTTCTCTCAAGCTTGATGTTCAAAGCTTGTATTTGAAAGGTGATCATCGACCTCTTTTACCCAACCTTGATATCCAGGTGTAGCTATCTCTGCGAAGGCTTAACATTCATGGCCTGTATTTGGAGAGCGCTCATCCTCCTCTCCTCTCCAGCTTGACATTCATCGCCTGTATTTGCAGAGCACTCGTCCTCCCCTCCTCTCAAGTTTGACATTCAAGGCCTGTATTTGGAGAACGCTCATCCTCCCCTATTATCCAACCTTGACATCAAGGCCTGTATTCGGAGAGCGCTCGTCCTCCCCGATTACCCAAGATTCCGAAAGTTGTAGAGACTCAAGTCCCTAAAGGCTCAGCAACAGGGAGGGGGAGATCGTCTTGACTCACTGTGATGCTACTGCTGTTTCATTCCGGCCATAATTAGTGCCATCTGAACTGACTGATGACCAATGCATTGATCTAATATAATACAACACCATGTACATATGCTAATCCACGTGCATTTCATCATCTGTTGTCACATGTTTCAATTCATCCATTGGAAATGGCCTGCACCTGCGATGACGTGGTGGAGGGGGTACCCTTTTGTTTTTCTTGGCCATGGTCATCTTTTTGTGAATCTCCCGACGCTTTTGCCTCTCTGTCTTCCTTCTCAAATTCCCATCAGCATCAAATGGTTGCGAGTCCATCAGATCAGCCGCAAATATGCGCTTTCCCTTGATCACTTTCATTGTACGACGCGCTCTTGGAGCTCTCCTGTGACTCTCGCCCCCTCTTCCAACACGGTCGATCCTGTAAAATGCAGGATTCGTTATGAACACTATGGCGTCCTTCTTTTGGACCCACACTCTTGCACCGCTCGCAGGAAGACAGTGAAGGTCCGAAAATATGTCGCATAAACCTTGCTTGAGCGATGCCTGCTGAACCCCATCTAATGTCTTCATCGTCCTATGATATTCTGCGATATATCCATCTCCTTCCCACAGCGCACACCACTGAGACTGAGCATTGCGTTTATTGGAAGCATCAGGGTCAGGAAAGAATAACGAGCATCTGTCCACAAAAGCTCTCGACTTGGGACCCAAGCGACCTGGAGTCACGCCTGCATTGTCATGCAAACCAGCATTGCAAGCTTCGAAAGCGATTGAAGTTAGTGTATCATCGATGCTCGTTATCGTCCAGCACCTCATGGCTTCCTGAAGTGAGCTTGGGTAAGGTCTGATGCCTTTAAATATTTCCGGCGTCAGCATGAGCCACACATGCCTTGTGAACATTACGACCAAACGTCCAACATTTAGTTGAGTGTTGGACAATTTGGATGACCATGACCATGGTCTCATGATCATCGCAGGCGAGTTGGCGATCGCTAACTTGAGTCTAGTCCAGGTTGGCGTCCGACCAAGAGGATATTCTTCTGATTCCGATTCATCGCTTCGCAACGCGTCCATCCTTTCCACCGCTCTATCCCTTTGTGCCTTCGCAGTTACGCCCATAAGTCCCAAAACATTTACATCATCTATTTGCTGCACCTCGTCGAGGCATGTGCTGCTGCTGAGGTCGAAGTCCTGCAAGAAAAACATGCCAGCTGTCTCAAGTACATTCCTGTACTCGAGGAGGGCTAGGGATTCACGGACATGATAGTCATAGATGATAGGGGTCGACGTTGTTGAGCGAAGCATGTGGTTTAGCAAGCCAGTCAGAATGCCGAGATTGGGAGGGTTCTTTTTTACGATGCTGATTTGGGTCCTTTGAATCTCCCGTACACGTCTCCTCATAAGCTCGAACCAGATATTGGATGGGATCCACAGTATTGGATCTGATTTCAGATATTGAATAGCCTGCGTCGAAACCATCCAGGATAATTCAGCTCGCATGCAAATCATGAATGACTGTAGTATGAATAACTGACCTTGCTTTCTATGTTGTCCAAAATGATCCTGGCTGCATGACCGCTGACCCTATACTCGTCTCTAACACCATATGTCTTCTCCTTGCAGCCATCAACCACCCTCATGATGTCAAAGCATTCAGTCATGTATGAAGGAGTTAGCTTGTAGGCATCGCTGTCCGAAGCAAAGTTCACTTGGTTGTTGTTCGTGCGGATGGACTCGTAGTATAGATTGTAGGTGCTCCTGAACGCTATGTGCGTCTGCTGTGATCTTTCCTGTTGCATCTCGGCCTGCAGCGCGCCATATCTGGAGAGCATGTTGTGGTGATGCATCTCGCCTCGCTTGTAGCCTCCCGCACCGAACGATGCCTCCAATGCGTCCAATCTCCACACTCCGATGACAGGAACATCTGGAGAGCGAGGAGTGAATGAGATGCCGACATCCACCAGAAGCTCCCCATGCCTCCGGTCTATCATATATGACCAGTCAAGGTCGGAGAGATTGCGACGCAGGGCCTCCTCTGGTCCTGAGAAACGGCCTCTTTGTCCGTCCTTTGTTAGGAGCTTTATTCCCTTTCCCTCCAGAATAAAAAACATCGATCCATACATACTAAGCTCTCCCTCTCCATCGCGTATTCGAGTTTCCATGCGGTCCTGCACGTCTCTGAAGTCATCATTAGAGAGGGGTATCGTCTTCGGAGGTCCCCATCCGCCTTTGCGTCCATCTCTACCTCTTGCCTTGTATCTCGCCTCATCCAAAGTGTGCTTAAGGTAAGGCGCCCAGCTGACGTCAGTGCAGTCTCCTATAGATGGCAGCAGCACTTTATCCCAAAATATATCCAAGACCTCCTTCGGCATCAACGTTATTCTACGACCATTCACCGGGTGCTGGTGGATCATTCTTGGGAAGGCGATGTAAAGATTGAGCGTCGACGAAGCAGATGATATGCGCCCAATAGAGGCATGAGGGATGGCAGACATGGGAAACCTTTTGGATAACCATTCCGTTCTTCCACCAGGACTACTTGCATCCTCCTCGGACTGTGGAATAGTAATGTCGACGTACGTGTGATTGTGCTTGAATATGCCCGGCTTTGTTTGAAATGGTGGGGTAATATAGATCCCCACAGACCCCTTGCATCGGAACACCTTTGTCGTCCAAATTATACTGTCTATGTCCACGGACGTCTCTATCTCCTCCTCTGAAAATCTTATCGAATCTCTTTCTAGGTCGACATATAATGCAGGGCCATCACCATAGCGATGACTTGTGTGGCCACGCACAAAGGCATTGTGCCTGAACCTACATTCTTCCTGCAGAGGGGGGTCATATTGCGCAGAATCGATTAGTTCAGACGCAGATAGGATTTCTACGTCTGTAACATGCGTGTGCTGGCCTTCCTGATGTGACCCTATCCGCGCCAGACTGTACGCGCCTGTGACTCTGTCTGGAATCTGATTTGAAGCATCATAGGAGTCGGATGTGCCAATAGGCATGATGTGGTCCATGATGGCTATGGGGTCGCATTGATAGAATATATGGAACGAGCTAGGCGTGATGCGATATCCATGATCAACCCAATCCACCCAGGCGGTAGAGAGCTGGATTCCCCTGGCCTGGAATGTCATCGTTGTAATTATATCCCTGGGTTTTACTAGCATCTCGATAGTAGGTCCACCTTCGTAATTGTCGAATGTGAGGTCGTCCTTCAGCCACCTCCTACCTAGATATGCAGCAAGTGGTACCGGTACTATTGGACGTGGAAATCGTCTGTTGCTTCCTAGATTCCAGTTTTTCACTCTCCTGCGAGATGCTGAGGCAGATGTGGAGCGTTGCGAGTCACCTGTATCATGTACGTTGGGCAATACTTCTGGCTCCAGTTCGATGTGCGTCCCAACAGAGCGAGGGACTATGGAATTGCGGTTCCTGGATCCTGCGAGTTGTTTGTTTGCTTTGAACAACTTTGCAAGATGCACCTTTCTGGCTACAGGAAGGGAACTGCCGAGCATATCCTCGCCTTCACTACATTCAGCGTCTGAACCGTCCTGATCGACTGGGTTCATATCTCCATTATCCTCATGGTGGGAGGGAGGCTCTTCGCCGTGGTGTAGAACGGGACGTTGACATGTTGAGCAAGTGGCGCTCACGATAGTTAATTTCCGCATGAGCTCAAGGCATTCAGCTTGGTGTCGCCCATTTTGAATCGCAGAGATAGCATCTTCATCTGCCACATCATCCTCTCGCCAATAATCCTGTGGACTGTCCAAGAGAATGAGGTAGTCACTGCAGCTTAGTTTCATACGCCCAGCAATCGTACACAACATGGTGATGCGCAGTATGTGGCCGCATTGAACTTTGAGCACAGGTAAGTTGCCATGGTCATCTAATCCTGAGGCGAGGCATTGCTCGAGCACGGAGCAAACAATAGGACCACGGTCCACTCCATGTTGCACCCAATCCTTGGTTATCACGGACACATCGGTTGCATCCCCTGTGCTCCAACCATGAAGCGATCCAATTCTCCTCCAGTATTGTGGCCCATTCCAATCGGTCCAGTCATGTGGATCCACTTCATCGACGTTCGTTGATGAGTCAGAAGTATGGCGACCCAAGACATGCGCTGTGCGATGCTGATAGTCAAAAATGACTGCGAAGAAGTGATCAGAATGATCCACTATGAATCCGACGGGTACCACAGGACATGTGCCTTTCTGAGGAAAGAAATTGTTCTTCCTGAAGAGCTCCAATTCTTCATCCTCCATCTCATTTACCATTGCTGCGTATAAGTCCACATATCTCATGCATGACCTGCCCAGCATCTCGTACCACACATTGGACAAATAAAAGTTCGCTACTGTCGCATTAAGGCATTCGTTTAGTCCAAGCGTTCTCCAGCTGTGCCATGCAGATGTCCAAACAATCGGTCTTGCCATCGCACGAGCTGTTATTGAGTTAGATCCTTGTATTTGTCTACCCACACGTCAATGCGAACTCACATGCTATTTCCTCCTTCGTAGGTTCAGCCAATATAGTCATTGGTCCTTCAATCGATTGTGATTGCAGCTCAGGTTCCCGTGATGGTGAAGGTCTATATTCACGATCTGCTATTGCTCCATCGGATGATGTCTCAGATGGTGTGGTAGGCCTGTATTCTTGATCATGATGTCTCCTGTCATGTGAGGCTGCGCCACAAACACTGAATTCCTCCAATCAGCAATGAGATGGTTTGGGCGCTTACCATGTGGTCCTTCATAGTTCTGTTGTCCTCCTTCATCTCCAAATTGGTAATCGTTCTCGTGCACGATGAACTCGAATTCACGGCTATCTTCCTGTCCCGCAGCTCTCTTGATATGCGCGAGTTTCTTTAGTTCTGCAACCAAATAGTTGTAAGGCTTGCAGCTCGTGTATCATACGAAGACGCACCTGCCGCACGAGACTTTACGGATCTCTTTTTTGGACGGCCTTTACCATTCTTCTGAGTTACATGCGTGGAATTTCCATGGGCCTTTACACGTGCTGCAGACCTTGGTGTAGCAGTACCTCTTGATGCAGGACTGATTGTAACGCGGATCGCATAAGGCGTTCCAGGTTTCTGTCCACGGCCCCGCCGATGTGCGCGCGAGACCTGACCGGTCTGTGTCGCGCATGATGACTCTATGAAAGAATGTAATGTCAGGAATGCATAAAATGTTACTGGTACAGCGATCCTTCTCAAGCGAAACGTCACTGGACTTACCCCGTGGTACACAATGTTTCTCCACTCCATCCTCATTCTCGAATTGATTTCCATAGTCAACTGAGATTTCATGGTAATCTTCGTTGGTGTGAAAGCGATCTCCAGTCGCCTGTATCAATATGGAGTGTTTGCATGCTTCGCATATAACACTCAAGGCAACCAATTCATCTAGCAGACCTCGACATTTTGCAGGATGTTTCCCTCGCTGTATTGCATAAACGACGTCCTCGTCAGGCATCTCGTGAGATATACACTCTGCTTCATCATTTTCCAGGAGCATCATGTAGTCTCTGCACCTGATCGGGATTTGCGCAAAAACAACCCGGAATATCTTCATGCGCAGTATGTGCCCACATTGTATGTGTATTGGCGGCACATTCCCGTCTTCATCCAGCCCGGCTGTCAGAATTTGCTCCAGCACAGAGCACGCTATAGGGCCACAGTCCACTCCATTTTGTTCCCAGTCCTGAGCTCTGATGCTAACGTTGGTAGGATCTCCTGCTGTCCAACCATGGAGTGCTGCAACGGTCCTCCAATATCCTGGGCCTCCCCACGTCTTCCAGTCATCTGGATTGGTGCCATCGACATCCATTGCATCCTTCGAGATATGGCGGCCAAGGACGTGTGCTGTACCTCGTTGATAGTCGAATATGACGGTAAAGAAATGGTTGCAATGATGGACGACAAATCCCACAGGAACTACGGTGCATGCAGCGTTTTGAGGGATGAGGTGGCGACTCCTTATGCTGTCTACCTCAGCATCGCATAGTTCAGTGGCCATAGCTGAATACATGTCCAGATATCTCATGCTGTTTTGGCCTTGCCGATCATACCAGACATGTGAGAGATAAAAGGTTGCCACTGTGGCATCAATCCATTTTCCTGATCGAAGGGTGTACAAATGGCGCCAGGCATCGGTCCAAATACTTGTTCGTGACATTGCACGCGCTGCATCTGCAATCAACTTGTTGATATTTATTCCTAGCAGCGATACACTCACAAGCAATGTCAGTAATGGTTGTTTCACCTGGAACTTGTGATAGCGACTGGACAATATGTGATTCCGGAAGGTTTTCACGGTGCTCTTCATCACCCGCTCTCTTGTTTGGCGAATGAAAATTTCCTGAGGTAAGTAAGTATCATTGACTACCTAGATAAATTAAACGAGTCCTTGAGGGACTTCGGTCCTCACCAATGCTATGACCATCTACATCTATATCAAAGCTCGTTTTTGAATATTTCTTTCCAGACTTTCCTGCTGATGTAATGTTCAGGTCGGTTGACCTCGTGTTGTACAAAATCACTAACCTGCTGAGTAGCAACCTACCACCCGTTTTTTTGGGCGTCCTCGCCCCTTCTTTAGGTTTTGACGTCTTGTCGATTGAGCGGCAAAAGGGACTCCTTGAATTTCAATTCCAGTGGTTTTTGCATTACCCTTCCCGACTTGGACAGCATCTATATCTCCAGGTAGGTCTTCAGGGACTGGGCTAATTGTAGCACGAATCATAGGGATGCGGGAATTACGTGGAGCTGATGATACGAAACCAACTGTAGCAGATTCCTGGTTTTTATTGCTGCCTGCACCAAGTTCCTATTTATATGGACAGGTGAATACAATCGACCGACTTACGATTCGCGGTGCTTTTTATCACCTTCTTTTTCGGCCTTCCTCGCGAACGTTTATTGGGTTTTATGCTAGCTTCTTCAGTATCCAATATTCCACAGTTCTCGATGGCAGCAAGAAGGCCAGATATTTCTATGTCGTCATTCCAACCATGATCACCTGTATCAGATGTTGTTGGTTGAAGAGGAGGCCTCTCTGCTTGCTTTTTGTGCGGGCTGGAATCGAGTATGCCACAAGCCACAATCTCTTCCATGATATCAAGTGTATCTTTCTTCTCCATCGCACTGGTTTGATAGACTGAGTTGAAGCAAATTTATAGATGTGGATATGAATGCAGGCTACTGATATGAACGTCCGGCCTCTCCGGATGTGAATACTATCACTTAACGTGATCGCTGCAACATGATGCTTCGGATCTTGGGTGCCTTTCTAGTGCTTCCGGTACACGTAAAGTAAAATTTTCAAAGTCTAATGGCACGCCCCCATTTTGAAAGCCTAATTGGTGAAAGTACGTACGACATATAACATGCAGCTCTATTGTTCGGACCGGGCTATCTACAGTGATGAGAGGATACATACTCAGGGCTATTCCAGGGTCAGTGGTATGTAATTTTAGGTGTCGAAATACGAATTAAAGGTAATAATCCACCACGTGTGGTGTTCTTAAATATTGCGGTCCTGACGCCTGAGTGGGCTCCTCGTTGACTCCACTCCATATTTTCAAGGGCGTTGTGTCCATTCTACCCAATTTAGTTTGCCTCTATCTCAATGTCTCATCGTCTGTCGATTGTCAGCTCTGCGTCGCATGTCAATCGCAGAAGATTAACTCCCATGCGTTCAAGTCATCCCAACACTCGTAGATTGCGGACCTGTAGTTCCTTTGAATGTAAGTACCCTGAATCCCAATGATCTGTGAATAGATTACTTGAACGAAGTTACGCTTATTTATGTTATATACAGGGGTCTACAGCACAGAAGACGATTCGTGTTCCACAAATGAGTTGAGTCGTCTCATAGTTAGGGTTGGGGAATCGTGCGTGTCAAATATTCGTTCAAGTTCTAGGATGTTGACATGATACATGTCAGTGTTGCGATATTCCCAGACGACGCAAGGGCGGTAACAAAGACAGATGGCAGCCTTCACACCATGTCATATTGGTATGGAAAGGTCGCCAAAATCTATTTGAGACCACGAGGTGAAACCCATGTCAGCGTTTTTCACATGCAGATGATATCACTTGCTAATGCAATGTATCTGATCAAGGATGTATGGCTGGACATTCAGTGGTATTACCGACGCGTCGACCTGGAGGATGCCGGAGTAGAGTGCTTTTATTTTTATTTCCACCAGAGCGTAATATGTCTGATGCACGACACAGCCTGGCTGAATCTATCGCTGAATATGAATTGGTTCTCAGTGACCACGTAACATTGGTTGATATGATGTGCGTCGAGGGTGCGTGTCATCGGATGTGTTCCCCGCAGATTGACGCAATTTCTATTCATTTCAGATCTTGCTACGATTATCAACTACGATGAAGGTGACATCGCACAAGCTCAAATACCTCCCGAGACTCTATACCATCGGTGGAATATCACAATAACATTTGCAAAGGACCGGAAAAATGTGCGCATTAATGGCGTGCACTTGAATGTGAGGGTATCCTGTGTCGTATAACTTCAAATTCACTTCCGATCCACAGAACACACAGCGAGCATCGCAGTGTCGCTGTGACGAATGCGATCTTATGCTATACCATCCCAGCATTCCCCAGCGATACTGCAGGAAATGCAGACAGTGGTTCAATATCGAGTGTCTAGATGCTCTAGAACTGCGTACCGATCATATTCCAGATTCCAAGCTGCCAGCAAGATACGATGGTATCGAGTTGGAGGAAGACTTCCTCGCTATTTTGATCATGCCCATTTGTCGTGGCGGACCATATGGTGTTGTTGGCAATGGATGGATGTATTCTCGTGCGAAATCACTCTTGGGAGAAGTTAGGGCTCATGGTGCACTTCCGAAAGGATGGAGGGTTAATCTACCACCCACCGATTCCGAGAGTTCTTATTATATGTGTCCATGTTGCTCAACCGCATTGTGCTAAACTCTCCGATCTGCCTTCAATACATACAATTTTCGTCTCCCTAACTTGATTTAATTCGGTCTCTGCGGAGGTTGAGATTCACGCCAAAAAGGTTGCATTTATCCGGCACAAAGAATCACCAAGTATTACAATATTACATGAAGTCTGTACATGTAATGATGTTTCATGGTTGTATGTAATAGGGCGGTACTAGTAAATGATCATGGTCCGATTTTTGCGGTGTGCCATGTGTCGTAGCGAGATATGAAACCCTAATTTGTTTCAATATGAGACGTGTAGTTTGCCTCACATCATCCATGGATCCCTTCTTTCGCTTCCAGAACTGGAGCAAACGCAATGCAAGCACCCTCATTAAATCAACGGGGACGATCAAAGACGTGGATGGGAGTTGTTCATTGATCCTCTCTCAGGTTGGACGGGCCTCACAGAGCTGCCAGATCGCTTCACACTATATAATGCCCCTTCGAGCACTGAATAAGAAATTCGGCATCTACAGGAAGGTTGTGGCCCACCTTACCAAATCATCACACCCACTTTCTTCCCAAATTCGTGATACCTATCTGTCAGTCATGGAATACGTGCACAATGTGCGAATCACATTTTGTGCAGACGCCCAAGGATCGCCTGATCCGCTCGAAGATGGGTTCAGATCCGCAGCTTTAGACTACTATCTGTGGTTGGACCACAGGGCAGGTGGATTCCATGATATGTGTCGCGCAACACTAGAACAGAACTACAAGGTGACCTTCAAGTCCGTACAAAATCGAGAGGGCCAGGATATCATATCGCTACGTTAGTGATCTGCTGTACATCACATGTTCGGGTCTCTAATTTCGGACAATAGTAGACTGGGGCTCCTATCACAAGGCCAACTGTAGCGAGCACGATATTTGTGGGGCATTCCAGGGCTGCGCCTCAGAGGAGAATCTCCAGCGTCTGCTGGAAGCAGTCGATGTCTCTATGGACTCGAGTCAGACGTGTGAGATGTCATCAAGCCCTAGTTATAGTGCACTTGAAACGGATATTAAAGCAATATCAGCTACGATTCCTACGGTATGTCTCTCTCCTTGATGTCGTTCTTCTATTTATATTCCCCATGCTCCTCTGGCAGGACGATATTCAGCCTCTGTTGGGCTCAGTTAATACTACGATTAATGGATTCCCTTCATCTCAAGATTCCAACAGTATCACAGCGGTCGATCCCACCGATACATACAGCACTGGAGATGATCCATACACATTCCCGGAGATCACAGTATGTTCCAACTCACAATCATGCATAAACTGCATTTTGTCACTGACACTCCTCGAGTCACTGTGCTCCGTGCCCGACAGGTCATCAAGCCTCGATGTTGGTTTCGCACTTGATATGGCTAATCAACCAATGTCAGATTTCGATCTCATGGTATGTCCCCCTCTTTACGTTTTTTTCTACTACACAACGACACTTGTACATCTCTAGGAGGAAGATATTCAGCCCTTGTTAGATTCAGTTAATGACAACATGGATGCATGTTTCTGTCCTCAGGAATCCGACAGTATGATAGTGGTCGATTCCACCAACATATGCAATACTGTCAGCGATACATTCGCATTGTCAGATACTGCAGTATGTTCCGATGCACCCTAATTCATTGCTTGAATATACTAACTGAAGCACGTCTAGCCCCCGAGTGGAACATCGTTGTTGACTAATATCGGACAGGCTACAAACGAAGGTACTTGTGTGTCAAGTATTCCTGAAAAGTCGAGTTCCGCAGGATCGGTGTTGAAGCCAGTATGTACATCATCAAACACTATTGTATTGCATCTAATGGACCATTTCTAGTTCCCACTGCCATTCGACTGGTACTATTGCAAACAAACCCTTAGGACGATGGGCATCGACAACATTCGGTTCGGCCTTTCACGATGGTTGATTGCACACATTGTCGTGCGGTTCCGCGAACTCTATGGACTAGAGGAGAACACGCCTCTTGACGATGCTATCAAAAATGGGTCCGTGTGTCAAGCGACATACGATGAATATTGTGAGATATCCGGGATGTTCAAATTCCTTAGCGCTGTACAGACCATAGTAGAGGAGCGACAGACTATGGCGGATTTCTTCATTTGTGCAGCTCGAGGCCTGCGTCTGTCAGGTATGCGTATGGAGTGTGGTGTACAGTGCGATATAGAGTCGCAGTCACTGTTGGATCCTGGGGACATGTGTACTGACACCGTACACACCACCTTGACCAACCTCACACACGACTATCAGGTATGCACTTATCACGCTCCGCCTTTCATTATGAATATGCTTATCTCTCATTTATATAGATTAACAGCGAACATATTTTACAATCAGACGATCATAATGACTTCTCTGCAGATATATCACACATATCATCACGCAGTCCACGGCCATTGTTCACCGTAGACTCCGAGAATCCGTGTATATCTGCGGTAGACTGGATGCTAGCAGCTGCTGACGTTGCTAACAGCGGATCTGAAGATCACTGCGACCCCCCTAGCGATCATGACACCACGACTCGTACCAGATTAAGACCCAGGAACGTCAAGAAAGCCACTCGTGCTACAGTACTCGGACAGAGAGGGCGCCATACGGGCTCTGCGTCACATGATGATGTGGCAGAACTTCGGCCTCCCACTGGAAGGCCTGTAATATTCGCCGCTACACTGGCCAAATCCAAGAAAAGGGAGAGGACGCGATCGCCAGCGGTAGAATACACGATAGACGATCTGATCAAAGGTTGTGAGGTGGATTCCACGACAATTTCACCGTCTGTAAGGACTTCACATTTTTCTATAGATTCTAACACAATGTTATTGCATAGATACGCCTCTTTCTCCTTGATCCGATGAGAGACGACTTCATCCAAAAGCACGCTGCATCACAGTACAACTCACTGTTGAATATAGCGCGATTTGTTGCGTCAGCCTTAAGGACAAAATCCCTGTCCGGCATCACAATTACCGCAGCAGCGTCGTTGATGAAGCTGGAATTTTGGCTCGAAGACGTCGCCCTCGACTGCAAGGCTGCGTTAGAAGAAAAGGATATGACACTGTCTCCATTGGTGCGTGGCAGTTGTGGATCCTATTATCATGCTGATATTCTGTCGTTCGACCCCAGGCACACCACGTTCTGGTTGAACTGTCCACCCGTGCATCAGTCGATGCATCATCTTTAAGCAATGCTCTTGAAAGACACATATCGGTGAATAATATTTCAGTGTTGTAGAATGAAACGACACGTTACTGATACTACACATTCGTTAAGAAGGGTACCAACATCGTCAAAGCTATGTCGGATGTGATTCTATATTTATGCAAGCTACGGACTTTGCACGCAGGAGCTGATGCCGAGTATGAACCTGGATTTAGGGTATTGGCCAAAATAATCAAAGCGCATCAGAGCAATAGCTAGTGTCATACTCAACTTTGTTCCATTTGGTGACTGTTGCAGAGATAGGACGTTCATTGGTAGATTTTGCTCACCAAATTCTGTTACATATGGTTTCTAACCAACATATGATGCGACCATCAGTATCTTTTAAATTGGTTCTTCATGCTATACTGTGAACACACGACTCACTGCGCAAACGAGAAAATGCCCGTATCCAGATAGAGTACAGATAGAAGAATTAACCGTACCCAAACTGGATACGAGCGAGTACATCTCCCCATGTCCAAAAAACTTCTGGATTGACAATTTTCGGACCCTAACCATACTCTACTTAGCTGTGATGTCTAATGTCTAAATTTAGGCCCACCAGACAAACCAGACTCGAGCTCGAGGTTGTATGTGGATGGTTATCGACTACATATGTCTTCAGGTATGGATAGCGTATGGATATCGTATATATTGAGTCTAGATAGGTTACAGATAGCAACAACACAATCTATGGTGGATCGTCCTATGCATCTGCCCCTCGATAATCCCGCAGATACATGATGCTTCTGGTTGCATCGTTGATCCACACACGGCTCCCATCTTTTTACTATGTTCCAGCAACCCCTAGGTATGCAGCGCCGTGCAGACGAAGGCGGTGTGCCTGCAGAAAAACCCGTTTGCACACCGTAGGGGGCACAGAATATGAATTCGCACCCTGTCCCATCATCCCCGGTTGTTCCAAAAGATCAATTTATAGACAAAACATCTGATAATCGACATGGTTTCAACCAGTCCGCACTGGGTTTGTATGGCGAAGGGGTGGGGTATTTGACTTTGACTGCCTGGGCCTTTTATGCCAACGCTCGCATTTACGATGGTCTGAAACTTATTAATCGACCACCAGAAGTCAAGAGACAACGACCAACCTTGTCTGCCACATCAAGAGCTTCTTGCTCTACTTCAGACTCGGGTTCCGTCACTCTCATCTGTATTTAGAGCGGGAAAGTCAGCTACGTGAGTTATAGGGGGATGAGAGATTACTTCACCGATGTTATTATTAGAAATAGACGGTTTCACAGGAGAGTTGTCTATTCCTGGGCCAATAAAAGTTTGCGAGTTTGGGAGAAGCGCTTGTCACATATCGGGATATTCTAACACTTTAACGTATATGCATGTACATTTTTCTCGAGGGTCTCGGGAGACTTTGTGGTTGTGCAAGTGGACGGTACTATTTTGATTGTCTATCAACATGAGACGCTAATTTTTCGACAATGATGATTTAAAGCATACATACGAGGGGCCCAGGCATGTCTGGGACACACGTGACACGTATCATTTTAGGATACTTGAGAGGCAGTTGAAGGTGTTCTCTTCGAACATGAGCACGATTTGGATCTGAAGTAAGTAGTAAAAAAAAGACTTGACGATTTCTCGTGTTGATTTGACCCTTTGTGTTATCTCGACATCTGGATACATCTTTTGAGGGTACCTGTACTCTGGCTGGTGTCCGGTTTAGAACGCTGCATGGACATGTATGGTTTGGTAGTGAGAACGAGTATGGCTTGGTTGTGTTTACACAGTGTCGCCTCTAAACCGTGGGTCCGTTTTTCTCAAATTCTGGCATTTACGACGTCCGAATTCCTCACATCTAGTTTGAGTACAGATATACCAATAGGTACGGATTGTGTTTAGGCAGACGGCTTAACCAAGTCCAGATAGGATCTGGATAATTTCTCGTTTCCGCAGTGAGTACTGTAGGATGTCATAGGAGGGAAGTTGTCTTATGTAATGGCGTGTGGCGTGGAAATTTCACGTGGTGGTTCAAAAAGTGGTTCAATTTACAGCTCCGCTTCATTCGTTCTTTTCCCATCCCACTTCCTCCTCACATTTGTATGGCTTTTGCACGCGTCCTATCTCCTTGCCGTAGCTCCTTAATGGGGTTTTGAGCTGTTGCTCTGGCATGGTAATCATGGACGAC
>Ga0310811_10006240_pt1 | contig 15216 bp, 7 predicted proteins | sample YCmetagenome_FD_207642 | JGI IMG/M metagenome (GOLD analysis project Ga0310811, IMG submission 207642) | Soil microbial communities from experimental microcosm in Duke University, North Carolina, United States - YC | ecosystem: Engineered > Artificial ecosystem > Soil microcosm > Unclassified ...
GCCCTTGAGCGCGTCCATCTTGGCCTGCTCCTCCTGCCGCTTCACGTCGAGCAGCTTGGCCTGCAGGACCGCCATGGCCGAGGCCTTGTTCTGCAGTTGGGAGCGCTCGTTCTGGCAGGAGACCACGATGCCGGTCGGGATGTGCGTCAGGCGCACGGCCGAGTCGGTCGTGTTCACGCCCTGGCCGCCGGGGCCGGAGGAGCGGTAGACGTCCACCCGCAGCTCGTCCTCGGGGATGTCGATGTGGTCGGTCTGCTCGACGACCGGGAGCACCTCCACGCCCGCGAACGAGGTCTGCCGGCGGCCCTGGTTGTCGAAGGGCGAGATGCGCACCAGGCGGTGGGTGCCCTGCTCGACGGAGAGCGTGCCGTACGCGTACGGCGCCTTGACCTGGAAGGTCGCGGACTTGATGCCCGCCTCCTCCGCGTACGAGGTGTCGTAGACCTCGGTCGGGTAGCCGTGCCGCTCGCAGTAGCGCAGGTACATCCGCAGCAGCATCTCGGCGAAGTCCGCCGCGTCCACGCCGCCCGCCTCCGAGCGGATGGTGACCAGCGCCTCGCGGGAGTCGTACTCGCCGTTGAGCAGCGTGCGCACCTCCATCTCGGAGACCGCCTTGGTCACGCCGGGCAGCTCGTCGGCCGCCTCGTTCACGGTGTCCGCGTCGTCCTCCGCGAGGCCGAGCTCGTAGAGGGTCTCGAGGTCGTCGAGGCGGCGGCGCAGGCCCTCGACCCGGGACAGCTCGCCCTGGAGGTTGGACAGCCGACTGGTCACCTGCTGCGCCTTGGCCTGGTCGTCCCACAGGTCCGGCGCGGCGGCCTCCTCGTTCAGCCGCTTGATCTCCGCGCGCAGCGCGTCGAGGTCCACGACGGCCTCGATCGACGCCATGGTGGACTTGAGGTTCTTGAGGTCTTCAGCAAGGTCTACCGACACAGCTCTTAAGACTACGCGACGCGGGGCGCCGTGTTCGCCTCGGTTTACCGCTCCTTCAGCGGCTGGTCGTGTAAACGGAGACGGATCCGTCCGTGTTGACCGCCGCCAGGGCGACCCCGCCGCTCGGCATGCTGGTCACGCCGGGCGGGTTGACGGCCGCGACGCCGGCCGAGGCCCAGGTCATCGTGCCGTGCAGCTCGGCGCCGGAGAACTCGAACACCTGCAGGCCGGCCGAGGCGGAGAGCACGAACAGGTCGGGATGGCCGTCGGCGGCGTACGCGGTGGCGGGCCGGCCCGCGGCGCCGGTCGGCCAGGCGTACTGCCAGCCCTTCCCGTCGTTGTAGACGCGCATCGTGGCGCCGTCCGAAGCCCGGACGACGTACACCGCGACGGCACCGCCGTGTGCGGCGACCGCGACCTGATAATCGATCAGGCCAGCCTGCGGGAGCTGCTGCCAGGCGGTGAACTCGCCGTCGGCCGCGACGGTGCCCTCGGCGAGGTGCTTGTCGGGGGTGGCGACCACGACGACGGTCCGGTCGCCGTCGGCGGCCGCGGCGGGGGCCCCGGCGGCGTGCACGGTGCCGAGCCGGGTCCAGCCGGACCAGCCGTTGCCGGGGGTGGTGAGCACGGCCCGCATGACGTCGCCGCCGTGCGCGGTCGTGTAGAGCTCGAGGCCGCTGCTCGCTCCGTCGAGGGCGGGCTGCACGGTGCTGGCCACGCCGGGCACGATCGTCCAGTTGGCGCTCGTCGTGCTGGTGCCGGCCGGGACGGACGCGACGCGCACGTTGCCGTCGGTGCCGGTGGCCGCCGCGTACAGGAAGCCGTCGAAGTAGGCGAGCTGGACCGCCCCGACGATGGGCGAGGAGGGCGCGGGCAGGCTGGAGTACGCGGCGAAGCCGAAGCCGCCGGACGCGGGCAGCGCGGTCAGCGCCGTCGAGGCCGCCGAGGCGGCCGAGGCGGCCGCGGAAGCCTGCGTGGCGGCCGTGGCGCGCGCCGCGTCGGCCGCCGGGTCGGAGTTCTCGCCGGAGCCCGAGCCGCCGCCGCTGAAGGCGAATCCGAGCACGGACAGCACGATCAGGCCGAGGCCGATCGCGGCGGGCAGCCACCGGCGGCGGCGGCGCTTCCCGCGGGGCGCGCCGCCGCGGGGCGGCCCGGGCTCCTCGTCCGGGTCGATCGGCTCCTTGATCGGCTTCATCTGGTTGATGTGCGTCGAGCGGGAGTCGTCGGAGAGCGGGTCGGTCGCGGCCTGCACCAGCGGCACGGCGCCCGCGTGGGCCGCCGATCCGGTCGGGTACGAGCCGTCCCCGCGCGGCGAGGCGACGCGCAGCGCCGGAAGCCCGGCGAGCGCGGGGCGGCACTCGCGCAGCGCGGCGGGCATTCCGGGCACCCGGGGCGCGGGCTCGGTGACGTGCCGGCGCAGGACGGCGCCGGGATGGCCGCCGCCGAACGGCGTCCAACCGGTCGTCAGCTCGAACAGCACGGTGGCGAGTGCGTAGACGTCCACGGCCGGGCCGGGCGGGCACCCCTCGATGACCTCGGGCGCCAGGTAGTCCGGCGTGCCGACGATGCGGGTGGCGCGGCTGCGGCGCGGCCCGTCGACCAGCCGGGCGATGCCGAAGTCGGTCAGCCGGCCCCGGCCCACGGCGTCGACCAGCACGTTCTCCGGCTTCACGTCGCGGTGCACGATGCCCTTCTCGTGCGCGGCGGCGAGCGCCTCGGCGATGTCCGCGCACACGCCCGCGGCCTGCTCCGGCGGCATCGGCCCCTCGCGGTCGAGCCGGCCGCGCAGGTCCGGGCCGTTGAGCAGGTCCATCACCAGCGCGAGGTCGTTGCCGTCCACGACGAGGTCGCGCACGCCGACGATCCGCGGATGGCGCAGCCCGGTGAGCACGGTGCGCTCCTGGACGAAGCGCGCGATCAGCGTCTGATCGGCGGTCAGATCCTCGTGCAGCAGTTTGATGGCGACCGGGCCCTCGGGGCCCTCGCCGGACCACACGGTCCCGCACGTGCCGCGTCCGATCACCCGCGTCACCGTGTACCGGCTACCGATTCTGCGCGTCACAGCTCGCTCCACTGGGGCCGTTGTCGAAACGGCTTCACCCTAGCGGCGCACGAAGCGTTCAGCGTGCAGACCCACGGAATCAGTTGATCTGACGACTCATCGAGAAACCGGGTCTGTGGGTGATCGCCGACTCCCCGCGGTCCTTGGCGATCCGGTTGCCGATCTCCACTCCGATCAGCGCGGCCAGCGCCAGCACGATGAGCAGGATCGCGATCCGGCCGAGGCAGCCGACGCCGCTCTTCGGCACCGGTTCGTACGCGGCGGCGGGACGCGGCTGGCGCGGCGCCTGGCGCAGCGGCACCGGGCCGACAGGGTGCTGAGGCTGCCTCGGCTGCACCGGAGCGGCGACGCGCTGCTGCGGCGGCCGGTAGGCGGACTGCTGGGACTGCGGGGCGTAGCCGGCGTTGCGCGGCGGCATCGCGTCGCGCGGGGTGCGCGGCGCGGCGGGCCCCGGGAAGACCGGCTGCGCCGGATAGCCGCCGGGCTGCTGGGCCGGGCGCGCCGAGGGCAGCACCGGGGAGGGCGCGGCCGCGTTGGCGGAGTACGCGCTGATCTTCCGGGTGGGCGCGGCGGCCGCGGCGGCTCCGGCGGCCACGCCCGCGGCGGCCGGGGTCCGGGTCTGCGGCGCGGCCTTCGGCGGCGCGAGTTCGGCCTCTGAGAGCTTCGGCAGCACCACGGTGCCCTCGCGCGGGTGCACCGGCAGCCGGCCGTCCCCGCCGGGCTGACCGGAGCCGACGGCGGCGCGCAGCCGGACCGCGAGCTGCCCGGCGTCCGGGCGCCGGGCCGGGTCCTTGGCGAGCGCGGAGGCGATGACCGACCAGAGCGGGTCGGAGATGCCGTCCGGGCGCGGCGGCGGCTGCGTCTGGTGGGCCTGGAAGACCTCCATGGCGTCGCTGCCGCGGAACGGCGGGCGGCCGGTCATCAGCTCGAAGAACATGATGCCGCTGGCGTAGACGTCGACCGCCGGCGTGGGCTGCTGGCCCGAGATGACCTCGGGGGCCAGGTAGTAGGGGGTGCCGACGACCTGGCTGGTGCGGGTCACCGAGGGAGCGTCGGCGAGCCGTGCGATGCCGAAGTCGGTCAGCAGCGGCCGGTAGCCGCCGTCGTCCGGCTGCAGCAGCACGTTGGCCGGCTTGACGTCGCGGTGGATGATCTTGGCCGCGTGGGCCACGGCGAGGGCCTCGGCGACGTCGGCGACCAGCAGTGCCGACTCGGTCGCCCCCAGGGTGCCGCGGCTGCGCACGTAGGCGCGCAGATCCGGCCCCTCGACCAGCTGCATGACCAGGGCGAGCACGTCGCCCTCGACGACGAGGTCGCGCACCGACACGAGCGAGCGGTGCCGCATGGACACCAGGGCGGTGCGCTCGCGCAGGAACCGGGTGACCACGTCGGCGTCGTTGGCCAGCTCCTCCAGGAGGACCTTGATCGCGACGGCCTCCCCGGTGTCGCGGACCCGGCCCCGCCAGACCGCGCCGAAGGCCCCGCGCCCCAGTTGCGTCTCCAGCTCATAGCGGCTGCCGATCGGCTGGCCCACGTGAAACCCTTTCCTCCCCGGCCTCGCGGCGTACGGTGGTGCAAGCGGTGCGGTGGTGGCGGTGGTGCGCCTGTGGTGGTGTCGCGGTGGTGCCAGGCCAGCGTAGTGCGAGCGGGGAACTCCCCGGCGTCTGGGATGGCGGTTTGTACCCCAATCGCTACCTTAATTCCACCGGGGAATCCGGCGGAAGGGCTTGCGGCGCGCGGCGTGTGCCGCGGCGGATCCGGGGGGCTCGAAGACGGCGTCCCGGTTGGCGAGCCGGGACTGTCAGCAGTCTCGGCTAACGTATCTTTGGTAGCTCTCCCCGTCCCGCCGCTCCAAGGACCGCGTACTCCCATGCAGCTGCGACTGTCCGTCAGTGTGCCGACCGGGCCAGCCCGTGCCCCGGGCCGGGCCACGGCCGGCGGCGCGAACCCGAACTCACTGCTGGACGTGCTGGTCACGGCCCCGGCGGGGACGCCGCTGCGCGCGGCGGCCGGGCAGCTGGCGAATCTCGCGGGGCTGGCCGAGCCGGTCTTCCACGTGGGCGCCCGGCGGCTCGCGGACGACCATCCGCTCGGCGTGCCCCCGCTCGTGGACGGCGCGGTTCTGACGGCGGATCAGCCGGACGCGGCGCTGCCCCCGCCCGGGAACCTGGAGCTGCACGTGATCGGCGGCCCGGACGCCGGCGGGGTGCACCTGCTGACCCCGCCCCCGCCCGGCCTGGCCGCGCTGCGCCTGACGATCGGCCGCGGCGCCGAGGCCGACATCCGGATCGAGGACCCCGACCTGTCCCGGCGGCACGCGGTGCTGACGGTGAGCACCGACTGGGTGCGCCTGGCGGACTGCGGCTCGACCAACGGCACGGTGCTCGGCGGCAGCCGGATCGGCGAGGAGCCGGTGCTGCTCGCTCCGCAGACCCCGGTGCGGCTCGGTGAGACGACCCTGCTGCTGCGGCACGGCGAGGAGTCCCTGGAGGTGGACCCGGACCGGCTCGGCAGGGTGCTGGTACGCGTCGTGCCGCGCGGCAACCCGGCCGTGCCCGCCCCCCGCTTCGAGCTGCCGACGCCCCCCGGCGCGCGCGGCATGCAGGCGGCCTTCGAGCAGGCGAAGGCGGCCACCGAGGCGAAGATCTCCACGGCCCTCGCGGTGGAGTCGGGCCTGCGCCGTACCCGGCACCCGGACCCGGCCGCGCTGCTGACCACGGCGCTGCGCCCCGGGCTCGGCCTGTGGAGCCGCGGCCGTGACCAGCCCGAACTGCTGGAGCTGCGGCTCGGCACGGCGCGGCTGGCCTCCTCCGTGACCGTCACCCAGGGCCCGCGCAGCTTCCGCCCGCGCGTTCCGGCCGCCCCGGTCACCGTGGACCTGTCCGGGGTCGGCGTGCTCGGCCTGGTGGCGGCGGAGGGCCCGGAGGACGGCGGGGATCTCGAGCTGCCGCCGTACGACCTGCTCGGCAGCGAGCACACCGGCGCCGGGACCTCGGGCTCGTACTCGGTGCGCGCCCTGGCCCGCAGTCTCGTCGCCCAGCTCGCCGCCCTCTGCTCCCCCCTGGACGTCGACCTGGTCATCCTGTGCACCAACGGCGCCGAACGCTGGCGCTGGACGACCTGGCTGCCGCACTGCGCCCCGCAGGACGGTCAGAACTGCCGCGCGATGGTCGCCTTCGACGCGGGTCAGCTGGCGGCCCGGCTGGCCGAGCTGACGGTCCGTCTGGAGGCCCGCCAGGGCGCGCTGCGGGGCAGCGACGAGCCGTGGCCGGGGCGCCGCACCGTGCTCGTGCTGGATCGCGGAGAGTCGGCCGCGAGCGCGCTGTACCCGCCTGAGCTGCTGCGACTGCTGGCCGAGGGCCCGCACGTCGGCATGCACGCCATCATCGTGGCCGACCGCCGCGAGGAGCTGCCCGAGGGCGTCGCCGCGATCGCCACCGTCGGCGGCGAGGTGCACACCCGGCTGCGGCTGGAGCAGCCCGAGAAGCTGACCATGGAGGGCATACTCGCCGATCTGACGTCGCCCCAGTGGGCCATCAGATTCGCGCACGCCCTCGCCCCGCTGCGGGACTCGCGCGAGGGCGGCGTCCAGGGCATACACGGCACGAACCAGCGCCAGCTGCCCGAGGAGGCCAGGCTGCTGCCGCTGCTGGAGCTGGACCTGCTCACCCCGACGAAGCTCTCGGCGCGGTGGGCGGCGGTCAGGGAGTCGGCGGCCCGAGAACAGGCGGCACGGGAACGAGCGGTCCGAGAACAGGCACGGACGGCACGGCGGAGCATCGGCGGGTACGAACAGGCGGTAGCGGCAGGCGGCGGCGCGGGATTACCGGTCGTGTTGGGCGCGGACAGCCACGGGGCGGTACGGGCGGAACTGACGGGGCACCACATCCTGGTCGGCGGAGCGTCGGGCTCCGGCATCTCAGAGGCGCTGCGCTCCATCCTGTGCTCCGCCGCGCTCCCGACCCCGCCCGAGCGGCTGCGCGTGCTGCTCGTCTCCGGTGGCAACGGCGGGTCCTGGGGCGAGACCACCCGCCTGCCGCACGTAGCCCTGCACGCCGCCGACGCGACGAACGAGGCCGAGCTTCGCCACCTCCTCGCCAGGGCGCGCGAGTTCTACGAGAAGCGCGGCGCACGCGAAGTGCGCGGGGTACGGGGAACGGGCGACGAGCGCGGCGCGCGCGGGGCGGTTGAGCCGGACCGGCCGTCCGAAAGGCTGCTGCTCGGCGTTGACGGACTCGATCGGATCGCCGTGCGCCACCCCTGGTTCGTGAAGGAGCTGACGGAGCTGGCGCAGGAGGGCCGCCCGCACGGCGTCCACCTGCTGCTCGGCATCACCCTCGACGACGGCCCCGCGCGCCGGCTGCTCGACGGCGAGCTCTGCGAGGAACTCGAGCTGCGCCTGGCGCTGCGGACCTACGGCCCCGAGGAATCCAGGAGGCTGATCTCCCTCCCCGACGCGGCGGCCATCCGCCCCAGCCTCCCCGGCCGCGGCTGGCTGGCCCTGCCCGACGGCAGGGTCCTGCCGGTCCAGGTCCCCCGCGTCAGCGGCCGCATGGCCTCCAGCGCCACCGCCCGCGCCCACGTGGCCGTCGACGACTGGCGCCGCCTGGGCGACCAGCTGCCCAACCGCGCCCTGGGCGGCACCGGCGCACTCCCCCTGCAGCCCGGCACCCCGACTGACCTGGCACTGCTCGTCGAGAGCGCGACCCGGGCGGCGATGGCGACGAGTCGAGCCGCGGCGGCCAGTCGGTAGGCGGGGTAGTGGGCGCGGCTTGCCTCACCCCACCGCCGCCGTCAGATCGATCTCGATGAGCTGCCCGGGAAAACCGAGCTGAGCGACGCCGAGGAGCGTCGAGGCTGACGTGAACGCGGCGGCGAGCGGAGACTCCGTCAGGTCGCGCCAGACGTCCGCCAGGGGCTGCCGGCTGTCGCCGACCACGTAGATGACCGAGCGTACGACGTCCTCGGGTCCGGCGCCGACAGCGTCCAGCGCCGCCAGTGCGTTGGCGACGACCTGCCGGGTCTGGGTGGGGAGGAAGGCGCCGGCGAGGCGGCCGGTGGGATCCAGTGGGCACTGGCCTGCGAGGTAGGCGGTGCGGCCTGCTTCGACGACGGTCACGTGGTGATATCCGGGCGTCGCGTGCAGGGTGGGCGGGTTCAGGCGGGTGATCCTCGGACTGGGACTGGGACTGGGAGCCATATCGAGAGTCTCGTCGAAGGCGACGCGGCCGCGCATCTGCTTTCCGCAGATGCGCGGCCACTCGGCACACGGCAGCTGTCCGCTCGGCTACATGGCGTTCGCGCGCAGCAGGGTCCTGATCGTGCGCAGGGCCACCGAGAGGATCGCCAGGTCGAACGAGTCGGCCGAGGAGATCTCGGTGAGGACGGCCCTCGCGCGCTCGATGGCGGCCTGGTTCTTGTTGACCCAGACGGAGAAGCGGACGTCGGGGTCGGCCTCGCCGGGAGCGGCCGCGAGGACGTCGAAGGTCAGCGCGGCCTGGGCGGCGTAGAGCTCCTCGCGGAGGGCGGCGCGGGCCATGGTCTGCCAGCGGTCGGTGCGCGGGAGGGCGGTGATGCGGTCGCGCAGGGCTCCGATGCCGAGGCGGTCGACGAGGTCGAAGTAGCCCTCGGCGACCTCGCCGGGGCCGCGGCCGGTCTCCTTGGCGACCTCGACGATGTCCAGCGCGGAGTACGCCGAGCCGGCCACCGCGACGCGGGCGGCGAGCTCCTCCGGGACGCCGAACTCGACGAGTTCGGCGGTGGCGGAGGCCAGTTGCTGGGCGTCGGCGCCATTCAGCAGCTTGGGCAGCTGGGCGCAGACCTCCGTGACGCCCGCGGAGAAGGCCTCGACCTGCTCGGTGATGTCGATCGGGTGCTTACGGTTGAGCAGGAACCAGCGGGCGCCGCGCTCGGTCAGCCGCCGGCCGGCCAGCCGCATGCGGGTCTGGATCTCGGCCGGGACCCTGTTGTCCAGCTCGTCGATCGCCTTCCAGAAGCTGTCCAGGCCGAAGACCTCGCGGGCCACGGTGTGCGCCCGGGAGATCTCCTCCGCGCTCGCGCCCGTCTCCTCGCGCATCCGGAACAGGAAGCTGATGCCCGCGTTGTTCACCAGGTTGTTCACCACCTGGGTGGCGATGATCTCCCGGCGCAGCGGGTGGGCGGCGATCAGGTCGTGCAGGCGCTCGCGGACGGCGCTGGGGAAGTAGCGGAACAGGTCCGCCTCGAGGTACTGGTCGTCCAGGAGCTCGCTGGCCAGCAGCTCCTCGTTCAGCACGATCTTGGTGTAGGCCAGCAGCACGGCGAGCTCGGGCTGCGTCAGCCCCTGGCCCGCGGAGCGGCGCTCCTGGATGGCCCGGTCCCGGGGCAGGAACTCCAGGTCCCGGTTCAGGTGGCCGTCCGAGGTGAGCTGGCGCATGTAGCGCGCGTGGACGTGCAGCAGCGCGGGCGCCTGGGCCACCGCCGAGGCGAGCGCGACGTTCTGGCCGTAGTTGTCGGCCAGGACGAGGTCGGCGATCTCGTCGGTCATCGAGGCGAGCAGCGGGGTGCGCTCCTCGGCCTCGAGCGCGCCGGACTTCACCGCCTGGTCCACCAGGATCTTGATGTTGACCTCGTGGTCGGAGGTGTCCACGCCCGCGGAGTTGTCGATGGCGTCGGTGTTGATCCGGCCGCCGTCGCCCGACGGGCCGCCCTGCAGCGCGTACTCGATGCGGCCCAGCTGCGTGCAGCCGAGGTTGCCGCCCTCGCCGACGACCTTGACCCGCAGCTGCGAGCCGTTGACCCGGATCGCGTCGTTGGCCTTGTCGCCGACGTCGGCGTGCGACTCGCCGGCCGACTTCACGTACGTGCCGATGCCGCCGTTCCACAGCAGGTCGACGGGCGCCTGCAGGATCGACTTCATCAGCTCGGCCGGCGTCGTGCGGGTCACGCCCTCGGGCAGGCCGAGCGCGCGGCGCACCTGCGGGGTGACCGAGATCGACTTGGCGCTGCGCGGGAAGACGCCGCCGCCGGCGGAGATCAGCTTCCTGTCGTAGTCGGCCCAGCTGGAGCGCGGCAGGTCGAACAGCCGCCGGCGCTCGGCGTACGAGGCGGCCGGTTTCGGGTCCGGGTCGATGAAGATGTGCCGGTGGTCGAACGCGGCGATCAGCTTCGCGTGCTCCGAGCGCAGCAGGCCGTTGCCGAAGACGTCGCCGGACATGTCGCCGATGCCGACGACAGTGAACTCCTGCGTCTGGGTGTCGACGCCGAGCTCGCGGAAGTGGCGCTTGACCGACTCCCAGGCGCCGCGCGAGGTGATGCCCATCGCCTTGTGGTCGTAGCCGACCGAGCCGCCGGAGGCGAATGCGTCGCCGAGCCAGAAGTTGTACTCGGCCGAGACCGCGTTGGCGATGTCCGAGAACGTCGCGGTGCCCTTGTCGGCGGCGACGACGAGGTAGTGGTCGTCGCCGTCGTAGCGCACGACGTTGTTCGGCGGCACGATGACGCCGTCGACCAGGTTGTCGGTGATGTCCAGCAGGCCCCTGATGAACATCTGATAGCACGCGATCCCTTCGGACATGAAGGCCTCGCGGTTCGACGGGTCGACCGGGTTCTTGACCACGAAGCCGCCCTTCGCGCCCACCGGCACGATGACGACGTTCTTGACCATCTGCGCCTTGGCCAGGCCGAGGATCTCGGTGCGGAAGTCCTCGCGCCGATCCGACCAGCGCAGTCCGCCGCGCGCGACCTTGCCGAAGCGCAGGTGCACGCCCTCGACCCGGGGCGAGTAGACCCAGATCTCGAACCTGGGCCTGGGCATCGGCAGGTCCTGCACGGCCGGAGCGTTGATCTTGAAGGAGATGTACGGCTTGGGGGAGCCGTCCTCGGCGGGCTGGTAGAGGTTCGTGCGCAGCGTCGCCCGGATCACGCCGAGCAGCGAACGCAGGATGCGGTCCTCGTCCAGCGAGGCGACGGTGTCCAGCGCCCCCTCGATCTCCTCGACCATGCCGTCGACCAGCTCGTGGCCGGCGTCGGCGTGGGCGGGGTCGAAGGAGGCCTCGAACAGCCGGACCAGCAGCCGGACGATCCGGGTGTTGGCGCCGAGCACCTTCTCGACCAGGCCCTGGCTGAAGGTCATGCCGCCCTGCCGCAGGTACCTGACGTACGCGCGCAGGATCGAGGCCTGACGCCAGTTCAGGCCGGAGCCGAGGACCAGGGTGTTGAAGCCGTCGTTCTCGGCCATGCCGGACCACACGGCGCCGAACGCCGCGGTGAACCGGTCCCGCGCGCCCACGTCGAGCAGCGACTCGGGGTCGCTCACCCGCAGGCCGAAGTCCAGGATCCAGGCGCTGTCGCCGCAGGCCCGGAGCAGCTCGTACGGCTGCTCCTCGAGGACCTCGACGCCGAAGCGCTGCAGGATGGGCAGCACCTCGGCCAGCGTGATCATCCGGCCGACGCGGAAGATCTTGAGCCGGTACTCGTCCGGGGGCGATCCCGCCCTCCGGTAGACGGCCAGCGAGGAGTCGGTGGTGTCGTCCGCGTGGATGGCCTCGATCCTGGCCAGGTCCTGCGCGGCGCGCTCCGGCGGGAAGTCCGCCTTGTAGCCCTCCGGGAACGCGTTCTTGAACTCGGCGATCAGGCTGGCGGCGCGGTCCTCGCCGAGCTGCTCCTCGAGCAGGTCCTCGAGCGCGTCGTTCCAGCTGCGCAGCGCGCGGGCGAGCTTGCGTTCGATCTGCTCGGCGTCCACCTCCGGCAGCCGCTCGCCGTTCGCCATCCGGATGACGAAATGCAGCCGGGTGAGCACCGACTCGGTGGAGCGCACCGTGTAGTCGATGGCCTTGCCGTGCAGATCCTCGAGCAGGATCTGCTGCAGTTTGAGCCGGTTCGCCGTGTCGTAGAGGTCGCGCGGGACGTAGACCAGCGCGGAGAAGTAGCGCCCGTAGACATCCTTGCGCAGGAACAGCCGCACCCGGCGCCGCTCCTGCAGGTGCAGCACCGCGCCGGAGATCTCGGCGAGCTCGCCCACCGGGATCTGGAACAGCTCGTCGCGCGGGTAGGACTCGAGGATCTGCAGCAGGTCCTTGCCGGAGTGCGAGTTGAGTGTGTATCCGTGCACGTCGAGGACCTGACGGACCTTCTGCCGGACGACCGGGATGTGCTGCACGGACTCGGAGTACGCGGCCGCGGAGAACAGGCCGAGGATGCGGCGCTCGCCGACGACCTCGCCGGCGGCGTTGAAGACCTTCACGCCGATGTAGTCGAGGTAGCCGGGGCGGTGCACCGTGGCGCGCGAGTTGGCCTTGGTGAGCACCAGCAGCCGCGGCTCGCGGGCCTTGGTGCGCACCTCCTGCGGCAGCTTGGCGAAGGTGCTCGGCGCGTTCTGCGGCTGGTCGGAGCGCAGGATGCCGAGGCCGGTGCCCGGCACGGCGCGCAGCCGGTCGTCGCCGTCCTCGGTGATCAGCTCGTACTCGCGGTAGCCGATGAAGGTGAAGTGGCCGTCCACCAGCCAGCGCAGCAGCTCCTGGCCGGCCGAGAGCTCCTCGAAGTCGAGGCCCGCGGCCTGCGCGGCCTCGCCCTGCGCGCCGTCGAGCGCGTCGGCCGCGGCGAGGGTGGCGTTCTTCATCTTCGGCCAGTCCTCGACGGCCTCGCGCACGTCCCGCAGCACGCGGCGCAGGTCGGCCTCGAGGGCGGCGATCCGGGCCGGGTCGTCGGCCTGCCGGTCGATCTCGATGTGCATCCAGGACTCGACGCTGGCGCCCTCGGGGGCGGACTCCGGGTCGACGTCGTAGACCTCGCGCAGGTCGCCGGCGACGTCGCGGTCCACCGCGAGCACCGGGTGCACGACGAGGTGGATGCCCTGGCCGGTGCGGGTGAGCTCGGCGGTGACCGAGTCGACGAGGAAGGGCATGTCGTCGGTGACGATCTCGACGACGCTGCGGCGGTTGCGGCCGGTGCCCCAGCCGCCCTCGGCCGCGGGGGTCAGCACCCTGATCTTGGCGGTGCCCTGCGGGCGGTGCGCGGCGAGCTCGAGGCTGGAGGCGGCGGCGCCGTACAGGTCGGCGGGTCCGCGGTCGGCGAGGTCGTCGAGGGCGACGTGCCGGTAGTAGCGGTTGATCACCGCCTCGCCGACCGTCGCGCCCGCAGCCGGCTCGCCGGATCCGGCCAGGGCGGCCGCCTCCCCGAGCAGCGCGTTCTTAGCCGAATCCAGTTGGGTCACCATGAGCGCTCGCTCCATACCAGCCGTGCGCCCTTGCACGGCAACGAGTCTTAGGCCGGGGCGGTTCCCGGCCTCGGGTACGCCTGAAAGGCTACCCGGCAAAGTGGAACGCGGGGATGCGGCTGTCCGATCACGTTGTTACGTCTGAGTTGTGGATTCCTACAGTGTGGACCGATCAGGGGAACACGGGAGCGAAGATCCCTGCGGCTAGAGCAGATCGCCGAGTTCCTGCGCGGCGAACCAGAGCAGGTCGTAGTCCTCGACGGCGTCCACGGTGAACAGCGCGTCGGCGTCACCCTCGTCGGCGGCGGAAAGGGCGCGCGCGGCCGCCGTGACATACTCCTGTGCGCCCGCCTCGTCCACGTGCAAGGACGCGATGTCGACCAAACGCACGGAGCCTGTGATCTTGATCACACCGGGCTCCGCGGACCCGGCGCCGTCGGCCGGGAGGGAGACCCGGGCGTCGCCTATGTCGGAGGCGATCACCACCCGGCGGCGCGCGGCGTCCGGCTCACCGGCCAGCCGGCGCAGCGAGGCGCGGGCGGCGGCGGTCAGCGCGGCGTACTCCAGCTCCTCCTCGTCGCCCTCGGCGTACCAGTCGCGCAGCGACTCGGTGACCGCGAATCCGTCCGTCAGGTGCAGCTCGCCGTCCGCGGAGAGCCGGGCGAGCAGGGGCATCGTGGCAGGCAGGTAGACGCGCATGGGACGAGGTTAGCGCCTGGGGGCCGGATCGACCTCGGGCTGGAGCTCGTGGTCTGCGGCGAGGCTCGCGGTCACCGTGCGCATGGCCGTGTCCAGCACGTCGACCCGGCGGCTGGGGTCCATCAGGTTGGCGCCGATCACCTCGAGGTCCTCGGGTCCGGGGCACAGCACGTGCACCCGGGTACCCTCCCGCCTGATCTGGATCACCTCGTGCAGCATCTGCCGGGTGACCAGGTGCCGGAAGCTGCGCTCCAGCCTGCCGAGCACGCCGGAGGGCTTGTCGTAGCCGCGGGCCGCCGAGGGGGCCAGCACGTAGACCTCGTCGAGCGCCCGGCCGGCCGGCATCTCGTCGGCGCCGACCACGTCGAGGTTCGTGGTGGAGACGGTGCCGCCGTCCACGAAGCGGCGCTCGCCGAGGCGCGCGGGCGGGAACCAGCCGGGGATCGAGCAGGACGCGACGACGGCCTCGGCCAAGCCGATCGGGGGAGAGCCGGCCCGGCCGAACACCACGCGCTCGCCCGAGTCGTAGTCCATCGCGACGATCCGGATCCCGGGGTGCGGGGACCAGGTGCCGGAGGGGATGACGTCCTCCACCATCTGCCCGATGTCGCCGAGCGAGCCGCGGCCGGGCGGCATGAACGCGGAGAGCACGGCGGTGCCCGGGTAGCGGCGCGGGTGCCGCACCGAGCGGGCGATCAGCCGCGGCGAGCCGAGCAGGCCGGGGATCGGCATCGGCGGGGCGGCGCCGCCCGCGGCCATGTCGTAGTCGAAGATGCGCCCGGCCAACGGCCCGAGCTCGACCGGCTCGCCGCGCTGGTGCCGCCACAGGTCCTCGGCCGACGCGCCCGCGCCGAGCAGCGCGGCGAGAATGGAGCCGGCGGAGGTGCCGACGATCAGCTGCGAGTCGCGCAGGTCCAGGCCGGAGCGCTGCTCGATCGCCCGCAGCGCGCCGATCATCCAGGCAGCACCGAGTGTGCCTCCCCCGCCCAGCACCAGGCCGCGGCGGGCCGCGGACGGGTGCGCGCCGCGCGCCCTCACGTTCTCCAACACGTTCATCACCATCTCATAACGCCGGCGTGGGCACCCGGCGGCGCGAGGGACCCGGGTTTCCCCCGGATGAGCCAGTCCGGAGTGGGCCGAGCGGCTGACGCGGCGTCGGGCGCGCCGGGCGGGGGGAGCGCGGTATCGGCGGGATAGTGGGGCGCGAGCGCCGCGTGGGCCGTGCGTCACCTTGTGCCTGAGCACCTCCATAACGACTCGACAACTCCGGCGTGGAAGGGGAATCCGTCCCCACTGCGGGTAGTTGCACTATTGCGGGAGGGTGGCGATG
>Ga0310811_10006241_pt1 | contig 15215 bp, 12 predicted proteins | sample YCmetagenome_FD_207642 | JGI IMG/M metagenome (GOLD analysis project Ga0310811, IMG submission 207642) | Soil microbial communities from experimental microcosm in Duke University, North Carolina, United States - YC | ecosystem: Engineered > Artificial ecosystem > Soil microcosm > Unclassified ...
TGATCGACTCGACCACGGAACCGGTCGCCAGCACGAACGGCGTGGGGAAGGTGGCCCGCAGGCGGTCCGCGAGGGCGCCGAGCGCCGTTTCCGCGAGCGAGCGCGGCGGGAGGGGGAGCAGCACGCCAACCCGGCTCTGATCGAGCGCGCCCACCAGCGCCGGGAGCCGCGCGTCGCGGCAGGCGGCCGCCGTGGCCTCGGCCAGCTCGCCCACCTGGGCCTGCTCGCCCAGCGCGGTTCCGGTCGAGGAGGTCAGCCTGATGACGGCGCTGATCAGCTTCCGGCCGGTGAGCGGCACCCCGACCGCCCGGGCCCGAGCCGCAGCCTCGTCCGGATCGGAGTAGGCGTGGGTGAGGATCCCGGCGATGATCGTGCCATGCGCCTGCCGTTCGAGCGACTCCTGGTGGCGCTCAAGCAGCCGGCTGAGTGCGAGCGTGGTCGCCGCGCGTTCGGCGAGCACGGTGTCATGAGGGCTCGGAGGGGTGTCGCACAGGAGGATGAGCCGTCCCCAGTCCTGCCCCCGGGCGCCCACCATGGTGACGAGCCACCCGGCGGCGGTGTCGTACGCGGTGCGCTCCTCGGGCGAGACCGCGCGGGACCGCGTCTCCCAGCCGGCCAGGATCGTTCCGGTGTCGCCCCCGGCGGCGTCGCACGCGAGGACCTGATGGGCGAGGTTCTCCAGGACGACAGGCCGGCCGGAGAAGCGGGAGACCTGCGCCAGCACCTCGGAGGGCGAGGCGCCCTCGACCGACAGCTCGGTGAAGACCTCGTGCAGTTGCTCCGACGCCCGCAGCTCCTGGAGCTGGATGTCGATGATCCGCGCGTGAACCGACTCGGTGATCTGCACGAACGGGGTCTCGCGCGCGAGGGTGACGAGCGGCAGGCCGTGGTCTTCCGCGGCCTCGATCACCGAGCGCGGCAACTCGCGGACGAACCGGCGGCCCAGCTCCACGATGAGCCCGGAGGCTCCGACCGCGGCGAGGTCGGAGATGTAGTCGGCGAGCTTGTCCGGCTCGCTCGGCAGGGCCACGCCCGTGGTGAGCACGAGCTCGCCGCCGCGCAGCAGATGGGCGATGTCGGTGATCTCACCGACGTGCACCCAGCGGACCCGGGTGTCGAGACGGTCGCCGCCCGCGACGACGCGCGGATTACCGCGTCGGACCGCGTCCAGCGCGAGCACGTCGGCGACTGTGGGCAGCATGTTCCGAGGCTACCTGATCATTGTGTAAAGAGGACGGGTCAGTCGCTGACAGGATGATCTCGCCGGCTTCCGTGCGGAAGCCGGGCCGCCAGGCCGTCGAGCAGCGCCACCAGCCCGAAGTCGAACGCGATCCGCCGGGCCGTCATGGGGTCGAAGGCCATGCCGGAGTAGGCGCGGTACCGCTCCCGCAGGCTGGGGTAGTCGGCCCCCAGTTCCTCGATGATCGGCTCCACGGACGCCTGGATTCCGGCCACGTCGGTGCCGGCCTCGTCGAGCGCGTTGAGCCAGGCGACCTCGGGGATGGTGGCGCCCAGCGTGTAGGACACCACAGCGCTGACCGCGTAGTCGACGTCGATCCCGTCGAAGCCGGCGCTGGAGAACGCCGCCATGAGACGGTCGGCGGCCGTCATGGCGTTGGGCCCGAGAGCGGGGAGCACGCCGATCAGGCTGATGCTCCAGGGGTGCTGGGAGACGGCGTCGCGCATGCCGTACGCGAAAGCGGTGGCGGCGTCGTGCCAGCTCGACCCTTCGGGGATGGAGACCTTGGCGTAGACCTCGTCCATGACGAGCTCGAGCAACTCGTCCTTGTTCGCCACGTGCCAGTAGAGGCTGGTCGCCCCCGCTCCGAGCCGCGCCCCGAGCTTGCGCATGCTGAGCGCGTCGAGGCCGTCCTCGTCGAGCAGTTCCATCGCCGCCCGGATGATCTGGTCGCGGCTCAGGCCCTGGTCGCGAGGGCCCCTGCGCTCACGCGTCCAGACCGAGGAGAACGGCTTCGCTGACACCGCCACAGGATATTCGCTCGCACGCTGTTCGAGGCTGTCGTACAGTGTTCCAGTCTTATCGCACACTGTTCGAGGTGGCTCCTATGTCGCATCCCCGCCGCTGGTGGATCCTCGGCGTCCTCTGCCTGAGTCTGCTGACACTCGTCGTGGACAACACCGTGCTCAACCTGGCGATCCCGTCGCTCATGCGCGAGTTGGGCGCATCCCCGTCGGACGTCCAGTGGATCATCGACGCGTACATCCTGGTCTTCGCCGGCCTGCTGCTCACCGCGGGAAGCCTGTCCGACCGATACGGCAGGCGCCTGTTCTTGATCCTCGGCCTGGCCTTCTTCGGGGGCGCGTCGGTGGCCGCCATGCTCGCGACCGAGCCGTGGCAGCTCATCGGGGCCCGGGCCCTGATGGGGGTGGGCGGCTCATTCGTCATGCCGTCCACCATGTCCATTCTGATCACGGTCTTCGACGAGAGCGAGCGCAGGAAGGCGTTCGCCGCGTGGAGTTCGGTGGCCATGGCAGGAGTGATCGCCGGGCCGACGCTGGGCGGATTCCTGCTCCAGCACTACTACTGGGGCTCGGTCTTCCTGCTCAACGTGCCGATCGCGGTCGTGGCGATCATCGCGGCGCTAGTCCTGATGCCGGAGACGAAGGGGGACGCCCGCGCGGTCGACCCGGTCGGCGTCGTGTTGTCGATCGTGGGCATGGGCGCCCTCGTCTACGCGGTCGTGTCCGCGCCCACCGGCGAGTGGAACCCGCTCGTGGTCGCGGTGGCCGTGGTGGCACTGCTGGGCTTCGTGTTGTGGGAGCGCAGGGCCGCGCAGCCGATGCTGCCGCTGTCGCTCTTCAGGGACCGGTCGTTCAGCGGCGCGTCGTTCTCGATCGTCCTGCTGTCCTTCGGGTCCGGGGCGCTGATGCTGGCCCTGACGCAGTACCTCCAGTTCGTCCTCGGCTACGAACCGCTGAAGGCCGGGATGGCCCTGCTGCCGTACGTGATGGCCGCTCTGGTCTTCAACGGCCTCGGGGCGGCGCTGGGCAAGAAGGTCAGCAACCGGACGCTCATCATCACGGGCCTGCTCGTCATGGCCGTCGGCTTCGGCGTCCTCGCCACTCTCGACGGCGGGTATGGCATGCTCATCGTCAGTTTGATGATCATGGGTGTCGGCGGCGGCCTGGCCGGACCGGCGGCGTACGCCACGTTGATGGGCGCCGTGCCGCCGGAGCGCGCGGGTGTGGGCTCGGCGTTGAACGACACGGTGCAGCAGGTCGGCATGGCCCTCAGCGTCGCCGTGCTCGGCAGCGTGCTCGCGGGGGTCTACACGGCCTCCATGCCGGCCTCCGCTCCCGAGGTCGCCCGTGACTCGATCAGCGGCGCGCTCGCGCTGGGAGATCCCGCCGTGGCCGAGGCGGGCCGCGACGCCTTCGTGTCGGCCATGTCGGTCGGCTCGCTGGTCGGGTTCGGGTTCTGCGTGGCCGCGGCGGTGATGGCGCTGCTCCTCCTGCGTCGCACCCCGGCCGCCGAGGGGGCCGTCGAGAAGGAGGCCGCCCCGGTGTGAACCCCGTCGGCATGTCCTGACATGCGGGCCCCGCCGGAGCGTTCCACTGTGTAAGGCGAAATCTCGGCATGCCGACAGGTTGCAGGTGGGAGCGGCGGCTCGGAGCAGCGATACTCGAAGTATGTCTCTCCGTGATCCTGAGTCGCCCTCCGGCAGCGCCGACCTGCTCAAACGGCACCGCGCGGTCCTCCCGAACTGGATGGGCCTGTACTACGACGAGCCCATCGAGATCGTCGGCGGCAAGGGCAACCGTGTCGTCGACGCGTCCGGGAAGAGCTACCTGGACTTCTTCGCCGGCATCCTCACCAACATGATCGGGTACGACGTGCCCGAGGTGCGCGAGGCCGTTGAGAGGCAACTGGCCACCGGCATCGTGCACACCTCGACGCTCTACCTGATCCGCGCTCAGGTGGAGCTGGCCGAGAAGATCGCCCGGCTCTCCGGCATCCCGGACGCCAAGGTCTTCTTCACCAACTCCGGCACCGAGGCCAACGAGACCGCGCTGCTGCTCGCCACCTACGCCCGCAAGACGGACCAGGTGCTCGCGATGCGGCAGAGCTATCACGGCAGGTCGTTCGGCGCGATCAGCGTGACCTCCAACCGCTCGTGGAAGAACAACTCGCTGTCGCCGCTCAACGTGCACTTCCTGCACGGCGCCGACCGGCACCTCGTCCAATTCCGCGGGATGTCGGACGCCGACTACATCAAGGCGTGCGTGGACGACTTGCGGCACGTGCTCGCCACCGCGGTCTCCAACGACGTCGCCGCTCTCATCGCCGAGCCGATCCAGGGCGTGGGCGGCTTCACCATGGCGCCCGACGGCCTGTTCGCCGCCTACAAGGAGGTCCTCGACGAGGAGGGCATCCTGTTCATCTCCGACGAGGTCCAGTCCGGCTGGGGCCGTACCGGCTCGGCCTTCTTCGGGATCGAGAACCACGGCGTGACGCCCGACATGCTGACCTTCGCCAAGGGGACGGGGAACGGCTTCGCCGTCGGCGGCATCGTCGCCCGCGCCGACCTGATGGACGGCCCGCACGCCGTCGGCCTGTCGACGTTCGGCGGAAACCCGATCTCCATGGCGGCCGCGAACGCGACCCTCGACTACGTGCTCGACCACGATCTGCAGGCGAACGCCGCCAGGACCGGGGAGATCATCCTCGCCGGCCTGCGCGAGGCGGAGCAGCGCCTCGCCGTCGTCGGAGCCGTGCGCGGCCGGGGTCTGATGTTCGCCATCGAACTGGTCGACCCCGCGACCGGAGCGCCCGCGCCCGCGCTCGTCGCCCGTTTCATGGAGGAGACCAAGAAGCTCGGCCTCCTCGCGGGCAAGGGCGGCCTGTACGGCAACACCCTGCGCATGGCGCCGCCGCTCACGCTCACCGAGGACGAGGCACGAGAGGGCCTGGGCATCCTCGTCACCGCACTGGAGACGGTCAACGATGAAGCACGTTGACCACTGGATCGACGGCGCCCGCTTCGGGGGAGCCGACGCGCCACAGGCGCGGTACGCCGAGATCTTCAACCCGGCGACCGGCGAGGTCGGCGGTCAGGTCACCCTCGCGTCCGTGGCCGAGGTCGACGCGGCGGTGGACTCCGCCACGCGCGCCTTCCCCGGGTGGCGGGACACCTCGCTGGCCAAGCGGGCCCAGACGCTGTTCCGCTTCCGGGAGCTGATGGACCGTCACCGCGACGATCTCGCCGCGCTGATCACGGCCGAGCACGGCAAGGTCCACTCCGACGCTCTCGGCGAGGTCGCGCGCGGCCTCGAGGTCGTCGAGTTCGCATGCGGCATCCCGCACCTGCTCAAGGGCGGCTTCTCGGAGAACGTCTCGACCCGGGTCGACTCCTACTCGATCCGCCAGCCCCTCGGCGTCGTCGCGGGGATCACGCCGTTCAACTTCCCGGCGATGGTGCCGATGTGGATGTTCCCCGTGGCCATCGCCGCGGGCAACGCCTTCATCCTGAAGCCTTCGGAGAAGGACCCCTCGGCGTCCCTGCTGATGGCCGAGCTGTGGGCGGAGGCCGGGTTGCCCGACGGCGTTTTCAACGTCGTCCAGGGCGACAAGGTCGCGGTGGACCGGCTGCTGGAGCACCCGGCGGTGCAGGCCGTGTCGTTCGTCGGCTCGACCCCGATCGCCCGGTACGTCTACGAGACGGGGACCGCCCACGGCAAGCGGATCCAGGCATTGGGCGGCGCCAAGAACCACATGCTCGTGCTGCCGGACGCCGACCTCGACCTGGTCGCCGACTCGGCCGTCTCCGCGGGCTTCGGCTCGGCGGGGGAGCGCTGCATGGCGATCTCCGTCGTCCTGGCCGTCGAGCCGGTCGGCGACGAACTCGTCGAGAAGATCGTCTCCAGGGTCGGGCGGCTGACGGTCGGCCCGGGCGACGATCCCGCGTCCGAGATGGGACCACTGGTGACCGCGGCGCATCGCGACAAGGTGGCCTCCTACCTGGACCTCGGTGTGGAGGAAGGCGCCAAGGTCGTCGTGGACGGCCGGGAGACGCCCGTCTCCGGCGGCCGTGGGAACGGCTTCTGGCTCGGCCCCACGGTGATCGACCACGTGCCGGCGAACTCGCGCGTCCACCGTGAGGAGATCTTCGGTCCGGTCCTGTCGATCGTCCGGGTGCAGTCCTACGAGGAAGGGCTCCACCTGATCAACACCGGCGAGTACGGCAACGGCACGGCCGTCTTCACCAACGACGGCGGCGCCGCACGGCGCTTCCAGAACGAGGTCGAGGTCGGGATGATCGGCATCAACGTGCCCATCCCGGTGCCGATGGCGTTTTACAGCTTCGGGGGGTGGAAGAACTCGCTCTTCGGCGACACCCATGTTCACGGAACCGAGGGCGTGCACTTCTACACCCGGGGCAAGGTCGTCACCTCGCGCTGGCTCGATCCCTCCCATGGCGGAGTGAACCTGGGCTTCCCCACCAACGGCTGAGCCCGGTGCCCGGAGCAGGACCCCTTCCATGGGCGAAGCGGGGCGGGACGCGGCCACCGGGGCCAGTAGGCTCGTGATGTCCGTCTCGTGAGGGGGTCCGCCCGGTGAGGCTTCGCCGTACACAGCTCGTGGTCGCCACGGCGGCCATGGGATTCCTGGCCGTGGCCTGCGGAGGGAACGGGTCGCCTCGGGCGGCCGAGGCCACACCGGGGACGGGTGCCGCCGCCGCGACGACCCCCGTCACCGCGCCGGCGACGACCTCGTCCGCCACGCCGAGCGGCTCGGCCACCCCGACGGCGATGGCGTCGGCCGGCCCCGGCGAGGGCGCCTTGCGCGTTCTGGCGATCAGCGGATACGTCGAGTGGGGCGGGACCGACCCGTCGGTCAACTGGGTCGCGCCCTTCGAGACCAAGACCGGCTGCAAGGTGTCGCTCTCGTTCTACGACCCCGGCCTGGAGGCGAAGCCCGGTGGCGCGCCCCTCGGCCCCTTCGACGTGGTCTCGGCCACGCCGGAGATCGCGGGCAGGCTGATCGGCGAGGGCAAGGTCACGCCGCTGAACACGGCGCTCGTGAAGGACTACGCGAAGATCCCCGCGCACCTGCGCGAGCTTCCCGCGTACGCCAAGGACGACCAGGTGTACGGCGTGCCGTACCTGTGGGGGTTCGACGAGGTGCTCTACGACACCACCAAGACCAGGCCGAAGGACGCCGGCGCCCTGTTCACCGACAAGGGGCCGGTGCTGCTCAGGGACGACCCGATGACGATCGCGGACGCCGCGCTCGCTCTCAAGCGGCGGGGCGTCAAGGACCCGTTCGATCTCACCCCGTCCCAGCTGGACGCGGCGGTCGCCCTTCTCACCTCGAACAAGTCCGGGGACAGGGCCTTCTGGCGTGACCCCATCGACGTCGTGGAGGGCTTCGCCTCCGGCTCCGCACGGCTCGCGCAGGGCACGCCGTACCACCTCGACGTGCTGAAGAGCGGGCACAAGCCCGTCAAGGCGCTCGACCGCCGGCCGCTGACAGGCTGGGTGGACTCGTGGATGGTCGCCGCGGCCGCGGCCCATCCGTCATGCGCCTACCAGTGGCTGGCGTGGACGGCTTCGGCGCAGGCGCAGGGACCGGCGGCCGCCTGGACCGGCCTCGCCCCAGCGAACCCGGCCGCCTGCACGGGCGACGCGAAGCGGGTCTGCACGGACTATCACGTGGGAGACCCGGCGGCCTTCAAGGGCGTCTACTTCGCCGTTCGCCCGGACGACTACGCCCAGTGGGCTGAACGCTGGTCCCAGATAGCTCACGGTTAGCGAGCCAGACGCTGAGGTCGGGTCCGTCCGGCTTCCCGCGGTTTCGACGGCGGCGGATCAGCGTGTCCAGCGCCCAGGTGCCCGGGCCGAGCACGGCGATGAGGAAGAACGACCAGCAGAACAGCGCCGACAGCTCCCCGCCGTTGGCCAGGGGCAGCACGCCTCTCGGCTGGTGCGCCATGAAGTAGGCGAAGGCCATGGACCCCGACGCGATCAGCGCGCCGATCCGGGTGAGGAGCCCGAGGAGGACGAGCCCCCCGCAGAGCGCCTGGATGAGCGCGGCCCACCAGCCCGGCCACGTGCCGAACTCCACCGCGTGACCCATGCCGCGGTTGCCGCCGAACACGTTGAACAACGAGGCCAGGCCGTGGCACATGAACAACATGGCCGCCACCATGCGGAACAACGAGAGCACCGGCCCGTGGAAACGGTCGAATCTCATGAGATCACCTCTTGGGCTCACATGCGGGCCGGCCTCGCGTCACGACATCGCGGCGCGGGAGCGGCGGGGAAGAGGCACCTTGCCTTCCGGTGCGGGCAGCAGCGCCTCGGCGCAGTCGTCGCAGGCGTGGACGGGGGCGTTGTCGGGGAGCAGGCCGACCTTCACACGGGGGCGGGGCCACTTCTTGTGGCAGACGACGCAGGCGTCGCCCTCGCGTTGAACGGGAGTGAGGCCGGCAGGGTCGAACGTCAGCATGAGCCGGTCGGCACCGTTCGGATTCCAGCCCATTCCCCGTCCCCCCTCGATCGCGTATCGAAACCGTTATAACGTGGTTACGGGCTGTGATCGGCGCGTGTCAGGCCAAGGGGCGGTTAAATCGCGGCATGGCGCGGGCGTTACAACAACAAAAGGGACACCCGACGCTAAGGCGGGTGTCCCTTTTAATCTTATTTAAGCGCTCTGGTCCGCACTGATTGCTCTCTCCAGGATGGAAAGCCCTTCCTCCAGCAGATGGTCGGGAATCACCAGCGGCGGAAGGAACCGGAGCACATTGCCGTACGTGCCGGCGGTGAGCACCAGCAGCCCCTCGGCGTGGCACCTGGCCGCGATCGGGCCGGCGGGCAGCGGGTCCTTGGTGCCGGGGACCACGAGTTCGATCGCCGTCATGGCCCCGCGCCCGCGGACGTCGCCCACGATGCCGAACCGCTCCTGAAGCGAGCGGAGGCGGGGCAACATGATCTCGCCGATGTGCGCTGCCCGCTCGACGAGCTTGTCCTGCTCGATGGTCTCCAGCACGCCCAGGGCCGCCTCGCAGGCGAGCGGGTTGCCGCCGTAGGTCCCCCCGAGCCCGCTGGCGTGGACCGAGTCGAGCAACTCCGCGCGGCCCGTGACGGCGGCCAGCGGAAGGCCGCCCGCGATGCCCTTGGCCGTGCAGATGATGTCGGGGACGATGCCCTCGTCCTCACAGGCGAACAGGTGGCCGGTCCTGGCGAACCCGGTCTGGACCTCGTCGGCGACGAAGACGATCCCGTTGGCCCGGCAGAACTCGGCGATCTTCGGCAGGAATCCGCGGGCGGGCTCGATGAAGCCGCCCTCGCCGGCGATCGGCTCGATGACCACGGCGGCGACGTTGGCCGCGCCGATCTGCTTCTCGATCATGTCGATGGCCTGGGCGGCGGCCTCGTCGGCGCAGTTCTCCGGGCCGCTCGGCCAGCGGAACGGGTAGGCCAGCGGCACCCGGTAGACCTCGGGCGCGAACGGGCCGAAGCCGTCCTTGTACGGCATGTTCTTGGCGGTGAGCGTCATCGTGAGGAGAGTCCGGCCGTGGTAGCCGTGGTCGAACACCACGACGGCAGGCCGCCCGGTGGCGTGCCTGGCCACCTTCACGGCGTTCTCGACGGCCTCCGCGCCGCTGTTGACCAGGAACGTGCGCTTGTCGTGGTCGCCGGGCGTGAGCGCGTTGAGCTTCTCGCACACCGTCACATAGGACTCGTACGGCGTGACCATGAAACAGGTGTGGGTGAAGTCGGCCACCTGCTTCTGGACCCGCTCGACCACGCGGGGAGCGGAGTTCCCCACGCTCGTGACGGCGATGCCCGAGCCGAAGTCGATGAGGGAGTTGCCGTCCACGTCGACGACGACACCGCCACCGGCGTGGGTCACGAAGATGGGAAGCGTGGTGCCGATGCCGGGGGGCACGGCGGACTGCTTGCGCGCGAACAACTCGCGCGACCGCGGTCCCGGGATCTCGGTGACGAGGCGGCGCTCCTGCGGAAGCCGCGGGCCGCCATGGACGGTGCCGGTGGTGCCTTCGACGGTCATGCCCTCGACGGTACGGCCACCACCTTCACCTGCCGATACGTCGTCATGGCAGAATAAGGCCGTACTTTTGGCCAACTCGGACAAGTTGGGCTTTGGGGGGCTGGTGGCGCCGACGCTGCGCCGGGTGACGGCGATCACGCCGTTGCACCTGGACGTCCTGGCCGGCCATGACGGGCTGGACCGGCCGGTCCGCTGGGTGGCGGTCAGCGAGCTTGAGGATCCCACGCCGTTCCTCGAGGGCGGAGAGCTGGTGCTGACGACCGGCATGCGGCTGACCTCGGGCGACGCCGTGCCGTACATCTCGCGGCTGGTCGCACGGGGCGCGACGGGGCTGGGGTTCGGGGTGGGACTCGGCCATGACCTGGTGCCGCCGGCCTATGTGGACGCCGCGGCCGCCGCCGGTCTGCCGCTCGTCGAGGTGCCGAGGGACACCCCGTTCATCGCGATCGGCAAGGCCGTCAGCGAGCTCATCGCGGCCGAGCAGTACGAGGAGATCAGCCGGGCCTTCGCGGCGCAGGGCCGCCTCACCCGGGCCGCGCTCCAGCCCTCGGGCACCGGGGCCGTCATCGACCGCCTGTCCCGCGAGATCTCCGGCTGGGCGCTCCTGCTCGACGACGAGGGCGCCGTCAGGCACGTCGCGGACGCCACGGGAACGGGCCCGCCGGCGCAGGAGAAGGCCGCCGCGCTGCGCCCCGAACTGGCCCGGCTGAAGAAGACGTCGTCGCCGGCCAGCCTGGCGCTGGCCACGCCCGGCGAACACATGATCGTTCAGCCGCTCGGCCGCCGCGGGTTCTTCGTGGTCGGGGCGGCTCGTCCGTTCTCGCCGATCGAGCACACCGTCGTCAACGCGGCCGGCTCCCTGCTCACGCTCGCCCTGGAACAGGGCCGCGACCAGCGCGTCGCCGCGGGCAGGGTCCGCACCGCCGTGTTCCGCCTGCTGCTGGCCGGACAGGCCGAGGCCGCCGCGGACGCTCTCGCGGCGTTGGGCGGGACCCTGCCGGAGGGGGCCGTGGCCGTACTGGCCTGTGAGACGGCCGACGAGGAGTCGCTCACCGAGGCGCTGCCGTGCTTCACCGCGCGGTGGGGCCGGGTGGTCGTCGCGCTCGCCCCCGCCGCCGACGCCGACCGGCTCGCCGAGCGCGCCGCCGGGCACGGCCGGGTCGGCGTGAGCGTTCCCGGAGTCGGCCTCGCCCTCGGCCTCGACCAGGCCGAGCGTGCGCTGGCCTCGGCCGACCCGGTGGCGCACTTCGCCGAACTGGCCGGGCAGGGGCTGCTGGCACTGCTGGAGCCCGGCGCGGCGACGGCGTTCGCGGCCGCCATGCTCGCGCCGCTTCGTGAGTACGGCTCGCGCGGCGACCTGGTCGAGTCGTTGCGGGCCTATCTCGCCAGCAACGGTCACTGGGACGCGGCGGCGCAGCGGCTGGGGATCCATCGGCACACGCTCAGATACCGGATGAAGAGGGTGAGCGAACTGCTCGGCCGTGATCTCGACGATCCCTCGGCGCGGGCCGAACTCTGGATCGCGCTGTGCCTGTGAAGGTCAGCCGCTCTTGGTCCGGAAGGAGGAGATCGTGGCGGTGGTGACGGTCTCGTAGGTCTTGGCATCCTGCAGGTGACCGGCACGTTCCAAGCTGAGCGCGCCCTGCGCGGCGGCCCACAACGCGTCGGCGACCCTCCGGGGCTGCGTGGGGACGAGATAACCCGCCGAGATGCAGTCGGCGATCACCCGGTCGAAGATGTTCAGCGCGGCGCGGGCGAGAGTCCTCGCCCGCTCACTCGGCACGAACTCGGGGATCGCCCGCTCGAACATGAGGCTGTAGTAGCCCGGCTCGGAGAGGGCGGCGTCGCGGTAGGCGGGACCCAGGGCCAACAGGTAGTCGTAGGGGTCGCTGCGCAGCGGCACGCTTTCCAGACGGCGGCGGAAACGCTCGAAGCCCTCGAGATAGAGCGCCTCGGCCAGGCCTTCCTTGCTGCCGAACATCGTGTAGATGACCTGGGTCGGGCAGTTCGCCTCAGTGGCGATCCGCCGCACGGTGAGGCTCTCCGGCCCGTCCGAGGTGAGGAGCCCGCTGGCGACGTCGAGGAGTCTGGTACGGAGTTCGTCGTAGGTGCTCCGCTGGCCGCGCGCGTAGGCACCCTGAAGACCGAGCGGCGCCGGCGTACCCATCAGCGACGAGCCCTTCTCGAATCGGGTCCTCGCGTCGGACCCGGATGATGACTTAACCATGCGGCTCGGCTTTCAAACCGCTCTGAAACGGAAAACATCCCGAAATTGCGCTGCATTTGTGACGTACCAAACTTGTCCACATCGGTACGCCGCTGACGGGTGATTGTGCTGGGAGGCGTAGAGCCTATCGCGACCTGCTGACATACCGTCAGAACATGGACGTGCGCCGTGATACCGATCTTCGCCCCTTCTGGCTCGCCGGCCGTCCCGTGACGGGAGACGCGGAGCTGACCGTGACCAACTCCCATGACGGGCGAGTCGTCGGCGTCGCCTCCGTGCCGACCCCGGATCAGGTCGAGGAGGCCGTGGCGGCCGCGCACGCCGTGAGCAGGCAGGCCGCGGCGCTTCCTGTCCACGTGCGGGCCGAGGCCCTCGCGCACGTCTCGCGGCGGCTCTCCGAGCGCTCGGAGGAGATCGCTCAGCTGATCACCGCGGAGAACGGCAAGCCGATCCTGTGGGCGAGGGGCGAGGTCGGGCGGGCCGTGGCCACGTTCCGGTTCGCCGCGGAGGAGGCCCGGCGGTTCAGCGGCGCCGTGCAGCGCCTCGACACCGAGCCGGCCGCCCAGGGGCGCCTGGCCTACGTCACGCGCGTGCCGTACGGGCCGGTGCTGGCGATCACGCCGTTCAACTTCCCGTTGAACCTGGTCGCGCACAAGGTCGCCCCGGCCATCGCCGTCGGCGCCCCGATCATCGTCAAGCCCGCGCCCGCGACGCCGCTGTCCTCGCTCGTGCTGGGGGAGATCCTGGCCGAGACCGACCTGCCTGAGGGCATGTTCTCCGTGCTGCCCGTCCCGAACGACCGGGCCGGTGCGCTCGTGGAGGATCCCCGGCTTCCGGTGGTCTCGTTCACCGGTTCGGGCCCGGTCGGGTTCGCGATCAAGGATCAGGTCCCGCGCAAGCACGTCACGCTCGAACTCGGCGGCAACGCCGCCGCGGTCGTCCTCGCGGACGCCGACCTCGACTGGGCGGCGAGCCGGATCGCCCTGTTCTCCAACTACCAGGCCGGCCAGAGCTGCATCGCCGTACAGCGGGTGATCGTCGAGGACTCCGTCGCGGAGGAGTTCACCGGAAAGCTGCTGGCGGCCGTCGGCGCGCTCGTCACGGGAGACCCGGCGGACGAGAAGACCCAGGTCGGGCCGCTCGTCAGCGAGGACGCGGCGGTGCGGGTGGAGGGCTGGGTCGCGGAGGCCGTCTCCGCCGGTGCGCGGGTGCTGGCCGGGGGCACGCGGGACGGCGCCGCCTTCACTCCCACCGTGCTGACCGACGTGCCCTCCGATGCGAAGGTCGTCCGCGAGGAGGTCTTCGGACCCGTCATGGTCGTCCAGCGGGTGGGCTCCGTCGACGAGGCGTTCGCCGCGGTCAACGACTCCAAGTACGGCCTGCAGGCCGGCGTCTTCACCCGGAGCCTCGACGCGGCCTTCCGGGCGAACCGCGAACTGGAGGTCGGCGGCGTGATCATCGGCGACGTGCCGTCCTACCGGGCCGACCAGATGCCCTACGGCGGGGTCAAGGAGTCGGGCATCGGCCGCGAGGGACTGCACTCGGCGATGGACGACCTGACGTACGAGAAGGTCATGGTCCTCACCGGCCTGTCACTGTGAGCGATGTCGAATTACTGGTGAACGAGAGGCGAAAAATCGGATAAAGGGGATTATTGCCTCTTTCTTCTGGCAGGGATCGTGACATGGACGCCAACGCCCTGCTCCTGGGAGTCGTCGTCATCACGGCGCTCGCCTTCGACTTCACCAACGGATTCCATGACACCGCCAACGCCATGGCCACCTCGATCGCGACACGGGCGCTGCGTCCGCGCATAGCCGTGGCACTGTCCGCCGTCCTCAACTTCGCCGGCGCGTTCCTGTCGCTGAAGGTCGCGGCGACGATCGCGAGCGGGATCGTCGACAGCGGCGCCGTCACGCTGACCGTCGTGTTCGCCGGCCTGGTCGGCGGCCTGGCCTGGAACCTCCTGACCTGGTATTTCGGCATACCTTCGAGCTCGTCCCACGCGCTGATCGGGGGCGTCGTGGGAGCCACGCTCATCGCCGCGGGAAGCTCCGCCGTGAAGGTGGAGGGCCTGATGTCCAAGGTGATCGTCCCCGCGGTCCTGTCGCCCGCCTTCGCCGGCATGGTGGCGATCGTGGGGACCTTCCTGGTGTACCGGATCACGTGGAACGTCCCGAAGCCGATCAGGACCCGCGGGTTCCGGCTCGGCCAGATCGGGTCCGCGTCGATGGTCTCCCTCGCGCACGGCATGAACGACGCGCAGAAGACCATGGGCGTCATCACGCTGGCGTTGCTCGCCAACCACACGATCAGACCCGCCGAGGGCACGCCGTTCTGGGTGATCGTCGCCTGCGCCCTGACCATCTCGCTCGGCACCTACATCGGGGGCTGGCGGGTGATCAGGACGCTGGGCAAGGGGCTGACCGAGATCGAGAGCCCCCAGGGCTTCGCCGCCGAGGGCTCGTCGGCCGCCGTGATCCTCGCGGCCTCCCACTTCGGGTTCCCGATCTCCACGACGCATGTGTGCAGCGGCTCGATCGTGGGCGCCGGGATCGGCAAGCGCCTGGCGGAGGTCCGGTGGGGCGTCGCGGGCCGCATGGTGACGGCCTGGCTGGTCACGATCCCCGCGGCGGCGCTCGTCGGAGCGGGCGCGTGGAAGGGGGCGGACGTCATCGGCGGGACGGGCGGGGTCGCGGTCGTCTTCGCCGTCGCGGTGGTGTTCGCCGCGGCGCTCTATCTGGCGGCCCGGAGGGTGCCCGTCACGCACGCCAACGTCAACGCGGAGTGGACCGGGACGCTGGACCCGGAGAAGGAGCGAGTCGCGTGAACCAGTATGTCGACGTCGACGCCCTGTGGAAGGTGCTGGTCTTCGGCCTGGCCGGGGGTGTGGGCCTCGTCGCCCTGTTCGCCGTGGGCATGGTCGGGCTGGCCGCGCGGACGACCGCGCAC
>Ga0310811_10006242_pt1 | contig 15213 bp, 14 predicted proteins | sample YCmetagenome_FD_207642 | JGI IMG/M metagenome (GOLD analysis project Ga0310811, IMG submission 207642) | Soil microbial communities from experimental microcosm in Duke University, North Carolina, United States - YC | ecosystem: Engineered > Artificial ecosystem > Soil microcosm > Unclassified ...
ACGAAAGGGAGCGCAGTTCTTTCGCATCGAGGTCCTTCATCAGTTCCGGCTGAATCCGTTCCCAGCGAAACGGCAGACGGATGATATTGGCGCCGATACTGCGGATATAGCCGAAGTCAACCGGGTTCGGATACGTGTAATCCTTGTTCAGCACGCCCGGAATACGATTGCTGTGAAACTCAGCACCAGCGACATTCACGCCGCGCAAAGGCTCTTTGCGCATACATTGTGCCGACGCATCGTGCAGCATCAGTACGCAAAGAAGCCATCCCAGGCAGCCCAGCGCCTTGCGCAAGCTTATAGCGAATGAAAGACGAAGCATCGACGACACCTTTTCCCTTTTCTCTTCAATGCACTCACTACAGGCGCACGATATCTTCGGACAAGGCGATCCGTCGCCAGCCGAACAGCATGTTGCGGAAGCCGCGGATACGCCAGCCGATACGGCGAACTACATGGCGCAGTGCGTTGTCCTCGGAGTTGTGTTCGATGTCGCTGGTATAAGCCGTTTCCGGTTTGGCCTTGGCTGGATCGAATTTGGCTTGCACACAGAGCGCCGGCACCGCCTGGTAAACACGATGCCGCCGCGCGACTGCGGATGTGCCCTTGTCGAACAGGAAGAAGTCGACCGGGCTGTGGCGCGTCACCGGTTCGGCCAGCAGCAGTTGCGCTGTGCGTTTGGGGAGCACGTAGGCGCCAGCGCCCCAGGTTTCCGAGCGGACCTCTACCAGACTGATGCCGGCGACAGCAAATTGCCGTGCATGGTTCAGCAGCACCCGGTGCTTGGTCGCTTCCAGCCGCAGCACATCAAACTGTTCAAGATGAGGGGCAACTCCATGCAGTAATGCCGGCAAGGCTGCGCTGATATGCACGTCGTCTTCGAAAACCACGCCGAAATCCTCGTCGCCTTCGGCGATCTCGGTCCATGCCTGGTAATGGCTGCAGAAACAACCAATGTGCCCAGGTATCCAGCCGTTGGCGCGCGGACGCGCGCTTGCGAATTCCTGTCTCTGCTCGGGGCTCATCGCGCGGCCATCGGTTGCCTCAATGCGCTGGAACGGCAAACCCAGATCATCGAATTTCTTTTGCATCGCAGCCAGCCTTCCGGTCGCGCGCTGCAGGTTAATGACATAGATCTTGTACCGCATGGATTGCTCCCTCTCCCTGTTATTCACGAGTTGAAGATGGTTTGGGCGGAGCACGCCCTCAGTAAGGGCATGAACGGTCCGTGTTTGCTCATGCATGGCTGGCCGCCCTTTCGCCATCAACGAGGTCCTGATAAATCTGCACGTAACGATCGGCGATGTGGCGCCAGTCGTACTGCTGTACAAAAGCCTGAGCGGCCACGCGCCGTGCCGCATAGGCCTGTTCGCCCCGCGCGTGCAAGTCCGCAATCCGCGTGACCGCCTGCCCAAACTGTGCGGTATCGAGCAGCAGACCCATGCCGGACTTCTCCACAAGATTGCGAAATGGGGGAATATCGCTCAACACTGGCGTCAATCCCGCACTCATACCCTCAATTGGCGCAATGCCGAAGCCTTCATGGCGCGACAGGCAGATGTAGTAGCTGGCTTGCGCGATCAGTCCAGCCAGTTCGCGGTCGCCCGGATTGGCGAACAGTCGCACGTGATCGGCCAGCCCGTATTGCTGAATCCGCATCGTCAGTTCATCTGCCGTGTGATCGTATTCGCGACCGGCAATAATCAATTGCCATTCCGGATGCTGCGCCACCAGTTCGCGAAACAGCGCAAGCGTCTCGAGCAGGCCCTTGTTGACTGACCAGCGGCCGAAATAAATCATTACCGGCATCAAGCGCGGCGAACCGCAATTGGCGTATTTCTGTACATTGACGCCGTTTTCGATCACGGACAGCTTGGGAGAACGCACGATTTCGCTGAACATTGTGCCGTCGTTGTCGCTGGTACCGACGATGCGGTCATAGGCGACAGACGTGCTGCGCGTGACGATGTTGAAATAAAGGCGTTTCAGCCGCGATGCGAACGAAGTATGGAAAAAGCCGCCATGCGTAGACGCCACCAGCGGGCGGCGATGCACAGCCTTGGTCAGGGCCAGATAATCGTAGAAGAAGTCAACGCCATGGACATGGATCACATCCGCATCGCGGACATGCCGCAGTACATCGGGTGCGAGCGGATAGCGGCTAGAGCCGTAATACGGCAATCGGATCACGCGCACGCCATTGACCTCGTCCTCCGGCGGCAATACTTCCGACGAATTGCGGAACAGCCGGTTAAGCGTGACGATGGTCGGCTCATGACCGTGATATTCCTGTTGATGGTGCGCGATATTCTGCACAACATCTTCCATGCCACCGACCGACGGATGATATTGCCGCACCAGATGCGCAACCTTAATGGGCATAACTCACCTTTCGTTCGCGTCTGCGCGGCAGCACCGCGTTGACGGCTTCACTCTGTGCGGTCTCGGCGGCTGCACGCTGTCGCTGGTGCAGCGCACAGCATCCGAGCAGAAACCAAAGGATGCCGGCAGTCTTCAGTGCAAACAGCGAGGTACCGCTGATCGCCAGGATCAACGACGCATAGAGCGCAACATAAGAGCGAAAACGCACACCGCGTTCATCCTGCATGCGGATCAGCCAGAGGCCGATCCAACCGACGGTGAAAAACAGCAGTCCGAAGCGGGTCAGCACGACCGCATAACCCATGTCGCCGAAATTGAAGTTGTAGCCGTTCAACCCGAAAATTTCCTTCGGACCGAAATGCATCAGCGTCGCACCGGTCAAATACAGCCGGCCGAGGATGTTGTCTGCATGATCGCCGTTCATCAGCTGCGCGATGCCGAGCAGCAGCGCCACGCAGATCGCCGGCAGCAGGATCGCCAGATTGTGCATGCGTCCCGCAAAAATCAGGCGCATGATGACCAGGCACATCACGGTCAGCAGGCCATAGCGCGAATCAGCCAGCGTGATCATGACGGCCGACATCGCCAGGTAGAACATTATCCGCCGCCATTCTTCGCGCGGCTTTGACAGCCCCCAGGCAGCAACGATCACGGCGAAATTCCCCAGGGAAACCGGCTCCAGGAAAATCGACGAGATGCGGTGATTGCCCAGCAAACTGGGCAGAATCGTACGGCCGATGCCTTCCGGCCGCATGCCGTTCAGCGCAAGCGATCCGCCCGCCCAGTTCGTCGCGCCGCTCAAGCCGCCCTGATTCACGTAATACGAAAAGACGTTGAAAACACGCGAATACTGGTTGACGAAAAACAGCTCGAAGAAGCCGAATACCAGCACCAGCGCGATTACGATCTTCAAAATCCGATCCGCCATATCGATCGTGCCGACGGTTCGCCCCAGCCAGTAGAACAGGATGATGATCAGAATGTCGCGGAATCCCTTGAAGTCAAGCGAACCACGCATCAAGGCCATGAAGAAAAGATAGGCAGCCACCAGTGCCAGCACGGCGATGAATTCGAGCTGAACGCGACGTGCCAGCACGTACAGACAGCCCGTGTACAGCATGAATTCCGACAGTGCGACGATCGACGTACGCATCGGGAACAGGTGGGTATGCACGAAGCACAGCACCAGCTGGTAGAGCGCTGCGCCCATCACAATCCAGAACGCCAGGAACCGCAGCATGCGGTCGTCCTGTGCGGCTTTGGGCGTTCCGATGAAAGCGGAATAAGCCATGCGTGAATTCGTCCTCTAAAAAATTTGGAGCGGCTGCAACGCGTACGCGCAGCCTCGCTCCTGCAATCACGATGCCGCTTGTGCGGGGGGCGTGATGTCGCCAGCCAGACGTGTTCTTTGCGCCGGCGTGATCGCATCAAACAGTGCATTGACGAACTGATCCTGCAAGCGATATGCCTCGCCGGCATCCTTTTGGATCGTCGATACGCGGAAAATCAGGCCGTCCGGAATCGTGCCGTTCAGACCGTACGCCAGTTGTGCCAGTTTTCGGCGGAAGCCAGGCAGTGTCGCCTTGTCGCCCACCGTTACCCAGTACGTGATCGGCTCGTTGCGCAATCCGTTCACCGCGACCAACCGTCGCACCGGCACTTCGCCGTACGAGGTTTTCAGCTGGTCGACATGGTTCTCTTTGAGGCCGAAACCTTGCGCGGTGTAACAGATCTCCGGACGGTGCGCCTGTGTCGATTCTCCGCCCTGGTCACTGCCATAAGCAATCGACAACATGACGCGATCGCCGTTACGGTTCACATAGGTGCGCGACAGCGTCTGCGCGTAGATTTTCTTCAGCGCTTCCTCGGTTTGCGGATTGACCACGGCATTGCTCAGCGTCTTGTCTTCTTCCCAGCCATTCAGTGTCGCGGGCACCAACGATTCCAGATTCAAGGGTGGACGCTGCTCGGACAGGCGCTCGGTCGGCGTGATGACGCGAGTGAATCCGGCGGACGACACCATCAGCACGCAGAGGGTAATGCTGGCGATGACCGACTTCCTTTTCAGACCATTCTCATGCAGCGGCATGGCGCGCCTCCCTTTTTTTGACTATCCACTGCAGCAGGGCGTCGAGACTGACGATCAGCACTAGCGCACTGAAGAACAACACCATGCCGGCGAAGCCGTGCAGGAAGCCCTGGCCGGCTGCATCGCCGAAGTAGTAGGTGATCAGCGTCAAGGCAATCACCCGAATCACGTTCGCGGTAAATGAAATCGGCACGATCAGGCAAGCGAGCACCACGTTACGCAAGGTCGAGGTGTGTTTGACGACGTTGAGGTAGAACAGGCCGAGCGATTCGAGCGTCAGCAGCGTCTGCAGGCCGGCACAGGCGTCCGCAACCAGCAGCTGATACTGTCCGATCTGCAGGACCACGCCTTCGCGCGCGATCGGGTAGCCGAGCGCGAACAGCAGGTTTTCGGTCACATACGAGACCGCGGTCTTCATCGGCAATGTCAGCTCGCTGACGATGATGCCGGGCATCGGCAGCATGAACAGCATGAAGAAGTACGGAAACCACAGTACTTTCAATGCCACCAGGCCGCGCTTGATCAGCGTGATGCCGACCATCACAAAGATGAACGAGGCGACCTGGACAATCGGAATGTCCTGCGATTGACCAAGCATGTACAGCAGAAGACCGATCGCGAATACGGGCCAGCCCAGCCACGGCGACGAACGGCCTTCGCTGGCGCGCGCCATCTCGGGCCATTTCCGGTAAATCAGCCATAGCGACAGCGCCAGAATGATCGGGCCGTGCGCATGCTCTTCGGTCGCCCACAGGCCGCGGAACAGGCCAACTAACACGGGGACATAGAGCACCGCCAGGCCAACGATGACCGGCAGCCATTCCGGCAACCAGGCCTTGCGCGTCAGCGGCAAGGCCGCGGATCGAATCGCTGCGGTGTTCATCAGATTTCCAGCAGGACCGAACCGACCACATCGACGCCGTAGCGTGCAAGCTGGTCGCACGCGGCATTGATGTCCGCCAGACGCGTCTTGTGCTTGCGCGCGGCCAGCAGCACGCCGCCGGCGTTAGTCGCCACCGCCAGCGCATCTGCACTGACCGAGAACGGCGACACGTCGTACAGCACGACGTCGTAGTTATGCGCCACGCGCGCGTTCAGGTGCGTGAAGGATGCACGGCTGACGAGCTCCAGCGGATTCGGCGGCAAGGTGCCGGCCTGCAGCACCGACAGATCGATGAACGGTTCGACGCGCGTAATAACGTCCAGGTCGGCACGTTCGGCCAGGATGTCGGACAAGCCCTGCCTGGTGCGGATATTAAATACGCGGTGCTGACTCGGTTCTCGCAGGTTGGCGTCGACCAGCAGTGTCTTTTCGCCGAGCTGGGAGAACACCACCGCCAGGTTGGCCACGAACATGCTCGCGTTTTCGTCCGGCGTCACGCTGGCAATCACCAGCGACTTCTGCCCTTCGGCGAACCAGCGCAGCATCAGTTGACTGCGGATCGCACGCAGTGTTTCTACCTGCGCGCTGAACGGTTCATAGGCGGCGATCAAGCCCGGCGGGAAACTACCCTGTCCGGATTGCAGATAGGGATAGTCGAATTGTCGCGCCAGTACCTGATCAATATCGGCTTCGGAGATCAGACCAAGGATCTGCGCCGCTTCGCCGAAGCGCATGCCCTTCTCTTTCTGAAACTTAAGAATGCGTTCGGCGTCGGCGGCCGTAATCTTGCCCATGTCGAGCAGGATGCTGCCGATACTGGTATTACCGCGTTTGGCCGATTGCAGGGCCAGAGGGTTGACTAGCTGATTCATCTGGTTCTCCATGCTCAGGTCGGTTTCAACGCACGCGGGCCGCGTGGCAAGGCGGGACGCGAAAATCCGAGACGCATGCGGTCTGGCGGATTGCGGCTCACCACGCCGAGTACCGGCACATTCAGTACGTCGATCAGATCCTTGGTCGAACGTACACGGCGATCAATGATTTCGGCGATCAGGCCCAGGCCAAGGCCAAGCATGCTGCCCAGGAAAATCGACAGCAGTGTCAGCAACAACACTTTCGGACCAGTCGGCGACATCGGCGGCACCGCTGGATTCAGGATCGCGATATCGGATTGCGTCGAGCGTGCTTCCATATTGGTCTGCGTGTAACGCGTTGTGGCCGCTTCATATGCGCGTTGCGCCGCTTCTACTTCGTTCTGCAACAGTTTCAGCTCGTCGCGTGCCAGATTCAGGTCCATTACCTTGGTACGCTGTGCGGCCAGAGCCGCTTTGATTTCCGCTTCGCGCTGCTGCTGGATATGTGCGTTGCTGCTGATGCCGGCCGATGCCTGCGCGACTTGCGAATTCAAGTTGGCGCGCAGCTTGTCGACTTCCGCCTTGGCCGACTGGTATTGCGGGTGATTCGGGCTCAGGCGCGAAGAAACCTCAGCAAATTTGGCTTCAGCGGCCAGCAGATTGCCTTTCAGGTTCTGGATCAATCCATTGTTCATCACATCCGGTGCAACGCTTGCATCGCTCTGCGTTGCTCTGAGGCGTGAATTGGCGTCGATCGCTGCGCCCTGTATCTGCACCAATTGGCTGGACAGCTCATTCAGACGCGCGGTCTCCACGCCGAGCCGGCCATCCGGATCGTCAATATTGTTTTCCTGCTGGTACTTGGAGAGCTTGCGCTGCGCTGCTTCGAAGTTGTCGCGCAAGACCTTGATCTGCGCCGTGAAATAATCGGCTGCCTGCTTCGACGGCTCGACCTTCAACTGCGTCGCGGTGCTCAGATAGGCGTTAGAGAAAGCATTCGCCATAGTCGCCGCGAACTGCGGATCGGTCGCCTTGTAGTTGACGGCCAGCACGCTGCTGCTGGTCGATGGCTCCACATCCAGGTTTTGCGAAATCAGGGTGCCCAGCCATTCGCGAATGGAGCCCTGCCCGCCGGTTGCGTCCTGAAATTGCTGCTTGACGACGGGGCTGTCGGCCAGCTTCAGGTCATCGACCACCTTCAGCGCAACAGTCTGGCTGTTCAGGATATCGATCTGCGTTGCCATGTAGCCAGGCATCAATTGCGAAGGCAGCGTCAGCCCAGTTACCGGATCAACGCCCTTGTAATTGAGCACCAGCGAGGTTGTGGCCGTATAGGTCTTTGGCAAAAGCTGGGTAATCGTCACGGTAGTGGCGACCACCACGATCAGCGTGCCAAGAATGATCTTGTAACGGGCTCGCAGAATCAGCAAAAATTGAGTGAAATTCATGTTGGGCTCTTAAACAGGGAAACAAATATTTCATAACCTGAACGACGGTCAATGGCGCCGCGACACTTGCGGCGCCACCGGCCATCAGAACAGGCTTTCCTTCACATAAATCACGTCGTCCGGACGAACCTTGTCTTCCAGATGGGCCGAGATCACCTTGGTCTCGCCGCTGTCATCGCGACGCTTGATGCGAATACCGTTTTCCGTGCCGCGAATGCTTAGACCGCCGCCGACTGACAAGGCTTGCACGACGTTCATGTCGCGCTCGACGCGATACGCACCAGGACGCTGCACTTCGCCATAGATATAGAAGCGCGGCGCGCGATCGACGTAGACCGTGTCACCTGGCACGAGTTGCGGATTTTTCGCGTTATCAGACGAATGCATGATGTCGAGCAGATCGATTGTTTCGCGCTCTGTCTTGCCATTGTTGTTGCGCAGCAAGGTGACCGTGTCGCCAGCCTCTGGATTGACGCCGCCCGCCATCGCGAGAACATCGGTCAAGCGCCGTTTGGCTTCAATGGGATAGCGCCCTGGCTTGTTGACCTGGCCCAGCACCGACACCTGCTGGCTTTCCATCACGGAAACCATGATGTTGACCTGCGGTTTCTTGATGAAGCCGCCGTTTTCCAGCAAGCCGGCAATTTTCTTTTCCGCCGCAGAGGGAGACAAGCCGCCGACCTCGACCGAGCCGACCAGTGGATAGGAAATCATGCCGGTGTCATTGACGCGTGCATCGACTGACAGATCGGGATTTCCGTACACCGAAATCTTCAGCACATCGCCGGGGCCGAGCTTAATATCGTCCGCCCATGCAATATTGACGGAAGCCACGATCATCCATGCCAGGATAGAGAACAGTATCTTCTTCATTTGATTCTCCACTTCTTCTAGTGATTATTTAAGATTGGTGATGCCGCGTTCGACATCCGTCAACGGCGCATTTACCTTGGTATCGCCGGTAGCAACCGGTGATGTCGGTGCGGACGCAGGCTTGTCCTGCAAGGCCACTTCCGACTTGTTCAGGTATTCGATCTTGGCTGCCGCACGCAGTCGGGAGATTTCGGCGTCAGCGGCTTCCTTGGATTTCTGCAGCATCAGGAACTCCACGATCTTCGGACGCGCGGCGTCCAGTGTCAGCGGCACATTGCGGATTTCCTGCAGTTCGATCAACTGGCTTTTGTCGCCCTGCTTGACCGTGAAGAGACTGCCTGGCGCCATCTTCGTGATGGCCTTGGTGACTTCCATCGGCAATTCAGCCGTGCTGCGCGTTGCATCAATCGGCATGAACTTGATCTGGTGCGCCTGCAGCCAGGACTGCACTTCGTCCAGCGAATGCGCACTGTTCATCTTGGCGACCAGTTCGGGACTCAGGTCGCGCGTGTCGATGTTCAGTTCCCGCGTATCGAACTGCTTGCGCTGCGCGAATAGCTGCGGGTTCTTTTCATAGAAATCGCGAATATCGGTTTCGGATGGCTTCTGCAAATTGCTCATCTTGGTTTGCAGGTACGCTTGCGCTAGGATCTGCTCCTTGGCGCGTTCGATCGCCTGCATCACGCGCGGATCACGATCCATCTTTTTCTTTTCGGCCTGGTCGATCAGCAACTGCCGCGCGATCAGGCCATCCAGCACATCCTTCTTCGATACATTGGGCGTATTGACACGTTCCAGCTCTGCATTGAGCTGGTGCACCGTAATTTCATCATCGTTGATTCTGACGATCGACTGGCTTGCCGCTTTCTGCTTGTTGCCGCACGCACTCAGCGCCAGCACAACCATCAGGGCCGCAGCCATTCGATACCCAGCAACACGATTGCCCGTCCTTCCAGACGAAACAGCGATGTCACTCATGATTTTCCTTCCTTGACGAACATTAAGTTGCACGACACACCAGACGGCGCGCACAGCCGCAACAACTGCGCGCGCATGAAACTGAAACCGGATTGCTCATGATCAATGACGATCAGTAGGCGTTGTCGCGCTTCAGGGCGACTTTAATCGTGCGCATGATGATCCACAGATCGAGCGCCAGCGACCAGCGGCGCAGATAATCGAGATCGTATGAAATGCGCGCTTCCATCTTGTCCAGTGTTTCGGTCTCGCCGCGGAAGCCATTGACCTGGGCCCAACCCGTGATACCGGGGCGCACCTTATGGCGCAGCATGTAGCCCTTGATTTGCTTTCGGTAGAGTTCGTTATGTGCGACGGCATGCGGACGCGGACCGACGATGCTCATGCGTCCCTGCAGTACGTTGAAGAATTGCGGCAGTTCGTCCAGGGAACTGCGGCGCAGAAAGGCGCCGATCCGCGTGACGCGCTTGTCGTCCCTGGTTGCCTGCGTCACTTTCGCGCCATCCTCGGCTACCGTCATCGAACGGAATTTGTAGACGATGATTTCCTCGCCATCCAGCCCGTAGCGGCGCTGTTTGAAGATCGCCGGCCCGGGCGAAGTCAACTTGATCGCAATGGCGATCGCCAGCATGACGGGCAACAGCATCAGCAGGATGACGGAAGCCAGCACGATATCGCTGATGCGCTTGATTGCGCTGTTGATGCCGGTAAACGGCGTCTCGCAAATCGCCACCACCGGTACGCCGGCAACATTATCGAAGCGCGCCTGGATCAGGTCGAAGACATAAATGTCCGGCAGGAAGTAAATCGATGCCGTAGTGTCCTGCAGATCATCCAGCAATTTGCGGATGCGCGGCTGCGCAGAAATCGGCTGGCTGATGAAGATCGTGCTGATATTGTTCTTGCGGGCGTAGGCCGGCAATTCCGCCATCGAGCCCAATACCGGCACCTGCTTTCCCGGCGGCTGGCGCGACAGATCGCGATCGTCGAAAAAGCCGTCCACATGCATCAGCAGTCCGGGATGTTCCGCGATGCGATCAGCCAGTTTCAACGCAAGTTCGTTGACGCCGACAATCAGCACGGAGCGCACCACACCCGTCTTGTACATGCTGAGCGTGATCCGGTGCGCCAGCACTTGGCTGCCGAACAGTGCGACTGGCGTGGTGATGAACCAGAAAACAATCGTGTGCGGCGGAAATGTTGCCCACAGACCAGCCAACTGCGCCAGCAGCAACAGTACGCAGGCAACAATCAGCCAGCTGACGAACACCGCACGCGCGAATTCCCATAACTTGGCGTCACGCAACAGATGTCCTTGGTCGCTCAAGCCAAAGACGGTCGAGCCAATGAAAAACGTGATGATTGCCAACACTGCATAACTGCCGTTGATCTCGCTGCCGGTCGCCAACGCGACTGCATACAGCATGAGAACGGAGACGCAGGGTTCGAGCAGGCGCACAGACAAGGTCCGGGCAGGCATGTCGCTCGGCTGCTGGATATGACTGAGCTTAGAATTCATAACGGGTGGTAACCAGGAAGCCTTTGGTGCTGTATGACGTCCCGATGTTCGAATCGAGATACTGCTGATAGACCGAGGCACGGATGCTAAGTTGCCTTAATGGCAAAAAAGTTACACCTATCGTATTTCTACGGTAAGTGTCCGAACGGTTCGCGGTGGAAATGATGATGCCGTTGTAGTCGCGTGTTTCTCGTTGGAACGATGCGTCAACCACGATCTTTGCGGTTGCCTGCCAGTTGGCGCTGAGATTCACACCTTTATTGCGCGAGTAATTCGAGAAGTCGTCCGAATCGAAAGATCCCAGACCGCTGCCCAGTTCACGGTACATCGCCAGCGACAAGGTCGTTTTGCCTGTCGCTTTCCAGTTCGCCGTCAGCCTGCCGTCCGCGCCTGAGAAATCGCGTACGCTGTCGAAATCCGATTTGTAGTTCCGCCGCGCCCAGCCCCCCAGGAATTGCAGATCGGTCTTGCCTGTTACCTTCCAACTGACGTTCAGCTTCGCCTCGTCCTGCGTGTAATCACTCGAGAACCCACCGGTTGCGTTTGGATATTCGCCATCGGTATGGCGCACAAGGAAGCCGATCTTGTTTTGCGCGCGGGTCAGATAATCGATGCCGACTTCGCCGATATCCAACTTCAGATTGGCGAACTCGTTGCCTTCGTAGCTGACGTCGTAATGATTGTACGAACCACGCACACGCCATGCCGGATGGAAACGCCACCCGCCATCTATATAAGAGCGCTTTTGCGTGCGAACATTAGGGCCAAGCGGATCAGCAATGCTGAGATCGCGTTGCCCGAACGGCGTCAGATCCCGTGTTTCGCTGGCGCCGATGTTGCCGCTGAAATGGTTGCCGATTTCCCAGGCCCAGTTTCCGGCAAGCTTGCGGCCGTCATTGTCGAACTGGTCGAAACGGTCGAATTTGGTGTCATTGACCGATACATTAGCGGTCAGTCGTTGTCGGCTGATCGTTTTGTCGACGCGCAAGCCGAACGTCGTCTTTTGCCAGGTGTCAGATTGCCGGTCGCCACTGTCAGGCCGGCGCGACAAGTTGTCGTCGTGGTAAATGCCGTACCCGACATAGGGCGTAAACACGTCCCCTTCGCCAGCGTATGCGCTTGACGCACCGGCCAGCAACATCAGGCAGGCCGCAACGATACGGCGATGGGCAAATGGGCGAGGAACCTTCATCGAAGCATCGCCAGGAACGGCAAATCGATGTAACGCGAAGGAATGCAGACGTGCTGAACAAGAACTGTTTTCGACATACTGCCAACCGGATTGTCGTACCAAGATGATTTCCCCCTATGCAACCGACGCCTGCAGCGTTCTCTTGCATATAGAGAAACCTCATCAGGAATAGTTCAAAACAGACAAGATTATTTCTTTCTTAAAATGTAAGAAATTGCCGTCCGGCACACACGAGAGGCAGATGTGAAAACGGCACGTCAATGACGTGCCGTTAAGAAACTCAAGGATAGGCTAGATGACGCGGGTGGCGCAGCTGTCTATGATGCGTTTTAGCTGCTGCTTGTGAACGTCGACCTTGTCGTCGATGAAAAGGCCGATGCGAAACCCCTCGATGCCGGACAGGATGCAATACACGGTGGTGCACGAAAAATCAAAGCTTGCGATGCTGTCCCCCAGCACGGTCTGAACCGTGATCGCACATCGCTGACCGATATTGACCGGGTGCGCGCAAACGATACCGAGACCCTGTATCGACACGTCGACAGTGCGGATCGGTACGACCGAACCGTCCGCTTTTATCACACCGCGACGTTTGAATACATGACGGGGGTGTTTGCGATCGGAGAATTGCGCGAACATCGCATCCTGAACCATGCCGGCTCCTTTATTATCGTTTTCAGCGAGTATTGGACAGTTTCCGTACTTTGTAAATTGCCTTTGTGCAACAGTTGGTTGAGTCTTCCACTTTTGCCATAGTTATCCCCGAAAAATGTGGACAGTTTTGTGGATAAACACTGGGTTGATGGCTTAAGGCTTTGAAATCAAAGCGGTTTGTTTCGCTGCAAATTATTCAAACGCCCGCTGCATTCTTCCGACACATAGACGGCTTGTTTTCCGATAGTCCGACCGGCGCGCCGTGGTTAGCATCACCTTCTTAACAATCAAGGAGAGTGTCATGGACAATCCGAACGCATCTTCCTCCAGCGAGAAATCGCAAAAGCCGCAGTCCGGCAAGGAAAACAAGCCTCTAGCCAAGGGCCAGAAGGCAGAGCAGAGCGAAGATGAAAAAAGCGTCGATTCTCAATCCGAATTCAGCAGGATAGAAAAGCTGCGGAACGAAGAAGAATGAGGATTAGCCAGCGGACAGGAAATCAGCAACTGACCTAGGTCCGCAGCGCAGAAGGACGAGGTGATAAAACAAAAAGCCTGGAAGCTTTCGCTTCCAGGCTTTTTTTATTTGGTCGGAGTACTAGGATTCGAACCTAGGACCCTCTGGTCCCAAACCAGATGCGCTACCGGGCTGCGCTACACTCCGAAGAAGAAAGATTATATGGGATATCCGGAAGTCAGTCAATCGCGAAATATGCAATAAACGTATCTACTTCCCGCCATCCTTTAAACGATCCGCAATACGTTGCGCCATGCCGCGCGCCATATCCGCGCTGCGCGCCTCTACCATTACCCGAATCAGCGGTTCGGTCCCGGAAGCGCGTATCAGAACGCGGCCCTGATCGCCCAGTTCGCGCTCGACAGCGGACTTCTCCGCCAGCAGGCCTTGATGCGTTTTCCAGTCGAAGCCTGGCGTCACGCGAACATTGATCAGCGTTTGAGGGAACAGGCTGACCTCCTCCGTCAATTCGGCCAGCGACTTTCCGCTGCGCTTCAGCGCGCACAGAATTTGAAGCGCGGACACGATACCGTCGCCGGTCGTATGCTTGTCCAGGCACAGCAGATGGCCAGAACCTTCTCCGCCGAGCAGCCAGCCGCGTTCCTGCAACTGTTCGAGCACATAGCGGTCACCGACATTGGCGCGCTCGAACGCGATGTTCATTTTCTTGAACGCCACTTCCAGCGCCATATTGGTCATCAATGTGCCAACTACGCCATCGACCGGGCGCGCTTGCGCACGGTCCCTGACCATCACATATAGCAATTCGTCGCCGTTATAGATGCGACCGTCGGCATCCACAATGATCAGTCGATCCGCATCGCCGTCCAGTGCAATGCCCAGATCGGCACGATGGCTGCGAACCGCTTCCGCCAGCGCCGCCGGCGCGGTGGCGCCAACGCCTTCGTTGATGTTCAGGCCATTCGGCTGATTGCCGATCGCCACGACTTCAGCGCCCAGTTCATGGAATACATCCGGCGCAATGTGATAAGCCGCACCATGTGCGCAGTCGACCACCAACCGCATGCCGCGCAGGTCCAGCTCGTTTGGAAAGGTGCTCTTGCAGAATTCGATATAGCGTCCGCGCGCATCGTCCAGTCGCGTGGCACGACCCAGCTTTTCCGACGACACGCATCCCATCGGCGACTCGAGTGCTGCTTCAATCTGCAATTCCACTGCGTCCGGAAGCTTGTTGCCGGATGCAGAAAAAAACTTGATGCCATTATCCGCATACGGATTGTGTGAAGCCGAAATAACGACGCCGACCGACAGACGAAGGGCGCGCGTGAGATACGCGATGGCCGGCGTAGGCATCGGGCCGGCCAGCATGACGTCAACGCCCGCGGCAGAAAACCCAGCTTCCAGCGCTGCTTCCAGCATATAACCCGAAATGCGCGTGTCCTTGCCGATCAGCACCACCGGTTTGCTGTTGGAGGTTTCCGCCCCGGCCAGCACGGTGCCGGCGGCATAGCCGAGCCGCATCACGAAATCCGGGGTAATCGGTGCAATACCTACTGTGCCGCGCACACCATCGGTGCCAAAATATTTTCTTGTCATTCTTATTGTCCCGCTGAATAGTGTTCAGGCCATCGCCTGCCAGACGGTCAACGCATCAACCGTCTCCGCCACATCGTGCACACGAACGATCTTCGCACCATGCATTACCGCCGCGAGCGCACCGGCCACACTGCCGACCATCCGTTGTTCCACCGGTTTACCGGTCAGCGCACCGATCATCGACTTCCTCGACACGCCGGCCAGCAGCGGCACATCCAGCTCCGTGCGCATGCGGGCAATATTCTTGAGCAAGGCGATGTTATGCGCAAG
>Ga0310811_10006243_pt1 | contig 15213 bp, 12 predicted proteins | sample YCmetagenome_FD_207642 | JGI IMG/M metagenome (GOLD analysis project Ga0310811, IMG submission 207642) | Soil microbial communities from experimental microcosm in Duke University, North Carolina, United States - YC | ecosystem: Engineered > Artificial ecosystem > Soil microcosm > Unclassified ...
ACGCGAAGGCCGCGGCGCTCGAACTGGTCGAAGCGTGCGGAGCCGTCCGAACGGCGCACATAGAGCGTGAACAACTGGTTCTGCGGCCCCCGGTAGAGAATTTCCGCCGCCTTGCCGTAGAGATGCAGGCCCTCGAGGCGATAGCCCATCCGGCCGAGGTCGGGAATGCGGACGTTGGAGGCGACGGCCTGGCGAAGCGCTGCGCTGTAGCGATCGGTTTTCAGATCATCGTTGGTCACAGCATGGCGCACGCCCGCGAGCACGCCATCCCGCGCATCCAATGCCATTTCGACGACATCCGTGCCCGCTGGGGGCGCATAGTACCGCCAGGCGAGCGGGCCCATCGCCACCACCAGCAGCACGGCGGCGATGGCGCTGGCTTGCCGCCAGCCGGCGGAAGGCCGCGCGGGACGATGCACCCGCGCAATCCATTCCGCAGGCACCGGGCGTTCCGCCGCCGGTGCGTAGACGGCCTTGAACATGGCCTTGTCGGCCGCAAACAGCGCCACGCGTTCCGCCAGCGCGGGATCGGCGGCCAGCGCCTTGCGCACCAGCAAGGTGCGGTCCTCCGCCAGCGCGCCGTCGATATAGGCGTGCAGGTCGTCGTCGCTGATGAGGGGCAGGTTGTTCACGTGGCTTTTTTCCGGTCCGGGAGAGAGATGATCTCCGCAGTGTTGTTTTGCAATAGATCGCGGAGCCGCTCGCGTGCCCGGGCCAGCCGTGACATCACGGTTCCCAGGGGGACTTCCAGCTCATCGGCGATTTCGCGGTAGCTCAATTCTTCGACGCTCACCAATAAAAGAATCTGGCGATGTTCAGCACTAAGACGGTTGACGGCATGGATGAATTCCTTCATCGCGCTGTTATCCGGGGCCGGCGTGCTCAATTCCAGGTGATCCGCCAGTTCCGTGATATCCTGCTCACGGCCACGCCTTTTGCCGCGCCGCATCTCATCGATATAGAGATGGTACAGGATGCGCCGCAGCCAACCTGCCATCCGCTCCCGTTCGCGCAGCTGGGCTTCCTGCCCCAGCGCCCGTTCGATGCAATCCTGCACCAGGTCATCCGCCAGCGCCGCGTTGCCCGCCAGCGCCATGGCATAGCGCCGCAAACCGGGGAGTTGTGTCACAAGCGCGTCGGCGAAGGTGGATGTGGTCACGGCTGCCAGTGGACGGAGGGCGGATTCATTGTTGCGGAAACATAGTGCTGCTTGAGGCAGCCCTGCTTGAGGGGGCGGATTTTCTTCATTGTACTTGAAGGCTTCCGCCCGACACATCCGAATTGGCCAATTTGGGGTGACTTTAGCCCGTTTCAGTCTCCCGTTACCTCCCAGACGTTGCCTGGACCTTTTTTATTCCCTGCCAGGGTGCGGCCATCTGCGTCTACTTCGAAGCCTCTGTAATGTCACCGTTATTTTGCTCGCGGCCCGCCGGGAAAGAGCGGCATTTTGGGGGCGGCCTCCGCGCCGCCCCGCCAGACTGTCCTCGGCGCCCATCCTGTCCCGCCCATGACTGTCGCGAATTCGCGGCATGGGCGCAGCGCGATTTCAAATCGCCGGGAATAAAACGGCGCGAAGTGCCGTCTTAGCCTCGAGACGAATTGATGGATCAATATGTCACCGGCGAGCAGGTTGAATGTGTCACGGCGCAGCGGAACGGGCAGCTTCGGGCATGCCGGCTGTTTGTTGAAGGGAAATCGCCGATCTGCGCATGGCTACTGACCTCGAGCAAATGTTGATCCATCCCATGTTGCATCCGAACAGAACGAACAGTTGCCGTAAACTACCCCGCGGCTTCTGCTCTAAGGCGGGCGGGAAATTAACCCCAGCCCCTCGCGCTCCCGTCCGCCTTCCCTTTTTCGGGCTCCGTTTAGCCCACCCCGCCGCCGCCGCATCCCCGGGCGGCGGCGGGTTTTTCATGAAATGGAGTTGATATGCGCGAAGCCTTCATCAATCGCATTGCGACAGCCAATCCGCCGCATGACGTGCATGATGCCTTCCTCCGCTTCGGCCAGTCGATGCTGAAGGATGACAGCCGCCGCGTCGCTTTGTTCGACCGTATGGCGGAGCGGAGCGGCATCGCGCACCGCTATTCTTTCGTGCAACCGGATCCCGGCGGAGCGGTGGCGGATACCGAAGGCTTTTACCGCGCAGGCAACTTCCCCGACACGGCGGGGCGGATGCGAAAGTTCGAGGACTGCGCGCCGGGCCTCGCGGTGGAAGCGGTGGAGAAACTGCTGGAAGGCGAGGACCGTTCCCGCATCACGCATGTCATTGTCACCAGCTGTACCGGATTTTCCGCGCCCGGCATTGATCTTGCGCTGGTGGAGCGCTGCCGGCTGCCGGCTACGGTGGAGCGCACCATGGTGGGATTCATGGGCTGCTATGCCGCCATCAATGCCTTGAAACTGGCGCGGCACATCGTGCGGTCAGAGCCGGACGCCCGTGTTCTGGCGGTCAATCTGGAGCTCTGCACCCTTCATCTGCACGAAACCGCCGACATGGAAGAGATTCTTTCCTTCCTGCTGTTTGCCGATGGCTGCGCCGCGGCGCTGATCTCCGCCGACCGCAAGGGCGTTGCGATGGAGTCTTTTCGCGCCGCGCTGGTGCCCGGCACGCGCGAGTTGATCCGCTGGCATATCCGCCAGCAGGGTTTCGACATGGTGCTTTCCGGCGGGGTGCCCGGCGCGATCCGGACCGCACTGACCAGCTCGCGTGACGTGATATTGGGCGGCGCCAACGATGTCGAATTGTGGGCCGTTCATCCGGGCGGACGCACGGTGCTGGACGCGGTGGAGCAGGCCTTCGGCCTTGCGCCCGCCGCGCTGGGCGCTTCGCGCTCGGTGCTGAATGATTACGGCAACATGTCATCGGGCACGGTGATGTTCGTCCTGGACCGCATCATGCGGGCGGGCGGCGATGGACGGGGTTGCGCCATGTCCTTTGGTCCCGGCCTGGTGGCCGAGACCATGATGTTCCATATGGCGGCCTGAAGTGTCTGCAAGAGTTCTGACTCCGGAAATCCTGGATTTCCTCGAACCGACCGATACGCGCGCCGTCTGTTCCCGCCGCGACCTGGTGCGGATCAATATGGCGATGCGCCAAAGCGCGATCATGGCCGACGCCCTGGCCGGTCTTGCCGTGCCCAAGGTTCTGGCCGATCTGGGTGGAGGCGACGGACGCTTCCTGCTGGGGGTGGCCCGGCGGATGGCGAGGCGCTGGCCCGGTGTCCGTGCGGTGATCTTGGACCGGCACGATATCGTCAGCCGGGAGACGCATGCCGGTTTTGCCGAGTTGGGCTGGCATTGCGAAGTGTTGCGCGGCGATATTTTCGAGGTCTTGCCGCGCATCCGGCCCGACATCGTCACCGCCAACCTGTTTCTGCATCACCTGGACGAAAGCGCGCTGACGCGATTGCTGGCGGCAATCGCGGATCGTGCCCGTGCCTTTGTGGCTTGCGAGCCGCGGCGGGGACACTTCGCGCTGCTGGGTGCGCGACTGGTGGGCATGCTTGGGGCCAATGACGTGACACGGCATGACGCGGTGGTCAGCGTGCGCGCTGGTTTTCTAGGCCATGACCTGTCCGTGCTGTGGCCGCATGGCGGACGCTGGCATCTCCACGAAAACTCCGTCCTGCCTTTCACTCATGTCTTCAAAGCCCATGCGCTATGATGCGCTCGTGATAGGCGCCGGGCCGGCCGGCTCGGTCGCGGCGCGGCTGCTGGCACAGGCAGGATGGCACGTTGCCCTGGCCGAAAAGATGGAGTTTCCACGCCGCAAGGTGTGCGGCGAGTTCATCTCTGCCGCCACCATGCCGGTGCTTGAGGCTTGCGGCGTGGCGGACGCTTTTGCGATCCATGCCGGACCACCTGTCCTGCGGGTTGGCATTTATGCCGGCGAGGCCACTTTGATGGCGCCGGAGGAAAGGGGCTGGGGCAGGGCGCTGGGCCGCGAGCATCTCGACCTGCTCCTGCGCGATGCCGCCGTGGCGGCGGGTGCCCGGCTTTTTCAACCCGTCGAAATGACATCCCTGCGGCGCAAGAAAAGCGGCGGCTTTGCCTGCGTCCTGGACGGGAGGGAAATCGCCGCACGCACCGTCATTGCCGCCTGTGGTTCCTGGAATGCCAAAGGGCCGTTCGCCCTGGCGTCCAAACCCGCGCCCTCCGACCTGTTCGCTTTCAAGGCGCATTTTTCGGCCGGCCGCCTGCCGCCGAACCTGATGGCGTTGCTCGCTTTTCCTGGTGGCTATGGTGGCCTGGTGCAAAGCGACGGGGGTCGCACCTCCCTGTCCTGCTGCATTCGCCGCGATGCTCTGGACAAGGTTCGCGCCCATTATCCCGGCCGGGCGGCGGAAGCGGTGCTGGCGCATATCGTGACCAGCACCAGGGGCGCGCACGAGGCGCTGGATGGCGCCTCACTCGAAGGCAGCTTCCTTAGCACCGGGCCGATCCATCCCGGCATCCGCACGCTCCACAAGAATGGCGTCTTCTTCACCGGCAATATCGCAGGCGAGGCCCATCCCATCATTGCGGAGGGTATCAGCATGGCGATTCAGGCCAGTGGGTTGCTGGCGAGGCTGCTGATCAACGGCCTTAGCGAGGATTATGCCTTGATGTGGCGCCTCCGGTTTGCTCCCCGGATCGCCGCGGCATCCCTGTTTGCCCACCTTGCAATGAATGACACCGCACGTGCCGCAGCCCTGGGGTTGCTCCGCGCCGCGCCCGGGCTGGTGAGCCTGGGGGCGCGGCTTTCCGGAAAATCGGCGTCCATGCCATTTGGGGATGGGAGGCTGACGGGACCATCCCTGCCGGGCTAATATGGCCTGCGAATTCCAATGGGGTGGAATGTGATGCCAGCCAGACCCATATCCCGCCGCAACGCCCTGGCGTTGATGGCGGCCACGCCCGCGATCCTGACACCACATGCCTTGGCGCAAGGCGCATCCAAGCCGATGCGGGGCGTGATGCCGATTGTTGTGACGCCCTACACGCCGGGCGGTGCGGTGGATTATGAAGACCTTGCCCGGCAGATGGTGTTCTATGATCGCTGCGGATGCACCGGCGGCGCCTGGCCGCAAGGCAATGGCGACCTGCTGCTGCTCAGCAAGGACGAGCGTCTCAAGGGCATGAAAGTCATTGCCGATGCCTGCCGGTCGCGGAAGGTGGCAAGCGTGCTTGGTGTCCAGGCCGCCACCAAGGCCGAGATGCTGGAATATGCCCGCTATGCGGAGACGCTGGAGCCCGACGCGCTGATCGCCATGCCGCCGTCCGCGGAACAGACGGAAAGCGCCTATCACGATTATTTCGCGGCGCTCGCCACTTTGTCCAAGCGGCCGATCTTCATCCAGACCACCATCACCGGCGCGCCCGATGCACTGGCGCCCAGCGTGGAGCTGATGGTCCGGCTGGCGCGCGAGTTTCCGCACCTCGGCCACATCAAGGAGGAAACGCCACCGCTGGTCGCGCGCATGAAGGCTGAAGTTGCGAAGCGCCCGCCACTCAAGAGCGTGTTTGGGGCCACGGGCGGGGACGGCTGGCTGTATGAATTGCGCCTGGGCCTGGATGGCGAGATGACCGCCCAGGGCATGTATGCCGATGTGATGGTGGCGATCTGGACCCTCTATCAAAAGGGTGAGCGCGAAAAGGCGGCGGACGCTTTCTCAAAGCTGCTGTTGATGAAGAATTGCGAAGCCCAGATTCCGGGCACCGAACGCTACATCTTCAAGAAGCGCGGCGTGTTCAAATCCACCGCCTCGCGCCGCGGCGCGCCCAAAGGCCAGGTCATCATCCGGGACTTGCCGGCTGATGCCATCGCGGAAATCGAGTTTCGTTTCGCGACCCTCAAGCCCTACCTGACGGCGCCAGGGCCGGCCTGACAGCCGGGACTAGTCGCGTTCCTTTGGCCAGCTTGTGTCCATTGGCTTGCCGGGATCGGCGGTGATGCGCAACACCGCGCAATGATGATAGGTGAACTGGCCCGGATTGTTCACGCCATGCTGCTCCATGAACTGGATCACCTGCAGCGTGCAGCTCTTGCAATTGAGGTTGGGCACCGTGACATCGGTCTCGAACGGCTGATCCGTTTTCGCGCTGTGCTGGAACAGGCCGTCGGCCAACACCGGCGGGGCGACCGGATTCATGATTTCTCCCGAAACCGACATGATCACGCCCTTGTCGTTGGTCATGGTCTGGGCTTTGGGGTCGAGGGGCAGTTCCGTCGGGGAGTTGACGGCCAGCGCCACCCGGTAGTGGCCGGGGTGGTACACGGTTTCCTGCACCTTGATATGCAATGTGGAACCGCCCCGGACATCCGTCACGGCATAGGTCGGTTTGCCGAAATCGGCATTGGTGCCGCCACAGGGGGCGGCCTTTTGCGGGTCTCCCAATTGATTTTCCACCAGCCAGGAAGCCGGGGCGAGGAGCCTGAAATGCGCCTCAGACAAGGTCGGGACTGTCATCAGTCCAAGCGCCATCCAGGACGCATGCCACAATCGGTTTTTCATAATCCCGCTCAAATCAAATTTCCCCGGCCAGCATATAGCAGGACATGCCCCGTTTCTAACCGCTTGAAGGGTATGCAGAATATATAAGGCCGATTCGACCCGGCTTTTCGCGCTTCTATACAAAAAATCAAACTGCATGCCGCCGGTCCGCCTCGGCTTGCATCCTCCTGACCTTGACCGGAAAATGACGCTCCTTGAGCCTTTGGTGCACCGCCTGTGAAAATCCTGCTGATCGAAGACGATCACGAAACCTCCGCCCATATTGTCTATGCCCTCAAGGGTGAAGGCCATGACGTCACGGTCTGCCATGACGGCCAGGAGGGGCTCAGCGCCGCCCGGGCCGGCGGGCATGACGCGTTGATCGTGGACCGGATGCTGCCGAGCCTGGACGGTCTCTCCCTGGTCAAGCAACTCCGCGCCGACGGCAACCGCATACCGGTGCTATTTCTCACCACCATGAGCGGGTTGAACGACCGGGTGGAAGGCCTCAAGGGCGGCGGCGACGACTATCTGGTCAAGCCTTTTGCCTTCCCCGAACTCCTGGCGCGGGTGGATGTCATCGCCCGGCGCGGAGCCCAGGACAGCGAGCCCGTGCGGCTGCGCGCCGCCGATCTGGAGATGGACCTGATCCGGCGCACCGTGCATCGCGCCGGCAAGCCCATCGAATTGCAGGCTCAGGAATTCAGGCTGCTGGAATATCTGATGCGCAATATGGGCCGGGTGGTGACCCGCACCATGCTGCTGGAAAATGTCTGGGACCTGCATTTCGATCCGCGCACCAATATCGTGGAAACCCATATGAGCCGGCTGCGCGGCAAGGTGGACCGCGGCCATGGCGGGGAGCTGATCCACACTGTGCGCGGCGCGGGATATACGCTGCGTGCGGATTAGGTTTCTCCGCACCGAGGGGTTCCGGCTTTCGGCGCTTTACGCCGCCGTCTTTGCCTTGTCGATGGTGATCCTGGGGGGCTTTGTGCTGGTGATCATCAGCCAGGCCCTGCGCGACCAGATTGTGACTTTCGCCTATGCCGATATCGGCGCCATCCGCAACGGCTATGTCATCGAAGGTGAGTATGAAGCACGCGAGGTCGTCCAGCAGCTGATGGCGGGACCGGCCAATTCCGGTTTCTACCTGCTGCAGCGCGGGGGCAGGGTGCTGGAGGGCAATCTGCCTGCAATGGGCCCACGCACCGGAACGATGGAGCTTTCTGTTTCTTCCGCAGGCCGCAGCCGCGAGGTGCTGGGCGTCGGCGAATTCCTTGCTCCCGGCCTTTATGTCTTTTCCGGCAGTGACCTGGCCCGGCCGCGCGCGGTCGAAGCGCATATCCTCAATATCATGCTGGTTCTCTTTCCTGCGGCCATCCTTATTGCGGTGGCGGGCGGCGCGCTGGTCAGTTGGAGTTTCCTGCGCCGTACCGATGCCATGGCCAGGGCATGCCGGGAGATCATGCAGGGCGATTTGAAACTGCGCATTCCGGTGCGCGGGACCCGCGACGAGCTCGACCGGCTGGCGGAAGCCATCAACGAAATGCTGACGCGCATCTCGGCCTTGATGGAAAATCTTTCCCAGGTGAGCAACGACATTGCCCATGACCTGCGCACGCCGGTCACCCATTTGCGCAATCGGCTGGAGCGGGCGCGTGCCGACAGCCGGACGGAAGCGGATTATGCGCATGCGCTGGATACGGCGATTGCCAAGGCGGACGAGATATTGGGCCTGTTCACCGCGCTGCTGCGCGTCGCCCAGATTGAAGGCGGCGAGCGCCGCTCCGCTTTCGCGCCTGTGGAGCTCGACAGCTTGCTGACACAGATGCGCGAATTGTTCGAGCCGGTGGCCGAGGAGGCCGGCGATGTGTTGCAATTGACCGTCGCCGACAGGGCGTTGATCCGGGGCGATCGCCAGCTCCTGGTCCAGCTTTTCTCCAACCTGATCGAGAATGCCATTGTGCATACGCCCCGCGGGACCCGCATCGTCCTGTCGCTGTCGCGCGAGCAGGGGCGTGCCGTGGCGCGTATCAGCGACAACGGACCCGGCGTGCCGCGCGAGGAGCATGACCGGCTGTTCCGCCGTCTCTACCGCCGCGAGGCCAGCCGTTCCCACCCCGGTTATGGCCTGGGTCTGGCGTTGGTCGCGGCCATCGCGGAGCTCCACGGCGCCACTATCCAATTGGTCAATGGCGACAGGCCCGGCCTGACAGTGGAAATCTCCTTTCCCCTGATGGACACGGAAAAGTCCTGAAAATTGGGAAAATTTATGCGCTGACGTTGTGGCGCCCGGGCAAGGGAGTTGGGATACTCCGTGTACAGGGGGAATGCGCATGGTCTGTCACAGCAAAATCATATATCTGTCATCTTCGGCAGGATGGGATGTGTGATGCGCAAGCTGACACTCTTCGCGGCGTCGCTGCTGTTATTGGCGGCGTGCGGCAAGACGGAAAATCCGGCTGAAGCCGAAAAACCAGAAGGCCCCGGCCTGACCCTCAAGGCCGAGGAAGTCAAAAGCCTGGGTCTCACCATCCAGGCGGCAGCACCGGCAGAGTTCACCGGCCGCATCGCTGGCTATGGCGTGGTGACGGCACTGGACACCATTGCCCAGGCGGATTCCGAATTTCTCACCGCCCAGGCGGCAGCCAGCCAAAGTGCTGCCGCCGCCGCCCGCGCCCGCTCGCTGTCTACCGGCGAAGACGCGGCGATTTCGCGCGAGCAGCTTGAAGTGGCCGAGAGCAAGGCGGCCGCCGATGCGGCGGCGTTGGGACTGGCGCGGCGCAAGACCGAGGCGGCCTTTGGGCTCAACTCGCCCTGGCATAGTCCCGCGGACCGGAGCGCGGTGATGCAGCGGCTGGCATCGGGGAAGGCGGTGCTGGTGCGCGCGACCTTCGCGGCCATTGGCGGCGCGGCGCCGAAACGGGTGGAGATCAGCCGCATGGGCGCGGACCGCAAAAGCTGGACCGCGCATACCGTCTGGGATGCCCCCGCCGATGTGACGGTGCCCGGCCGCAGCTTCTATGCCCTGGTGGAAGGCAGCGACCTGGCCCAGAACGAGCGGGTGACGGCCGCCATCCCAACGGGCACATCACAGGCGGGCGCGAAGATCCCCGCCCGCGCTTTGGTCTATGGCGAAAGCGAAGCCTGGGTCTATCTCCAGACGGCCGAGAACACGTTCCTCAAGACCAGGGTCGATATCAGCCGGCCGCTGGACGACGGCTATTTTGTCGCCAGCGTCAAGCCGGGCGACAAGGTGGTGGTGGATGGCGCCGGTTTGCTGCTGGCGCGTGAGACCAATCCCAGTACCGAAGTCGAGGAATAACGCATGCGCTGGCTTGTCGGCCTGTGCGTGCGCTATGCGGGCACCCTGGCCACCCTGACCCTGATCGCACTGATCGCGGGGCTGTGGGCAACCCGCAGCGCGCCGCTGGATGTGTTTCCCGATTTCGTGCCGTCCACGGTGGACATCCAGACCGAAGCGCCGGGCTTCACCGCCCAGCAGGTCGAGCAGCTCGTCACCAAGCCGATCGAGAATGCGGTCAATGGCGCGCCGGGGCTGGCCACCCTGCGCTCGGAATCCATTCCCGGCCTGTCGCTGATCACCATCCAGTTTCGCGACGATATCGATCTCTACAACGCCCGGCAGGGCATTGCCGAGCGGCTGAGCGAGCTGGGCAATGCCTTGCCGTCAAGCGTCGGCGCCCCGCGGCTGTCGCCGCTCACCTCCAGCACCATGGACCTGCTCAAGATCGGGCTGGTGTCGGACAAGCTCAGTCCGTTCGAGCTGCGTGATCGCGCCGAATGGGTGATGAAGCCAGCGCTCTTGGCGGTGCCGGGCGTGGCCCATGTGATCATCTTTGGCGGCGCGGTGCGCCAGATACAGATCCAGCCCGATGTCACCAAGATGGCCTCCTATGGATTTACCCTGACCGATCTGGCGGATGCAGCCCGCGCCGCTCTGGCGCTGCGCGGGGCGGGCTTTGTCGATCTGGCCCATCAGCGCGTCTTGATCCAGTCTCCGGTGCCGGCGCCCGATCCGGCGGCGATCGCGGCGGCGGTTCTGGCGGTGCGCGGCAAGACGCCCATCACCATCGGCGATGTTGCCACCGTGGGCGAAGCCCCGGCGCTGCGCTCGGGCGATGCGGTGGTGATGGGGCGGCCCGGTGTGCTGCTGTCACTGGCCAGCCAGTATGGCGCCAACACGCTGGAGACCACCCATGCCCTGGAAGAGGCGCTGGCGCAGCTCACCCCCGCCCTGAAAGCGGAAGGCATCACCATCTATCCGGCGCTGCATCGCCCGGCCAACTTCATCGAGCGCGCCCTTGGTTCGCTGGAACAGTCGCTGGTGATTGCCGCGGTCCTGATCCTGGCGGTGCTTTTCCTGTTCCTGCGCGACTGGCGTTCGGCCTTGATCACCTTCCTGGCCATTCCATTGTCGCTGCTGGCCGCCGTGGCGGTGCTTGAGCGCATGGGTCAGACCTTGAACACCATGACCCTGGGCGGCTTTGCGGTGGCGCTGGGTGTGCTGGTGGATGATGCCATCATCGGCATCGAGAACATCCTGCGGCGGCTGGCGGAGAATGAGAAGCAGGCCAGCCCGCGTTCGCGCCTGGACGTCATAGGCGATGCGACCCTGGAAGTGCGCGGGCCGGTGGTCTACGCCACCCTGGTCGTGATCGCGGTTTTCCTGCCTCAGCTTTTCTCCACCACCTTGCAGGGCAAGTTCGTCGGTCCGCTGGCGCTGGCTTTCATCCTGGCGGTGGTGGCCTCGCTGCTGGTGGCGCTGACCGCAACGCCCGCCTTGTCGGCCCTGATGCTGAATGCGCGCGCCGCCCATGGCGACCAGAAATGGATCCTCTGGCTGAAGGAACGCCAGCGCCGGATCATCGCCTTTGTCTATCAGCGCTTCCGCCTGGTGGGCGTGGTGCTGATCGCCGCCACCCTGGCTGCCGCCGCGGCGCTGCCTTTCATGGGCGGCAGTTTCATGCCGGACTTCCGTGAAGGTCATTTCGTGATGCAGGTCTCCGCTTCCACCCCGGGCGCGTCCCTGGACGAGATGATGGCGGTGGGCGAGCGTGTGAGCAAAGAGGTGCTGGCGCTGCCCTATATCGGGACGGTGGAGCAACAGATCGGGCGTGCCGCCCTGGGCGAAGACACCTGGGGGCCGCATCAGAGCGAATTCCACATCGAAATGAAGCCGGATGCGGATATCGACCAGAGCGAGGCCGAGGATGCCTTGCGCGAGATCATTTCCCGCTATCCCGGCTTGCAGAGCGAGGTCGTCACTTTCCTGGGCGACCGCATCAGCGAAAGCCTGACGGGCGAAACAGCCGATATCGTGATCAAGGTGTTCGGCGACCAGCTCGATACCTTGGATACCACAGGCCGGCACATTGCCGATGCGTTGCGCGGCACGGAAGGTATCGCCGATCTCCAGTTCAAGCCGGAAAGCGGCACGCCCACCTTTGCCCTGCAGATCCAGCCCGATGCGCTGGTCGCCAATGGGCTCAAGATGCAGGATGTGCTGGACGCCGTTCAAACCGAATATGCCGGCGCCACGGTGGGGCAGACCTATGCCGGCACCCGCATTGTCGATGTCGCCCTGCTGTTGCCGCCGCAAGCCCGCAACCGGCCGGAGTTGCTGTCTTCGCTCACTATCGCCAGCCCGTTCGGGCCGGTGCCCCTGTCGCAGGTGGCGCGGGTCGCCCCCACCGAGACCCGTTTCAAGATCACCCATGATGGGGGACAACGCTTCGTTTCGCTCACCTTCAATGTGGTGGGCCGCGCCTTGCAGGCCACCGAGCAGGATGCCCAGGCCCGCGTGGCGGCGCTGAAATTGCCGCCCGGTGTGTATGTCGAATTCAGCGGCACGGCGGCGGAACAGCGTGCGGCCCAGACCCAGACGATCCTCTATACCGCCTTCGCTGTGCTGCTGATCGGCATGATCCTGTTCATCTGCTTTCGCTGGCGGGTCAATACCTGGCTGGTGCTGGTCAACCTGCCGTTCAGCCTGATCGGGGCGGTCGCGGGCATTGCGCTTGCCGGCACGGGACTTTCGGTGGGCGCCATGGTGGGGCTGGTGACCGTGTTCGGCGTCAGTGCCCGCAACGCGATCCTGCTCCTGGCGCATTACGAGCATCTGGTCGAAGTGGAAGGCGCGCCCTGGGGCGTGGAAACCATCCTGCGCGGCGCGCAGGAAAGACTGGTGCCCATCCTGATGACGGCAGCGGTCACCGCCTTGGGATTGCTACCGCTGGCGATCGGCATGCATCAGCCCGGACAGGAACTGGAAGGGCCGATGGCGGTGACGGTGCTGGGGGGATTGATCAGCTCCACCTTGCTCAATCTTGTGGTGCTGCCGGCGCTGGCGGAGCGTTTCGGCGGACCCAGATCCCAAGATGGGCGAAGCGAGGCGGCGGCATGATGCGCAAGCTGCTTCTTTCCTGCGCCGTCGCGGCCGTGGCTGCCGGTTGTGCCGCCACGCCGCCGCCGGAGCTGAAGCCTGGTGATGTGCCGGCGGCCTTCGAGCAGAAGCCCGTTGCCAACGCGCCGGTCTGGCCTGCGCGCGACTGGTGGACGAACTACGGCGATCCGCAACTGTCTTCGCTGATGGACCAGGCCCAGGCCAACAATCTGGATATCGCGCAAGCCGCGGCACGCCTGCGGCAGGCCGATGCGCGCGCCAGGCAGGCAGGTGCCGCCTTGCTGCCGCAAGTGGGCGCCGGCGCGAATCTCGACACCTTGTATGGCCAGGCCAATGGCAGGTCGGTACGCGAGACCGACTACAATGCCGGACTGGATGTCAGCTATGAGCTGGATTTCTGGGGCAGGAACCGCGACCTGCTGAACTCCGCCAAGGCGCAACTGCGCGCCAGCCAGGCCGACCGCGCCACGGTGGCGCTGACGGTCACCTCCGGTGTCGCGAGCACCTATTTCCAGCTTCTGTCCCTGCGCGAACGCCTTGCGGTGGCGCGCGCCAATCTCAAATCCGCCGAAGAGATACTGAGTGTGGTGCAACGGCGGGTGACGGCCGGTTATTCCGCCAATGCCGATTTGATCCAGCAGCGTGCGGCGCTGGCGGCGCAGCAGGCAACGGTACCGGCGCTGGAACAGCAGGAACTGGAGGCACGCAATGCGCTGGCGATCTTGTTGGGAAGACCGCCGGAAGGATTTGCGGTGACAGGCGAGGGGTTGGGTGCGCTCGCCCCGCCCGCAGTGGCGCCGGGACTTCCTTCCGCACTTTTGGCGAGGCGTCCCGATATCATGGCGGCGGAGGCCAATCTGGTTGCGGCCCATGCCGATCTGGAAGCGGCGCGCACCGCTTATTTCCCTTCCATCAGCCTTACCGCCAATGGTGGTGTCGCCTATCCGGCGCTGGCGGCGGCGATCGACACCCTGCCCGGCGTGGGTCTGGCAGCCGGCGCCGGCATCAGCCTGGCGCAGGTGATTTTCGACGGCGGCCGGACGGAAGGCAAGATCGAGGAAAGCCGGGCGCGGGAGGAAGAGCTCCTGGCGGCCTATCGCGCCGCGGTGATTGCCTCTTTCTCCGATGTCGAGAATGCCTTGGGCAGCTTCGCCCATCTGGGTGCCCAGGAAGCGGCCTTGCGCGAGCAGGCGACACAGGCGGAGAAGGTGCTGAACGCGGCGCGAAGAAAGTATCTTGCCGGTTCCGCCGATTTCCTGGTGGTCACCGACGCGCAACGGGCGCTTTACGCGGCCCGCGACCAGTTCTCCGACATCCGGCGCGCTCGCCTGGCCGCGTCAGTCGCGCTGTTCAAGGTCATGGGTGGCGGGTTTGTCGAACCTGGCGGCCCGGTCGCGACACAATGAGAGCATTTTTTCGCTGAGAGTGCTTCGCGCAAGCACTCGCTCTTTCCACGCCATGATATCTGCACTCCTTGAATCGGGGATCGTCATGGCGCGAAAGCTTGTCCTGGTATCGGCTGCGTTGCTGTCTCTTGCTTCGCCCGCTTTCGCCGTAACCGACGAGATCCAGGTCTATACCGGCGAGATCATGCCGGTCGGCAGGGTCGGCCTGACCTGGCACAACAATTACGCGCTCGATGGGTTGACGACGCCGGACTTTCCGGGCGGGCTGGTGGACAACCGCACCTATAGCAGCGTGACGGAATGGGCCTTGGGGGTGACCCCCTGGTTCGAAGCGGGGTTGTATCTGCCGCTTTTCACCGATTCCAGCAATCAGGGCTGGACCTATAATGGTTTCAAGCTGCGTGCTCTATTTGTCCAGCCCGACAATGGCGACAAGGATTTCTATTACGGGGTGAATTTCGAATTCAGCTGGAACGAGAAGACCTGGGATACCCAGGTCAATACGGGTGAGATCCGCCCCATCATCGGCTGGCGCTTTGGCGAAGACCGGCGCTGGAGCTTCACCTTCAATCCCATCCTGGACAACAATTACAAGGGCTTTTCGCGGCTGGAATTCGTGCCGGCGACGCGGCTGGATTACAAAATCGACGACACATGGACGGTTGCGGCCGAGGAGTATGACGATTTCGGCGAGTTGCGCGGCTTCCTGCCGGCCAGCCAGCAATCGCACCAACTATGGGGCGTGGTGGACTATACCGGCGATCCGATTTCCATCGAGGCCGGCCTGGGCTTTGGGCTGACCTCGGCAACCGACAAACTGGCGGTGAAAGTGATGCTGATCAGCGACCTCACCGGTCCGCATGGGCTCTTCACGCCCTAGTGTCGTGGTTTCGAAGTT
>Ga0310811_10006244_pt1 | contig 15213 bp, 22 predicted proteins | sample YCmetagenome_FD_207642 | JGI IMG/M metagenome (GOLD analysis project Ga0310811, IMG submission 207642) | Soil microbial communities from experimental microcosm in Duke University, North Carolina, United States - YC | ecosystem: Engineered > Artificial ecosystem > Soil microcosm > Unclassified ...
GCCAAAGAAGGAGAGAAAGAAGAACCAGATACCCACCGAATAACCCGCAAAGCTGGTCCAACGGATGGGTCAGAATTCAATGCAAATCGTGGGTCAGGATTCCATGCAAATCAACAGGCCTTGTCAAAACGCTGCCGGTGGCGGCTAAACCGATCAAATGAAGGAAACGTCATGCCTTTATGCACGTCAACGAAACGATGGGCAATCGTCGGCGCTTGCATTGCGCTCACCCTGCTTGCGTCGCATGTAACTTACGCCGTGCGCGTACCGGACGTATCCGCCGTCCCCAATCTACCCTTGCAGCAGATCGCAGACGTACCACTCGGCGGCAACACCACACGTTTCGATTACGAAAGCTTCGATCCCACCCGGCATCTGTTGTTTGTTGCCCACCTGGGCAACAGTCAAATCATCGTTTTTGACACCCAGACTTCACGGGTAGTGGGGACCGTGGGGAACATTGCATCCGTGCACGGCGTACTCGCCATTCCGGAGTTGGGCCGGGTCTATGCGACGGCCACGGGAACGAACGAAGTCGTCGCCATCGATATGGCGACGCTGGTCATAACCGCGCGACTGCCCACGGGCGCATTTCCGAACGGCATGGCGTATGCGCCGGAAGCGCACAGGCTCTATGTGTCAGACCAGAGCGCGGGTGCATTGATGGTCGTTGACGTACGGTCCAAAAGCACGGTCGAAACGATCCCGCTCGGGGGAGACGTCGGCAACACACAATACGATCCCGACTCGAAGCATATTTTCGTCAACGTGCAGTCGCAAGGCCGGCTGGCTGAAATCAACCCGGCCACGGACAAGGTCGTGGCGCTCATCGATATACCCGGCGCTCGGCGCAACCACGGTCTCCTCATCGATCCCGAGGACAGGCTTGCGTTCATTGCCTGCCAGGACAACGACACGCTTCTCGCCCTCGACATGCGCACAATGCATCCCATATCGTCGTTCCGTCTGGGAGGCGGCCCGGACGTCCTTGCTTATGACCCGGGCCTCCATCTGTTGTATGTCGCGGGCGAAGCAGGGGTGGTTTCACTGTTTCGGATCGGGGCTGGTGCGATCGCGAAAATAGGGGAAGGCTACGCCGGCCCAGACGCGCACGTCGTGGCGGTCGATCCGGCAACGCACCGCTCATATTTCCCCTTGATGGACGTGAACGGCAAAACAGAGCTGCGCATTTTTATCGCGAAGCAATAAGAAATACCTGGAACATGGGGGATGAAATTCACGCCATGCTCCCTCAACAGCGTCCCAACCTGAACCGAGCATCGCCACCCATATTCGTCGCCCCCAACCAGCGCATCGATCTTTTCTTCTGACACTTTTATCCCGCCCCCTCCTTGATCTGCTAGGGCAGCACAATCTTTTCCGTTGTCAGTTGCTACGCCGTGACGGCAGGTACTTACGCTCGATGGCGCGGTCCAATAAGACGCCTACGACCACAACCAAAAGCGCGGCTGGCTGGCACGCCTATCCACCACGAAAAACCGAGGTCGCGGCATGCCCACAGAGCGATCAACAACGCAGCCGCCCCACCCCACCAGTGAAACCAGCAACGTCCAAGAAGCGGGCAACTTGCCACAGTCTTCGTCTTTGCTCATCACGTTTTTCCTATACCCTAGCTGGCATCACAGCCGCGTCCAGCCTGCGGTGAATCAGCGACGCCAACGTTAACAAATCTTCGGCGTCGCTCTTGGTCATGTTCCATAGCAACTTTGGCGCGTGCGCCGTGGTGTTCCGAAACATCCCGAACATCCCCTTCACCAGATTGGCGAAGCCCCGCTGCTCGCTAAGCTGGCTGTCGTCTGACAGCGCGTTTATCGCCAGCATTGGCGGATTGCCGCCAAGGGCGCGGTCGACCAGTACCGCACCGTCGTCGGTCAGGCCCGTCCTGTCGCGAAGCTTCGCAGCGACGCTCTTCGTCGCTTCCATAACGGCGTGGAAATAGTTGTTCACGACAAGTTCCGATCGACAAAACGTCAGCACGTCGGGGTGAACGCCTCGCGCCACTAGATCCGCACGGAGCTCATTCGCCCTGCGCATCGCGTCTGGAAGTGTCGACGCGCGCTCGCTCGACACCAGTTCGCCGCTTTCCTGGACCTGAAGCCCGGCGAACGCGAGGCCACGATTGAGGTTCGCTCGCATTGGTTCGAACCGCTCCGGGCTACGGGCATATCGCTCGGGCTTCATCGAAAACCGAATGAGGGCGAGAATGTTTCTGCGATGCCCAACGAGATTTTGGCTCTTGATGAACGCGTTAAGCAGGCGCTTGCGCTTCGTGATGCCGGGATCAACGTCTTCGATCCTAGCATTGGGGAGTAACAGCCCAATCTCACTCGCCGTCAGGCCATCGGCAGTATCACCCAGTGCATCTGCGATCGCCTCCATCTGGCTCAATGAGAACATCACGTCGTCGCTCACGCTCACATCCTTTCTTTCCTATTTTCCGAGTTCGTTACCGCTCGACAAAGCAAGCGGAGCTGAACGTTGATCCTTTGGGGATGCGCATCATGGTGCCGGGACTGCCGGTAAACGGCTTGCCACTCGGATCTTTAGCGACACAGCCCGGAGCGTTAAGCGACAGCATTAGGTGGTGTTCGGCTGGTGAGTCTTTCCCGTGAGCCGGCGCGGGCACTGCATTTGCGACCGCGCCAGTCGATTGCATACCCGTTTCAGCGTGAGCAACAGCGGCAAAAGCGGTCAACGCCAGAATCAAAATCTTCTTCATTTCAACTCCGTAGGGTGTATCGGTCGGCATCCGGCCGGCGCGGGGCGCAGCTCGCGCCTGGTGTTTTTCCCTTACCGTTTGCTTAGCACGTGCACTTGCTGCCTGCCCGGCCCCTGCAAAAACCATTCAAATGCATTGGGGGCGGCCCGTCATCCGAAGACGATTACGCGGCGGCGGTGGAGCGCTCCGTAATCTGAACCAACTTCTGTGCCAGCGTTGCCTCGCTAAGCGGTTTGACGATGTATCCGTTGGCACCAGCCTGAGCTGCGGCCACTACGTTTTCGCGCTTTGCTTCGGCCGTTACCATGAGTACCGGCAGATGCTTAAAATCGGGCGATTGTCGAATTTCCCGCAGGAGTGACAGCCCGTCCATGCGCGGCATGTTCCAATCAGTGATGACAAAGTCAAACTGACCTTCTTTCAGCTTAGTCAGAGCTGAAATGCCATCTTCCGCTTCTTCGACGTTCATATAGCCGATTCCCTTGAGCATCACGCGAATGACGTTGCGCATGGTAGGAAAGTCGTCGACCACTAATACACGCAAGGTATCATCTACCATTGCTCAGATCCTTGTTTCGGCGGGGTTAAATCAAAGCGCATATGCACCGCCGAGAGGTGCTATGGTCTGCGTGGCGTTTCGTTACCCAACAGACCGCCGGCTTTTCCGGGGTCAGTCCAAAATCGTTTGCAGACGCGCGAGAGCGTCGTTTACTACTTCGACCGGTGCCCGCTCGATCCTTTTCGCGCCGCGCGCTTCAAGGTCCAGCGTACGAACCATGTTTACCAGCGCAACCCCCTGAGTTTCGGTGCCAGAACCGGACAGTGGCACCGCGAAGCCAGCGAAACGCGCGAATTCACCGCCCTGCGTAATCGGCGCAACCAGCGCGACGCCAAGCGCGTTAAATGCGGCCGGCGACAGGACAAGCGCCGGGCGAAAATCACCCTGCTGCTCGCGCCCCGCCGTTGGGTTTAGATTCACGCGCACAATGTCGCCCCGATCAAACTTGACGCGCTTCACCATGCTTCACGTCCGACCGGCACCAGGCTGTTCCACGAGGCCAGATCGGCGGGCATCGGCGCTTTGGGGTCGCACTGCGCAACCAGATCATCGAGTGCGTACTTGTGCCGCGCCGGTTTGAGCATGACGCCCTCCGGGCGCACGTCGACGGCTAGCTTGTCACCCAACACGACCTTGAGTTGATCCAGCAGCGCGGTAGGAAGACGCACCGCCGCACTGTTGCCCCATTTCTGAATTGACAGTTCCATTGCATAATCTCCGTAACGTTTATCCATTGTAGATACACGCGGAGCCGGCGTCAATCGTTGTATCTACTTCGTAGCCACGTGAGGCGAGCGATTTCTATGCCATAGTTATCGGCAGAGGCGACCAAAAACTGAAGGGCGTCCAGCGCCTGCCATACGCGACGGCACGAAGCGCAAGTCATATCGGAACAAGCGCGTTTGACGGCATATTCCGATGCACTTGCGCCCGCGTACCCGCGAAACCCAGCCGGGAAGGCCGGTGAAATTTGCGAACCTCGGAAAAAAAGGAAAACGCGCAGAATCTCAAGCGGCTCCCCCTCGCTCGTTTCTTGCCAACAGAAGATAGTGTCAGGCGCGACGCGGCGCGCAAGCCGCCACGTCGCAATCCCGGCTGGTTTTCCGAAGTCAGTTGCGTGCCGGCGCAATGGACGCGAGTGCTCGTCTTGCGGCGGAGCCGGTAAAGCGGTCTCCAGGGCATCGGCGGCGGTTGACGCGGCCCGCGCACGCCGCCCGATCCTCGCAAAGTCCGCGCTCTACCCTACAGGAATGGCGCGCCGCCGGTAACCGCTAGGGTCGCTCCGGACACGTAGCTTGCTTCGTCCGACGCCAGCATCACATACGCCGGCGCCAGTTCCGCCGGCTGTCCAGGCCGCTTCATCGGGACTTGGGAGCCGAACTGCTTCACGTGTTCGGCAGGCATCGTCGACGGGATCAGCGGCGTCCAGATCGGACCGGGCGCAACGCAGTTGACGCGAATTCCCCGTTCGGCGAGCCACTGCGCGAGACCCGCGGTGAAGTTCTGAATCGCGCCCTTCGTCGTCGCATAGGGAAGCAGCGTGGGATTGGGTTTATCCGCGTTGATCGACGCCGTATTGACGATCGCGCTGCCCGGTTTCATGTGTGGCAATGCAGCCTTGGTGAGCCTAAACATTGCACCGATGTTGATGTCGAAGGTGTGATCCCATTCGTCGTCGCTGATCTGCTCGATCGACTCGTAGGTCATCTGGTGCGCGGCGTTGTTGACCAGTACATCGACGCGACCGAACTCCGCGACCGCGCGCTCGACGATGCTCCGGCAGTGCTCCCGTCCGGCGAGGTCGCCGGGCACTAGGACAGCCTTGCGGCCGGCCTGCGTCACCCAGTCCGCGGTCTGCCGGGCGTCGTCGTGTTCGTCGAGATACGAAATCAGCACGTCCGCGCCTTCGCGGGCGAACGCGATCGCCACCGCCCGGCCAATGCCGCTGTCACCGCCAGTGATGATCGCCACTTTGCCGTGCAACCGGTCACAGCCTCGGTAGGTCTGTTCGCCATGGTCTGGCGCGGGATTCATGGGTGCCGTCCTTCCTGGGGTCCGCTGTTTCTGTTGATCAGGAAACGGGGGCTTCGGGTAATCGATCAGTGCCATGGACCGCTCCTTTCCGATATGTGCGCGTTTCTCATCATTCGTTATCCGCGCGTCGCCGGTACGGCGGATGTCGCGTCAGTGCCGTCTGCGATTCAGCAAGCGCCGCGCCACCCGATGTACGCGGCGCAGGCCGGCCATGTCGCCACGCGGTGTCGGGTGGCCGCACAGCATCACAAGTTGCGCAGGACCGTCTCTTGCGGCAACCCCATGTACCGTTCTCGCGGACGGCGGATGTGCGTGCCTTGCCGGCCCGACCAGTTCTGCCTCGCCTGCCAGCGCTGCCACGCCGGCCAGCCCCGGGCTCGGCGCTGCCAGCTTCCCGGCGCCCGACACGATAGAGCGCACCGTGTCGCAAGGATGCTGCTCACTTAGACGAACCACGAAATGTATGACGAGCAGCCCGAAGGGCGGCAACTCTCAGCCGGCCGACCCGCCAGTGCATCCCGAGACGGTTGCTTACCACGGTTACCTCGTCTCGGTGGACGCTGACACAAACGAGTTCGGGGCATGGTTGCCGCACGTAGCGGTGACGCATCGCGGCAGGCCGGTAGCGTTGCCTGAAATCGAGCCGGTGCAGCCCGAATGGCTTACCCGCGCCGAAGCCTTGCGCGCCGGCATCGAGTACGCGAAGCTGCTAATCGACCGGCATGAGGTGTGCGAGGAAATGTCAAAGGGGCGCTAATGGTTTGCACCGCAGGCAGCGCACGCTCCGTCAATAGAACGAAATGTGCTTGACATGCCTTTTAAAACATTACTGGCGCGTGGTGCGCATTGTTACCAGACGGCACAACCCTGCATGGCCTGCCCCGGTACGATGCCGAGTATTACACGGCCGTCGCGACATATCGCTTGCCACCGCACTGGCAAGCCGCCGCCCCCACTCGACTACTACCGCGTCGTGACACGCGGGATGCAGGGCGGCGAGCCGCGCGAACCAGGTGAAGCGGCGGCCCGTCACGCCGAGGAACATCGGCGGTAAGGGCACATACTGGGCTGCCCGGAGGACGGCAATCATGTCACGCAGGGCCGCGGCTGACCGAATGCGAGCGCTGGGCACCGTGCCCTCTGCGCTGCCCGCGGCGATTGCGCCGCAGTTGGCCACGGTGGTCGAGCGACCACCGGTCAGCGGAGACTGGAGCTATGAGGTCAAGCTTGACGGGTACCGGATGCTCGCGCGCATCGACGGCGGTGCAACCCGCATTTACACGCGTAACGGACACGACTGGACCCGCAAGCTGTCCCAGCTCGCCACCGCACTCGCTCGCCTGCCCGTCACGCGCGCCTGGCTCGACGGCGAACTGGTCGCGCTGTCGGCCGAGGGCCTGCCCGACTTCAATACGCTACAAACCGGGCTCGCCCCGCGGCCGACGTCGCTGACGTATTTTGTGTTCGACCTGCTGCACCTACACGGTTACGACCTGAGGCCGGTCCAATTGCGCGTACGCCGCTCGCTCTTACACATGGTGCTCGAGCACCATACTCATAACCTGTTCCGCTACAGCGAAGCTTTCGCCGAAGTCCGCAAAGCGCGACATAGTGCTCTGTCGCGGACCGGCGCTTGGCCGGTTGGCGTACCGGAACCGAACGGATGCTGATCGCGTGCCCTTTCCATGACTCCCAGATCACGTCCTGCATGTCAGGCACTCCCTTGCGGTGGCGCCTGATCGACGCCACCACGTTCTGCCATGTCACTTTTCGATTCGCGCGCTCTAGCCTCCCCTGACTTCGATCCGGCGCGGCCTTGCCTCGTCGCGGCGCGGAATCTTCAGCTTCAGCACACCGTCCTGCAGATTTGCATCGATCTTCGATGTGTCGAAGTCCGGGCTCAGCGAGAAGGCGCGCGCGAAATGCGGTTCACGGATCTCGGCGTGCTGCAGCCGCAGACCGGCGGGCGTCGGCACAACCGCTTCGGCCTCGATATAAAGATTGCCGTCGTGCACCTTCACGTCGAGTTTGTCCTTTGTGACGCCTGGCAAGTCCGCCCAGAGCGTGATGCCCTGGCTGTCCTCGAACACGTCGACTGCCGGTGTGAGCGTCATTCGCCGTGTCGGTTGCTCACCCTCGCGTCGTGCTACCGCTTTCTGGTCGCGCTCAGCAACCTGAGTCTTGTGGTTCATGGCTTGCTCCTTAAATGACTGGCGTTACTGGACGGCAATGGCGCGCGGCTTCGACGCTTCACGCTTGCCCACGCTGATTGACAGGCAACCGTTGGTGTAGCGCGCCTGCACCTTGTCGGGGTCCGCGTTCTGCGGCAGCTCAATCACGCGCCGGAAACTGCCGGTGAACCGCTCCTGCGCGTAGTTGCGGTTGTCGCTGCGGGTTTCTTCATCGCTCCCGGCCTGGGCGGCCTTGCGCTCACCGCTGATGGTCAGCAGGCCCTTATCGATCGACACGTCGAGTTCGGCCAGCTCGAGACCGGGCGCGAACGCGACGATTTCGATCGAGTCGTCGGTGGTACCGATATTGACCTGCGGAAAGGCCCCGAAACGGCCCGAGCGAATGCTGGACGGGAAGCCGCCGAACAGGCTGTCCATCTGCCGCTGCAGACGGTCAAACTCACTGAACAGGTCGGTTCCGAAAAAGAGATCACTCATCGTATCCTCCTTCGATGCAGCGAGGAGGCGAACGGGCCTACGCGCTCCAGTTCGCCTGCCAGGCTGCTGGCAAACAAATCGAAACACGCAGCGCACCGGATGTGACCGGCGCATCTGCCTGAGCGAAATTCAAGATAGGACCTCTGGCGAAAATTTCAAGGGATGCTCGTGAAATTCCGGACTTGAAAATCGCCTGCCAAATCCTACTATCGCGGTGCATTGCAACGGCAGGCGGAGGACACCATGGAATTTGATTCGGACTGGCTCACGCTTGGCAGACACCGCGTCCGGTTGCGCTCGCCCCGAGGCTTTCCGACCGAGTTGATGCGTAGCGTGGCGGAGGTCGTGAGGCTCGCGATCGACAACAACATGAGCGCCCGTGCGCGGCTGGTCGAGATCGTCTTCCAGCACGAACAGACCTACGATATCGCGGTGGGCACGACGTTTACCGAAGACCGCGTCTGTGCGCCGCAACTGGAAGCGGCGATCACGGTGGTGCTCGGGCTGCTGCCGGAGCAGGTGAATATCACGGTCACAACCGTGAGCCAGGAAGAAGTTGACCTGCACTTCGGTGTGTATGAACGCATGCTGGCCGAGAAGCTTGGCGTCGTGCCGCCGATCCAGTGATCGTCGGACGACCGCTTCGGAGCGAGGGCACGGCGGCGGGTGACCCCAAGGCCTGCCTCGTGTCCGTTCGGAGCGGCCCGGATCATCGACCGAGACCCGGACGGGAGAACGAACAGGAAGCCTCAACATGAAAAACCTGTCAGGCGCACGGCTCGCGGCAGCCGTGCTGATTGCCGGTTCATGCCCTGCCATGGCGGTACCCGCCGGGCCGCCCCCGAAAACGTTGCCGCTGCAGCAAGACATCTGGATCGGCGGCACGATACAGCAAGGCAACGGACAATACGCGCCGGGTGATTACACGACCCTTCTGCTGGACCACCCTGCGGCCTCACCCTGCAGCGACAAGGTCGTGACCGCTATCCTGCCCGGCAAGGCCGGCGCAACGGACCCGAAGGTCCTGCTACATTATTTAGGAAAGCATGTCGCCGTCAGAGGGCGCGTAATCTGTCCGGATTCCGAAATCCGGTTTACACCGACACCGGACTTCGTGTTTCCGGTCTACTAACTGGCGGCCGGGGGACGGCCAGACCGGTCACCCGATGCGGGATGTGACAGGCGTTCGGCGCCGGATTAGCCTGCGCCGACCTGACGCAAGGCCGGTGGCTTTCCGGCCTGGGCAAGCGCGCTATAGATGTCCAGGTAGTGCTGCGCCATGGTCATCGAGGTGAAGCGGCGCAGGAAGGCCGCACGAATTTCCGTGCGGGAAAGCGCGTCGAGCCGTGTCACGGCGTCGACGGCTCCTGGCGCATCATCGACAATATAGCCCGTCACACCGTGGGCAATCACCTCCGGCACCGAGCCCCGGTTGAACGCAATGACGGGCGTGCCGCATGCCATCGCCTCGATCATCACAAGGCCAAACGGTTCGGACCAGTCGATTGGGAACAGGAGCGCCCGCGCGCCCGCGAGAAATCCGGCTTTCTGCGCGTCATCGATCTCGCCGATGAATTCGACATCCGGCCGCGACAGCAGCGGCCGGATCACATTCCGGAAGTACGCTTCGTCGGCCCTGTCCACCTTCGCGGCAATCTTCAGTGGCAGACCCGCGCGTGCGGCGATCTCGATGGCCAGGTCGACACGCTTTTCAGCACAGATACGGCCGAGGAACGCAAGATAGGCCGGCTGCGTTTGCGGCTGCGGCGCCAGCAGATTTTCCGGCAGGCCGTGATAGACCGTTTCGAGCCAGTTTGCGTTCGGTACCGGAATCCGTTGCGAACTGGATATCGAGACGACGGGCGCCTGCGGGAACATGTCGAACATCGGCTGCAGCTCCGGTAGATCGAGCCGGCCGTGCAGCGTGCTTACGAACGGCACGTCGAGTAACGAGAACGTCGGGAACGGCAGATAACTCAGATGAAAGTGCAGGACATCAAACGTGTGGGCCACGCGCCTGACTTTCTCGAGCAGCAGCAGATGCGGCGCAAGGGTATCGCAGATGCCCGGATCGAGACGCAGCGCGTGCGGCCATGCTGGCTCAAGGCGCGCACGCGTGCGTGAGTCGCCGCTTGCGAACAGGGTGACGTCGTGCCCCAGATCGACTAACGCCTCGGTCAGGTACGACACCACGCGTTCCGTGCCGCCATAGAGCCTCGGCGGAACCGCTTCGTGCAAAGGCGCGATCTGCGCAATACGCATGTGGCAACTCCGTAACCGTCCTGGCAGAGGCAGTGAGCGCGCCTTCGTCTGGACTTCGCAGGGGCACAATGCGGCACCGCGCGGGCCTGCTTCGCGCTCCCGTTTTCCCGCTGCTGTGCGGCGGCGGAAGGAGCACCAACCAGTGCAAACCGTACTTCAGAGGCGCGCGAACAGATCAGAGCGCAGTCACGACCCTCACGCCGTAGTGATCCGCCGGTGAGAGCGTCAGGGTTTCCGGCTCGTATCCTTGACGGCATCCTTGACGTCGCCAGCCTTCTTCCGGGTTTCGCCAGCCGCCTGCTGGACATCGCCCTTGACTTCCTGTTTCCGGTCGCCCGTGGCACGGCCGATGGCCTCATTCACCTTGCCTTTCACCTTCTCCGCCGTACCCTTGACCTGGTCCTTGTTCACGGCCGACCTCCAATGTAAAACTGATTCGTGGGGGTTTGCCGCCCGTACCGGGGCAGGCACACGAGCTCCCGCAAATGGCGTGCCCGAGACGACTCCGTCGCCGCACCGCCGCGTGACCGTCGCTCTCGCCGGGCGGGTAAGAAGAGTAAATTCGGGAGGCAATGGCGTTGGGTGGTGCAAAGGCGTTGCGCCTATAAGGAGTCCGTCGTCGCAATGAGGCGCTAACATGAGAATGATGGGCGCGCGGGCAGTGAGCACCATGACGGTTGCCGCGAACTACACGATGGCGACTGCCGCCTCCGTCGCTCCCGTCGGTGCCTGCGTGACATGTAGCGGGATTGATATGAAGTTCGCGATCGCCATCTGCGCGGTGGTGCTTGCCACCGTGTTTGCCCCCGATACCCTGCGAGCCCAGGGGACCGTCCAGTCGGATCACCGCGAGGCCTCGAAAGTGATCGGCAGGTTTTAAAGCCGCGCCGACGAGCAACGACGGCGATGTGACTAGCGAACCCGGCGCAGGCTGCGCGTACCAGGTTCCGCCATTAGCCGCCCATTCTGAGAATTGAATAATGCATTAGCGCGATCCCGACTCACCGGCTCGCCATAAAATAAATCGCTCGAAGTCGTTAGGAGCAACGTGAACCGGCATCAATCCTTCGTCGATAAACCACGCTGCTAAGTTCGACGCGAATTCCTGCACAGTCCAACCCGGCGCCAGGCGGTACTTGTCGAGGCAAGAAAATGCCGCCTCGATTGAGGACACCCCTTTGGCCGAAAAACGAAATTGATCGATGCCCACGTCGTCTACTCGTCGTCATCAACCGGCGTGGTTTGGTCTTCATGCCCGCACCACGTAGTGCCGTCCTCCTCTCGAACCGTGACGCTGCTACTGTCGTACGCTACGACTTCGCCTTCTCCATATGAGCAAATATCCGTTTGGAATTCCACTCGTTGTTTGATCATGGCTCGCTCTTTTACGTCGAGGATTCAGGTAACTCGCAGTTCGTAGTAGCGCTTCAAGAAGAGTTCGCGGGCCTGCAGCGGCGCGAGCGGGACGATGGTCTCTTCGAGCGGTTCGATTCCGGCGATACACGTCCACTCGTCGTCGTGCGCGGGCATTAGATCGCGTTGCTCGGTCTGGAGCATCACAAGGTCGGCATGCTTCACTTCATGCGAAAGTGGCAGCGTCACACCAACCTGGCGAGCACAGCGCTTTCGACGCGCTTCTCGATCGCGCGAAAATCGGAAAGCAGCATCTTCAGCGGGCGGGTGACGTCACCGAGGAATGCTTCGGCCGCGTCATGCAGCAAGCCAGCCATCGCTAACCCTAGACGGAGTGCTGCGCGACCGAATAAAAGTCCCGCGTATGTCCAGCGAAGCGGCATACGTACGAAAGCGCGTGCGCGATACCCTCAATGCTAAATGCGCTCTCATGCGGCGTCAGAAAGTCGAAGTAGTGCCCGCTAACCGTCAGGATATCCGGACGGATAGCAATCGTGTCGTGGTCAACGATGTTCATGGTCGGTCTTCCCCCGGCTGTTGTCGGCTACCACCGCACGGGGCGCTCGGCGGTTGACGGACGATTGCGCACAACCTGCGAGGCCTCCGAGGAAAGCATGGTGGCGGCGAACCATGTGACGAGCGACTGCGCTAACTGCAGCGCCCCTCATGCATGCTGCCGCTGACGCGGGTCCGGCCGACGCGGCGAGGTTCAGTGCAACGACGAAGAGGGCTAACGATTTGTTTTTCACACTGATCCTTTGGCGAAAAATTTGAGCAATCGAACGGTGCCGCTCGCGACGCTATCACAGCCGACTCCGGGTGCGTTCCCAAAAATGCTTAACACGAAAAAGACGTTGAAAATCGCATAGCTTTTGCGTCTAAAAGAACTCGGTTTTCAATTTACTCGCCTCATCCCGTTCACCGTTCGGAAACGAGCAAGCGCACTCAGCCTGCTAACCATATGAGTGACCGCGCCCTTGACACTTCGTGCCGGTATGTATCGTGAAACCAGCCGACATTCACAACGGTATTCGCGCCATGCCATTGGCCGCGCGTGCCACTCTCGCGACAACAGGAAGATGTATGGACGGGCAAACCGCGCGCCTTGTGCTCGCCGTCTACTGCCCATAACTGGTGTTCTATGGGTTACCGGGCGCTGCGCGGTGGGCCGCCGCAGCAGGCATAGAAAAAACTGGCCTTGCGCCAAAATGAAAAGGATCGAAGCGTAGACTGAAACCCAGGACCCTAATTTTGCTTTCGCTATTGCGCCCGCTGGATTCGCATCACTTGCCCTGCGCTCAGCACATAAATCTCCTGCGCGGCATCTGCGCCGAATGAGTACACGGTCCCCGGTATTGGCAATGACCAATCAACCGATTCCGTCACGACACCATCACGAAAGACGAAACTCTGCAGTCGGCCGGTGCATAGATCGGTGTAGAAATAGCGTCCCTGGATCTCAGGTACTGCGGCGCCTCGATATACATAGCCCCCGAGGATCGCGCAGCCTCCGCTTGCATGGGTGTATTCGAAGACAGGGGGCGTCAGAGCCGTCGTATCGCAGGTGGCCGCGCCGACGCACAATGTACCTTCCATTCTGTCCCAGCCATAATTCAGCCCGCCGCTTGTGGCCGGGGCGACGTTGACCTCCTCGCGCGCGGACTCGCCGACGTCCGCGATGTAGATCTGCCCCGTGATATCGAAGGAGAATCGCCACGGATTTCGCAGACCGACTGCCCAGATCTCTGGCCGGCCGCCTGCGCCTGTAGCGAGCGGGTTGTCAGAAGGTATAGTGTAGCCGTTGCCCCTTACGTCAATCCTCAGCATTTTTCCGAGTAAAGACGCTTTGTTCTGCGCATTGTCCGCGGGATCATTCGAGCCACCACCGTCGCCGGGTGCCAGGTACAGCATGCCGTCCGGCCCAAAAGCTAGCTGGCCGCCGTTGTGATTCGATGCACCTGGGTGCGGAACTGTCAGAAGCACCGTGCCGCCCGAATTGGCCACATCAGGGTTGGCGGAAGAGACTTGGAATCGAGATACTGTGATCGCTCCATCTGCTGCGGTGTAATAGACGTAAAACCGCCCGTTCGACGCGTATGCGGGGTCGAACGCCATCGACAGCAAGCCACGTTCGCCATCGGTCGAAGTCAGCGCCGAGATATCGAGGTATGGCGTCGCGAGCAGCGTCCCCTCGCGGACGATCCGTATCAGCCCTGCACGCTCGACAACGAAAAGCCGGGGGTCATTGGCAGGCGCGGTAAGGTAAATCGGAGCGGTAAGTCCACTCGCTACCGGGACCACTGTGAGGCGAAACGTTTCAGCAGGCCCATAGGCAACGGTGACTGCCGACGAAGCGCCCGCAGTCACCGTGGCAGACTGACTTAGCGGAGTCGGACTGTACCGCGAGGTGCCGTTCAGTACATGGTCAGCCGTGACGGTATAGGTTCCGGTCGCGAGGTTCGCCAGCGTGTCGGATCGGCTCACTACCCGGCTGAACCCGCCAGGTCCGGCCACAGATACGTTGGCGTCCGTGTCAGTCGGGAGGCCGGTTACCGAGAGCGACAACGCGCCAGCAGTCCCGCTCCCTCCCGCGCTACCAGAGCTTCCTGCAGCGCCTGACGCTCCATCCGCAGAGCCATCGCCACCACAGGCGGCCAGGAACAGAAGACACATACCGAGAACACGACATGACGCCCGACAGAGGAAGGAAATCATGACTAACTCCTGCGGAATTTTCCCGAATTGACGCGCACGTCGCAGGTTTTGTCTCGCCGAACGTTTCTAAAAATCACGCCGTAGGCGACGGGCCTGCGAGCAACGAGGAAGCAAGTATTTGGCCTCGCAACGGCACCGCTCTTAGAGGCGAAGGCACCGACCCGCCAGCAATGAGCCGCGACGCGGTCGCACACACGAGCGCCCCGCTCGCTACCCGGAAAGGCAGCAGCGGCCACTTTGAGTCACTCGGTTACCATTTCCGAGCGTCCGCTGGCCGCGGGGCAAGCGCCACCGCTCTCTCATGGGGACCGGGCCTGCGCTGGGGCGTGATGGGCAACATGATGCTCAATCACCTCGGCGCGGCCCGGGCGGCATCGAGCACTTCTTCCAGCAGGTCACCAGACCGATGACGGCCGGGTGGAAAGACCTCGGCTCGCCGATGTTGACACCCGAGGTGCAGAAGAAGCTCCATCGACGGCGTTCATGCCGAAGTCGAATCGCGTTCCATCTAGGAGTTGGAGGCAGAGCGCGACGAGTTGCTGCCATGCCAATGTCCTGCTTCACGGCGCCAAGGGCCCCTGCCATCGCGCTGGGAGTGGTCTGCGAAATGTTCTCAACGCAGTCGAAGCAGACTTAAGCCTCATGTCGCATATTCAGCGAGCGGCGAACTAATTTTCCATCGCTGTCAAGTTGCCAAGCAGATGCCCGCCCCTGTGACCTTACCCCGCCGAGTACACCACTCGTAAGTTAGCTGGCTGGCCGGTTTTTGATTGATGCAGTTGCCGGAATTGGTCCGGCGCCAGTTGCCCCAGGGCGCTATG
>Ga0310811_10006245_pt1 | contig 15212 bp, 13 predicted proteins | sample YCmetagenome_FD_207642 | JGI IMG/M metagenome (GOLD analysis project Ga0310811, IMG submission 207642) | Soil microbial communities from experimental microcosm in Duke University, North Carolina, United States - YC | ecosystem: Engineered > Artificial ecosystem > Soil microcosm > Unclassified ...
CACTTATACGAACTTCGGAAAGCCATGGGCACTAGCAAACTTATGATTCTAGTGCCGCTTTTCGATTTGAAGTCCCTGGTCCATTTCTCGGCTTGCGGTGCAGGGACTTCAAATCGGCGGCACTAGTACGCCAGCGGCTTGGGCCGGCCGATGCCGCAATAGTGGAAGCCGTAGCGCCTGACCTCGTCGGGCGAATAGACGTTGCGCAGATCGACGATCACGGAGCTCGCCATCAGGGAGGACAGCTCCTTGAGATCGAGGGCGCGAAACTGCTCCCATTCGGTCACAATGACGAGCGCATGGGCGCCCTTGGCACAGGCATAGGCGCTGTTGCAGAACGTGACCCCCTGCATCACCTTTTTCGCCTGCGGCATGCCGACCGGATCGAACGCCCGGATCTCGGCGCCCATGTCCTGCAACGCCGTGACCAGGGGAATCGAGGGCGCCTCGCGCATGTCGTCGGTGTTCGGCTTGAAGGTGATGCCGAGCACCGCAATGGTCTTGCCGCGCACGCTGCCATTGCCGCCGAGCGCACCAGCGACCTTGCGTGCCATCGCCCGCTTGCGCTGGTCGTTGACCGCGACCACCGTCTCGACGATTCTGAGCGGCGCCTCATTGTCCTGGGCGGTCTTGATCAGCGCCAGCGTGTCCTTTGGGAAGCAGGAGCCCCCGAAGCCCGGACCGGCGTGCAGGAACTTCTGGCCGATGCGATTGTCGAGGCCGATACCGCGCGCCACTTCCTGAACATTGGCGCCGACTTTTTCCGCGAGATCGGCGATCTCGTTGATGAACGCGATCTTGGTCGCGAGAAACGAATTCGCGGCATATTTCGTCAGCTCGGCGGTGCGGCGGTCGGTAAAGAGCATCGGCGGCGCGTTGAGATGCAGCGGCCGGTAGACTTCGGCGATGATCTCGCGTGCCCGCGCGTCATTGACGCCGATCACGATCCGATCGGGATGCTTGAAGTCGCGGATCGCGGCACCCTCGCGCAGGAATTCCGGATTCGATACCACTGCGAACTCGGCGTCCGGATTCTCCTCCAGCATGATCATCTCGACTTCGTCGCTGGTGCCGACCGGCACGGTGGACTTCGTGACGACCACCGTGAATTTCGAGAGCGAGGCTGCGATCTCGCGCGCCGCCGCATGGACATAGGACATGTCGGCATGGCCATCGCCGCGCCGGGATGGCGTTCCAACCGCGATGAAGACGACCTCGGCGGCGGCGACCGCCGCGCCGATGTCGCTGGCGAAGAAAAGCCGCTCCTGCCTCACATTGGAGGCGACGAGATCAGCAAGACCCGGCTCATAGATCGGTAGTTCGCCGCGGTTCAGCGCAGCGATCCTGGCCTCGTCCTTGTCGACGCAGACCACATGATGCCCGAAATCGGAGAAACACGCGCCCGACACCAGTCCCACATAACCTGCACCTATCATCGCAATACGCATCGGTACCCCTGTTGATTGTTTCCCATGCCCCCCGCTAGCCGTTCAGGATCGATTCCCCGTCGAGATGCGGCGGAAAGAAGAAGAAGTTGTTGACATAAGCCCGCCCCTGCTTGCGACCGCCATTGGGCAACAGCACGCTGGTGTCCTGAAACGCGGAGGCGCGAAACTCGCTGATGGGACGGGCCTGACCAGCGGCGATGAAGAAGCCGCGATAGCTCCTGCTCTCGAAGAATTCGAACAGCGAGCGCGTCGCTTCCTCGCGATGCCGGTCCTCGGCCTCGACAAGGAATACGGGCTGGCAGTGCTCGAGCAACTCGATGGCGCCGTTGAGCACATGCATCTCATGGCCTTCGACGTCGATCTTCACAAAGGCGACGTCCTGGCGAATGATGGCGTCGAGCCTTGCGGTCGGCACATTGATCGACACGCCCGACCGGTTCGATGCGCTCGGCTCGAGCGAGGCAAGAGCGTGGATGAGATCGCGGTCGTCCCGCGGAATGAACAGCTCGGCATGGCCGGCGTGGTCGGACAGCGCGACTTCATGGACACGCACATTTGATGCCGAGGTCCGCCGCAACACATCGGCCATCCGGTGCGACGGCTCGAACGCGTGCACCTGCTTCGACAAGCGCGCCAGCTTGCGCGTATAGAGGCCGCAATTCGCGCCGACATCGACGGTGACGGCGCCTTCCGGCACCACCTTGTCGAGGAACGGCAGCTCCTGCTCCGCCGATTTCGGATGATGCATCAGATGCCAATGCAGCCAAAGCGTCGGAAACGCCTGCTTGAGCATCTCCTTGGTCCGGTGTGTTGCGCCCATGTCGATGGTCTCTCGCTGATGGAAATTCAGGCTCGCCGCTGCAATCGATCGCCGACCGTCAGGCACGGCGATAGACGTCCTGCAGCCGCACGATGTCGTCCTCGTCGAGGTAAGTTCCGGACTGCACCTCGATCAGGTCGAGTGGAATCTTGCCGGGATTTTCGATGCGGTGGATGCAGCCGAGCGGCACGAACACCGATTCGTTCTCGTGCAGCAGCATCTCCTCATCGTCGCGCGTGACGATCGCGGTGCCGTTGACAACGATCCAGTGCTCGGCCCGGTGAAAATGCTCCTGCAGCGAGAGGGCGACCCGCAATGCGGTCCGCTGCACCAGCGTGTGCTGGTCAAGCAGCGACAGCAATTGCTTCGGGTAGCTCTCCCGCGACATCGGCCAGAGGCCGGCGCCGCCCGACAGGATGACAGGAATGATGCGGCCGTCGGCCTGATTCATCGTGCCGTTCTCCTAAGCCGATTTGAACCCATGCAAGCCGCTCAGAAGCCGCTGCCCGAAAGGAATTCCTTGCGGATCGTGAGCCAGATGATCTTGATGTCCATCAGCAGCGACCACTTCTCGATGTATTCGAGATCGTAATCGATGCGCGAGATCGCGCGGCCCGCCTCGACCGTGCTGCCGCGGCAGCCGCTGATCTGCGCCAGCCCGGTGATGCCAGGCCGGGCGCTGTGGCGCTGGAAGTAATAGGGCACGAGGTCTTCATAGAGCAGCTGCGCCGCCAGCATTCCCGGCACGTGCGGGCGCGGCCCGACCAGTGACATGTCGCCCTTGATCACGTTGATGAGCTGCGGAATCTCGTCGAGGCTGGTCTTGCGCAGAATCTTGCCGATTGCCGTGACGCGCGAATCGCCTTGCACCGTCTGCTTGACGCCGCTGCGATCGCCGGCGCCCGAGCGCATCGAGCGGAACTTGTAGATCTTGAAGAAGCGATTGCGGAACCCGTAGCGATATTGAAAGAAGAATACCGGCCCCCGCGAGGTCAGCTTGATCGTGATCGCGATCATGATCAGCAGCGGCGCCAGGAACAAAAGCGCGGAACTGGCGGCGGCGACATCGAAAAGCCGCTTCCGGATCGACGCGGAAGGCTCCACAAATCTCATTCGCCGCGAGCGCCGGCTGCGATAAACGCTGCTGTAGCTGCATTCGATCGGCCGTATCGAGATCAAGTTCCGCGCGTTGCGGAACGGAACGACATTGTCCTGTTGATACGAGACAGCGTCTTGCTGAAACGGGACAGCGAGGCTGGGCGTCATTGATTTTCGCCTTCTCCTGAATTCCGAGTGACACAACAAAATGGAACGCAGCCGCATTTGAGCCCTGACGATGCTTCCGTCATCAAAGCTCTCGCACGAGCGAACTCTCGACCGGTACGAAATGCGCTACGATCCGCCTTGGCGCGCAGCATCCCAAATTTCTTGAACTAAATGCGGCGGCAAAACTGAAATTTGTTTGACGCGATTGCAGCACGATGCGGCCAACGCTTGTGCAGCGCGAAAAACGTTTTTGTCGCGAGACGGTTAGTTTGATTTGCTGCCTTAATGAGCTGCATATCTTTCGATGCAGCCATGCATATCAAATTTTTTTGGAACGATTTCATTCGCCGCGAACGTGAAGCGCGATCGCAGATGTTCCACGCCAGAACCGAACGTTTTTAACGACACACTTCACCGAAAGCTAAACGGCATCCAGTAGTCTCCCGGATTGCAGGGATGACCGCCAACGCTTCAAAAAGTGTTTCGATGATTACGCAACTTCACAGATCAGATACGGGAACAGTCAGTCCTTCAGTCGTGCCGGATAACGGCAACGTGAACGTTGCTCCGGATGATCGCCTCATCAAAGCGGACGAACAATCCGGCCGCCGATTGCGGAACCTGCTCCTGATCGGGAACGTCGTTGCCTGGATTGTGATCATCTTCGCGGCGCGCGCATTCCTTTTCTGACGCATCGCTTACACAGCCTTTATTGATTCTTGCGCGGTTCCGTGTTCGCTAACACGGATGACGCACACTCACTCCGTGGGATCAGGCCGGATTTCCGCTTCGACGCCTCCTGATACGCGCATCTACGCGATCGGGGATATTCATGGCCGCGCCGATCTTCTGATCGAAACCATCGAACGCATCGACAAGGACCTGGAGCGCAGGCCGATTGGCCATAGCGTGGAAGTCTATCTCGGCGATTACATCGACCGCGGCCCTGACGCAAAGGCAGTGATCGACCTGCTCTCCGCTCGACTCGTTAACCATCGCGCCATTTGCCTTCGCGGCAATCACGAGGACCTGATGGAGAGGTTCCTGCGGGATCCCATCCATCTCGAAGCATGGTCGCAATTGGGAGGTCTTCAGACTCTCGCATCATATGGCGTTGTTCCGCTTCCTCATGGCGGCGAGACCAGCCGGGATTTGCATCACCGATTTTGCAAGGTGTTCCCCCGCACCCACTTGCTTTTCCTGCAATGCCTGAAACCCTGGCTTGGTTGCGGAAACCTGCTGTTCGTTCATGCAGGAATCCGTCCGGGCATTCCTCTCGAACGACAACAGCTCAAAGATTTGATCTGGATACGCGGCGAGTTTCTCGACTCTGGACTCGATCACGGCAGGCTGATCATTCACGGCCACACACCGGTTCCGCATCCCGACATCCGCGCGAATCGAATCAACATCGATACCGGCGCCGTCTGGAGTGGAACTCTCACCTGCATCGCGATCGAAGGAACATCGATCATGTTCCTGTAAGTGATTGCCTCCCGCACCGGCATCATGCGAAACCCGTCCTCTCATTCTTTCGCCTTGTTTGCTGCCATATCTTCCGCAGCTGTCAACGTGCTGTTTCTCGAGGACACGGTCATGCAGCAACGCGCTCTTGCTCTTCTCACCATCGTCGTGATGCTCGCGACATCGGGAACAAGCACTCTCTCCTGCGCAGCGGCGCAGGATCAGGTTCAACCGGCAGCAACATCACCGGCCTCGCCCGGCGACTATGTGCTAGGACCGAATGACAGAGTTCGTCTCAAGGTCTATGGCGAGCCTGATATCTCCGGCGAATATGAAATCGACAACACCGGACAAGTGTCGGTTCCGCTCGCGGGTCACATCAGGGCCGCGGGACTGACGACCAAGGAGCTCGAACACGCCATAGCAGCCGCTTTGGCAAAAGGAATCGTGCGCGATCCGCGCGTGAATGTCGAAGTCGCACTGTACCGGCCCTACTACATCTTGGGTGAGGTCAAGAAGAGCGGCGAATATCCGTATCGCCTTGGACTCACGGTGCTTGATGCCGTCGCCTCCGCAGGCGGATTCACCTATCGCGCCAATGAGAGCAAGGTTTACGTGCGGCGAGCGGGTTCCGGCGCCGAGCAGACGTACTCACTCGACACACCGGTCCTGGTTTATCCGGGCGACAACATCCGCGTTCCCGAACGCTTCTTCTGAAATCACATCGCTCGCGTCGTCGTGAAGACGCGCATGCGTTGAAGTGACGCGCGGAACTGCGCGCGTCAAAGTCTCGACGCTTTGCAGTGCGAACTGCCACTCAACTTTTTCTTGCATTGCAGAAAACTTTTTCCGTTCGATCACGTTGCACTGAGTCAAGGGAACTATCTTCCGATTCCAACAACGCAAGCGACGCATGCTCTGTGATGCCGATGAAGACGACAGCGCGGAATGCCGGAGACGTGACGCGTCTCTGTGCGACCCACGATGTTTTTTTGAGCAGCGATTCGCGGCTACGACGCGCGATCGTCGCGCGATCGCAAGCGTTCCGCTCGCGGCCGTCGCAACAGCATGCATGTTTGTCGCGACGGCCAATGCGCAGGCGATTCAGACGCCGAGTGAGGCAGCTGCCCCGCCCTGGAACGTGCAGCGCATCTTCGATCCGACGCCGCTGCCGATGCTGACCGATGCCGACAGCCGCGAACAGCTGGCGCCTGAAGACACGCCGGTGAAGACGCGGCAACAGCCCGGCTATGAGCCGACAGGAATCCGCGCCGGCTCATGGCTGTTCAGCCCGTCGCTGATCACCGGCGCCTTCTACGACAGCAACGTCTTCTCGACCAGCACGCAGAAGCGCTCCGACATCGCCGCGGTGTTCGAGCCGTCGCTGCGCGCACACACGACGACGGACCGGGGCGGAGCCGACGTCACGCTGGACACGCAATCGACCGTCTACCACCAGAACTCCGGCCTCGATCAGACCAGTGCCAGCCTGAAAGGCAACGCCTGGTTCGACATCGCGCACGACATGGCCGTGCTCGGAAGCTTCCAGGTCGCGCATCTCAATGAAGGCGTCGGCACGCTGTCTTCACCGGCGAATGCGGTGCAGCCGACTCCTTATAACCTCATCTCGGGTGATCTCAGCCTGCGCAAGGAGTTCAACCGCCTGGTGGCGTCCGTCGGCCTCAAGGTCGACTCCTATGATTTCGGCTCGACGCGGGCCCAGGACGGCACCGTCATCAGCCAGGACGGCCGCGACGGACAGATCTATTCGCTGCACAGCCGAGCCGACTACGCAATCTCGTCGGCGCTCGGCTGGTTCGTCGGCGTCGAAGGCAACGAGCGCAACATCCGCGGTACTTTCGACCATTCGCTGGACTCGCAAGGTTACCGCGCGCTGACGGGCGTCACGGTCGCACTCACCACCCTTATCACGGGCGAGTTCGGCGTCGGCTATGTGCAGCAGCACTTCGTCGATCCGACGATCGGCACCATCGACGGCCCGTCCTACCGGGCGCGACTGACATGGAGCCCGACGCGCCTGCTCGATCTTCACTTCAACGCCGAGCAGCTCGTCACACAGACCGCCGACACCGGCTCGGTCGGCGTGCTTGCCAACGCCGTCCAGCTCGGCGCCGATTATGAGCTTCGCCGCAACGTGGTCCTTTCGGCCACCGGCGGCTACGAGGTCGATCGCTTCTTCGGCCAGGTCCGCAAGGACGACGTCACGACGGCAGAAGCCGGCATCAAATATGTGCTCAGCCGCTACGGCTCGGTGTCCGGCTTCTATCGCTACACCATGCGCAATAGCGACGTGCCCGTCTTCAGCTACGACAAGAGTCAGGTTGGGATAAATGTTACAGCGCAGTATTGACCAGCCTTATGTCCTGGAGGACCTCTCGGAGCCTCCGGCTCCGAAGCCGTCGCAGCCGACCGTCGATTTGCGCGAGCTGGTCCGTATCCTGCGCCGGCGCTGGAGGGAGGCGGCCGCGGCTCCCGCGGCGCTGGTCGCGCTGGCCCTGATCTATGTGGGCGCAACCACGACATTATATACGGCGACCTCCACCGTTTTCGTCGATCCGAGACGCGCCACCGCGATCGAGTCGAACCAATCGTCGGTTCAGACCTCGAATTTCGGCACCGATGACGCCACCATCGAAAGCGAAACGATGCTGATCCAGTCGATCGCCATCATGCAGCGCGTGGTTGACAAGCTGAAACTGACACAGGACCCGGAATTTTCGGCACGGCCCGGACTTCTTGATCCCGTCAAACATCTGTTCGGCAGAAAAAATTCCGGCAGCGGCGCAACCGCCGCAGACTATGCCCGCGCGCACGCGATCGACGTCCTCCAGCACCGGATGAAGGTGACACGGCAGGGCACGACCTTCCTGGTCGACATCAATGTCAGCTCTGAATCGCCGCAAAAGGCCGCGACGCTCGCCAATGCCGTGGCGGACGCCTATTTTGTCCAGCAAGTCCGCGCCAAGAATGACGCCACCAAAATCGCATCAAAATGGCTCAACGGCCAGATCGCTGACCTGAAGTCGCGCGTCGTCGCCGCGGAGAAGGCAGTCGAGGACTACCGCGCTGCCAACAACCTCACGGTCTCGCAGGGCGTCACCGTCAACGATCAGCAGATCACCGATCTCAACAACCAGCTCGTGGCCGCGCGTGTGCAGACCGCGGAGGCACGTGCAAAATACGAGCAGGCCCAACAGATGCCAAAAGGCGCCGATGCCGGCGGCATCAGTGCAGCTACCTCGTCGGAAACGATCATCCGGCTGCGCACCCAATATGCCGAGATCGCCAAGAACGAGGCCGAGCTCTCCAGCAAATACGGCCCGCGCCATCCCGCGGTCGCCAATGTGCACGCGCAATTGCGCGACACCCAGCGCCTCATCAACGAAGAGATCCAGCGCATCCTGCAAAGCACGAAGCGAGACTACGAGGTGGCGCGCTCGCGCGAGGCCTCGCTGCAACAGAGCCTGGACCAGTTGCAGGGCGTATCGTCGTCGTCGGGACAAGCCCAGGTGCATTTGCACGAATTGCAGCGCGAGGCGGAAGCCAACCGCACACTCTATGAGTCCTATCTCGCCCGCTACAAGGAAACCACGGCGCAGCAGAGCCTGGATTTGCCGGATTCGCATGTGGTCACCGTCGCCTCGGTTCCGGTCGCACCGTCCTGGCCCAAGACCTCCTTCATCGTAGGCCTTGCGCTCACCATCGGCCTCGGCATCGGCTGCGTTGTCGCCTTTCTCGCCGATTATCTCGACCCGCGTGTGAAAACGCTGGAGCAGGCCGAGCAGATCGCCGGCGTGCCGGCACTCGCAGCGCTGCCGCTGATCGGCGCCGGCGAGCTTGCAGGACGCGCCAAGCGCGGCCGGCTGGAGCTCGGCCGTCACGACGTGCGAGCACACCGATTGCTGCCGCCGCTGCTGCAGCCTCCGCTGCTGCGTTATGCCGTCGACATGCCGGGTACCTTCTTTGCCGAAGCAATCCGGGCCATTCGTCTGGCCATCCAGCGCACGATGCGGATCCAGCCGCTCAAGGTGGTGCTGGTGACGTCAGCGCTCGACAACGAGGGCAAGTCGACGCTTTCGGTCAATCTCGCGCAGTCGCTGGCCATGCTGGGCATTCGCACGCTCCTGATCGACGGCGACCTGCGCAACCCGCAACTGACGCGTTCGCTCTGCCCGCATGCCAAAGCCGGCCTGATGGAGATCGCGATGGGCGAGGCTACCCCCGACCAGGCGCTGCTGACTGACCATTCGACCGGCCTGTCGATTCTGCCCTCGACGACGGTCAAGCATGTCGACATCATCACCGAGCTGATGTTTTCCGAGCGGATGGTCGACGTGCTCGATTATTTCCGCCACCGTTATGAGCTGATCATCGTCGACTCGCCGCCGCTGGTGCCGCTGGTCGACGGCCGCGCCCTCGCCGAGCTCGCCGACCGCATCGTGCTGGCGCTGGCCTGGGATCAAACGCCGGGCGAGGTGCTTGCCCATACGATGGAGCTCCTCGCCCCGGTGCGGGAGCGCATCCTCGGCACCGTGCTGACGCGCGTCGACCTGAGCCGCTTGCGGTTCTACGACTACTATCAAAGCTCGGCCTATCTCAAACCCTATGGGACGTCGGAAACAACCAGGGAGGCCGCGCAATGATGCCGGCCCCAGCCGTTCGTCCGGCTCGCGCGCCGGCGCAACCTGCCTCTCGCCCCGCGGGCCCCGTGCTGACGGCCGTGCGCCGCCCGCCGGGCGCTTCCGGACGGACAGCTGCGCGCGGAGCGACGCCCCTCATCGACGCGGCCATCGTCGGGCTGCTGCTGCTGGCGGTGCTCACGATCTTCACGATTTCGTCGGCGATGCTGACCGACTGGAAGATCCATTACCTGACGACCGGCGGCAATGTGCTGGAGAAGTTTCATCCAGCGACCTATTTCACGCTGCTCGCGCTCGGCCTGCTGCTCGTCCGCAATGCCAATCCCATCGGCGAGCTGCAACGGATGCTGTCCGAAGCAAAGCTGGTGCTGGTCTATCTGTTCTGCTGGGTCTGCCTGTTCCTGCAAATGCTGGCGCTGGAACGACCGTTCACGGTCATCATCGACACCTTCCTGCTGCCGCTCCTGCTGTGCCTTGCGATCTGGCAACTCACCCCGGCGCAACGCAAGCCGCTGGTCTGGACCATCCATATCGCGGTGTTCGTGAACGTCGTGCTCGGCTATTATGAATATGTCAGCGGCCACCGGCTGTTTGCGCTGAACCTCGGCGCGAACGTCATCGTTCTCGGCGAGTGGCGCTCTTCCGCGCTGCTCGGCCATCCGCTCACCGCTTCCGGCGTCGTTGCCGCCTACGTGCTGTCGCTGATCTTGCGCCCGTCACTATGTCGGCCGGCGGTGCTCCGGCTGCCGTTGATCGCGTTCTCGCTTGCCTCGCTCATGGCCTTCGGCGGCCGCACCTCGCTTGTGACCGTGCTCTTCATCAGCGCCTGCCTCGCGCTCGTCCGCGTCTTCAATCTATTGCGCGGCGGCCGTACCACGCTGCCGCTCGTCATCGTCACGATCTGCGTCATTTTCGCCGGAGCGGCGCTGATATTCGCCGCGCTCGATCTTGGCATCTTCGACAAGATGCTGACGCGGTTTTCTTCGGACCACGGCAGCGCGATGGCGCGCTATGGGACCGTCAACCTGCTTTCGCATTTCGACTGGACCGAGCTGGTGCTGGGCCCTGACCCCGTGCGCGCGTCGGCGCTGCAGAACGCCTATGGCCTCAGCTACGGCATCGAGGATTTCTGGATCTCCTGCATCGTGCAGTTCGGCATTATCCATACCGTGCTGCTGAGCCTTGGACTGGCTGCCCTGTTTGTCGAGATCATTCGACGCGCCGACCGCGCCGTCTGGGCCATCGTGTTCCTGATGCTGATCATTGCCGCAAGCTCGGTCAGCTTCTCCTCGAAGAACATCCAGCTCGCCCAGTTCGTCATCATGATCACGGTGTTGCTGCCGCGCGAGCGAAAGAGCGTAAGGCCGGTCAGCCAGGCCCACGTCCGGTATCGGCCGGTGCCGCTCCCACCCAGGGGTACGAGTTTCGCATGACCATTTATGTCGACCACACCCATCTCGGCCGCCACGTCACGGGGCTCGAGCGCATCACCATGGAGCTGTTCTCACCCTCAGCCCTTGCGCCGCTCGACATTGCTCCCATCACGGCGCGCAATGTCCCACAGATGATCGCCACGCAAACCTTTGGACTGCCGGCGAAGCTTGCCGCATCGTCCTCGATCCTGCTTTGCCCCGGCTTTCCGCCATCGGCCCTGCTGCGGCCGTTCGCATCGCGCGTGCTGCCCTATATCCACGACCTGTTCCTGTTGTCGCGCCCGGCCGACCTCAACGCCCGCGCACGGCTCTATATGGCGCCGCCCTTCAAGCTGGCGGTCCGCCACTACCCGCACTTTCTCGTCAATTCACTCGACACGAAGAAGCAGCTCGCCTCCCATTGCCGGCCCGATGCCGCCATCACCCTGTATCGGCCGCCGGTGCGCAATGTGTTCGACCTCGAAGTCGCGGTACGCGCCGAACGACAGTCGGGACGACTGCGGCTGATCGCGCTCGGCACAGTCGAGCCACGCAAGAATTTCGTCGCCGCGGGACAAATCACGGGCGCCCTGCGCGCGCACGGCTTTGCCGATGCAACGCTTGATATCGTCGGACGACGCGGCTGGGGTAACGATTGGCCGACGCTCGAGACCATGCCGGGCGTTACCCTGCACGGATATCAGCCTGCCGATCGCGTCAGGGAGCTGCTTCACGAGGCCGACGTCTTCATCTGCACCTCGCATGAGGAAGGCCTCGGACTACCTCTGCTCGAAGCGCAATATGCGGGATTGCCTGTCATCGCTCCGGATGCCGCCATCTTCCGCGAAGTGCTCGGCGTCTCAGGCACCTTTATCGACACCGCCGAACCGGAGGCGGCCGCGGCTGACATCGCAACGCTGCTTTCCGAATCAGACTGGCGTGCCCGGCACGTCGATCTCGCGGCCCGGAACCTCGCGCGCTGGAACGCGCTCGCTGCCGCCGACCGCAACACTGTCATCGCCCTGATCTCAACACTCGCGAAACGGAAGGCTACCGCGCTCCCGGTCAAGCCGGCCATGCCGCGCGGCGCCAACGAAGTGGGGCTCGACGGAGGCCAATGAGCACTATTGCAAGAGCTTCCGTCGAACCTGTTGCAGCGGCGCCGACCCGCGAGCTTGCGGCGCAGCGCGACGTTGCCATCGACACCATGCGAGGGATCGCCATCCTGATGGTAATCGGCATCCATTCATTCCGGCAGCCGCTCACATCGTGGCAGGTCGCGGCCGATGCGGCGTTGCGCCCTTGCGTGCCGATCTTCCTGTTTGCATCCGGCTATCTGACCGCGCTCTCCGGGCGGGTCGCGCTCGCAAAACGCCTGCGCACCGCGCTCGTTCCCTACGCAATCGCCTTTGTGGCGGCCTATGCCTACATGGCGCTGCATAATCCGGCGATGGACCATCGTATCGTCACGACAATGGCGCGCTTCGTCCTCGCCTACGTCTTCGTCTACTACTACGTCTTCGTCTATCTCGGCTGTACTATCGTGCTGTGGCTGGCCTTCGCCGCATCCGATGTCGGAACGGAGGAACGGCTCGCGCCCTTGCTGATGCTCGCCATCCTGTTCGGCCTCATTGCCGGGAGCTATCTCGATCCTCTCTCCGATCGCCTTGGCCTGTCGGAGGCGGTGACCGAAGAGCTGCGGATGCGCGACATCCCTTTCTGGTTCTGCTTCGTCTCCCTGGGAGCGCTGATCGGGCTTTACGATGTGCGTTCCCGCCTGCGCGATATGCGAGGCCTCCTACTGGGAGCGACGCTGATCGCCTATGTCATCTATGCCGCGGTGCGGCTGTCCGGTTTAGGCGATGCGGCCGACTACGACTCGCTCGCCTATTTCGGCTATGCGGCGCTGCTTTGCGTCCTGCTACTCGCGCTGGAGGGCCGATTGCCGTTCCTCGCCGTCATCGGCTCCGGCAGCTACTTCATCTATCTCTGGCACATCTTCATTGTGATGGCACTGCGCGATCACGCCGGCCTTGATCATTTCGACCCGGCGGTGAGTTTTGTGCTGACTTGCGTCGTGACCGCATTCGGCAGCATTGCCGCACTGATCGTCATACGAACGACCGCGCCTCCGCGCCTGTCGCGCTGGCTGGGGGCATGAATGATGTTGTTGCGTCATACATTGCTTTATCTGCCGGCCCAGCTGATCGGACCGCTGTTCCAGCTCATCTCCGTCATCGTCTGGACCCATGTCGTCGACGAGCACACCCTTGGCGTCATCACCCTGGTGACGGCCACGCACGAGCTGCTGCAGATCGCCTTTCTCGCCTGGTGGTCGCAATATGCGCTGCGTTTTCTCGGCCGCTATCGCAGCGAAGGCGACCCGCTGCCGTTCTATCGCACCGAAAACGTGGTCCTGCTGCTTTCGTGCATCATCCAGAGTCTGGCTGTCGTTGCCGTTCTTCTTCTGGTCATTGCTCCGGACGCCAATGCGGGCCTGCTGGCAGCGACCGTCGGCTACGTCATCACGCGCACGCTCAACCTCTACATCGGCGAGCGTGCCCGCGTCGATCATCATGTCTGGGTCTACACGATCCAGCAGATCGTCGGCCCCTCGATCGGGTTTGCCATCGGCCTCATCCTGATCAAGACGATGGGAAACTCCGCCGAATGGCCGCTCGCCGGCTATGCGGTGGCGCAGCTCGCGGCCGCGGTCGTCGTGCTTCCCGCCATCGGCTACAGCCGCCGGATCTGGCCGCCGGATCGCACGATCATCAATCAGGCGCTGACCTACGGCATTCCCCTGATCATCGGCGGCGCATTCGGCTGGATCGGCCTCAACGCCTCGCGGTTCATCGTCAACGACATGATGGGCGTTGCCGCAGCCGGCTTGTTCGCGGTCGGCTACGGCCTCGGCCAGCGCGCCGCAGCGGTTGCCGCGATGCTGGTCACCGCTGCCGCCTTCCCGCTCGCCGTCAAAAGCATGGAACAGGGCGGCAGCAAGGTGGCGATGCGCCAGCTCTCCGACAACGGCGCGCTATTGCTCGCAATCCTCGCGCCCAGCATCGCCGGCATTTTCATGCTGCGCGCGGGCTTCGTCCATTTGTTCATCGCCGCTCCCTTCCAGGCGGTCACGCTCGCGGTACTGCCGCTCTCGACACTGGCGGGAGGAATCCGCAGCGTCCGCGCGCACTTCGTCGACCAGGTCTTCCTCCTGCACAATCGCACGCGTCCGATGATCATCGTCACGGTCGTCGACGCCGGCGTGACGGCGGTGCTGACGCCTTTTCTCGTCACGCATTGGGGACTGGCAGGCGCCGCCGGCGCAACCGTCATCGCCGCGCTCTGCGCCGCGGTCGTGAGCTTCTCGATCGGATCGTTGAGACTTGGCCTGACGCTTCCACTCAGTCATCTCGCGCGGATCGCGTTCGCGACGACGGTGATGGCACTCGTCCTGAGCGGACTGAAGGAACCGTCTTCGTCCGTTGAGCTGTCGGCGCAGATCGCGGCGGGGGCCGCGGTCTACGTCACCTGTCTCGGCGCACTGTATGCAACAACGCTGATGCAGATGTTCCGGATGCGACAACTGAAGCTCGAGGCCAAGCGCGCCGCGATCGTCGGAACCAAAACCAAGATGAGAGAGTCATAGCGCGTGACTGCTCTCGACTCAGTGAATGAATTCGTGATCGTCGCATCATATTGCGACGCGACGTCGCCATCCTTGCGTCGCATTAGTGCGATGATTTCCCAATGTTGTCGAAAGCAACTTCGATCGACGCCTCAGTTCCCGCTGCTGAAACAACGGGCACGCTGTTTGTGTTTTGTGCATGCGTTTCTCGAACTTCACGCCACCAGGGGATCCACATGTCGAAAACACAGTCGCAGCGCGACCGCGCTCTCACGGTCGACGGCGTCACTATCAACGTCTCTTCGCTTCCGGAAGCGGTGTCGTCGATCGTCGCTGCCGCACAACAAGGCGACAGCTTCAGCGTCTGCACGCTCAACCTCGATCATGTCGTTCAGCTTCAACGCCGATCCGATTTTCGCGCGGCCTACCGCAGGGCGCGCTTCGTGACGGCTGACGGCTTTCCCATCGTCATGCTGGGCCGGCTGCTCGGCACTCACCTCAGGCGAACCACCG
>Ga0310811_10006246_pt1 | contig 15209 bp, 12 predicted proteins | sample YCmetagenome_FD_207642 | JGI IMG/M metagenome (GOLD analysis project Ga0310811, IMG submission 207642) | Soil microbial communities from experimental microcosm in Duke University, North Carolina, United States - YC | ecosystem: Engineered > Artificial ecosystem > Soil microcosm > Unclassified ...
TGTCGGATGCGCAGGGCAATCTGATTGAAGAAAGCGACGAGCCGATGGTCTATCTGCACGGCGGCTATGATGGCACGTTCCCCAAGATCGAGGAAGAGCTCGACGGCCACGAGGCCGGCTTCGAGACCCAGATCCAGCTCGAGCCACAAGACGCGTTCGGTGAGTACGACCCTGATCTCGTGAAGATCGAGCCGCGCGATCGCTTCCCGGAACCGCTTGAAGTCGGCATGCAATTCGAAGGCACGCCGGAAGAAGGCGATGAGGATCTCGATTCGCTCGTCTACGTGGTGACCGACGTGGCAGAAGACAAAGTCGTGCTCGACGGCAACCATCCGCTTGCCGGCATGGCGCTGCGTTTCGCACTGACCGTCAAGGACGTGCGTCCGGCTACCGAAGACGAAATCACGCACGAACACGCGCATGGCGCCGACGGCCTCGAAGTCCTCGATGACGATGACGACGAAGCCGATGACGAAAAGTCAGGGCCCACGCTGCACTGAGCTTGCGGGCAGCCCGGGAGCGCCTGAGGGCGCAACCGGTGCGTGCGGCAACACGGCTGAAGCGGGCGGCCCGGACATGGCGGGTCCATACGGGCCGTATTGTCCATACTCGCCGCTACCGTCGTCCGCCGGTTTGGATTGCGGCTGGTCGGGTTGCTGCTGGAGCGGTTGAGGTTGCCCAGGTGTCGGCAACATGGGCGGCAACTCGGAAGCCGGGCCTAACGCAGGCACTGCCGGCATTGAAGCGGCCGGCTCGTCGCGCTGCGGCAGGGATGGCGTGGTGGGCATTGGCATTTGCCTCGGCACATCGCGCACACTCACGCGGAACGGCGGTTTCTTGCCGAGATCCGCATCAATCTGAATCCACTGGTTAAGACGATCATGCGGCGCGATCGCGACACGCGTGAGATTCGTCACCAGCATCCCCTTGTCATTGCGTAGCGGCTGATCGATCACGAAGCCGCCGCTCGCGCGTTCGTCATCGCAATGAATCAGCAGCACGGGGCCGCGAAAAATCTGCGCGAGTTTGACAAGGCTGCGTTTGAATTCCAGAAAACCGTCGCGGCGCGTGTTGCGCGCAAAGCGCAGCCAAGCGAAACGGTCAGGCCGTTCGTAGCGCTCAGGATCGGGGTCACCCTGAATAAAGACGACAATCGCGCGGGCGTCGCGGCGTTTGGCATATTCACCGGCGTGTTCGAGCCAGAACGCATTGGCAATCACGCGGTCTTCGAACTCGCCGTTGCGGCCACCCGCAGTGAGGTAGTGATTGTTCGGACCCGGCGCGTTGAGGCCGACAAAGACAGTGTCGCCGACTTGCCAGCGTACGTTTTCCCGAAACGGACGAAAGCGCGATACCTCGCTTTCGCGCGTCAATGCAATCGGGTTTTGACCCATCGACGTGGGGTCGGTGAACAGGGTCTGGCGCAACTGATCGAGCCGCTCGACCGGGTCAAAGCCGCCGGCCTCGGCCGTGCCGCAGTCGGTCCAGTCATGCTGGCCCGGAATGAAGAAGAGGGCGGGCCGCGATGTTTCAAGCAGCGCATGGCGGCGTTCGTATAGCGCATCCCGGCAGGCTTCTTTCGTACCCCTCAGATTGCCGTCGTAGACAATGAACGAAATGTTGCGTTCGCGGCTGATCGCCTCGATCAGGCGTTGCGTGGGCGCCTCGTCCGCGGGACTTTGCATCGTGCTGGCGATGACCGCGAACGCATAGCGCGACGTTTCGGCGTGGGCGAGCGGGGTGAGCGCCAGTAGCGAACCCAGACACGCGAGCGACGCAAGGCTGCCCGTGCGCGTGAGGACGAGGCTCAGCGCCGCGCAAAGTTTGCGCGGGCGCTGCGAGGGCCTGTGTGCGTCAATGATCTGCATCCGGCGCGGTGGCCAGCTCGTGCAGTTCGTACAGCAGGTCGAGCGCTTCGCGCGGCCGCAGATCGTTCGGATCAATGGCGCGCAGGCGCTCGGCGAGTGCCTGCATGGCCGGCGATACCGCTGCTGCCGGCTTCGCGCCGCGTTCGTCTTCGGCGTCTTCGAGGAGCATAGGCACAGGCGTCGCGAACAGATCGAGTTGCGGCGCGGGTTGCGCTGCGGACTGCTGTTCGAGATGCGCGAGATGCTTTCGGGCCGCGCGGATTACTGCGTTTGGCACGCCGGCCAGCTGCGCGACCTGCAAACCGTAGCTCTGATTCGCCGGACCTTCATTGACCGCATGCAGGAACACGATACCGTGCCCATGCTCGACCGCCGACAGATGCACATTGGCCGCGTGTGGAAACTCGGCGGGCAACTGCGTCAACTCGAAGTAGTGCGTGGCGAACAGCGTATGACAGCCGTTGTGCGAGAGCAGGTGCCGCGCGATGGCCCAGGCTAGCGCAAGGCCATCGAATGTCGATGTGCCGCGTCCGATTTCGTCCATCAGCACGAGACTTTGCGGTGTCGCGTCGTTCAGGATCGCCGCCGCTTCGGTCATTTCCACCATGAAGGTGGAACGGCCGCCGGCCAGATCGTCCGCCGCGCCGATTCGCGTGAAAATGCGATCGATCGGGCCGAATGACGCGCGCCGTGCCGGCACATAGCTGCCGACGTACGCCAGCAAGGCGATCAGCGCGGTCTGCCGCATGAAGGTCGACTTACCGCCCATGTTCGGGCCGGTGATCAGCAGTAGTTTGCGCTCGGGGGTGAGCGTGCAGTCGTTGGCGATGAACTGCTCGACCTGGGCCTCGACAACCGGATGCCGGCCCTGCTCGATTTCGATGCCGGTGTCCGGCGAAAACGTCGGTGCGACCCAATCGAGTGCGCGGGCGCGTTCGGCGAACGCAGCCAGCAGATCGAGTTCGGCGAGTGCTGCGGCAACCCGCTGGCAGTCCGGGATAAAAGGCAGCAGCGCTTGCAGCAACGCGTCGTAAAGCGAGCGTTCGCGGGCCAGCGCGCGTTCCTGTGCGGAGAGCGCCTTGTCTTCGAACGTTTTCAGTTCCGGCGTGATGTAACGTTCGGCGTTTTTCAGCGTCTGACGGCGGCGGTAGTCGTCCGGCACCTTGTCGGTCTGGCCGCGTGTGACTTCGATATAGAAGCCGTGCACCTTGTTGTACTCGACGCGCAGATTGCCGATGCCGGTACGCGCCCGTTCGCGTGTTTCGAGGTCGATCAGGAACTGCCCGCAGTTCTCCGAAATATCTCGCAGTTCATCGAGTTCCGCATCGTAGCCGCGCGCGATCACGCCGCCGTCGCGCACCATGGCGGATGGCTCCTGCGCGACCGCGCGCCTGAGGAGTTCGACGCACGCTTGCGGCGGTTCCAGCGACGCGTCGATACGCGCCAGCGAATCTGCATTGGACGAAACGGCCGCGAGTTGCGTGCGCAGTTCGGGCAAGGCGATAAACGTATCGCGCAGGCTCGACAGATCGCGAGGCCGCGCGGATAGCAGTGCCAGACGCCCGGTAATCCGCTCGATGTCGGAAATCTGCCGCAACGCGCCGCGCAGCGTGTCGACACTTGCCGCCAGCGGCGCGTCGAGCAATGCGCCGATGGCCTGCTGACGTGCTTGCGCCACGGCGGCTTCACGCGGCGGATGGTGCAGCCAGTGACGCAGCAGACGGCTGCCCATCGTCGTACAGCAGGTGTCGAGCAGCGAGCACAGCGTGGGCGATTCGGTGCCGCGCAGCGTTTCCGTGAGTTCAAGATTGCGGCGCGTGGCGGGGTCGAGGCCGATATATTCGGACTCGTACTCGACCTTCAGGCTGCGCACGTGGCGCAGTTGCTGGCCTTGCGTGGCCGCCGCATACAGCAGCAGTGCGCCTGCCGCTCCGCATGCGGCGGTCAGCGAATGCGCGCCGAAGCCGTCGAGGCCGGCCACTTCCAGTTGATCGCACAGACGTTGCGTGCCCGAGGCGATATCGAAGTGCCAGACTGGCACGCGGGTGAGGGCGCCGGCGTTGACGGGCGGCGTCCAGCTCGCGGAATCGGCCGACGTATCGGCCACCAGAATTTCCGCGGGACGAATCCGTTCGAGCGCGGCTGCCACCTGATCGGGAGCAACTTCGGCGAGGCGCAATGCGCCGCTCGCCAGATTCAGCCACGCGAGCCCGACGCTCGTCGCGACGCCGCGCCGGTTATGCGCGACGCACAGCGCCATCAGATAGACATCGCTCTTGTCGGACAGAAGGGCTGCGTCCGTCAGCGTGCCCGGCGTGACTACACGTACGACTTTGCGCTCGACAGGCCCTTTCGACGTAGCCGGATCGCCGATCTGCTCGCAAATCGCGACGGATTCGCCGAGCTTCACCAGCTTGGCCAGATACTGTTCGACCGCATGATGCGGCACGCCCGCCATCTTGATCGGGTTGCCTGCCGACGCACCACGCTGCGTAAGTGTTAAATCGAGCAGGCGCGCGGCTTTTTCCGCATCTTCGAAAAAGAGTTCATAGAAGTCGCCCATCCGGTAGAACACCAGCGTGCCCGGATGATCCGCCTTAATGCGTAGATACTGCTGCATCATGGGCGTGTGTTGTGCGACGTCATTGGCCGCTGCGGTTTGAATACCCATCCTTGGTGTCTTTTTGCGTTAGCTGTTCAGGGCGTGAGTTTAACCCGCCGGCGCGGCGAGCGGACCCTGGCCGGACGGCCAATCCGCCATACCGTTCGCATGCCGGCACGTCCATACTCGCACCTGTCGTGTGACGCTTGCCATGCCGTCATTCTTCCACCAGCGCCCGCATATCCACTGTGCGCTCATTCACCGCACTGCGCCGTTTTGCGAGCCACATCATGAACGTGATGAAGCTGCCGAACACGACGATGATCCATTGCGCCGGCATCTTGGCGGTGAGCAGGATCGCGTAGGCGCCGAGCATCAGCAGCACGGCCAGATTCTGGTTGAAATTCTGCACCGCGATCGAATGACCGGCGGAGAGCAGGGTTGCGCCGCGGTGCTGGAGAATAGCGTTCATCGGCACGATGAAAAATCCGGACAGCGCGCCGAGCAGAATCATCAAGGGATAGGCGAACAGGATATAGAACGGCAGGACGTATGAGCCGAGGCGAATGCCGGCGCCCGCCGGAAACAGGTCCTTGTTGTAGAACGCCATGGCGATCGCTACCGCGCCCGTGAGGATGCCGATCGGCAGCACCCGCAGCGAACGGCGCAACGGAATTAGCGCGGCGGCAGCCGCCGCGCCGACGGCGATGCCCAGGCCCGTGACGCCTTGCATCACGGCGGCTTTCGAGAGCGACAAACCGAGGTTCACATTCGCCCATTTCAGCACCAGCAATTGCAGCGTGACCGCGCCGCCCCACATCAGCGTCGTGACCCACAGCGCAATCTGCGCGAGCTTGTCGGCCCACAGCACATTGAAGCAATGATAGAAATCGCCGACCAGTTTCTTCGGTTCGGTCAAACGGTTCGAATAGCGCGCGCCGGTGTCGGGAATGAAGATGTTGATCCCGGCCGCGACGGCATACGTGAGCATTACCGCGAACATGGCCAGATCGGCGGAGGAGCGGATCAGCGGCAAATGCGCGTGGGCGACGAACTTGTCGGCGAGCGTGCTGATCAGCGCGCCACCGACCATCGTGCCGACAATGGTCGACAGCACGGTGGCCGATTCGAGCCAGGCGTTCGCCTTGACGAGTTTTTCCGCGGGAAGCAGTTCGGTGAGAATGCCGTATTTGGCCGGCGAGTACGCGGCCGCGCCAAAACCGACCACGCCGTACGCGATCATCGGATGAACGCCGGCGATCATCATCAGGCAGCCGCTTGCCTTGAGCGCGTTGGAGACGAACATCACGTGCCGCTTTTGCAGCGCGTCGGCGAATGCGCCGACGAAGGGCGCAAGCAGCACGTAGGAGACGGTGAAGAAAATCTGCAGCAGCGGCGTGACCCAGGCGGCCGAGCGGATCACCGATAGCAAGGCGATGGCGGCGATCAGCAGGGCATTGTCCGCGAGCGACGAAATAAACTGCGCCGCGATAATTGTGTAGAAGCCTTTTTTCATGAAGCGGGTTCGAAGCTGCGCGCAAATGTGACGCGAAGCAGGGCGCTGTGAAAGACGCGCGAAACGCAGCCGGCGAATCGAGCATGCCGGCGCGGCCTTCCGCTTTGTAGCACGAACGCTCGCGGGATGCAGGCGCGCCAATGAAAAAGCGGCCGAAGCCGCTTTCTTGTGTCGCTCAAGCCGATGCAGAGTCGCCCGGATAGCAGGCTTGAGCGCCTGTCCGGAGGCTCCAGGCCAGAAACCTTAAGCCGATTGCTGACGCGTACGGCTGTAGCGCGACAGGATCGGGATCATCTGCGCGTAGACCTTCGGATTGCCCGCAACGATTTCGCCGACGTGCAGGAAATCGGAGTCGCCCGTGTAATTGCCGACCAGACCGCCGGCTTCCGTGATCAGCAGGCTGCCCGCGGCGACGTCCCACGGATTCAGGCCCTGTTCGAAGAAGCCGTCCATCCGGCCGGCGGCGACGTTGGCCAGATCGAGCGCGGCGGCGCCTGGGCGGCGCAGGCCGGCGCAGGCTTCGGTCATTTCAGCAAACTGGCGGCCGTACGCTTCGAGGCCGTCGGTTTCGCGGAATGGAAAACCGGTGCCGATCAGGCCGTCGGCGAGACGGTCGCGCTTGGCGACACGAATGCGGCGGTCGTTCAGGAACGCGCCGCGGCCGCGCGAGGCGGTGAACAGGTCATTGCGGGTCGGATCGTAGACTACCGATTGCGTCACGATGCCCTTATGGGCCAGCGCGATCGACACGCAGTAGTACGGGAAACCGTGGATGAAATTGGTGGTGCCGTCGAGCGGATCGATGATCCACTGATATTCGGACTCGTTCTGCGACTTGCCGGATTCCTCGGCGAGAATGGCGTGATCGGGGTAGGCGGTCTTGAGCGTATCGATGATCGCCGCTTCAGACGCTTTGTCGACCTCCGTGACGAAATCGTTGTGCTGTTTCTTGCTGACCTGGATGAGATCGAGGTCGAGCGACGCGCGGTTGATGATCTGGGCTGCGCGGCGCGCGGCCTTCACAGCGATATTGAGCATGGGATGCATGAGACTGGATCCTTGTGCCGGGGCAGCACGGCTGCTTGCCGGTAAATGAGCGCGGGATGAGCGCTGACTAAGCGCCATCGAGGGGCGCGGAAACAGCACGGAACGCACGTCCGGTAAAGGATCGGTGCGGGTTCCGCCGACGGAGACGAATTGAATAAGAACGAGGCGCCGGACTTTTTACAGACGAAAGCCGGGCGCGAATCCTGGTATTTTACCTGAGTCCGGCCGCCGCGGCAGCGCTTGCTGTCCGGCAGCCGGTATGACGGGCGATTGGCAAAGATTGGCACGCGTTTTGTGCGGCCGGCATGCGCCAATTCATGCGCAATTCATGCGCAATTCGGAGCCGGCGCGGGGTTGGCGCTACCATACGCGTTCTTTAGCCTGCCGAGTTTCATCGTGGACCACACCCACCATTCCTCCGATCCCGCCGTGGCGGACCTGCGCGGCGGTTTTACGTCGACGCGCTTCGTGCTCGTCGAGCCCAGCCATCCCGGCAACGTCGGCGCCGCGGCTCGCGCGCTGAAAACCATGGGTTTTTCACGCCTTGTGCTGGTGTCGCCCCGCGTGCCGCACGTGCAAAGCGATCCGGAAGCCATCGCCATGGCGAGCGGCGCCGACGACGTGCTGGCATCCGCGCACGTCGTGCCCACGCTTGCCGACGCGTTGAGCGGCGTGCATTGGTCGATCGCGCTGACCGCGCGGTTGCGCGAATACGGGCCGCCGCAATGGACGCCGCGTGCCGCGGCCGGCGCCGCGCGCGAGCAGGCTGTGCACGGCGAGATCGCACTGGTGTTCGGCAACGAGCGCACGGGTTTGTCGAATGAGGACGTCGAGCGTTGCAGCGCGCTCGCGCATATTCCGGCCAATCCGGCCTACAGTTCGCTCAATCTCGCGCAGGCGGTGCAGGTGCTGGCGTATGAGTTGCGCACGGCGTATCTGTCTGCCGGCGACGCAACGTCCGCGCCGGCCGCCGCGGCTCAGGCGTGCGCGGGGCAGGGCGAAGCGCTCGGCGCACGGGCGGCGAGCGACGAAATCGAAAGCATGTACGCGCATCTGGAAAGTGCGCTGATTGCGCTCGAGTTTCTCGATCCGGCCAATCCGAAAAAGCTGATGTCGCGTTTGCGGCGCCTATTCGCGCGTTCCGGTCTGGAGCGGGAGGAGGTCAACATCGTGCGCGGCATCGCCAAGCATATACTGCTGAAAACCAGAACGCCCGGCGGCGACGCTTCTTGAAGGACGCGGGGCGGCGCGCACTGGCGGTGCGCCGATCTCCCTGCAATCGACGACCTTGCCGGCAGCGTGGGCTTCCGGCAGGTTTCGCGCAATCGCCCTACAATTGCTCAAAACGTTCTAAGCAAAGCTGCCGATCTGCTATGCGGCAAGCCTCCGCGATGCGTGGTGTTTCACGCCTGCGGTCCTTTCCCCCACGACACAGTCCCTGCCATGTTCACGAGACTTCGCGAAGACATTGCCACGATCCGCGAGCGCGATCCCGCCGCCCGCAGCGCATGGGAAGTCCTCACGTGTTACCCGGGTCTGCACGCCCTCGTGCTGCACCGGCTCGCGCATGGATGCTGGCAGGCGAGGCGCCGCTGGCTCGCGCGTTTCATCTCGCAGATGGCGCGTTTCATGACCGGCATCGAAATTCATCCGGGCGCGACGCTTGGCCGCCGTGTGTTCATCGACCACGGCATGGGTGTCGTGATTGGCGAGACCGCGCAAATAGGCGACGACTGCACGATCTATCAGGGCGTGACGCTCGGTGGTACGTCGCTCACACGGGGTGCGAAGCGCCACCCGACGCTCGAGCGCGGCGTGATCGTCGGGGCCGGCGCGAAGGTGCTTGGCGGCTTCACGATTGGCGCGGACGCGAAGATCGGCTCGAATGCGGTGGTCACGAAGCCGGTGCCGGCACGCGGCACGGCGGTGGGTAATCCGGCCCGGATCATTGTTCCGGCGGCGGGGTCCGGTGCGCAGTCCGGCGGTGCAGCGCACGAGGTCAAACGCGCGTCTGAAAGTAGCGGATTCTGCGCCTACGGCATCACACCGAATGCGGACGACCCGGTTTCGTTGGCGATTCACGGCCTGATCGATCACGCCGCCACGCAATCGAAGCGTATCGACGAAATCGTCGACGCGCTGGAGCGGCTGGGAACAAGTCTCGAAGGTCTGCAAGGCGCCGATGCGGCATTGCTCGACTTGCGGCGCCTGTCGGCCGCGATTGCGGGAAAAGCGGAAGGGGTGGCGGCGCGCTAATTCTCGGCCGGTGCACGAGAACGCCTCGCGCAAGGCACCGGCGAATCATGGACGTGCACATGCTGATGCGCACGGTCACCGGCCCATCCGCGCGCCCAGATCACTCCAGCGGCAACGCCCGAATTCCTTCCGCGTCGATTCGCAGATAGCCGCCACGGCGCTCGCCGTGGTCGAGATCCCAGTCCGGCAAAACCCAGCGTGTGCCGTCCGGTTCGCGATGCCGCGCCGGCCGGTGCGTGTGCCCATGAATCATCGTGGCCGTTTTCGACGACTTGAATAACGCAGCAACGGCCTTCGCCGTCACGTCATATTTCGCCGAAATCGGCCGCGAGCGGCCTTGCTCACTTTTCGAGCGCATGTTTTCCGCCAGCGCCTGACGCCAGCGAAACGGCCACGCGAGAAACAGCATCTGCGCCAGACGGCAGCGCGCGAGGCCTCGGAAAATTTGATAGCCGCGATCCGCTGTGCAGAGGCCGTCGCCGTGCGCGAGGATGATGCGTGTGCCGAATGCGGTGATCACGAACGGGTCGGGCAGCCAGATCGCGCCGGCTGCTTTCATGAAGCGCTTGCCGAGCAGAAAATCGCGGTTGCCGTGCATGATGTAGAGCGCGATGCCGCGCTCCGACAGCGTGTGCAGCAACGCTGCCATTCGCGCGGCGAATGGCTCGACAAGCATGTCGTCGCCGATCCAGTACTCGAACAGATCGCCGAGAATGAAAACCGAATCCGCCTGCTCGGCCGTGACGCGTATGAAGTGTTCGAACGCGGCGACGGTGCGCGGAATCGCCTCGCTCAGATGAATATCGGAGAGGAAAAAAAACGGGCGTGCGGCGTGCGGGCGTTTGCCCTCGCCAGGCACGCCCGCGGCGACGCTTCGCAGCGGCGTTTCTTGCAGCATTGAAGGTGCCTGATTTCAGTTCGAACGGGGTAGCGTTGATCCGACGCTTAGTCGACGATCACTGCTTTTTCGATCACGACGTCGTCGGCCGGCACGTCCTGATGAAAGCCCTTCGAACCCGTCTTGACCTTCTTGATCTTCTCGACGATGTCCATGCCTTCGACGACCTTGCCGAACACGGCGTAGCCCCAGCCTTGCGGCGTCGGCGACGAGTGATTCAGGAAGTCGTTGTCGTTCACGTTGATGAAGAATTGCGCCGTTGCCGAGTGCGGGTCGTTCGTCCGAGCCATCGCGATCGAGCCGTTGACGTTCTTCAGACCGTTGTTCGCTTCGTTGGTGATCGGCTCTGCCGTCGGCTTCTGTTTCATGCCGGGTTCGAAACCGCCGCCCTGGATCATGAAGCCGTCGATCACGCGGTGGAACACCGTGTTGTCGTAGTGGCCGGCCTTCACGTAGTTGAGGAAGTTCTCAACCGACTTCGGTGCCTTTTCAGCGTCCAGTTCGAGTTTGATGACGCCGTGGTTCGTGTGCAGTTCAACCATGATGGAATCCTTTGATGATCGGGGTGAGTAAAAGGCGTGGCCGCCCGTCACGCGAGATGCAATGACGGCGGGCCGCGCCGGGGGCATAGAGTTATCGTTGACTTCGTGTACAGCGTGCCGGGTGCTGCTCTTTTGTTCTGCTTTATCCGGGTGTGTTCGGTTACTTGCCGACAACCGTGGCCGATTCGATCACGATCGGCTTTTGCGGCACGTCGCTCATCGGGCCGCGCGTGGTGGTGGGCGTGCCTTCGATCTTCTTCACGACGTCCATACCGCTCGTGACCTTGCCGAATACCGCGTAGCCGTTGCCGTCCGGATTCGGATAGTCGAGGCCGGCGTTGTCGACGGTGTTGATGAAGAACTGCGCGGTGGCCGAATTCGGGTCGCTGGTGCGCGCCATCGCGAGCGTGCCGACGGTGTTCTTCAGACCGTTGCGGCTTTCGAGCGGAATCGGCGCGCGCGTGGGCTTCTCAGCGAAGCTCTGCGTATAACCGCCGCCCTGAATCATGAAGCCGGGAATCACGCGATGGAAGATCGTGCCGCTGTACTGGCCGGATTTCACGTAGTCGAGGAAGTTGGCGACGGTTTTCGGCGCCTTCTCAGGATACAGCTCGACACGGATGTCGCCTTCGGTGGTCTTGAAGAGGACGGACGGGTGCGCGGCCTGCGAACCGGACTGGGCAAAGGCGGGGGCATTTGCGATCAGGGCGGCGCTGCCGAGCGCCAACATCAACCATTTCATGAAAGTCCTCAGGGTTGGAAAAAACGTGTTGCCGAAAACGATGACCGTGTTACTGCGACGGCGCCATGTAGGGCGGCATGGCAAACGAGCCATTGGCGCCGCCGTACTGGAAGCTCGGCGTTTGCGTCATGTCCGCGCTCGAGCGCGGGGCGCTGGCCTCGACAGGCGCGGCGGCCTGCTTCGCCGGTGTTTTGCCCTTGGGCGGCGAAATGACGTTCTGGATGTCCACGAGACGTTGCCTGGTTGTGGCGCTGGCTTTGCCGAGGCTCTGCGCGCGACGGTAGGCTTCGTTGGCCATGCGCAGATACAGGTCGCCGAGATTCTCATAGGCGAGACCGTAGCCCGGATTCACCTTGGTCGCCGTTTCGAGCGCAGCGCGCGCTTCGGCGTAACGGCCGTGCTTTGCATAGAGCGCCGCGAGGTTGTTATACGGCTCGGGCAGCTCGGGATACAGTTGCGTGAGTTCGGTGAAGGCGGCGATTGCGTCGTCGTCGCGATCCAGGTGCGCCAGCACCGTGGCGCGTTTGAACTTTGCCTGCGCGTCGCGCGGATTCGAGGCGATGCGTGCGTCGAGTTGGGTGAGCGCGGTTTGCCAGTTCTTCTGCGTAATCGACGCGTCGATCTCCGGCGTGTTGTCACGCACGGCGGGCCCTTGCGGCAGCGTGGAGGCTTTCTGCGCGTACGCCGCAGCAGCCGGCAAGACCGTGAGGGCGACGGCGCAGAATGCCGTCGCGGCGAGGGTCGCAGCGCTGCGCGCGCGGCCGCTGGAAGGTTTCATAGGCTCAGGTCTGGATGTTATACTCCGACCCATTCTAACAAAAGGTCTGCGCGTTCCGTCGAACCGCAAACTGTCTTTTCGCCACTCGTGGTCGTCTCCGCCTTGACCGCAGCCTGACCGCCGCACCAGGTGCACCGGTTTGCTGCTGTTGCCTGTTTCGTTAAGGAACGCACCCGCTGTCTTCTCGCGGGGCGCTTCATGCGCGAAACAGCACGAAACACATTGCGGATTTCTTTCGGCCAACGCACCGTTCTCTATGGAATCACTGCGCATCTACAACACGCTCGCGCGTGACAAGCAAACTTTCGTGCCGCTGCAGGATGGCGTCGTACGGATGTACGTCTGCGGGATGACCGTATACGACTATTGCCATGTCGGTCACGCGCGCGTGATGGTCGTGTTCGACATCGTGCAACGGTGGTTGCGCACGCTCGGTTACGAGGTGACCTACGTGCGCAATATCACGGATATCGACGACAAGATCATCCGCCGCGCGCTCGAGAACGGCGAGACGATCAAGGCGCTGACCGATCGCTTCATTAAGGCCTTGCACGAAGACGCGGACGCGCTCGGCATCGAGCGGCCCGATCTGGAGCCGCGCGCCACCGATTTCATTCCGCAGATGCTCGGCATGATCGAAAAGCTCGAGGCGAACGGCTACGCGTATCAGGCGGCCGACGGCGACGTGAACTATGCGGTGCGCAAGTTCGCGGGCTACGGCAAGCTGTCGGGCAAGTCGCTCGAGGATCTGCGCGCCGGTGAGCGCGTCGCGGCGAACGACGCCAAGCAGGACCCGCTCGACTTCGTGCTGTGGAAGCAGGCGAAGCCGGAGGAGCCGGCGGACACCGGCTGGGAATCGAAGTACGGGCGCGGCCGGCCAGGCTGGCATATCGAATGCTCGGCCATGGGCTGCACCTTGCTCGGCGAGCATTTCGACATTCATGGCGGCGGCCAGGACCTGCAGTTTCCGCACCATGAGAACGAGATTGCGCAAAGCGAAGCTGCCACCGGACAAACCTTCGTCAATTACTGGATGCACAACGGCTACGTGCAGATCGACAATGAGAAGATGTCGAAGTCGTTGAATAACTTCTTTACGATCCGCGAAGTATTGGCGCAGTACGATGCCGAGGTTGTGCGTTTTTTCATCGCGCGTGCGCATTACCGCTCGCCGTTGAATTACAGCGACGTGCATATCGACGACGCTCGCAACGCGCTCGCACGTTTGTACACCGCGCTGAAAGACGTCACGCCGGACAGCGCGGAGCTCGACTGGAACGAAGCGCATGCGCAACGTTTCCAGGCAGCAATGAACGACGACTTCAACACGCCGGTTGCAGTGTCGGTGTTGTTCGAGTTGGCAACTGAAGTGAACCGCACGCGCGACCCCGCGCTGGCCCGCCAATTGCGCCTGCTTGCGCAAGTGCTCGGCTTGCTCGGCCGGGAGCCGCGTGCCTACCTGCAACAGGCTGCGGGCGCCGCTGCGCAAGGCGCGCTCGAGCCCGCCGCGATCGAAGCGAAGATCGCCGCGCGCGTGGCAGCCAAGCAGGCGAAAGACTATGCGGCAGCAGACCGGATCCGGGCCGAATTGCTCGAAGCCGGCGTTGCACTTGAAGACAAACCCGGCGGGTTGACCGAGTGGCGGCGCGTGTGAGCGCACCTCGTACTTCCCTCTGATCGACTCGCCAGGCAGGAGGCAGGATGGCAACGGCCACGAAGACGCCGGCTAAACGAGCCACGTCTCAAACAAACGCGGCAGCCGCAGCAAAGTCGACACGAACGTCGGCTCGTGCGGACAGCGGCGCGGTAAAGAAAGCATCGTCGAAAGCCGCCGGCGTGGCGGCGAAGACGGGCAAACGTGTCGCGGCAGGCGCCGCGAAGAAGCCTGCGGTCAAGCGCGCGCTGAATGGTGCGTCGGCGCCCGCGGGTGCTTCAAAACGGACTAAAGCGCCGCGCGCAAAAAGCAATGGTGCGTTGCCCGCCGAACTCGCCGGCGAGGTGCAGGCGCTCGAGCGCGTTACGCATGAAGGGCACGAAGGCGAAGTCGTGCGCAAGACGCGCGCGTCATCGAGTGCGGGCGGCGAAGCGGCGGGTGCTGCAGAAGTCGCGGTGCCGGTGCAGATCGGCGGCCTCACGCCCGAAGTCAGCCGCCCGGCGTATTGGGACAAGGCGTGCGCGGACCTCGTCAAGCGCGACCGTATTCTGAAGAAGCTGATTCCGAAGTTCGGCCCGGTGCACCTGCTGAGCCGGGGCGACCCGTTCGTCACGCTCGCGCGCTCGGTGGTCGGGCAGCAGATTTCGGTGGCGTCCGCGCAGGCGGTCTGGGCGAAAGTCGAGGCAGCGTGCCCGAAGCTCGTGCCGCAGCAGTTCATCAAGCTCGGTCAGGACAAGCTGACCGGGTGCGGGCTTTCCAGGCGCAAGGCGGAATACGTGCTCGATCTCGCGCAGCACTTCGTGTCGGGCGCGCTGCACGTCGGCAAGTGGACCTCGATGGACGACGAGGCGGTGATCGCCGAACTCACGCAGATTCGCGGCATCGGCCGCTGGACCGCGGAAATGTTCCTGATCTTTAATCTGTCGCGCCCGGATGTGCTGCCGCTCGACGACCTCGGTCTGATCCGTGCCATCAGCGTCAATTACTTTAGCGGCGAGCCGGTTACGCGCAGCGAAGCGCGGGAGGTTGCGGCAAACTGGGAGCCGTGGCGTACCGTCGCCACCTGGTATATGTGGCGTAGTCTCGATCCGTTGACGGTCGACTACTGAAGAACAAGAAGCCATGCTGTTTCAAAAAACTATCAATTGTTAAAAATTGATAGTTGAGAGACGGTTTCGACATCGGCGAGCGCGGTTAGAATACGCGCTGCCGGTAAGTCCAAGGATTACAACCAATGAAGACCACCTTTCTGGATTTCGAACAGCCGATCGCTGAACTCGAAGCGAAGATCGAAGAATTGCGCTTC
>Ga0310811_10006248_pt1 | contig 15208 bp, 11 predicted proteins | sample YCmetagenome_FD_207642 | JGI IMG/M metagenome (GOLD analysis project Ga0310811, IMG submission 207642) | Soil microbial communities from experimental microcosm in Duke University, North Carolina, United States - YC | ecosystem: Engineered > Artificial ecosystem > Soil microcosm > Unclassified ...
CGTTCGCGTGCCCTCCTAGTGATCGCGAGTGGATATCTATTCACGTCATTTACGCTGATCCCGTGGATGCTTACGTTTCCCGGCTTGCTGGCGCCCATGGGACTGCTGGGCGCCGGGCTGCAGAGCACGGCTTGGCTCTACATTCTGTGGCATGCCGGTTTTCCTATGTTCGTCATCGCCTATGCCCTGTTGAAGGATGCCGATGCGACCGCGCGGTTATGGCGAGGCTCTGCGGGGGCGGCCATTTTTTGGAGTGTTGCCGCGAGCGCAGCGCTCGTGTCTGCCGCGGCATATTTGATCATAGCGGGCGATGCGCGAATGCCCCGTCTACTGCTTGATACGGTACATCTGTCCACCCTTTGGCTTTATACCGGCGCGGCCGCAGCGCTGTTGGATGCCCTTGCGGTCATTGTGCTCTGGGTCCGGCGGCATTCGGTGCTCGATCTGTGGCTGATGGTAGTGATGTGCGCGTATGCGATAGAGATCTGTCTCATCTCTTTCCCCGCTCCGGTCCGCTTCAGCGCCGGCTGGTATGCCGGCCGGGTCTGCGGGCTGCTGTCCGGCAGTCTCGTCCTGTTTGTGTTGCTGTACGAGATAACGAAGCTTTACGCGCAGATGCTCCGCGCGATCCGCACGCGTGCCCGGTTGCTGGCGATTCTGGATCAGAAAAATCAAGCCCTGGAAACAGCCAACACGGAACTACAGACGCGGCAGCTCGAGATTGCGCAGACGAATCGGGAACTGGCTCGCGCGAACCAAGCCAAGACCGACTTCCTCTCCACCATGTCGCACGAGTTGCGCACACCGCTGAACGGTATCCTGGGCTATGCCCAAATACTGCGTCGGGGCACGACGCTGGATCAACGCCAAATTGCAGGCTTGAACGTGATCCAACAAAGCGGCGAGCATCTGCTGACGCTGATCAACGATATCCTGGATTTGGCGAAGATCGAAGCGGGCAAGCTCGAGGTCAGTCGCACCGACATGGCGCTGGCCAAGTTCTTGCGCATGATTGCGGAGATCATCAGCGTGAAGGCGCGGCAGAAGGGCCTCGACTTTATCTGCGACATCGCGTCGGACCTGCCCATCGGAATCCGCGCCGATGAGAGCCGGTTGCGCCAGGTCCTCTTGAACCTGTTGGCCAATGCGGTCAAGTTCACCGATCGGGGCCGGGTGAGTCTGGTCGTGCGCTTTGCGCCGCCCGCCCGGCTGCGCTTCGCGGTGCACGACACGGGGATCGGCGTCGGTGCCGACCATCTGGAAACCATCTTCCAACCATTCGAGCAGGTGAGCGATCCGCAGCGCCGGCTCGGCGGGGCCGGCTTGGGGCTCGCCATCAGCCGGCAGTTCGTGCGACTGATGGGCGGCGAGATCCACGTTACGAGCGAAATCGGCGTAGGCAGCACCTTCTGGTTCGAGCTGGATGTACCGGTGATCGAGACCGAGGTGGCGGCGCCACCCGAACGCCTCGTGACCGGCTACGAGGGTCCGCGCAAGAAAGTCTTGGTGGTCGACGACGTGGCCGCGAATCGCGCCATGGCGATCGACCTGTTGAGCCAGCTCGGCTTTGACGTCATGGAAGCGGTCAACGGCCGTGAGGCGCTCGCACAGGCCCAAGCCACGCGGCCGGATTGGATTTTGATGGACATTGTGATGCCGGAGATGGACGGGCGGGAAGCCACGCGCCGCCTGCGGCAACTGCCGGGCCTCACGGACGTGCCCATCATTGCGATGTCCGCCAGCGCGTCCGGCAGCGACGAGCAGAAGTGTCTGGCGGTCGGCGTAAGCGCCTTCGTCCCTAAACCGATCGAACTGGACAAGCTCTTGAGCCAAGTCGCACCGCTGTTGAAGCTCAACTGGACGTACGCGCCGAAAGTGGCGTCCTCAGCAAAAGATGAGGCGGTCGGGCCACTGGTTGCGCCGCCGCCGCAAGAACTCGAACGCCTGCATCAACTGGCTCGACTCGGCGATATGCGCCACATCGCGCAGTGGGCCGCACAGGTGGCCGACCTCGACGAGCGCTATCGCCCGTTCGCCGACCAACTGCGCCTGATGGCCAAGGGGTACCAGTCCAAGGCCATCCTGACCTTGGTAAAGCGATACCTCGAAAGCGCACCGGGCGCATAACTCCGCCCTTAAAAAAGCTGCTAGCGCCGTGCGCCGGCTTGGTAGCCGGGATGCGTAACACTACCTGCCGTTATTGCATCGCTGCAACGAACGCCGTGAAAAACTCCCGCCCCGCCGCGTTCAACGCAGCCGCGCTCCGGCCATCGTCTCCCAGGGTGACGTCGACCAGACCTGCCATCTCCAATTGCGTCAGCGCACGTCTGAGCGTGCTCATTGCAATGCCGGCACGCTTCGAGTGTTTGGCCAGCGACCATGCTTTTTCTCCAGGATCGTTGGCTGCCGCCCACAGCGTGTGCAATACCGACGCGATCACCGGGTCGAGCGCCTCGCCTGCATCCTCTTCCTGTATGTGTGCTTCCTGTACGTCTGACACAACCACTTCCCTTCCTCATAGCATTTGAACCTCGTGGCGCAATTCTAGCCGTCGGCGGCTCGGGCGGCGATACACAGTTGCGCTGCCGGACACAGCGGGACTGTAGCCTCCGGCGACGTGCCACATCCGACTACGAACTCGAGCAGCGCGGCCGGCCGGCCGAGCCAGTATGAAGGTATAGTTAGTCAGGCATTTAACACGAAGACCCATGTATGGGACGGATCATTGACAATTTAGGGAAATGGAAGACCCCTAGGTCGTTTTGCAGCGTGTTGCTGGGGCTAAACTCGACCGATCTGGCAATGCGAGAGCGTTCTTTGCCAAGTGCGAAAATTTTATGGACAGGCTACAAAATATGCGGGTGTTCGCCCGCGTTGTCGAAGCGGGCAGCTTCACCGCCGCAGCTCAGTCGCTGGACTCGACGACCGGCGCCATGTCGCGCGCGGTATCGGAACTCGAAGAGCATCTGCGCACCCGCTTGTTAACCCGCTCGACGCGGCGTCTTGCCCTCACGGCCGCCGGCGAGCAATATCTGCAGCGTTGCAAACAGATCCTGTCCGACATCGACCGCGCCGAGGCGGAGGCGAGCGACGCGCACGAACGCCCGGCCGGCACTTTGCGCATCTTCAGCTTCGCGAGCATTGGACAACACTACGTGCTGCCGGCGATTTCGAAGTATCGTGTCAAGTATCCGGAGGTGGCGGTTGAACTGACCTTGTCACAGAGTACGCCCGATCTGGTCGGAGGCGGCAGCGATGTCGCCATCGTTGTGGCGCCTTCGCTCTCCGACTCGGAGATGGTTTCGCACCTGCTGGGATCGACGTGCAACATCCTCTGCGCATCAGTAGACTATGTGCGTTCGCGTGGTGCTCCGCAGTGTCCGGGGGATCTGACGCAGCATGAATGCCTGATACTGAACATGCCTTCTTTTCCGGTGCAGGCGAAGCACGCCTGGCTGCTCGAAGGACCCCATGGCAGCGAATTGATACAGGTCAGCGGCCCGTTGCAGGTGAATATCCCCGACGCCCTCGTTGTCGCCATTCGCGAAGGCCTGGGCATCGGAATGGTCCCGCTGTATGCCGCAGCCGACGGTGTGCGCAACGGCACGCTGGTTCGCGTGCTGCCCGATCACACCTTGCTCAACATGAACATTTACGCGCTTTACCCTTCGCGCAAGTTCATCGATGCGAAGACACGGACGTGGGTCGACTTCCTGCGCACCCATTTGCCGGAAGTCATTGCGCGCGACCAGGTACTGCTGCTGGCTGACGGGAGTCAACGATAGTCGCGGCGCCCATTCTCTCGAGGCCGCCAGCTCAGCTCGCAGGCAATGCGCTCGCGCCCTTTCACCAGTCGCTCCTTATTTCGTTCGCAAGAGGCTGGCCCATGGCAAATTCGGTGACGCTGCGCAAGGTCGTCCGGCAAATCGTCGTCACCGCCTCACGCGTGAAAAACGCCTGATGACCGGTCACGATGACGTTCGGGTACGAGATCAGGCGCTGAAGTACGTCGTCGGTAATGATGGTGCTGGACAGATCGCGAAAGAAAAGGTCTGCTTCCTGCTCGTACACGTCGAGGGCCAGCCCTCCCAGTTGCCCGCTCTTGAGCGCCTCGATCGCCGCCTCGGTGTCGACTAGCCCGCCACGACTCGTATTGACCAGCAATGCCCCGCGTTTTGCTTTGGCCAGGCTCTCAGCATTGACGATGTGGTAGGTCTCCGGGGTCAGCGGGCAGTGCAGTGAAATGATGTCTGCGCTGGAACCGATTTCCATGGGACGGGCGTAACGGGCACCCAAGGCCTCGAATTCGGAAGACGGGAATTTGTCGTAGCCGATGACGTTGCATCCAAAACCGAGCATGATCTTGGTGAACACACGGCCGATCTTGCCGGTGCCGACCACGGCGACCGTCTTGCCGCACAAATCAAAACCCATCAGTCCGTCGAGTGCAAAATTGGCATCCCGGGTGCGGTTGTAGGCCCGGTGAATCCGGCGATTGATCGCCAATAGCAGTGCAACGGCATGCTCGGCGACCGAGTTGGGCGAGTAATCGACCACTCGAACCACCTTCATCCCAAGACGTTCAGCGGCTTTAAGATCGACGTTATTAAATCCGGTGCAGCGTAGCGCGACAAGGCCTGTTCCGCCACGCTTGAGTGCGCCGAGTACCTGTGCATCCGCGGTGTCGTTGACGAAGATACAGACGGCGTCATAGCCCGTGGCAAGTCCGGCGGTCTCCAGTTCCAACGGGTCGTCGAAGTATTTGAGCTGATGACCCTCGGCCACGTTGGCGGTGTCGAGAAATTCGCGGTCGTAGGGCTTGGCGCTGAATACGGCAATTTTCATCGCATGTCTCCCGGATTGATAGATACCTGTCTTGTCGGCGGAAACTGATCGGGCTAGCCGCCCGCCAAGACAGCGGCGATCTGCGCGAACAGGATTTTTACGATAGTCATCGACGGAAAAATCATTGCGTAATAGAGGTCCGGCCTGTCCGTGGGGGCAACACGATTGGCAAAAGCCAGGATGGCCGGGTTCCCCGTCGCACCGCTTAGTATTCCTACGGTTGTGTCAAACGGAAGCTTGAAAACCCACAGACAGAAGAACGCTGTGATCAGCACCAATGCGAGAAGAATGGCGGCTCCATAGAGTAGGAGCAAGACCCCCGTCGCGCCAACTGTGGCGAAGAACTTCGGCCCGGAGGATATTCCCACCTGTGCGAGGAAGATGGTAAGGCCGAAATTGCGTAGGACCAGATTGGCCGAGAGAGGCATGGTCCAGACGAATGGTCCAGAGCGGCGAATTTTACCGAGGTAGAGCGCCACCAGCAGCAGCGCAGCCAGTCCAAGGGTCAACTTGCCGATGCCCGGAATCGGCAGCGGGAGCAAACCGACCAACAGCCCCACGGCTGCGCCCGCGCCGATCGAGATGAAGCTCAACTCGGCGGTACCCTTGATGGAGTCGCCGAAGAGCTGGCGTATCGCCTTGATGTGGGCACGATTCACCAGCAGGCCGACCCGGTCGCCGAACTCGAGAATCAGATCGGAACTGGGCAAGATGTCGGCATCGCCTCTACGCACATGGACAATCGAGCAGACGACGCCTTCAGGGAAACGAATGTCTCGCAGTGCATGGCCGACCGTGGTGCGGCTCGACGCAAATACCCGGGCATAGTCGAGATCTTCCCGGTGACTGGTCATCCTCCCAGGCTGCAATTCTCCGAAAAGGGCGGCTGCGTCCCGCAGCACCGCCGGATCCGTGGCCGTCGCCAGCAAGACATCGTCCGTGCGCATAACGAGGTCTTCCGTAGGCAACTGGTTGTGGTGTTCGCGACGTACGGCGGCGATGGCCACCCCCGCCGGGAGTCTCGCCGTAAGCTCGGAAAACGTGAGACCGATGAATGCGCCGTTTCTCAGGGCAATTTCAGCGGTCTCCATGACCTTTTCCGGCGGTTGTTCGATCTTCGTTTTTCGCAATGCGTCAAGGATGTAAATGATTAGGATGGGACCTGCGACCCCGATGGGGTAGGCCAGGCTGTAGCCGACGGCGGCGCCGTCGCTTTTCATCGCCGCGATGATTGCCTGCAAGGTCGCCGTACTGGTTCCGGAACCCGCAAACATGCCCAGCGATTCATCGAGTGCGACGCCGAACATCGGCACCAGCATCAACGACACACTGCCGCCCCCGACAACGCCCAGCGTGGCTGCGGCATTGGCCCGGAGTCCGTCCGCACTGGTTAAGCCCTTAAAAAACTGGGTGCCATATTGGATGCCGATGCCGTAAAGGAATAACAGCAAGCCGAGGGTTCCGAGCAGCGCGGGCGGCGCAGCTTTGGGTGCAAATCCTCCAATCGCCAGGCCCACGAAGAGGACGGCCCCCGACCCGAGCGAGACCCCCTTTATGCTGAACTCGCCGACGACATATCCCAATGCAATCGTGAGGAACAGCGTGAACAACGGCTGGGTTTCGAGCAACGCCCTGACTGCATCCATAGCGCCTCCCCTCATTCAATCAGCCACTTGTCTCACTGGCCTGATACTTGGCAACCGCATGGCCCATGTTGAAGAACATCCTGTCGTGCCCGAGCGTCTCGCCCAGGGGAGAGCGCCGGACCATCGCCAGCACGCCGGGATTCAGACCGACGAGCCAGAGCATCACTCCGTGTTCCTCACGAAACCTCTTTTCCGCCTCCGTCAGCATCTTCAATGCGGTGTATTCGAAATCGAACACACCCGCGAGATCGAGCGCCACCACCTTCGGCTTCGCCGCGTCAATAAGCGGTTTCATCTTCTGGCCGATGCGCTGCGCATTGGCAAAGAAGATCCGCCCCTCGGGCCTCAGCATCAACATGCCGGGGAAGATCTCATCGCCAGGATTCTCGCTCGAGCGCGGACGGAATACATTCGTGCCGGGCTTCCTGCCGAGGACATAAACCGGCGGATCCGACACCTGGTAAGCGAGCGCTACCATCGACACAATGATGGCGACGACAATCCCCTCAAGCGTGCCGACCAGCACCACGCCGACCAGCGCGACCAGCGCCCAGATGAATTCCGTGCGACGCACCTTGAGGATTTCCCGGAACTCGGCGGGTTGGATCAGTCCGACGGAGTACACGATGACCACGGCTGCCAGCGTGGCTTCCGGCATCAGCCCAATGAGCGGCGCCAGCGCCAGCATCGTGCCGAGCGCGGCCATCGAGGTAACAAGTCCGGACAGTTGCGATCGTGCGCCCGCGAGGCGGTTCACGGCGGTCTGCGTCGTCCCGCCGCCAGCGGCCATCGCACCGAAAAACGCGTCGCCAAGGTTCGCCAGCCCCGTCGCCAACAGCTCCCGGTTTGGCTGCGGCGTCGGCTCACCGCTTTTTGCAAACGCCCGCCCGGCCGCGATGGTTTCGGTAAAGCTCATCAGTGCGATGCCCAAGGCCGGTGGCCAAAGCACCTTCATCATCTGCCAATCGGGCACCGTGAAAGGAGGTAGCCCCGTCGGCACGTTGCCCACCGTCGCCACGCCATAATTCGGCAGGCCGAACAGGGTCACGCCGGCGATCCCTGCCGCCACGGCGATCAAAGGTGCGGGCGCACGGGGGAGGGTGCGCTCCATGGCCACCAAAAGACCGATCATGATTACGCTGACCGCCGCAGTTGCCCATGACGCTTGCGGAATCCCCTGCGCGATGGCGAGCAGGTTTTGGGAAAACGAGCCTTTGTGAAAATGGATGCCGAGCAGTTTCGGCACCTGGTCCACCGTGATGACGATCCCGATGCCCGCCTTGAAGCCAACCAGCACGGGTTCGGAAATGAAGTCCGCGACAAAGCCCAGCCGCAGCAGTCTCGCCAGCAGCAGGATCGCACCGACCAGGCATGTCAGCGTCGCCGATGCCGTGAGCAGACTCGCCGTACCACCTGTGGAGGCTACTCGGTCGAACGCCGTGGCGACCAGGATCGCGATGGTCGTCGTCGTACTGACGCTGAGCACGCGCGAGGTTCCCAGCAGGGCGTAAATCAGCATGGGTACGAAAGCGGTGTATAGTCCGACCTGAACCGGCAGGCCGGCGATAGTCGCATAGGCGAGCGCTTTCGGGATAACGACCGCGGCCACCGTCAGCCCGGCGATGACATCAGGTCTAACCCATTCCTTTCTGTAATCGCCAAGCCACTCAGGAAAAGGCTTCATGGATCGTGGCCGAGAGTAGGGCGCCGATTGCTGGCCCAAATGCTGGCCCAAATCCGCAGTGAGCTGCCCAGGTCAGAATTTTTCGGCTATATATTTAAACGAATAGTCCGGTTCCTCATAGCCATCTGGCTTTTGCCGCTTGGTCAAACTCACTTTCTTGCGCGGCACGGGTTCATAGGGAATCTTATGGAGTAGATCGCTGATGATGTTGAGCCGCGCACGCCGCTTGTCGTTCGAATTAACCACGAACCACGGAGCAATCGCGATGTCGGACGCGCTGAACATTTCGTCGCGCGCACGCGAGTAGTCATACCACCGACCATAGGATTCCAAATCCATATCGGACAGTTTCCAAATCTTGCGCCCGTCGTGGATGCGGGCCTCGAGGCGGCGAGTCTGTTCCTCTTGGCTGACTTCCAGCCAGTATTTGAGCAGGATGATCCCGGATTCGACAATCGCCTGCTCGACCAGCGGCACCCCCACGAAGAACTTCGCTACGTCGTCTTTGGAGCAGAACCCCATGACCCGCTCGACGCCCGCCCGGTTGTACCAACTGCGATCGAAGATCACAACTTCCCCTGCGGCCGGCAAGTGCGGCAGATAGCGTTGCATGTACATCTGGCTCTTCTCGCGTTCCGACGGCGTTGGCAGAGCCACCACGCGGAATATGCGCGGACTCACGCGCTCGGTAATCGCCTTGATGGCGCCCCCTTTGCCCGCACCATCGCGTCCTTCGAAGAGAATGCAGACCTTGCTACCCGTTTGCACCACCCATTCCTGTAGCTTGACCAGTTCGACATGCAGCGAGAACAACGCCTTCCTATACTCTTTGTATGACAAGCTCGAGTCTTCCAAGGACTGATCTTTCTTTGCTTTGGACTTCGTCATTCCCGTTTCTCCATGCAGAGGCTAATCCAGCGTATTTTCTGGAGACCCATTCATAATTTAGGCGCAAGCACGAAGAGCGGCAATGCGACTTTGGTCCAATATGCGCGCTACCGGTCTGTCGCGTCAGGACGACGTCGAAACGCGCGAGCCGGTCCTCGATACCGTCGAGCGGGTTTCGGAACTGTGCTTTGGACTGTTCATGGCGCTTACTTTCGTCGGCGCCGTGTCGGTTGCCACGGCAGGAGAAGATGCCGGTCGAAAAATGCTGTACACGGCACTGGGTTGCAACCTCGCGTGGGGATTGGCCGACGCGATGATGTATCTGGTACGCACCCTGGCGAATCGCGGCAGGCGGCTCACGCTTGCGCTTACCGTGAAAAACGAACCGGATGCGGCGACCGGGGTTCGCGCGCTGCGCAACGCATTGTCGAAGCCGATGAAGTCGCTGGTTGCCGATACTGAACTGGAGTTTATCCGTGCGCGTATTGTCGCGACGAGCTTGCCCCGCCGTCCGCGACTGTTGTTTAAAGACTATATCGGTGCGGTGGGGATTTTTGTCATCGTCGTCTTGTCGACCTTCCCGGTTGCATTGCCGTTCGTCGTATTCCGGGACGTCTCAACGGCCTTGATTGTCTCGCGTGCGCTGACCCTCGCGATGTTGTTCGGTAGTGGCATCGCGCTGGGCCGCCATGCCGGATTCGGCGGATGGAGCGCAGGATTCGCGATGATGACACTCGGCGTCGCGCTGACCATAGCGATCATTGCACTGGGCGGATGAGCCTAGGCACGGCAAAAACAGGCCAGATCGATGCCAACTGTCGTCATCTACATGGTGGGCGCTCGCCTCGTTCAGAAGGTTACTTCGACACTTTTACTGTGGCATATCGAAACGGTATCGCGTGGGTCGTCCATCCCGTTACGCTTGACGCTAGCTTCCGATCGACCTATTTTGATACCTAGACGACGGTCCCACGATCCTGAGGAAGGCGCAATAAGAACCACCTCCTAAGCATTTTCTGGCGCCATGACTGCCCGCGGGAAATGGTCGATTAAGTGGGCGCATCACTCCTCCCTTCGCTACTTCACGTTCGGGTCGCCACCATGAACGCAGCAAATCAGCTTGCACGCAGCCACGACGTTGCGACCAAAGTCGCCCGGCTCTTTGAGAAGCGCACCAAGATAGCGTATCAGCACTTTCAGCAACGAACGCACGACACCTTGGGCAAGCCGGCATGGTTCATGACGCCATCGGACATGCAGTCCGGCTACCTTTACGGTATCGACTTCTTGCAACGCTCAATCCTGTTCTGGGACACGCTGCGGCAACGCGGCAACACCTTCATGGAGCTTGCCCGCGACGGACTGCGGCCCGTGCTCCATTTCGACTATGACATGGTTCTGGACGGCCGCACGTTCGAGCGCCCGGTCAACTACGCGTTGTTACGGATTACTCCCCCGGAAGGTGTGGTGATCGACCCGACGAAGCGCCCTTATCTGATGATTGACCCGCGAGCCGGGCATGGCCCGGGTATCGGCGGATTCAAGGACGACTCGCAGGTAGGGGTGGCATTGCGCGCGGGGCATCCGGTGTACTTCGTCATTTTCTTTCGTGACCCTGAGGCCGACCAGACACTGCTTGACGTGTGCACCGCGGAACAGCAGTTCGTCAAGAAAGTTCGCCAACTGCACCCGGAAAGCCCGAAGCCCGCTATCGTCGGCAACTGTCAGGGCGGCTGGGCGGCGATGATGTTAGCGGCCGCCGGTCCTGAGGACACGGGTCCAATCGTCATCAATGGTGCACCCATGTCGTATTGGAGCGGCGCATGGAGCGAAGGCGAAGGTGATAACCCGATGCGCTATGCGGGCGGACTGCTTGGCGGCACGTGGCTGTCATCGTTCACGGCCGATCTTGGCAACGGCAAGTTCGACGGTGCCCACCTGGTGCAGAACTTCGAGAACCTGAATCCGGCTAACACCCTGTGGGACAAGTATTACCACCTGTTTGCCAACATCGATACCGAGCCGCCACGCTTTCTCGAGTTCGAGCGCTGGTGGGGCGGCTACTACCTGATGAACCGGGAGGAGATTGAGTGGATCACACGCAATCTCTTCGTCGGCAACAAGCTCTGGTCGGGCGACGTGAAGTCCGGCGCGGGCAAGGCCTTCGACCTGCGCGATATCAAGTCGCCAATCATTCTCTTTGCGTCGATGGGCGACAACATCACACCGCCGCAACAGGCGTTTAATTGGGTGGCCGACATATACGGCAGCACAGCTGAGATTAAAGCGCGTGGTCAGGTAATCATCGGTCTTTTGCATCAGGACATCGGGCATCTCGGTATTTTCGTATCCGGCAAGGTCGCGAAAAAGGAGCATGCGCAGATTGTCTCGGTGTTGGAGGCGATCGAGTTGCTGCCGCCAGGCCTCTACGGCATGGTGATCGCCGAGCGCAAAAGTCAAGGCGCGCATCCCGAATACGACGTCGAGTTCCGCGAACACCAACTGGAAGACATTGCCGCACGAATTAACCGCTTCGATCGTGCAGACGAGAAACCGTTCGAGAGCGTCGCCACGCTTTCGGATTTCAACCAGCGCGCCTATGAATTGTTCCTGCAGCCATGGGTCCAGCGTGCGTCGAATGACCTGAGCGCGAAACTGCTGCGTGATTTTCATCCTCTGCGGTTCCAGCGTTGGGCAATTTCGGATGTGAACCCCTGGCTGTGGTGGCTTGGCCCCGCCGCGCAAGCCGTCAAGGCGCAACGTCAGGCCTTGGGTTCGGAGGAAACGATACGCATCGCTGAGCGGTCGGGTTCCGAGCTGCTGAGTGCGTCGCTCGACTACTTCCGCGCCCTGCGTGATGCGCTCACCGAGGCCGCATTCTTCTCTACCTATGCCAATATGTCTTCGCTTTACGCCGCCGATAAGCACGCGGTGAGCGAAGCCACTTCCGTCGGCGAGCCGGACATACGCGAACTTCCTTTCGTCAAGGAAGCCCTGGCAGCAATCGGGCAGGGGGGCTACTCGGAAGCGTTTGCCCGCATCTCCTTCCTGCTTTCGCGCCGAGGAGAGCCGCTGCCCCTGACTCGACTCACCCTGCACCAGGACTTGCTGCGTGACTATCGCGATTATGTTCCTGAGCTGACGATCGAACAATGGCGACGCATCCGCGGCGAGCAGGAAATCATCGCGCGCTGTGAACCTGAACAGGCGCTCGCCACGTTGCCCGCGCTGATCACGGATCGCGCCGACCGCGAAAAGATGCTTGCCCTCTTCGACAAGCTGATCGGTGATGAGCGTGTACAGAACGCGCAACCTTCCGACGAGCAGATAGCGATGCTTGCGCGAATTCGCGCCGTACTCGGCGAACGGCGCAGCCGCGAACGACGGCCCGCAGCAGCGGCGTAGTTGCTTAACGATGAGAGGCCTTTACTATGGATAGGCAACACGAAAAGTATCAGCGGCTGCTCGACTATTGCAAAGCGCTGCCGCCCACACCGACGGCCGTTGTGCACCCCTGCGATCAGAGTTCGCTGCAAAGCGCAGTCGAAGCGGCAAACATGGGCCTGATAGCGCCTGTCCTGGTCGGCCCCCGCAGCCGTATCGAAGCGGTGGCGAAACAATACGACATTGACATCGCGGCTTTTCAGATCATTGATGCGCCCTACAGCGAAGCCGCCGCCGCTGCCGCCGTGCAACTCGTTCGTGAAGGCAAGGTGGAAGCATTGATGAAGGGCAGCCTTCACACTGACGAGTTGATGGGCGCCGTGGTCAAACGAGACTCAGGCCTGCGCACCGCGCGACGGGTCAGTCACTGCTTTGTGATGGATGTACCGGGACATCAGGATGCGCTCATCATCACCGACGCAGCGGTCAACATCGCACCGAACCTGGAAGAGAAGTGCGACATCCTGCAAAATGCGATCGACCTGGGTCATGCGATGAAATTCAGGGAAGTGCGCGTCGCGATCCTCTCGGCCATGGAAACCGTGAATCCCAAGGTGCCCACCACCGTGGAGGCGGCCGCACTATGCAAGATGGTGGACCGCCACCAGATCACTGGCGCCATCGTCGATGGACCACTCGCACTCGATAATGCCATCAATCTCGAAGCCGCCCAGATCAAGAAAATCGATTCGCCGGTCGCGGGGCGTGCGAACGTGCTGCTGGTCCCGGATCTCGAAGCGGGCAACATGCTCGCCAAGAGCCTGTCGTTTCTCGCCGGCGCCGACGCTGCCGGCATCGTGCTGGGCGCGCGGGTACCGATCATCCTGACGAGCCGGGCGGATTCGGTCATAACCCGGCTCGCCTCATGCGCGCTGGCAACGCTGGTTGCCGACGCGCGCCGCGCTAGCGCCAAGGCTGTGGAGTGAGGCCATGGCTGACGTGATCCTCGTACTCAACGCAGGTTCCTCCAGCATCAAATTCTGCGCGTTCACGCCAGGTGCGCAGGGTCCCGAACTCGAGCTGCGCGGCCAAGTCGAAGGGCTCTATACGACACCGCGCTTTGCCGCCTTCGATGCGAAGGGTACCGACATCGGCACTAGGACCTGGGACGATGGCGTGCAGATCGGACACGAAGGGGCCATCGCTTACCTCGCCCAGTTTCTGCGCGAGCACCGGGAAAGTCATCGACTCGTTGCAGTGGGGCATCGCGTCGTGCATGGCGGATTGGCGTTCACGCAGCCCGTGTTGATCGATCCGCAAGTCATCGCGAAATTGGAAAAGCTTGTCCCCCTTGCGCCGCTGCATCAGCCGCACAACTTGAAACCGATCGCCATCCTTGCCGACCGGCAGCCCCATGTGCCGCAAGTCGCTTGTTTCGATACGGCATTTCATCGCGCGCAATCCGAAGTCGCGCAAGCGTACGCGCTCCCGGCTCACATTACCGAACGCGGCGTGCGTCGCTACGGATTTCATGGTCTGTCCTACGAGTACATTGCGAGCGAACTGCCGAACTTCGAACCGAGGGCTTTGTCCGGGCGTGCCGTGGTTGCACATCTCGGCAACGGGGCAAGCATGTGTGCGTTGAAAGGCAGCAGGAGCGTGGCGAGCACGATGGGCTTCACCGCCGTCGATGGCTTGCCGATGGGCACGCGCTGCGGGAACCTGGACCCTGGCGTCGTTCTTTACCTGATGAATGAACTCAAGATGGATACCGGCGCTATCGAGAAACTGCTTTACCAGCAATCGGGGTTGCTCGGGGTGTCGGGGGCATCAAGCGATATGCGCGCGCTGCTTGCGAGCACCGAGCCCCAAGCGCGCTTCGCGGTCGACCTGTTTGTGCATCGCATCGGGCGTGAGTTGGGTTCCCTCTCGGCGGCGCTGCAGGGCATCGATACGCTGGTCTTCACTGCGGGCATCGGCGAGCATGCTCCGTCAATACGCGCACGCGTATGCCAGGACGCGGGCTGGTTGGGCGTCGAACTCGACCCTGCCGCCAATGAAGCAGGCGGACCACGCATCAGCACCGCTTCCAGCAAAGTCTCCGTGTGGGTGATTCCAACCAACGAAGAACTCGTGATCGCAACACAGACATGCTCGGTGCTATCAGCACGGCAAGCCACGACTTGACTGATGGCAACCCAAGGAGAGTGATGATGCCAGTCGAAATCGCGCGTCCGGTATTGAAAGGCGCAAAGGCGCTGGTCGTCGGAATCGCCAACGAGCATTCGATCGCCTATGGCTGCGCGAGCGCGTTTCACGAACTTGGCGCCGACGTCGCGATCACCTATCTCAACGAAAAATCCCGGCCCTATGTGGAGCCCATCGCGCAGGCGCTCGAGGCACCCATCTTCTTGCCGCTTGACGTCTCCCGAAGCGGCGAACTGGAGGCGGTATTTGCGACAATCGAGAAGGAATGGGGTGGACTGGACATCCTCGTGCACTCGATTGCGTGGGCGCCGAAGGACGATCTGCAGGGCGGCTTGCTGAACTGTTCGTCAGACGGGTTTGCGAAAGCGATGGACATTTCTTGCCATTCGTTTGTGCGCATGGCGCGTCTGGCGGCGCCACTCATGCAACATGGCGGTAGCATGTTCGCGATGAGCTATTACGGCGCCAACAAAGTGGTACCCAACTATAACGTCATGGGTCCGATCAAGGCGGCCCTCGAGGCGTCCTGTCGCTATCTCGCGTACGAACTCGG
>Ga0310811_10006250_pt1 | contig 15207 bp, 1 predicted proteins | sample YCmetagenome_FD_207642 | JGI IMG/M metagenome (GOLD analysis project Ga0310811, IMG submission 207642) | Soil microbial communities from experimental microcosm in Duke University, North Carolina, United States - YC | ecosystem: Engineered > Artificial ecosystem > Soil microcosm > Unclassified ...
CGCGCTGCGCGCCACCGGAATCCTCGGCCGCCGCCTCGAGCACGCGCCGCAGAACCCGCACACCAACCCCTGGACACCGCGTGGCACGGTGCTGATCACCGGCGGTACCGGCGCGCTCGGCGGCCACGTCGGGCGCTGGCTGACCGGCCGCGGCGCCGAGCGGATCGTGCTCACCAGCCGTTCCGGACCGGCCGCCCGCGAGGCCGCCGCGCTGGCCGCGCAGCTGGCCGAGGCGGGCAGCACGGTCGAGGTCGCGGCCTGCGACACCGCGGACCGCGCCGAGCTCAGCGGGCTGCTCGCGCGCATCGCGGCGCACGGGCCCGCGCTCAGCTCCGTGGTGCACACCGCGGGCGTCGGCCAGGCCACCGCGCTGGCCGAGACCACGCTGGCCGAGCAGGCCGCGGTGACCGCGCCCAAGACCACCGGCGCCGCGCTGCTCGACGAGCTGACCGCGGACCTCGACCTGGACGCGTTCGTGCTCTTCTCCTCGATCTCCGCGACCTGGGGCGGCGGCCTGCAGCCGGGCTACGCCGCGGGCAACGCCTACCTGGACGCGCTGGCCGCCCGGCGGCGGGCGGCCGGACTCGCCGCCACCTCGGTGGCCTGGGGCCCGTGGGACGGCGGCGGGATGACCGACCGCGACGGCGCCGAGCAGATGGCCCGGCGCGGGCTGCGGCTGATGGAGCCGCGGCTCGCCGTGCAGGCGCTGGCCGGCGCGCTCGACGGCGGCGAGGACCTGCTGACCGTCGCGGACATGGACTGGTCCAGGTTCGCCCCGGCCTTCACGCTGCGCCGCCCGAGCCCGCTGATCGAGGCGCTGCCCGAGGTCGGCCGCGCGCTGGCGCAGGCGGCCGAGGTGCCGGCCGGCGCCGGCGGCGAGGGCCCGGGCCTGGCCGAGCGGCTGGCCGGCACGCCGGCCGCCGAGCGCATCAGGGTCCTGACCGACCTGGTGCGGGCGGAGGCGGCCGGGGTGCTCGGCTTCGGCTCGGTCGACGACGTCGAGCCCGAGCGCGCGTTCTCAGAGCTCGGATTCGACTCGCTCACCTCGGTGGACCTGCGCAACCGGCTGAGCGCGGCCACCGGACGGCGGCTGCCTGCGACTCTACTGTTCGACTACCCGAACCCGAGCGTGCTCGCGGAGTATCTGCGGGCTCAGCTGTTCCAGGACGAGGGCGAGGGCCCCGGCCTGCTCGCCGAGCTCGACCGGCTCGACGCGCTCGTCAGTGACGGGCCGGCGCCGGACGGCGAGCTGCACGAGCAGGTCGCCGCGCGGCTGCAGCGCCTGCTGGGCGCCTGGAACGGCCTCGGGCCCGGCGACGGCGGCGCCGAGGTCGCGAAGAAGATCGAGTCCGCCTCGGACGACGAGATCTTCGAGTTCATCCACAAGGAGCTCGGCCGCTCCTGACGGCGGGCCCGCGGTTTCACGGATCTGGAGACGGGTGAGGTTCCGGTGGCAACTGAAGAGACCCTGCGCGACTACCTCAAGTGGGCGACGACGAGTCTGCACGACACCCAGCGGCGCCTGCGCGAACTGGAGGAGCAGGGCCGCGAGCCGATCGCGATCGTCGGCCTCGGCCTGCGGCTGCCGGGCGGGGCGCGGGATCCCGAGGCCCTGTGGCGGCTGCTGTCCGCCGGCGCCGACGCGGTGGCCGGGCTGCCCACCGACCGCGGCTGGGACCTGGCCGAGCTGCGCGGCCTCGAGTCCGAGGTGGACGGCGGCGCCTCACAGCTGAGCGAGGCGGGCTTCGTCTACGACGTCGGAGACTTCGACGCGGGCTTCTTCGGCATCTCGCCGCGCGAGGCGGTCGCGATGGACCCGCAGCAGCGGCTGCTGCTCGAGGTGTCGTGGGAGGCGTTGGAGCGGGCCGGGATCGATCCGCGCACCCTGCGCGGCTCGCGCACCGGCGTGTTCACCGGCGCCGCCGTGTCCGGGTACGGATTCGGCAAGGGCCTCGACCGGCTGCTCGACGGCCACCTGCTGACCGGCACGGCCAGCAGCGTGGTCTCCGGCCGCGTCTCCTACACCCTGGGTCTCGAGGGGCCGGCGGTCACCGTCGACACGGCGTGTTCGTCCTCGCTCGTCGCGCTGCACCTGGCCTGCCAGTCGCTGCGCTCGGGCGAGTGCACGCTCGCGCTGGCCGGCGGTGCCACGGTGCTCGCCGCCCCGACCATCTTCACCCAGTTCAGCACGCAGCTCGGGTTGGCCTCCGACGGCCGTTGCAAGGCGTTCTCGGCCGACGCGGACGGCATGGGCGTGGCCGAAGGCGTCGGAATGGTGCTGGTCGAAAGGCTCAGCGACGCCCGCCGCCACGGCCACCCGGTGCTCGCCGTCATCCGCGGCAGCGCGATCAACCAGGACGGCGCGAGCAACGGCCTGACCGCGCCGAACGGACCGTCGCAGCAGCGTGTCATCCGCGCGGCGCTGGCCAACGCGCAACTGTCCACCTCCGACGTGGACGTGGTCGAGGCGCACGGCACCGGAACCACGCTCGGCGACCCGATCGAGGCGCAGGCGCTGCTCGCCACCTACGGCCAGGACCGGCCGGAGAACCGCCCGGTCTGGCTCGGGTCCATCAAGTCGAACGTCGGCCACATGCAGGCGGCGGCCGGTGTCGCGGGCATCATCAAGATGGTGCTGGCACTCCGGCACGGCATGCTGCCGCGCACCCTGCACGCCGAGGAGCCCTCGCCGCACATCGACTGGACGGCAGGGAATGTCAAGCTGCTGAATGAGGCGGTGCCGTGGCCCGCCGGCGGCGAGCGGCCGCGGCGCGCAGGCGTGTCCGGCTTCGGCATGAGCGGCACCAACGCGCACGTCATCCTGGAGGAGGCCCCGGAACCCGCCGCCGGGGAACCGGCGGCGGACGCGCCGGAGACCACGGCGGAGGCCACGCCGGAGCAAGCGTCCGAGCAGAAGTCGGGCGTTGCTGAGAACCGGCGTCCGGCGGTCCTTTCCGGGACGGGCGTGACCGCGTGGGCGATCTCCGCCCGCGGCGGACAGGCCCTTTCCGCGCAGGCGGGCCGGTTGCGTGAGCACGTCGTGGCGCGCCCGGATCGGGGTAATGAGCAGGTGGCCTGGTCGTTGGCGACGACCCGTTCGGCGTTCGAGCACCGGGCCGTGGTGATCGGCTCCGAGGGTGCCGAGTTGGTGGCGGGGCTGACCGCGTTGGAGACGGGTCAGCCGTCCGCGGGTGTGGTCTCGGGCGTGGCAGGGGTCTCGGGTCCCGGCAAGCGCGTGTTCGTGTTCCCGGGTCAGGGCAGTCAGTGGCTGGGGATGGGCACGGAGCTGCTGGAGTCCTCGCCGGTGTTCGCGGCGCGGTTCGCGGAGTGCGCCGAAGCCCTCGCGCCTTTCGTGGACTGGGATCTGTACGGCGTGATTTCGGGTGCTGATGGATCGCCGGCTCTCGAGGCTGCGGACGTGGTGCAGCCTGCGCTGTGGGCGATGATGGTTTCCCTCGCGGCCGTGTGGCAGGCCGCTGGCGTCACTCCCGATGCTCTGGTGGGTCACAGCCAGGGTGAGATCGCTGCGGCGACGGTCGCAGGAATCCTCTCCTTGGAGGACGGCGCCCGCGTTGTTGCTCTCCGCTCGCAGTCGCTGAAGGTGTTGGCGGGTAGGGGCGGGATGCTCTCGATCGCAGAGCCCGCCGACAAGGTCCGCGATCGGCTGACGGCCTACGGTGATCGGGTCTCGGTCGCGACGGTCAACGGCCCGTCCGCGACCGTCGTATCCGGTGAGCCGGAGGCGTTGCGAGAGCTTGAGGCGGCGTGCAAGTCCCAGAATGTCCGTGCTCGGATGATCCCGGTGGACTACGCCTCGCACAGTGCCCAGGTCGACGCCCTCGAGGACGAGATCCTGCGTGTCCTGTCGGACGTCACCCCGCGCACGACTACCATCCCGGTCGTCTCGGCGATGAGCGGGGAGATGCTCGCCGGTCCGGAGATGGACGCTGCGTACTGGTACGCGAGCCTGCGCAACCCGGTCGAGTTCGACCGTGCCATCAGGACCCTGGCAGGAAGCGGCCACCGCACGTTCGTCGAGGTCTCCCCGCACCCGGTCCTGACCGGCGCGGTCACCGACACGCTCGACGATCTCGACGTGGCCGCCCCCGTCATCACCGGCACTCTGCGCCGCGACGAGGGCGGCCCCGCGCGACTGCTCGCGTCCCTCGCCGAGGCGCATGTCAACGGGGTGCGGATCGACTGGACCTCAGTCCTCGAATCCGCAGCGCCCGTCGATCTGCCCACCTATGCCTTCCAGCGCCGCCGCTTCTGGCCGCAGCCGGCCGATCCGGCCGCGAGCGCCGCGGAGTCGAAGGGTGCCGGCACGCCCGCCGAGGCGAAGTTCTGGGACACCGTCGAGAAGGGCGACCTCACCGAGTTCGGCGGCATCCTCTCGCTCGAGGCCGAACGGCTCGCAGACGTCCTGCCCGCCCTCGCCTCGTGGCGGCGGCGCGAGCAGGAGGCGACCTCCGTTGCCGACTGGCGCTACCGGGTGTCGTGGGTCCCGGTCACCGACCCCGGTTCGGCGGCGCCCGAGGGCGATTGGCTGATCGTGGTCCCGTCCGGCGTGACGGAGGCCACGGCGACCGCCGAGCAGATCGACAGTGCCCTGACGAACGCCGGGGCGCACGTCGCGACGCTCACTGTCGACTGCATGGAACTCGACCGCACCGCTCTTGCCGCGCGCGTCACCGAGGTACTCGCCGACTCGGCTGCCGACTCCATCACCGACCCGGCCGCCGACCGCGCCACCGCCTCGTTCAGCGGCGTCCTGTCCCTGCTCGCCTTCGACGAGGAGCCGGACGCCGCCCATCCCGCCGTCGCGGGCGGGCTCGCCGCGACCATGGTGCTGATGCAGGCGCTCGGCGACGCCGGGGTCGCCGGACCGCTCTGGGCCGCCACCCGCGGCGCGGTCGCCGCCGGACTGGGCGAGCAGCTGGAGCGGCCGGTCCAGGCCCAGGTCTGGGGCCTCGGGCGCACCGCAGGGCTCGAACACCCGGACCGCTGGGGCGGGCTGATCGATCTGCCGGCCGGCTGGGACGATCGGGCCGCGGCCCGGCTGCTGTCCGTGCTCGGCGGCTGCGGCGAGGACCAGGTGGCGCTGCGGCCGGCCGGCATCATGGCGCGGCGCGTGGTGCGCGCGGCCCGGCGCACCCGCGAGGAGCGCTGGACCCCGCGCGGCACCGTCCTGGTCACCGGCGGCACCGGCGAGGTCGGACCGCACCTGGTGCGCTGGCTGGCGGACCGCGGCGCCGAGCGCGTGGTGCTCACCACCCGCTCGGGCGTCACCGCGCGCACCGCCGGCGCGGTGGCCGCGCTCGCCGAGGCCGGCACCGAGATCAGCCTCGTGACATGTGACGTGGCCAGCCGCGCCGATGTCAAGGGCCTGCTCGGCCGGATCGCAGCGGACGGGCCCGCGCTGCGCAGCGTGATGCACGCGGCGAACGCGGTGGACCTGATGCCCTTCGACGCCACCGGCGTGCCGGACCTGGCCAAGGCGCTCGGCGCGAAGGCGGCGGGCGCGACGTGCCTGGACGAGATGACCCGCGGCCTGGGTCTGGACCGGTTCGTGCTCTTCTCCTCGATCTCCGCGACCTGGGGCAGCAACGAGCACGCGAGCTACACCGCCGCCAACGCCTATCTCGACGCCCTTGCCCAGCGGCGCCGTGCCGAGGGCGAGTCGGCCACCTGCGTGGCCTGGGGCATCTGGGACACCCGGGAGTGGGGCGACCTGTCCACCATCACGCACGACAAGCCGGGCAGCATCACCCCGGCCCGGTTGCTGCGCCAGGGACTGACCTTCCTCGACCCCGGGCGTGCCCTGACGGCGCTCGACCAGGCTTTGGCGGACGACGAGACCAACCTCGTCGTCGCGGACGTGGACTGGAGCCGGTTCGCGCCGGTGTTCACCGCGCTGCGGCCGTGGCGGCTGCTGGACCAGATCCCTGAGGTCAAGGCCCTGTCGGCGCCCGCTGCCGCGGACGGGGCGGCGACGGCCGCCGCGGTCGGCGACCTGGCCTCGACGGTGGCCGCCCTGCCGCCCGCAGAGCGCGAGCGCACCCTGACGGACCTGGTGTGCACGCACGCCGCCGCGGTGCTCGGATTCGGCTCCGGCGCCGAGATCCCGGCCGGCCGGGCCTTCCGCGACCTGGGCTTCGACTCGCTGACCGCGGTCGAGCTGCGCAACCGGCTGGGCGCTGCGACGGGGCTCAAGCTGGCCTCGACCGCAGTGTTCGACTATCCGTCGCCGGAGGTGCTGGCGGCGCACCTCGGCACCCGCCTGGCCGGCGCCGCGCCGGCCGGCGGGCCCGGTGCCGGATCCGCCGCCGGATCGGGTGAGGGCTCCGTGCTGGACGAGGTCGAGCGGCTCGCCGCGCGGCTGGAGGCGGACGCCGCGCGGCCCGCCGGGTCGTCTCCGGCCGAGCTCGCCCGGCGCCTCGAGGCGCTGGCGCGCCGGCTGCGCGCCGGATCCGCGGACGCGGCGGACGGCGCCGGCCCGGGTTTCGCGGCGGACTCGGACGACGAGGAGATGTTCGACCTCGTCGACGACGTGCTCAACACGCCCGACTTCGACTGACCGGAGCGGGAGGGACGGACCGAGGTGGCGAAGGCCGGAGGGTGTGAAGGCTGATGGAGAGCCAGGAGAAGCTGCGCGACTACCTCAAGCAGACGACCGGCCGGCTGCGTCGGACCCAGGAACTGCTGCGGGAGGCCAGGGAGCGCGAGCGCGAGCCGATCGCGGTGGTCGGCATGGCCTGCCGCTACCCGGGCGGCGTGGCCAGCCCGGAGCAGCTGTGGGACCTGGTGGCCTCCGGCGGTGACGCGGTCTCCGGCTTCCCGACCGACCGCGGCTGGGACATGACGGGGCTGTTCGACCCCGACCCGGACAACCCGGGCACCTCGTACGTGCAGGAGGGCGGATTCCTGCACGACGCCTCGGAATTCGACGCGGGGTTCTTCGGCATCAGCCCGCGCGAGGCGCTGGCGATGGACCCGCAGCAGCGGCTGCTGTTGGAGACCGCGTGGGAGGCGCTGGAGCGGGCCGGCATCGACCCGACCTCCCTGCACGGCACGCTCACCGGCGTGTTCGCCGGTGCCGCCCCCTCCGGTTACCTGGTCAGCGCCGGCGCGGGTCTGGCCGGCTCGGAGAGCCACCTGATCACCGGCAACGTCACCAGCGTCATCTCCGGGCGCATCTCCTACACCCTCGGCCTCGAAGGGCCGGCGGTCACCGTGGACACCGCGTGCTCCTCGTCCCTGGTCGCGCTGCACCTGGCCTGCCAGGCGCTGCGCACGGGCGAGTGCTCGATGGCACTGGCCGGCGGCGTGATGGTGATGGCGGACCCGGCCGAGTTCGTCGGCTTCTCCCGCCAGCGGGCGCTTGCCGCCGACGGCCGGTGCAAGGCGTTCTCCGACGACGCGGACGGCATGGGCATCGCCGAGGGCGCGGGCATGATCGTGCTCGAACGTCTCTCCGAGGCGCAGCGGCTCGGGCACCCGATTCTGGCCGTGGTGCGCGGCAGCGCCACCAACCAGGACGGTGCGTCGAACGGCCTTACCGCGCCGAACGGCCCGTCGCAGCAGCGTGTCATCCGCGCGGCGCTGGCCAACGCGCGGCTGTCGCCGGCCGAGGTGGACGCAGTCGAGGCGCACGGTACCGGAACCAGCCTCGGCGACCCGATCGAGGCCGGTGCGCTGATCGCGACCTACGGGCAGGGGCGCGTCGAGGGCCGGCCGCTGTGGATCGGTTCGGTGAAGTCGAACATCGGTCACGCGCAGCAGGCCGCGGGCATAGCCGGCGTCATCAAGATGGTGCTGGCGCTGCGCAACGGCGTGCTCCCGTCCACCCTGCACGCCGCAGTGCCCTCCACCAAGGTCGAGTGGTCCGAGGGCGATGTCAGGATCCTGAACGAGTCGGTGGACTGGCCGCGCGGCGAGAGCCCGCGGCGCGCCGGCGTCTCCGCCTTCGGCCTGAGCGGCACCAACGCGCACATCATCCTCGAGGAGGCGCCGGCCGAGCCGGAGACTCCTGAGACGTCCGAGTCCGAGCCCGCGCCGAACGCCGCCGGAGACGAGGCGGCCGCGAACGCCGCGTTCCCCGAGCGTCTCCGGGTACTGACGGGGTCGTCCGTCACCGCGTGGCCCGTCTCCGGGCGCGGGGCCGACGGCCTGGCCGCTCAGGCCGACCGGCTGCGCGCGTTCGCGCTCGCCCGGCCCGGCCTCGAACCTGCGGATCTCGCCTGGTCGCTCGCCACCACTCGCACGCAGCTCGGCCACCGCGCCGTGGTCACCGGCGACGACCGGGAGCAGCTGCTGGCCGGACTGGCCGCCGTGGCCACCGGATCCGCCGCGCCCGGCGTCGTCTCCGGTTCGCTGCCCGCCGCCGGACTCGGCGCGTCGAACCGCGGCAGCCGGCTTGTGTTCGTCTTCCCAGGGCAGGGGAGTCAGTGGGCTGGCATGGGCCGGGAGCTGCTGGAGTGTTCTCCGGTGTTCGCGGCGCGGTTCGCTGAGTGTGCGCAGGCTCTCTCCCCGTTCGTCGACTGGTCGCCGTACGACGTGATCGCTGGCGCTGAGGGTGCTCCGGCGCTCGAGGCCGCCGATGTGGTGCAGCCGATGCTCTGGGCGATGATGGTCTCGCTGGCCGCGGTATGGCAGGCGGCGGGCGTCTCCCCGGACACCGTTGTCGGGCACTCCCAGGGCGAGATCGCGGCCGCGACCGTCGCCGGGATCCTGTCCCTGAGCGACGGCGCACGCGTCGTCGCTCTTCGTTCGCGCGCGCTGAAGGTGTTGGCGGGCAAGGGCGGCATGCTCTCGATCGCCCAGCCCGCGGATCTCGTGCGCGAGCGCCTCGCGCCGTACGGCGAGCGCGCCTCGCTCGCCGCGGTCAACGGCCCCGCGGCCACGGTCGTGTCCGGCGAGCCGGATGCCTTGGCCGAGATCCTCGCCTCCTGCGAGGCCGACGGTGTCAGGGCCCGCATGGTCTCGGTCGACTACGCCTCGCACGGCGCGCAGATCGACGCCCTGCACGAGGAGATCCTCGCCGTCCTCGACGGCATCGCGCCGGGCCAGGCCCGCGTGCCGATGATCTCCGCCATGCACGGCGGCATGATCGCAGGGCTCGAGCTCGACCCCGGCTACTGGTTCGCCAGCCTGCGCAACCCGGTCGAGTTCGACGGCGCCGTGCGCACGCTCGTGCGCGGCGGCAACCGCGTCTTCCTGGAGATCTCCCCGCACCCGGTGCTCACCGGCGCGATCACCGACACCGTCGAGGACGTGCTGCGCGACCCCGGCGTCGCCACCCCCGGCCTGCCCGAGCCCGCCGCGATCGGCACGTTGCGCCGCGACGAGGGCGGCGCCGCACGGCTGCTCGCCTCGCTCGCCGAGGCGCACGTGCACGGCGCCCGCGTCGACTGGGCCGCCGTACTCGAACCCGCACACCCGGTCGACCTGCCCACCTACGCCTTCCGGCACCAGCGCTACTGGCCGCAGCCGCCGTCCCCTGCGTCGCAGGCCACTGCGACCTCAACGGCGGCCGGCGGCGGCGCGGAAGAGCAGTTCTGGGCCGCGGTCGAGCAGGAGGACCTGGGCGCGCTCGCCGACACCCTGGACTTCGCCGCCGATGAGCGCGGAACCCTCGGCGAACTGCTGCCCGCCCTCGCGAACTGGCGTCGCCGCGACCGCGAGGGCCGCTCCGCCGCCGCGTGGCGCTACAAGGTCTCCTGGGTCCCGGTCGGCGGCGCCGCGCCGGCCCGGCTCGCCGGCACCTGGCTCGTGGTGGCCCCGGCCGGCCACGCCGAGACCGTGCCGCAGTATCTCAATGCCCTGGCCGACCACGGCGCCGCAACCGTCCTGCTCGACCTCGACGCCGCCACCGCGGAGCGGACCGGCCTCGCCGAGCGCCTCAGCACCCTGGTCCCCGAGGGCGGATTCGCCGGCGTGCTCTCGCTGCTGGCCCTCGACGAGTCCCCGCTGCCCGAGTATCCGGACGTCCCCGCCGGGCTCGCGGCCACCGTCGCGCTCGCCCAGGCGCTCGCCGCCGCCGACATCGAGGCACCGCTGTGGGCGGCGACCGTCGGCGCCATGGCCGCGGCGGCCGGAGACGTGGTGCGCAACCCGGTGCAGGCGCAGGTCTGGGGCCTCGGCCGGGTCGTCGCCCTCGAACACCCGGAACGCTGGGGCGGCCTGATCGACCTGCCCGAGACCCTCGACGAGCGCTGTGCCGCGCGGCTGTGCGCCGTGCTCGCCGGCTGCGGCGAGGACCAGGCCGCGGTGCGCGCTTCCGGTACGCTGGCCCGCCGCCTCGTGCACGCTCCTCTCGCCCAGGATGGAGGCACCCCGTGGACACCCCGCGGCACCGTTCTGATCACCGGCGGCACCGGCGCGATCGGCGGCCACGTCGCCCGCTTCGCGGCGCGCCGCGGTGCCTCGCGGCTCGTGCTGACCAGCCGGTCGGGACCGGCCGGATCCGGTGCCGCCGCGCTGGCCGCGCAGCTGGCCGGGCGCGGTTCCCGCGTCGACGTCCTCGCCTGTGACGTCGCCGTGGGCGCCGAGGCGGCCGGGCTGCTGGCGCGGATCTCCGCCGAAGGCCCGGAACTCGGCTCCGTGATGCACGCCGCCGGCATCGCCCGCGGCTGCCAGGTCCAGGACCTCGGCCCGGCCGACCTCGCCGAGGAGTTCGCCGCCAAGGGCGCCGGCACCGACCACCTGGACCGGCTCACCCGCGACCTCGGACTCGACGCGTTCGTGCTCTTCTCCTCCGGCGCCTCGACCTGGGGCAGCGGGATGCTCGCCGGGTACGCCGCCGCCAACGCCTACATGGACGCCGTCGCCGAGAACCGGCGCGGACTCGGGCTCGCCGCCACGTCGGTGGCCTGGGGCCTGTGGGGCGGCGGCGGTCTCGGCGCCGGCGACGCGGGCGACCAACTGCAGCGCTACGGCATGCGGTTCATGGACCCGGACATCGCCGTCGAGGCCCTCGCCCAGGCCCTCGACGGAGACGACGGCGTGCTCAGCGTCGCCGACGTGGACTGGACGACCTTCGCCCCCACCTTCACCCTCCGCCGCCCCAGCCCGTTGATCGCCTCGCTGCCCGAGGTGAAACAGGCCCTTGCGACCGGCGGAGACGCAGCGGCCACCGCATCGGAGGCGGCCGCCGCCCCCGGCTCGGACACCGAGCTGGTCCGGCGCCTGGCCCCGCTCACCCGGCTCGAACAGGACCGGCTGCTGGTCGACCTGGTGCGCGCGCAGACTGCGGCAGTGCTCGGATATGCGGAGCCTGACGCGATCGAGCCGGCGCAGGCGTTCAAGGACCTCGGCATCGACTCCGTGACCGCGGTGGAGCTGCGCAACCGGCTCAACGCGGCCACCGGGCTGCGTCTGGCCTCCACCCTCGTGTTCGACTACCCGTCCTCCGCGGTGCTCGCCGATCACCTGCGCGGCGAGCTGACCGGCGAACGCGCCGCGACCGCCGAACGCGTTCAGGCGGCGCTGCCGAGCGCCGCCGGCGAGCCGATCGCCGTGGTCGGCATGGGCTGCCGGCTGCCCGGCGGCGTCGACGACCCGGAGCAGCTGTGGGACCTCGTCGCCTCCGGCGGCGACGCGCTCGGGGCCTTCCCCACCGACCGCGGCTGGGACCTGGTCGAGCAGACCTACGGCCTCAACCAGGGCGACGGGAGCACCTCCTATATCAGGGTCGGTGGATTCGTCTACGACGCCGCCGGGTTCGACGCCGGGTTCTTCGGCATCAGCCCGCGCGAGGCGCTGGCCATGGACCCGCAGCAGCGGCTGCTGCTTGAGACTTCCTGGGAGGCGTTGGAGCGCGCGGGCATCGACCCGCACACGCTGCGCGGCTCGCAGACCGGCGTGTTCGTCGGCGCGAACCACTCGGGCTACGGCGGCGGCCTGGTCGGCGAGAGCGGCGCGGAGGGCTACCTGCTCACCGGCGCCTTGACAGCCGTCATCTCGGGGCGCATCTCCTACACCCTGGGCCTGGAGGGCCCGGCGGTGACCATGGACACGGCGTGTTCGTCCTCTTCGGTCGCCCTGCACACGGCGGTCCAGTCGCTGCGCGCCGGGGAGTGCTCGATGGCGCTGGCCGGCGGCGTGGTCGTGATGATCATCCCGGGCGCGTTCGCCGAGTTCTCCAAGCAGCAGGGCATGGCCGCCGACGGCCGCTGCAAGGCGTTCTCCGCGGACGCCGACGGCATCGGCTGGGCCGAGGGCGCCGGCATGGTCGTGCTCGAACGCCTCTCCGACGCCCGCGCCCGCGGCCACCGCGTGCTCGGCGTGATCAGCGGCAGCGCGATGAACCAGGACGGCGCCAGCAACGGCCTGACCGCCCCGAACGGCCCTTCGCAGCAGCGCGTCATCCGCGCCGCCCTCGCCAACGCCCGCCTGAGCGGCGCGGAGGTGGATGCGGTCGAGGCGCACGGCACGGGCACCGCGCTCGGCGACCCGATCGAGGCCGGCGCGCTGCTGGCCACCTACGGCCAGGACCACCCGGACGAGCGTCCCCTGTGGCTCGGTTCGGTGAAGTCGAACATCGGCCACCTGCAGGCGGCCTCCGGCGTCGCCAGCCTCATCAAGATGGTGATGGCGCTGCAGAACGGGCAGCTGCCGGCCACCCTCTACGCCGAGGAGCCCTCGCCGCACATCGACTGGAGCGCCGGCAATGTCAGGCTGCTGAACGAGGCGGTGCCGTGGCCCGCGGGCGGGGACCGCCCGCGCCGCGCCGGCATCTCGTCCTTCGGCGTCAGCGGCACGAACGTGCACATGATCCTCGAGGAGGCTCCGGCGGACGACGGTGCCGACGACGATGCGGACGGCACCGTCGACGACACCGGAGGCAGCCCCTCCCGACCGACTCAGTCAGACATCAGGGTCCTGAGCGGCACGGACGTCACCGCGTGGCCGGTCTCCGGCCGCAGCGAGCAGGGTCTGGCCGCGCAGGCCGGCCGGCTGCGCGAACACGTGCTCGCCCACCCGGAGCTCGAACCCTGCGACGTCGCCTGGTCGCTGCTGACCACCCGCTCGACCTTCGAGCACCGCGCGGTGGTCGTCGGATCCGACCGGACGCAGCTGGCCGCCGGGCTCGCCGCCGTGGCCACCGGACAGCCCGCCGCGGGTGTCGCGGTCGGCTCGACCACCTCGCGCGGCGCCGGACGCAGCGTGTTCGTCTTCCCCGGCCAGGGCAGCCAGTGGGTGGGCATGGGCACCGAACTGCTCGAGACCTCCCCGGTGTTCGCGGCCCGCTTCGCCGAGTGCGCCGACGCCCTCGCGCCGTTCGTCGACTTCTCGCCCTACGAGGTGATCGCCGGAGCCGACGGCGCCCCCGCGCTCGAGGCCGCCGACGTGGTGCAGCCGGTGCTGTGGGCGGTGATGGTCTCCCTCGCGGCCGTCTGGGAGGCCGCGGGCGTCCGCCCGGACGCGGTCGTCGGCCACTCCCAGGGCGAGATCGCCGCCGCCACTGTCGCCGGGATGCTCTCGCTCGAGGACGGCGCCCGGATCGTCGCGCTGCGCTCCAAGGCGCTGAAAGTGCTGGCGGGCAAGGGCGGCATGCTCTCGATCGCGCAGAGCGCCGAGCGGGTGCGCGAGCTGCTCGCGGCCTACGGCGAGCGGGCCGGGGTGGCCGCGGTCAACGGGCCGTCGGCGACCGTCGTGTCCGGCGAACCGGCCGCGCTCCAGGAGATCCTGGCCGGCTGCGAGGCCGACGGTGTCAGAGCACGAATGGTTCCGGTGGACTACGCCTCGCACGGCGCCCAGGTCGACGCGCTCGAGCAGGAGATCCTCGCCGTGCTCGCGCCCGTCGCCCCGGCGATCGGCCTGATCCCGATGATCTCCGCGATGAGCGGCGAGACGCTCGCAGGGCCCGAACTCGACGCGGCGTACTGGTACGCGAGCCTGCGCAACCCGGTCGAGTTCGAGCGCGCCGTGCGGTCGCTGGCCGAGCAGGGCCACCGGGTGTTCGTCGAGATCTCCCCGCACCCGGTGCTCACCGGCCCGATCACCGACACCGTCGAGGCCGCCGAGGTGGTCGCCCCGGCCGTGATCGGCACGGTGCGCCGGGACGAAGGCGGCCCGGCGCGGCTGCTCGCCTCCCTCGCCGAGGCGCACGTGCACGGCGTGGCCGTCGACTGGTCCGCCGTCCTCGCCGCGGGGGAGCGGGTCGAGCTGCCCACCTATACGTTCCAGCACCGCAACTACTGGGCGCCGCCCTTCCCCGAGGTGCCCGAGAATGCAGCCGGTGCGAACGCGGCCGGTGGCGGAAGCGAGGCGGAGGCCCGGTTCTGGGCCGCCGTCGAGCAGGGCGAGATCGGCGAGCTCGCCGAGACCCTCGCGCTCGAGGACCAGGACGCGCTCGGCGACCTGCTGCCGGCGCTCGCCGCCTGGCGGCACCGCGAGCGCACCGACGCGACCGTGGCCGACTGGCGATACCGGGTGGCGTGGGAGCCGCTCGCCGACCAGGCGGTCGCAGGGCTCGAAGGCATCTGGCTCGTGGTCGCGCCGGCCGGAATGGCGCAGGCGGAGCCGATCCGGCACCAGATCGAGGCGCTGGCCGCGGCCGGAGCCGCGACCGTGCTGAGCGAGCTCGAGCCCGCCGACGTCGAGGGGCTCGACCGCGCGGCGATCGCCGCCCGGCTGCTGCGCGACCTCGACGGCGTCGAGCCCGCCGGTGTGCTGTCCTTCCTCGCCTTCGACGAGACCCCGATCCCCTCCGCCCCCACCGTCACCCGCAGCATCGCCGGCACCATGGGCCTGGTCCAGTCGCTCGGCGCGGCCGGGATCGCGGCCCCGCTGTGGACCGTCACCCGCGGCGCGCTCGCCACCGGCCCGGCCGACCGCCTGGCCAGCCCGGTGCAGGCCCAGTCCTGGGGTCTCGGGCGGGTGGCAGGGCTCGAACACCCCGAGCGCTGGGGCGGCCTGATCGACCTGCCCGCCGACGCCGAGACCGCCGACACCGCTGCCGCGTCCGCCGCTGCCGCCGCCGTGTGCACGGTGCTGGCGCACGGCGACGAGGACCAGGTCGCCTTGCGCGGCGACGGAATCCTCGTACGCCGCCTGGTGCGCGCGCCGCGCGCCGTCGACGCCCCGGCCGAGCCGTGGACGCCGACCGGCACCGCGCTGGTCACCGGCGGCACCGGCGAGATCGGCCCGCACCTGGTGCGCTGGCTGGCCGCGCACGGCGCGCCCCGGGTGGTGCTCACCACC
>Ga0310811_10006251_pt1 | contig 15205 bp, 14 predicted proteins | sample YCmetagenome_FD_207642 | JGI IMG/M metagenome (GOLD analysis project Ga0310811, IMG submission 207642) | Soil microbial communities from experimental microcosm in Duke University, North Carolina, United States - YC | ecosystem: Engineered > Artificial ecosystem > Soil microcosm > Unclassified ...
GCGCGTGATCGGGCTGTTCTCCGGCCGCGGCTACAACATCGAAAGCCTCACGGTCTCCGAGACCGAAAGCCAGAAACATCTCTCGCGCATCACCATCGTCACCACGGGCACGCCGATGGTGATCGAACAGATCAAGCATCAGCTCGACCGCATGGTGCCGGTCTATCGCGTGGTCGACATGACGCTGTCTGGCCGCTCCATCGAGCGCGAGCTGGCGATGGTGAAGGTGCGCGGTACCGGCGACAACCGCGTCGAGGCGCTTCGGCTTGCCGACGCGTTCCGGGCCCGGGTCATCGATGCGACGACCGAGAGTTTTGTGTTCGAGATCACAGGCAATACCGCGAAGATCAATCAGTTCATCGACCTGATGCGTCCGCTTGGCCTGGTCGAGGTGTCCCGCACCGGCGTTGCCGCGATCGGGCGCGGGCCCGAAGGGATGTGAACCATGCTGGCGCGTGATTGGTACTACAACGAACGTGGACGGATCGGCCTCGAGCCCGCGGTCGCCTCGATCTATGGCAGCGACGACGACGGCGACCTGCGCGCCCGCGCGGCGCTGAGCATGCTCGGCGTCAAGAAGGGCTGGCGCATCGCCGACATCGGCTGTGGCAATGGCGTGCTCGCGACCGAGGCGGCGCTGATGGGCGCCGAGGTCGACGCCATCGACATTTCGCCGGCGATGCTGGCGCTGGCCGAGATTTACTCGAGTGACCGCAGGGCGATCGTCCGCACCCAATCGGCGGGGCTGCTCAGCTTCGCCTATCAGCCCAATTCCTATGACCTCATCGTCAGCGAGTTCACGCTGCACCATCTGCCGGATTTCTGGAAGGCGGTGGCGATGTCGCGCATCTTCGCTGCGCTGAAGCCGGGCGCCAATTTCTATCTGCGCGACATCGTGTTCGTCAGCATGCCTGATGGCTCCGACCGCAATGTCGAGCAATGGGCCGACTTCAACGTCAAGAATCACGATTTCGCCCGCGACAGCGTCGTCATCCATATGCGCGACGAATATTCGACGTTCGGCTGGGTGATGGAGCGCATGCTGACCGAGATCGGCTTCACGCTCGTCTCCGCCGATTACCACGCGCCGCTGCACGGCACCTATCTGCTGCAAAAGCCGGACAAGCAGGGTTAGAAAAACAAGAACAAGAAAATGAAGCCGGCTAACGTTGCCATCGCCGTCCTTGTGGCGGTCATCTGGGGGCTTGGGTTCGTGGCGAGCCGGTTCGCGCTCGACGAACTGCCGCCGGAATTGATGACGACGCTGCGCTTTGCCATCGCGGCTTTGCCCTGCCTGTTCGTGCGCAAACCGAACATCTCCTGGCCGCTATTGATTGGGATCAGCGCCAGCCTGTTCTTCGTCCAGTTTCTTGCGCAATCGGTGGCGATCGCACGCGGCGTGCCGGTCGGGCTTGCCAGCGTCATCGTGCAGAGCCAGGCGCTGTTTACGATCGCCCTTGCCGCCGTCATCTTCCGCGAAATCCCGACGCCGATGCAGGGCGCGGGCATTGCCATCGCGGCGGTGGGCCTATTGATGATCTGCGGCACCGTCGGCTATGACTTCAGCGTCTCCGCCTTCACGATCCTGATGATTTCCCCGATCGTGTTTGCAATCGGCAATCTGCTGCTGCGGCCGGCGAAGGGCGTGCCCATGCTCGACCTGTTCGCCTGGCTGTGCCTGTGCTCTGCCATTCCCTCGGTCGTCCTCACCATGATGACGGTCGGCCCCGAGGGGAGCTGGCAGGCGCTGACGCATATGACGCTGCGCGGGATCGTCAGCATGCTCTTTATCGGCGCTATCACGACCTGTTTCGCCTATTGGCTGTGGGGCCGGCTGTTGCGGGACCATCCGGCCGCGCAAGTGGTACCGTTTGCGCTGCTGGTGCCTTTCGTCGGCTCCGCCGCCTCCAGCATCGTCTTCGGCGAGAGGTTCGGCACATTGCGCCTCGCCGGCATGATCACGGTGATCGGCGGCATCGCCATCATGCTGCTGGTGAAGCGTCCGCAGACCGTGCCGGAAGTGGCGGGAGCCTGACGATGTCGCACCAGCTTCTGCTCGCCTTCATCGTGTTCGCGGTCGTGATGTTCTTCACGCCCGGGCCGAACAACATCATGCTGTTGTCGTCGGGCCTCACCTACGGCTTCCGCCCGACCGTGCCGCATATTCTCGGCATCACCTTCGGCTTTGCCTTCATGGTCGGCGCCGTCGGCGTCGGCCTCGGCGCCGTCTTCCTTGCCTATCCCGTCTTGCAGACCATCCTGAAATGGGGTGGGGTCGCCTATCTGGTCTACCTCGCAGCCGCCATCGCCATGTCCGATCCGGTCAAGCCGGAGGAGGGTGGCCGCCGCAAGGGGCCGATGACCTTCATTGGTGCGGCCATGTTCCAGTGGATCAACGCCAAGGGCTGGGTGATGGTGATTTCGACCATCACCGCCTATGCCGCGATCGCGGCCTTTCCCCTCAACATCGCGATCCAGGTCGCGATCAGCCTGGCGCTGGGCGTTCTTTCCTGCACCACCTGGGCGCTGTTCGGCAGCGGGCTCCGGCCGCTGCTCTCCTCGCGCCGGGCGGTCCGGATCTTCAACATCGTGATGGCGCTACTGCTGCTCGCCTCCCTGATCCCGGTCTTCATGGAAGCATGAGGGGGCGGTGCGTTATGCGAGAAGAGGGTTTCCACACCCCGCCAAAATGTTCTAGACAGCGCCGGAAAATTCGCGGGCGACCCGGCGGTACCGTCCATCTAATAGCCTGATCAACCAGCCGATTTCGGCCTCACTCAAGGAAACGACCATGCGTGTTTATTACGATCGCGACGCCGACCTGAACCTGATCAAGGGCAAGAAGGTCGCCATCGTCGGTTACGGCAGCCAGGGCCACGCCCATGCGCTGAACCTGAAGGATTCCGGCGTCAAGGAAGTTTCGATTGCGCTGCGCAAGGGCTCGGCCTCGGCCAAGAAGGCCGAAGCCGCCGGCTTCAAGGTGCTCGACGTCGCCGAGGCCGCCAAATGGGCCGACCTCGTGATGATGCTGACCCCGGACGAGCTCCAGGGCGACATCTACCGCGAGCACCTCCACGACAACATGAAGAAGGGCGCGGCGCTCGTGTTTGCGCACGGCCTCAACGTCCACTTCAACCTGCTTGACCCGCGCGCCGATCTCGACGTGCTGATGATCGCGCCGAAGGGCCCCGGCCACACCGTCCGCTCCGAATATCAGCGCGGCGGCGGCGTGCCCTGCCTGATCGCGATCGCCAAGGATGTCTCCGGCAACGCCCATGACCTCGGCCTCTCCTACGCTTCGGCGATCGGCGGCGGCCGGGCCGGCATCATCGAGACCACCTTCAAGGAAGAATGCGAGACCGACCTGTTCGGCGAGCAGGTGGTGCTCTGCGGCGGCCTGGTCGAGCTGATCAAGGGCGGCTACGAGACCCTGGTCGAAGCCGGCTACGCCCCCGAGATGGCCTATTTCGAGTGCCTGCACGAGGTGAAGCTGATCGTCGACCTGATCTATGAAGGCGGCATCGCCAACATGAACTACTCGATCTCCAACACCGCCGAGTACGGCGAATACGTCACCGGTCCGCGTATCGTCACCGACGAGACCAAGAAGGAGATGCGCAAGGTGCTGTCCGACATCCAGTCCGGCAAGTTCGCCCGCGACTGGATGCTGGAGAACAAGGTCAACCAGACTTCGTTCAAGGCCACCCGCGCCAAGCTCGCCGCCCACCCGATCGAGCAGGTCGGCGAAAAGCTCCGCGATATGATGCCGTGGATCAAGAAGGGCGCGCTGGTCGACAAGAGCAAGAACTAAGGCCAGACGATCCTCATGGTGCGTCTCGAACCATGAGGCCATCGTCCGGGCCTCATCCTTCGAGGCGCCGCTACGCGGTTCCTCAGGATGAGGAACTTGGACCGGGCTCGCCGGCTCTTCGCAGTCGCGACATAAATTCTTAAGTGTCGCGCGTTATACGAGAGCGAGATCGCGGATGACGCGGTCTCGCTCTTCCAAGTTTCGAAGCATTGCTCGTTCATTCGTATTCTTGAGCGCTTCGTGCACCCCTTCCACCACGAAAAACTGAGCGTTCAACCACATTCTTGGTGTGAGCCGCTTCGCGCGATCGCTGAACATAAAAAGCTGAAGCGTTTCAGATTCAAGGCGCCAACACTTCATCTGCTCTCTCGCCTTGCGGCCATTCAAGTGAAGTGCGGGTACCCGCCGCGCCAACAAGAATTGAGAGATGATCCAGTTTCTTGAACGGTGCACCGCATGCCACATTGCGGTGGCCCGTGCCGGTCCTACATGCTTTTGGAGGCATTTATGGGGGTCGGATTGGCCATGAAATCTGTCGTCATCACCGGCGCTTCGACCGGTATCGGTTTTGCCACGGCCAAGCTGCTCGTGGATAAGGGCTATCGCGTGTTCGGCAGTGTGCGGAAGCAGGGCGATGCCGAGCGCCTTGTCGGCGAGTTCGGCAGCCGCTTCACGCCGCTCCTGTTCGACGTCACCGACGAGCCTGCCGTGCTCGCCGCGGCCCGCGAGGTCCGCGCGGCGCTGAACGGCGAGACCCTGGCGGGGCTTGTCAACAATGCCGGCATCGCGGTGCCCGGGCCGGTGCTGGAGCTCTCGGCCGATGAATTCCGCCGCCAGCTGGACGTCAATGTGATCGGTCCGATCATATCGACCCAGGCGTTCGGGCCGCTGCTCGGCACTGATCCGGCGCTGAAGGGGCCAAAGGGGCGGATCGTGATGATCTCCTCCGTCGCCGGCAAGAACGGTAACCCGCTGACTCCCGCCTATGCCGCCTCGAAGCACGCGATCGAGGGGCTGTCCGAAAGCCTGCGCCGCGAGCTGATGCTGTTCGGCATCGACGTCATCATTGTCGCTCCCGGTCCGGTGAAGACCCCAATCTGGAGCAAGGGGCAGGACAGCTTTGACATCAGCAAATACAGGAATTCGCCCTACCTGCCGGCGCTGCAGAAGGTCACGGCCTACATGCAGCATCTCGACTCCATCGGCCTGCCGCCGGAAAGGATCGCCGAGGTCGTCTACGACGCCCTGACCCTGCCCAAGCCCAAGGTGCGCTACCAGATCGCGCCCGACCCGCTGCGGCATCTGATGGGTGCGGTGTTGCCCAAGCGCATGGTCGACAAGATCATCGCCAAGCGTGTCGGCCTGCTCCCCGAGACGCGATGACCATGAGGAAGCTCCTGTTCCTCACAGCCGCGATGGCGGTGCTGGCGCCGGCCGGCCACGCGCGCGACCCCGGCGAGCCCGCCAGTTGCGACGGCGTCTCGACGCCCGAGATCGTCGATTGCGTCAACGCCAGGACCGCGCAGTGGGACAAGCGTATGAACACCGCCTATCATAAGGCGTTGAAGGCGGACGGGCCGCGGCGGCAGGAACAATTGCGTACCGCGCAGCGGCTATGGATCCAGTTCCGCGATGCCAACTGCCTCTATTTCGACATGGGGGAGGGTACCATCGCCCGCATCGATGCGGCCGAGTGCATGCGGAACATGACCGAGGCCCGCGCCCGCGAGCTGGAAGATTTCGGACAACGTTGAAGGCATGACCGTCGGCAAGAGCCGGTCAGAACTGACCGACATCGCGAATGAAGCACTGCGCAACCAGCCGGGATGCGAGACCGCGCGCGTGGTCACGCTCGCGCCGCTGCCTCACGCCGGCTTCGGTCGCAATTGGGAGATCCCCAATGTGGTGCTGGGCGACAGCCTGATCAGCGACGTCGACCGCGCTGTCATCACCGTGCACCACCGGCTGGGCCGCAAATTCCATCTCGTCGGTGAAGAATAAGTCGCAATTGATCCTGGTCACTTCACCCCGCTCGCGGCGAGAGGTCGGATTGCGCAGCAATCCGGGTGAGGGGAAGTCTCCGCGAGTCCTTCTGCTAGTCTAGCGTGCTTGCGGAGAAAGCCGTCCTCGATGTCTTCATCGGCGGCATCACGTGAACGGCGCAACGTGACGGTAACCGGAGATGCTTGGGAATGCCGGGTTCCAACTGCGGCGCAAGGGTATAGAGAAGGGATATAGACCTTGTGTAACTTGACACTCGGCCACGACTGCCGCAGCATTTCGAAGCACTCAATCCACGCTGGATGAGGAGAATGACGCCACCGGATCAGAACCATTGACCTCGTCTCCATCCGATACGAGGTCACGGCGCAAGCCAAGGTGAGTGCAGCTGCTAGCCGAAGATTGTGCCGCCGACAATTTGAACAAATTTGCGAGGCTGCAAGCGCGAAGGCCAAGTGCTTTCGCGGTCTCGATGTCAGAACTGGCGCGTACCAGACATTCCTCATGACGAGGATAAATCAAGGGCCCCGCGATGCTCTCATGCACCGGGGCCCAGTCATTTTGATCTCCAGCTCGTAGGACAGGCAAAGCGACGACGAGTTCGGTCGCGGGCCTGGTAGAGGTGCAAGCGTGCCCACCGTCGCGGGCATCGCTGCCGAGTGGTGGGCACGGCGCTGACGCGCCTTTGCTCCAACTCCTCATGGTGAGGAGGCGCCAACGGGTCCGCGCAAAGCGCGGCCCGATGACAGGCTCCGCGCCGTCTCGAACCATGGAGGCTCGGTGGCCTGACCCTTCGAGACGCACGCTGGCGCGTGCTCCTCAGGGGGTCAGGGGCGAGGTGGGCGCTGCCGCCGCGCCTCCCACAAACCCGCGGTAACATTAAGCGAAGGTCTGACCCGCCGGAGAGTTGCCCCTTCGTGACATTTTCACTACAGTTTTGTGACATGCCAGCAACGGCGGTGGCGTGTGCCTCCTGGTCTCCGCCAGGATCGGGCTGGGTAGCGCCGGCAACAGTTCCGCGTTGATGGCGCCGGCGCCAAACCAAGGTCCCCCCACAGCGGTTGCCGCCTCGGCCCTCGGCGGCATTGGCATTTTCCGGCTCCTCGCCGTCACGGCGCCGCATCTCGCCGCGCTCGGGCTGATGTTCCAGACCGAGACCGATTTCGGTTCGCGACTCTGCTTTCTGCTGAGCTGGGGCGTGCTGAATTTCCTCTGGATCGCGCTGCTGCGGCGGCCGGCACTGTCGGGCGCGCTGTCGCTGACCATGGTCGTGGTGCTGGTGCTGCTGTCGCGCTTCAAGCACGACGTCGCCCAGATGACGGTGAATTTCGTCGACGTGATGGTGGTCGACCGCGACACCGTCACCTTCCTGTTCACGATCTTTCCGAACCTGCGCTGGTCGGTGCTTGCCAGCGGCCTCGTCACCATTCCCCTGATGTATGCGCTGTGGTGGCTCGATCCCTTCCGCATCCGACGCCTGCCGGCGCTCGCGTCCAGTCTCGCATGCTTCGCCGCGCTCACCGCTTATGCGCTGGCGCAGCCCGATGAAGCCTGGCGCGGCTATTTCGACGACGGTTACCTGTCGAAATTCGCACGCTCCGGTGTCACCGCCGTTTACGATCTCATGCAATATGGGGTCCTCGAAGCGGACGCTTCGACGCCGGACCGTCTCAACGTGCCGCTGATCAACTCCTGCCGTCCCGCGGGCCGGCGTCCCAACATCATCATGATCCATGATGAATCCAGTTTCGACATTCGCCAGGCACGCGGCGTGAAGGTGCCGGCCGGCTACGGCGCTCACTTCAGATCCTTCGACGGCAAGGAGCGCATCTTTCTCGCCGAGAGCAATGGCGGACCGAGCTGGTACACCGAATATAACGTGCTCGCCGGGCTCTCCTCGCGGTCGTTCGGCCGCTTCTCCTATTTCGTGACGCGGCTGGCGTCCGGCCACGTCGAGCGCGGCCTGCCGCTCGCGCTGCGCCGCTGCGGCTACGAGACGCTCTCGCTCTATCCCGCCTTCGGCGCCTTCATGAGCGCGCGCAGCTTCCAGACCACGACCGGCATCGAGCATTTCTACGATGCGCATGATCTTGGCGCGAAGAACGTCGAGCCCGACAGCTTCTTCTATGGCTCCGCCCTGAAGCTGATGTCGGAACAGGCGCCCGGAAAACCGCTGTTCGCGTTCGTCTATCTCGCCGCCAATCACTTCCCGTGGGAGACCAAATTCCATCCCGAGCAACTGCCCGGCTGGCGCGCGCCGGGCAACGGCGAGGCGGTCGACGAATATCTGCGCCGGCAGGCCATGAGTGCTGCTGACTATTCCGGCTTCATCGCGGACCTGAAGAAGGAATTCCCCGGCGAGCCGTTCCTGATCGTGCGCTATGGCGACCACCAGCCGGAGTTCTCGCCGCATCTGCTCGATCCCACGCTGGGTGAGGGGGCGATCGGCAAGAAGCTGGAGAACTACGACCCGCGCTATTTCTCGACTTACTACGCCATCGACGCCGTCAATTTCGAGCCGGTCAAATCGCCGGCGATCATGGACACGATCGACGGCGCCTATTTGCCGCTGGTGATCCAGGAGGCGGCCGGCATTCCGCTCGATCCGTCCTTTGCCGAGCAGAAACAGATCATGCTGCGCTGTGACGGCAAGTTCTATTCGTGCAGGAACGGCGCGGAAGCCCGCCGCTTCAACCGGCTCCTGATCGATGCCGGACTGATTCACGGGCTTTAGCGTAGGGCTCTCTCGTGCCCCGGATGCTGCGCAGCATGAAATGCTGCGCTGCTGATCCGGGGCCCATGCTTGCGCACCACATCGATGGGTCCCGGATCTGCGTCGCACCGCCATTGCGCGTCAAAGACGCGCGTGAACGCTTATGGTGCTGCGCCGCGTCCGGGACACGAGCGCGCAACTGAAGGTACTGGCGCCGTGCATTCTGCGTCATTGCGAGGAGCGTAGCGACGAAGCAATCCAGACTGTCTCGGTAGAGGCATTCTGGATCGCTTCCGCCTTCGCCAAGGCTTCGGCGGACACGTCGCTTCGCTCGCAATGACGATTGTGGCTTCGACCCGCGCATCTCACCTCGCGAAATTCCCACCAAAAGTCTGAAGTCTAAAGTCTGACGATTGATTACGCATTTGTAATCGATGCGCCCGCAGTTCGTCACTATTGCTTCCATCATTCGGCGCACCGCTGCCACGGTTGTTGAGACGGCCGTGCGCCGCACCTTGACCTGACTAACTTGCGGGAGTGTCTGCCCATGCGAGCGCTGGATGTCGCGCGTTTTGCTTTTGCCTTTTCGCTTCTTGTCCCTGCGGCCTATATTCCGACCGCTCACGCCGCCGATCCACCGCGCGACATCAAGGGCCTCTATTTGATGACCGACTATCCGGCGATCACGGTCCGGCCCGGTACAACCTCCAACATTCCGCTGCGATTGCAAAACTACGGGCTCGGACCCGAGGAGTACAAGCTCTCGGTCGACGGCGTGCCGAAGGGCTGGACGGCGACCATCCTTGGCGGCGGCCAGCCGGTCGCGGCTGCGATGCCGGCGCCCGACAACTCCGTGTCGTTGCAGCTTCGCCTCGATGTGCCGAAGAACGCCGACCTCAGCTCGCAAACCCTGACCATCAAGGCGGCAGGGCAGGGCTCCAACCAGGCGAGCCTGCCGCTCGCGGTGTCGCTGGCCAAGGAATTGCCGGCCAAGCTCACGGTGACCACCAAGCTGCCGGAGCTGCGCGGCAGCCCGAAATCGAACTTCGAATATACGCTGACCATCAAGAACGACGCCGGCCGCAATCTCACCGCGAGCTTTGCCGCGCAGGCGCCGAACAACTTCGAGACCTCCTTCACCGAGGCCTATGGCACGCAGGAATTGTCCTCGATTCCGATCGAGGCCGGCCAGTCCAAGGACATCAAGCTGAAGGTCCGGCCGCCGAGCACGATCGATGCCGGGCACTTCCCGGTCACCGTGACGGTGCAGGCGGAAGATGCATCCGCCAAGACCGAAGTCGCGCTCGACGTCGTCGGCCAGCCGCAGCTTCAGGTCGCCGGCCGCGATGGTCTGCTCAGCGCCCGCGCCGTTGCCGCCCAGCAGAGCACGGTGCCGATCGTCGTCACCAACAGCGGCACCGCGCCGGCCGAAAACGTCACGCTGAACGCGTCGGCGCCGACGGGCTGGAAGGTCACATTCGATCCCAAGACCATCGATCGCCTCGTGCCCGGCAAGGATGCCGAGGTGCAGGCGTCGATCACCCCGAGCGCAAAGTCGCTTGCCGGTGACTACATGGTCTCCGTCAACGCCAATTCGCGCGGCGAAAGCGCCTCCAGCCAGTTCCGCATCACGGTTGCGACCTCGACGGTGTGGGGCATGGCCGGTGCCGGCGTGATCGGCGTTGCGCTGCTTCTGATGCTGGGTGCTGTCGCGAGGTTCGGACGCCGATGAGCGATCAGCACAATGACAATCCAACGCCCCCGCCTGATGCCATCATCACGGCGCAAGGGCTCACCAAGCGCTACGGCAACGCCAACGCGGTCGACGCCATCTCCTTTGCGATCCGAAAGGGGGAAGTATTCGGCCTGCTCGGACCCAATGGCGCCGGCAAGACCACGACCATCCTGATGATGCTCGGCCTGACCGAGATTTCGTCCGGCCAGGTCAGCGTGCTCGGCTTCAACCCGGCCCGCGCGCCGTTGCAGGTCAAGCGGCACGTCGGCTATCTGCCCGACTCGGTCGGCTTCTACGACAACCTCTCCGCCGTGGAGAATCTCGCCTACACCGCGAAGCTGATGGGGCTGTCGCTGAAGGAGCGGACCGAGCGCATCGCGGATGCGCTGACGCGGGTGCGCCTTGCCGACGTCGCGCACAAGCGGGTCGCGACCTTCTCGCGCGGCATGCGGCAGCGGCTGGGCCTGGCCGAGATCATCGTCAAGCGCGCCGAGATCGCCATCCTCGACGAGCCGACCTCCGGCCTCGATCCGCAGGCGACGATCGAGTTCCTGGAGCTGATCGCCGAGCTGAAGCGCGGCGGCACCACGGTGCTGCTGTCCTCGCATCTGCTCGACCAGGTCCAGCGCATCTGCGACCGCGTCGCGCTGTTCAAGTCCGGGCGCATCGAGATGATGGGCTCGGTGGCGGAGCTTGCGGTGCAGGTGCTCGGCGCCGGCTTCGTGGTCGAGGTGGAGGCCGAAGGCGCGGGCATTGCCCGCAAGCTCTCGACCATTCCCGGCGTGACCAAGGTCGAGACGCTTTCGGCCGATCGCTACCGCATGACGGCGGAGCGCGACGTGCGGCCGGATGCGGCGAACGCAGTCGTCTCCGTCAACGGCTCGCTCAAGCGGCTCTCGGTCGACGAGCCAAGTCTCGAGGCGATCTACGCGCGCACCTTCCAGGTCAAGAAGGAGGGAGGAGTGCGTCATGCAGCGTGAAGGTTCTGCGTTCCAGGGCCTTGGCACCGTCTTTGTCAAGGAGCTCTCCGACAACATCTCCAGCGTCCGCATGCTGGTGCTGGAGCTGTTGGTCGTGCTCACGGCGCTTGCCGCGCTCTACGGTGCGATCGACAGTCTGCGCCAGAATACGGCCGAGGATCCGTTCCTGCTGCTCCGGCTGTTCACGCTGTCGCGCGATCCGCTGCCCTCGTTCGTCGCCATGCTCGGCTTCCTGGTGCCGCTGATGGCGATCGGCCTCGGCTTCGATGCCGTCAACAGCGAGCACAACGGTCGCACGCTGTCGCGCATCCTGGCGCAGCCGATCTATCGCGACGCGCTGTTGATGGGGAAATTCCTGGCCGGCCTTGCCACGCTCGGCGTCAGCCTCACCGCGCTGTGGCTGATGGTGATCGGGCTCGGCCTGATCTTCCTCGGCGTGCCGCCGGGCGGCGAGGAGATCGCGCGCTCGCTGGTATTCCTGGTGGTCGCGATCTTCTATGCCGGCGTCTGGCTGTCGCTGGCGATGCTGCTGTCGATCGTGTTCCGCTCGCCGGCGACCGCGGCGCTGGTGGCGCTCGGCATCTGGCTGTTCCTCACCGTGTTGTGGCCGATGCTGGCGCCGGCGATCGCGCAGGTGATCGCGCCGCCCGATCCGCGCTATGCCGCGCTCGGGCTTCAGACGCCGGATACGGGCCTGTGGGCGCAGTTCCTGCTCCGCATCTCGCCGAACGATCTGTTCGCCGAGGCGATGCAGGCGATCCTGTCGCCGCAGACGCGTACGCTGGGCGCGGTGTTCATCGAGCAATTGCGCGGCGCCATCATGGGCGCGCCGCTTCCCTTCGGCGAGAGCGTGATGATCGCATGGCCGCAGATGGTGAGCCTGATTGCGGGCACCATCGTGCTGTTCGTGGGCGGCTATGTGATCTTCCAGCGCCAGGAAGTGAGAGCGTAGAGCATGATCCGGAAAAGTGTGTAGCGGATTTCCGAAAAGATCATGCTCAAAACAAAAGATTCAAGAAGCGTCATCCCGCTCTAATGAGGTAAGGGCCTAACGGCGGTTAATTTTCCTCCACGCCTTCCAGCCCTGACGAGCCTGAGCCGGTGTGCCCCCGCACCGGCTCAGGTGTTTTTGGGCATACTTACCGCTTGCTGATTTTGTCCCATAGCCAGCGCGCCACCGCATCCGGCGAGGCCGCCGCATCATTGCCGCTGGCGCGTAAATTGGCGGCGCGCATGTCTTCGATATCAATCCGGCCGAGCAGCGGTTTCAGCGCGGCCTCGAGGCCCGCATCATGCGCGCGCTTCGGCGCAAGCAGCACGATGGCGTCATAGGGCGGGATCGCGTGCTTGGGATCATCCAGCACCGCGAGGTCGTATTTGGCGATCAGCCCGTCGCTGGTATAGCCCGCGATCACGTCGACCTCGCCGCTGGCGATCGCCGCATACATGAAGTCGGGCTGCATGGTGCGCTGGGTGCGGAAGGAAAGGCCATAGGCGCCCTTGATCGCCGCCCATTCGGGTCGCGAGAAGAACTCATAATCGCCGGCGATCGACAGCGTCGCGGCATGTGAGGCGAGGTCGGCGATCGAATGGATACCAAGCGCCTCGGCGCGCTTCTTCGGCATCACAAGCGCATAGGCGTTCTCGAATCCGAGTCCGCCGAGCAACGTGATGTCTTGCTTTTCCAGCGTTGTCTTCAGCTCGGCCAGCAACTGCTCGCGCGGCGGTGTGTCCTTGTGGTGGAACTGGTTGACCCAGAGCGTGCCGGAATAATCGACATAGACGTCGACGTCATTGCTCGCGAGCGCGTCGAAGATGACGTTGGAGCCGAGTCCTTCGCGGGAGCTTGCCGAAAAGCCGGCCGCGCGCAGCCGCTCGGTGATCAGCGCGGAGAGCACATATTGCTCCGCAAAGGTCTTGGCGCCGACGATGTAGCTCGCGGACGACCGCGCCATGTTGGGCACCAGCGTCGCCGCAATCAGCGCCGCGATGCCGAGGCCGCCGAGCGAGGCGCGGATGCGGCTGCGGTGACGCAGGCCATTCTCGGTCAGCGCCAGCAACTGGTCGACCGCGAGCGCCAGCACCGCCGCGGCAAGGCAGCCGAACAGCACGAACACCCAGTTCTGGGTTTGCAGCCCCGCAAAGATGTAATTGCCGAGGCTGGTCTGGCCGATCGGCGTCGACAGCGTCGCGGTGCCGATCACCCAGACGGCCGAAGTGCGGATGCCCGCCATGATCACCGGCAGCGCCAGCGGCAGCTCCACCGTGAACAGCGATTGCCACGGCGTCATGCCGACGCCCTTGGCGGCCTCAATCAGCGCGCTATCGACACCGTTCAGCCCGGTGATGGTATTGCGCAGCACCGGCAGCATGGAATAGAGCGCCAGCGCCAGCACCGCCGGCAGGAAGCCGAAGGCGGAAAAGGAAAAGCCGAACCAGGCCAGCGTGACCGAGGCCAGCGCCAGCAGCAGCGGATAGAACAGCGCGAGCAGCGCCAGCCCCGGCACGGTCTGCACCACACTGGCGATGCCGAGCAGGACGCTCCGGAACAGCGGCCGGTTGCGCGCCGCGATCGCGAGCGGCAGCGAGACGATGAGGCCGAGCGCCAGCGCGGTGACGCTGACGCGCACGTGGTTGCCGAGATAGTCGGAGAGATGCGTCAGCGCCTCGCCCCAGCGCGCGTCCGAGAAGAGACTCATGCCGTGCCATCCCGCGGCAGCAGCGCATTCAGCCGCTCCGCCTCCCGCCGCGGTGTGCGCAGGAGATTTGTTACATAGGCCTCGCGGCTCTTTGACAGCTCGGCCGGCGTTCCCAGCGCCAGCAGTCTGCCGGCCTGCATCACCGCGATGCGGTCGGCGAGCAGCAGCGCCTCGGCCATGTCATGGGTGATCATGACGGTGGTCAGCGAAAGCTGGTCATGCAGCGCACGGAAATCGTCGCGCAGGGCGTCGCGGGTCAGGGGATCGAGCGCGCCGAACGGCTCGTCCATCAGCACGATGTGCGGCTTCGCCGCCAGCGCCCGCGCCACGCCGACGCGCTGGCGCTGGCCGCCGGAAAGCTCATCCGGCAGCCGGTCGCGATGGCCCGTGTCGAGCCGCACCAGCTCGAGCAGCTCATCGACCCGCGCCGTGATCTCGGCTGCCGGCCAGTCCAGCAGTTTCGGCGTGATGCCGATATTGCCGGCGACGCTGATGTGCGGAAACAGCGCGCCGCTCTGGAAGACATAACCGATGCGCCGGCGTAGATTCACCGGATCGGCCGCGCGTACGTCCTCGCCCTCGATGGTGATGCTGCCGTGGTCGGCCTCGATCAGCCGATTCGCCAGCCGCAACAGCGTGGTCTTGCCCGAGCCCGAGCCGCCGACAATGGCAAGAAATTCGCCCTTGGCGACCTCAAGCGAAACATCATCCACCGCCACGACGCGCGAAAGCCCGCGCCCGGCAAAGCTCTTGCCGACATGGTCATAGGCGATCAGGGGGGCGGAGGAGGGCATGTCTAACTCGCAGCGCACGCGGTGCCTATCCTCCCCTGGAGGGGGAGGGTCGCCCGCACCGGGCATCGCCCGGAGCGGGCGGGGTGGGGTGAAAGTCTATCCACGCCGTAGGTGCTTCATGGGAGCGGCTTCCGCATCTCGCGAGCCATGAAGCTCCACGTAGAATCTTTCGAGCACCGCATTGAGATCGCTAGCGACCTCGGAATTCCAAAAGCGGATCACGCGATATCCTTCTTGTTCAAGCCAGTCCTGTCGCACGCGATCACGCCGCGCTTCTTCGTCCTCATTATGATGTCCGCCGTCGAGCTCGATGATGAGCCGCTTCGCCGGACAGAAAAAGTCCACGACATAGGGGCCGATCGGTGCCTGTCGGCGAAAGTGTGTCCCTTCCAGCGGAAGTTCCTTGAGCGCACGCCACAGCATGCGCTCGTGCGGCGTCGTGTTGGCCCGCAATTTCTTCGCGGTGGCACGT
>Ga0310811_10006252_pt1 | contig 15204 bp, 9 predicted proteins | sample YCmetagenome_FD_207642 | JGI IMG/M metagenome (GOLD analysis project Ga0310811, IMG submission 207642) | Soil microbial communities from experimental microcosm in Duke University, North Carolina, United States - YC | ecosystem: Engineered > Artificial ecosystem > Soil microcosm > Unclassified ...
GCGCCACCGCCAGCACCGGCGGGATGTTGTCGCCGGGGTGCGAATAATCAGCGGCGAGAAACGTGTCATGGAAATCGAGCTCGCGGACGGCGACGCCGTTGGCCCAGGCTGCCCACTCCGGCTGATAGCGCTGATCGCCCGCCAGGCCGAAGACCGTCGCGCCCGGCGCCTGCGGATGTGCTTGCGCCTGCGCCCGTGCGGTCGCGACCGGATGCCGTGCAATTGAGGCGGCGGCGACCGCGGCGTTGTCGATGATGCGGTTACCGATCATCTCGGCCACCTCGTCCTCGACATGGACCGGGTCCGCGGCGACGGACGCGATCTTCCAGGCGAGCTGGTCGGTGCGATCGAGTCGTTCGGCAGATTTGTAGCTGCGGACCTTGTGATGTTTCACGGAACGGCTTCCTCCGGAATGTCGCGATGGTCTTGAGGTTCGACGACAGGGGCGGGACGCCCGTTGGCATCGACGGCAACCATTTCAAACGTGCCACGCACCGCCGAACTGCGTAACCCGCTCAAGCTATCCTCATGAATGAGGTCGACGGTCACCGTCATCGATGACCGGCCGACGCGCGCGACGCTGGCGACGCATTCGATCAACTCGCCGACGCGAACCGGTTCGTCGAATATCATGTTGTCGGCGGAGGCCATCACCACATGTTGGCGCGCCTGGCGCGTGGCCGCAATGAACGCGGCCTTGCCCATCAATTGCAGGGCGTTACCGCCGAACAGCGTGCCGTAATGATTGGCGCGGTCGGGAAACACCACGTCGACGAGCCGGATCTTTTCGCAAGGGTTGGCGCTAACGCACATGGAAGGCTCCGGGACGGCTTGAATTTCCGCCAGAAGTTCGCAATATCCACAAGCGGTATCACTTGGAAATAGCTGAAAAAGTATAGTTTTGTAAAGATTTTTCACCCATTTGCAAAGTTTGCAAAGTCGGAGGCCGAAATGAAGAAGGCGTTCATGGGGCTGCGGCTGAAGCGCCTGCGCGAGGAGCAGCGGCTGACCCAGGCTGCATTGGCGCAGCGGCTCGGCATCTCGCTGAGCTATCTCAACCAGCTGGAGAATAATCAGCGGCCGTTGACCGTGCAGGTGCTGCTGGCGCTCAACACCGCGTTCGGGCTCGACCTGCAAGTGTTCTCCGAAGACGACGAGGCGCGGCTGATCGCCGATCTGCGCGAGGCGCTGTCGGACGCGGCGTTCGGCGAAACCATTGCCGCGGTCGAGCTTCGGGAACTCGCGATGAACATGCCGGCGGTCGGGCGCGCGCTGGTGACGATCCATCGCAAATACCGCGCGTCGATCGAGCAGGCGGGCTTGCTGGCGGCACGGCTGGGCGAGGACCGACAATCGGCGGTGCCGGCTTTGCCGTCGACGCCATTCGAGGAAGTCCGCGACTTTTTCTACCTGCGCCACAATTACATCGCCGAGCTCGACGAGGCCGCCGAGGCCATCGCGCAGGCGATGAACTTTCCGATCGGGCAGATGGACACGGCGCTGGCCGCTTATCTCGCTGACAGGCATGGCGTCAAACTCGTGTTCGAGACGATCGACGATCTGCCGTCGGGCAATGAACGGAAATTCGATTCCCGAACCAATACGCTCTATCTCGCGCCCGGCTTGCGGCCGGGGCAGCGCGCCTTTCAGATCGGCACCCAGATCGCCATGTTGGCGTTCGACCGCGAATTGACGCATCTGGTCGATGGCGCCGGCTTTACCAGCAAGGAGGCGCGCGGACTGGCGCGGATCGGGCTTGCCAATTACTTCGCCGGCGCGCTGATCATGCCCTATGGGCGTTTCCTGGCCGCGGCGGAGGCGCGGCGTTACGACATCGAACTATTGGGATACGAGTTCGCCGTCGGCTTCGAGACCATCTGTCATCGCCTCAGCACGCTGCAGCGGAACGGCGCACGCGGCGTGCCGTTCTTCTTCATCCGGGTCGACCGCGCCGGAAATATTTCAAAACGGCAGTCGGCGACCGATTTTCATTTCTCGCGGGTCGGCGGCACCTGTCCGCTCTGGAATGTCTATGAAGCGTTTGCGAGCCCCGGGCGCATCCTGACGCAGCTGGCGCGGATGCCGGACGAGCGCACCTATCTGTGGATCGCCCGCACGGTGTCGCAGGCCCGCGGCAAATACGGCGCGCCGACCAAGAATTTTGCGGTAGCTCTGGGCTGCGACGTGCGCCATGCCGAACGCGTGGTATATTCGGAAGGCATCAACCTCAAGGCCGCCAACGCAACCCCGATCGGAATGGGCTGCAAGGTCTGCGAGCGCCCGGACTGCGCGCAGCGCGCCTTCCCGCCGATCGGCCGCGCGTTGCGAATCGACGAGACAAGATCCCGATTCGCGCCCTATGCCACGTCGTGACCGGGAGCGGTGGCGGTCCCGTCAGGAAAATATCTTTCAGGCGTCGGAAGAATCAGGTCCTTCTGCTTTCGCCTGACGGCACCCGAAATTTTTTTTGCGAATAGCGGGCATTGATCTTAACGCCCCATTGACACTCTGGCGCGAATATCACCACATATAGACGTCACGGTCCGCCTGATCGCAAGATTTGGTAGCTAAGAGGGAAGCCGGTGGATCGCGTGAAATCCGCGAGATTCCGGCGCTGCCCCCGCAACTGTAAGCAGTGAGTTGCTCCCGCCTGTAGGTCACTGATGCGTTTTCGCATCGGGAAGACAGGGAGCAGCGACGACCTGCGAGCCAGGAGACCTGCCGTGACACCGAAAAAAACGTCCACGGGCGGGGTGTCCCGGCGGTCGCTTGCGGAGCCATGCCGGCGTTGACAGCCGCGCATTCGATGCAGCGTCCCCAAGACATCCAGCCCCAACACCACCACGGGGTCTGCCGATGTCCGAATCTTCCGCTTCCATCTCTCTCGAAGCCAAATCCGCTCCCTTGTTCCAGTTGCGTCTCGAATCGCTTGCCGTGCCGGAACGAGGTCTTCCGATGCAGGTGATCCGCCGCAACGGCACGGTTTCGAAATTCGATGCCAGCAAGATTTCGGTGGCGATGACCAAGGCCTTTCTCGCCGTCGAGGGCCATACCGCAGCCGCCTCGCGCCGCGTGCATGAAGTCGTGGAGACGCTGACCGCCGAAGTCGTCGGCGCGCTGGCGCGGCGGATGAGCGAGGGCCGCACCTTCCACATCGAAGACGTGCAGGACCAGGTCGAACTGGCGTTGATGCGCAGCGAGCACCACAAGGTGGCGCGCGCCTATGTGCTGTACCGCGACGAGCGCACCCGGCAGCGCGCCGAGCAGGAAGCGGCCAAATCGGCCAGGCAGCCGGCCGGACCTCTTCTGCATGTGACGCTGGCGAATGGCGCCAAAGTGCCGCTCGATACCGCGCGGCTGGCGCTGATCGTCACTGAAGCCTGTGCCGGTTTGGACGGCGCCGATGCCGCACCGGTGATCGCGGAAACCCAGCGCAACATCTATGACGGCATCGGCGAGGGCGAACTGGCGCTCGCTTCCGTGATGGCCGCGCGCACCCTGGTGGAGCAGGAACCCAACTACGCTTACGTGAGCGCGCGGCTGTTGCTCGACAAGCTCCGTACCGAAGTGCTGTCCTACGTGGATGGCGTGCCGACCAACGCCTCGCAGGCCGATATGGCCAGCCGTTACGCTGAATATTTCCCGGCCTATATCAAGACCGGCATCAAGGCCGAACTGCTCGAGCCTGATCTCGCCCGCTTCGACCTGAAGCGAATTGCCGCGGCGCTGAAGCCGGAGCGGGATCTGGCGTTCCAGTTCCTGGGGTTGCAGACGCTGTACGACCGCTATTTCCTGCACGAAGGCGGCAACCGGATCGAGCTGCCGCAGGCGTTCTTCATGCGCGTCGCCATGGGCCTTGCCGTGCGCGAGATCGACCGCGAGGCACGCGCGATCGAGTTCTACGATTTGCTGTCGTCGTTCGACTTCATGGCCTCGACGCCGACGCTGTTCAATTCGGGAACGCTGCGGCCGCAATTGTCGTCGTGCTTCCTCACCACCATCGCGGACGATCTCGACGGCATCTTCAAGTCGGTGAAGGACAACGCCTTGTTGGCAAAATATTCCGGCGGTCTCGGCAACGACTGGACCCGGGTGCGCGGCCTTGGCGCCCACATCAAGGGCACCAATGGCGAAAGCCAGGGCGTGGTGCCGTTCCTCAAGGTCGCCAACGATACCGCGATCGCCGTCAACCAGGGCGGAAAACGCAAGGGCGCGGTCTGCGCCTATCTCGAGACCTGGCATATCGACATCGAGGAATTCCTCGATCTGCGCAAGAACACCGGCGACGACCGCCGCCGCACCCATGACATGAACACCGCGAACTGGGTGCCTGATCTGTTCATGCAGCGCGTCGAGGCCGACGGTGAATGGACATTGTTCTCGCCGGACGAGACCCCCGACCTGCACGATCTCTACGGCCAAAAATTTGCCGAGCGCTACGCGGCCTATGAGGCCAGGGCGGCGCGCGGCGAAATCCGGGTGTTCAAGCATGTCCGCGCCACCGACCTCTGGCGCAGGATGCTGACCATGCTGTTCGAGACCGGCCATCCCTGGATCACGTTCAAGGACCCCTGCAACCTGCGCTCGCCGCAGCGCCATGCCGGCGTCATTCATTCCTCCAATCTCTGCACCGAAATCACGCTCAATACTTCGGATGACGAGACCGCGGTCTGCAACCTCGGCTCGATCAACCTGCTCAATCACGTCCAGGACGGCCGCCTCAACGAGGCGCGTTTGAAGAAAAGCGTGACCATTGCGATGCGGATGCTCGACAACGTCATCGACATCAATTTCTACACCATTCCCGAGGCGCGCCGCTCGAACCTGCGGCACCGCCCGGTTGGCCTCGGATTGATGGGCTTCCAGGATGCGCTGCAGGCGATGCGGATCGCGGTTGCTTCCGATGCGGCGGTCGCCTTCGCCGACACCAGCATGGAAGCGATTTCCTATTACGCGATCTCGGCTTCCGTCGACCTCGCCGCCGAGCGCGGCCGTTATCCATCGTTCGACGGCTCGCTGTGGAGCCAGGGCATCCTGCCGATCGATTCGATCGAGCTATTGGCGGAGGCCCGCGGTGGCGTCGCGATGGACCGGTCCGCGACGCTCGACTGGGGCGCATTGCGCGCGCGCGTCAGGTCGACCGGCATGCGCAACTCCAACGTGATGGCGATCGCGCCGACGGCGACGATCTCCAACATCTGCGGCGTCGCGCAGTCGATCGAGCCCGGCTACCAGAACCTCTACGTCAAATCCAACATGTCGGGCGATTTCACCGTCGTGAACGCGTTCCTGGTCCGTGACCTCAAGGCGCGCGGGCTGTGGGACGAGGTGATGGTCAACGACCTCAAATATTTCGACGGCAGCGTCGGATCGATCGACCGCATCCCCGACGACCTCAAGGCGCTGTACGCGACCGCGTTCGAGATCGACAGTGCTTGGCTGATCGAGGCGGCTTCGCGGCGGCAGAAATGGATCGACCAGTCGCAGTCGCTCAACCTCTACATCGCCAACCCCTCCGGCAAGAAACTCGACGCGCTGTATCGCCTCGCGTGGACGCGCGGCTTGAAGACCACCTACTATCTGCGCTCGCGCAGCGCGACCCATGTCGAAAAGTCCACCCTCAAGGGCACCGACGGCAAACTCAACAGCGTCTCTTCCGTGACGATGATGTCGGCGGCGCCGATCGTGGTGCCGTCCGCGGTGACGGCGCATGATCTTTCCGGCGCCGTCGCATGCTCGATCGATAACCCCGAATGCGAAGCCTGCCAGTAAGCAGCAAGAAAAAAGGAAACAACCCGATGCTTGACTGGTCCGAAACCTCAGCGTCCGCGCGTCCCGTGCCACCGGCATTCGCCGCCCAACCCGTGACCGGGCCCGATCAAACCGGGCTCGGCGCCATCGACCGCCGCGGCGGAAGGGTCTCCGTCGACGACAAGCGGATGATCAATTGCCGCGCCGATGTCAATCAATTGCTGCCGCTGAAATACAAATGGGCGTGGGAGAAATATCTCGCCGGCTGCAACAATCACTGGATGCCGACCGAGGTCTCGATGCAGGCCGATATCGCGCTTTGGAAATCACGCGACGGCCTGACCGAGGACGAGCGCCGCGCCATCAAGCGCAATCTCGGCTTCTTCGCGGCCTCCGAGAGTCTCGTCGCCAACAACATCGTGCTGGCGATCTACCGCCATCTGACCAATCCGGAATGCCGGCAATATCTGTTGCGGCAATCCTTCGAGGAGGCGGTGCATACCCACACCTTCCAGTACATCGTGGAGAGTTTGGGGCTCGACGAGGGCGAACTGTTCAACATGTACCGCGAAGTCCCGTCGATCACCGACAAGGCGGCATGGGCGCTGAAACACACCCAGCATCTCGACGATTCCGATTTCAAGACCGGGACGCCGGAATCCGACCAGGCCTTCCTGCGCGACCTCGTCGCCTTCTACGTCATCTTCGAGGGCATGTGGTTCTATACGGGATTCGCGCAGATCCTCTCGCTCGGCCGCCGCAACAAGATGGTGGGGATCGCCGAGCAGTACCAGTACATCCTGCGCGACGAATCCATCCACCTGAATTTCGGCATCGACGTCATCAACCAGATCAAGATCGAGAACCCGCATCTGTGGACACGCGCATTCCAGGAAGAGGTCCGCGACATGGTGCGCACCGCGGCCGAGCTGGAAGCCGCCTATGGAAGGGAGACCATGCCGCGCGGCTTTCTCGGGCTGAACGCGGCGTTGTGCGAGACCTACATGCACTTCATCGCCAACCGCCGCTGCGCCCAGCTCGGGCTGGCGCGGGTGTTCGACGAGACTGAAAACCCGTTTCCATGGATGTCGGAAGCGATGGACCTGAAGAAAGAAAAGAACTTCTTCGAGACCCGGGTGATCGAATACCAGAACGGTGGCGCGCTGACCTGGGAATAGGGAAAATTGCGGATGGCACCGCAATGACGCCAGGCAGCTTCACTCGATGATCTCGTCGGCGGTCGCGAGCAGCGCCGGCGGTATACTGAGGCCGAGCGCCTTGGCGGTCTTGAGATTTACGATCAAATCGTATTTGGTCGGCGCCTGCACCGGCATATCACCCGGTTTCTCGCCCTTGAGAATGCGATCGACGTATCCCGCGGCACGCCGGACCGGTTCGTGCGTGTTCGGCCCATAGACGATCAGGCCGCCGTCTACGGCATAGTAACGGTACGGGTAAACAGTCGGCAGTTTGTAGCTGGCGACAAGATCGATGATGAGCTTCCGATGAGCCGCTGTACCACCTGCGGTAACGATTACGCCTCCGTCTCCGGCGCGCGCGAACGCCGCGATCCCGCGCTCAATCTCGGCTTGGTCGCGCACGCCCAGCGGCGTGAGCTCGATACCGAGGGACTGTGCCACCGAACGAACCGACGCGAATTGTCCGATGCCTGCCGCTGATGAAGAATCGCGAAGCACCAGGGCTCGCCTAATTCCGGGCGCGGCCTGCTTCAGCAATTCGGCCCATTTTCCGCTCATGCTGTACTCGAAATTCGAGAAGCCCGTGGTATTGCCGCCTGGGTGCGCCATGTTTTGCACGAAGCCGGCGCCGACCGGATCCGGGACGTTTACGAAGACGATTGGAATAGTACGCGTGGCTTGTTGCACTGCGCCAACAGCCACACTACCGATGCTGACGATCACATCGGGCGTAAGTGCGGCCAGTTCGGCGGCGTAACGGCGAAGGCGGTCGATATCACCACCGACCTGACGATTTTCGATTTTGAGATCGCGGCCGACGTTCCATCCCAATTGCTGAAGGGCTTGCTGGAAGATTGTCTGCCGAATTCGTGCTTCGGGATCGTCCGATCCGAGGATGTTGAGCATGCCTATGAGGCGCGCACGCTCCGTCGTTTGCGCAAGCACAGGTAATGGCCATGCCACGACCGAACCAGCAGCAGCTCTGATGAAATCGCGCCGGCGCACGGCGATTGCTCCCAACCCCGATGGCAATTTTCGCACAAACATAGCACAAGGAGACGCCATGTACGACCGCTTTGACGAGGGCCCTTGATGCCGAGAATGAGGCCTGCGTGATGCGCCGCATTCGGATCGGTCGGGTATCTTGATTCAAATCAAGGGTCGCCGCGGTGGCTCCAAACATATTGCCTGGACCGCATCCTCACAGGAGGTCAGCATGCGATTCCTGGCAATAGCTGCTCTGAGCCTTATGCCCGCTTCGGCTTTCGCCGCCCGGGACTGCCGGGTCACCGGATTGCCGGCCGAGTTTGGCATCGATATGACGGCCTACTTCGCTGTCAAGTCGGGCGAAACATGCAATTTCCCGATCAGAATTCCGGGCATGATGAATAGCTCGGGCGTTTCCCAAAAGCCGGCGCATGGAACGTTAAGGCAGCTCAACGTAACGACCTTCAGGTACAGCGCGGCCTCCGGATACAGGGGCAGCGATACATTCGCCATCTATGGTGTGGGAAAAGGTCCATACGGCTCCGGCCGGTCGGTTATGACCGTGAACGCGACGATAGAATAGGCGCGGCAACCGGGTTTACGTCCCTTGCGGCTTCGACGATCATGGGCGCACTGAAGTTTGGCGGATGCCCTGCAGGCTTCGCGCCGTCGCGACGGCGTCCGCCGAAGATTCAAGGAAGACGCCATTGCCTGCAACGGTCACTTCGAAAGCGGCGGTCGTGCTGATGCTTTGGGGCGCCGTACCAGCGCTGTTGGCTGAGGCAAGGGCTTCACCTCTGGAGCGCGTCGAGTTTGAAAGCGCCTCTCAATGGCGCATGGGCACGCTCATGCCGGGCGACCGCATACAGGGCTATCTGGCGAGGCCCGATGGCGCAGGTCCTTATCCGGCCGTCGTCGGACTGCACGGCTGTGCCGGGATGCATGACACGACAAGGCAGAAATTGGCCGATCAACTCGTCGCCTGGGGCTATGCCGTCTTGCTCGTCGACAGCTATGCAACGCGTGGCATCGATCACGCGTGCACGTCGGACGCGTTTGTCACCTTCCTCAAGCGCAGGCCGGATGCCTACGGGGCTCTCGTCTTCCTGGCGCGCCAAACCTTCGTCGATCCGCACCGTGTGGCTGCGGTTGGCTTTTCGGCAGGCGCCAGGGTTGCCCTCTCGGCGGCGGAGCCCAACTCGTTCGAACACTTCGCCCCTCCAGGCTTGCGGTTCCGGGCCGCGGCTGCATTCTACCCGCCGTGCAGGGGAGCAGAGGGACGTCCGCAGATTCCCACGCTCATCTTCATCGGCGCCCTCGACGATTGGACGCCGGCGGCAGACTGCTCGAGCAGAATCGCGCGCTGGGGCGACGACGGGCCGCCGGTCGAGCTCATTGTCTATCCCGGCGCATACCATGGATTCTATTACGCTCACCTGCAGCCCGGCAGGACGATGTTTGATCACTGGCTGGAGTACAACGGCGCGGCTGCGGAAAATGCAGATCGCCGCCTGCACCAGTTTCTCGATCGCCACCTCAAGGCCGATAGCGGCAACGGTAATTGACGTCTTTTGCGTCTCACCGGCTGGGCGCGCGGGTCAGATCTTGTTGCCGATGTTGTCTCGATTGCTGGTGTTGGTGACCGGCCATTGGAACGGCCCTGCTGTTTTCAATTGCGCCACATAGGGCGTGTAGTCGCCCAGACTTCGCCGCGTCCCGATATTGCTGTCCGGCAACATGAGCTTGAACACGCGATAGTAGTCCTCGATGATCGCCGCCTGCTGCTCGAGGTTGAAATCGCTGAGTTTGGTCGATGAATCGAGGTCGTATTTATAGGCCTTTTCGTATTTGCCGTGATATTTGATGTAGAGATAGGCACCTCTGACCATGTTGTGGCTGCCGTGACCCGACTGCCAGACATGCGTCATCTCATGCACGAACACGCCGGCCCAACTGTCGATTGACAGGCTGTAGTCCCGGCTCCACATATGCCGCGACATGTTCGGGAAATAGCCGGGCGTGAAATTATTGTCTTCGCCGCCCATATCATCGTCGTTCCTGCCGACGACCTGATTGTCGTAATCGAGCGTATTGTCGAAAATCGGAAACAGCAGGTCTCTCTCCCCTCGTGTCAGGACGCGGGGAACCGGGTCTGGCTCCGGCGCGACGGGCGCCACCGGCGCCGCAGGCACGGCAGCAGGAGCCGAAGGCGCCGCCGCCGGCGTGCCCAGCGCCTCGAGTCTTCGGAACATCGGCCCGCCCGGATCAAAAAACCCAAGATGCTGCCCCGGAAAATTCTTCGCCTCGAACGCTACGATCGCCGCATAAAGGTCATTGCTCGCGATGCCTGCGACGATCCGCGGTCTCAGGCCCTGACCCTGGCCGCCGTTGGCGGTCGAGACGCGGTTCAGCAGGTCGATGACCACCCTCTGGTCGTCAACCCAGTTCTGGCAATGTCGGCCACCGGCCCGTGTATGTCTTCCGACGCGCGCGCGAATGGGCATGATCTGACTCCAGCCTGATTTTGTTGCTCACGGTTCACCACCTCCAATCGCTGCGTGGGTCGGCCGAACGGCCCGTCCCGCAACTCCACCCTGCTTCAATTTTTTTTCTGCATACAAGGCGCGGCGGCGGAAGACCTCGCCCGGGATTTGATTTTCGCTCAAGACAGGCTTGAGTATTCCTTGAGAGGGCGCCCGTCGTGTCACCTGTGTTCGCGCATCGCGGCGAAACGACACTATGCCGCATTCCTCGGGCGCCGACCGCTACTCATGCCGTCTGCCAATCCGCAACCACTTCCGATATAGTGCGTCGCACCTTCTTGCGTTGCGCCGGTCGCGTGTGAACTCTGGAGCGGACGATGTCCGACCTCACGTTCTGGCTGAAGAGTCTCGGCCTCGAAAAATACCAGGACGCACTGGAGAGGGACGACATCGACCTCGCGGTGGTGCCGGATTTGACCGACGGCGACCTGGAGAAGCTCGGCCTCTCGCTTGGCCACCGGCGCAAATTCCTCGCAGCCGCATCAAAGCTGCGGGCCGAGGCCACAGCACTGCCGGCAGCCGCCGCGCCAGCAGGCGACAAACCTGAGCCCGCTCCGCCAGCGCAAAGTCAGCCCGCGCCTTCGGCGGAGCGACGCCAAATGACCGTCGTGTTTGTCGATCTGGTCGATTCAACGGCACTCGGCCGCGCGCTTGATCCGGAGGACCTTATCGTCCTGCTCCGCCGCTACCGCGAAGTCTGCCTCGCGGCTATCGCCCGCCACGATGGATTCGTGGCGCAATATCTCGGTGACGGCATCCTTGTCTATTTCGGTTATCCGCAGGCGCTGGAGGACGCTGCCGCCCGCGCAGTGCGTGCCGGTCTCGAGATCGCGAAGGGGGTCGGGCAACTAAAGCAACCGGACGGCTCGTTGCTCCAATCGCGAGTCGGCATCGCGACTGGTCTGGTTGTCGTCGGCGAAGCCGGCCGCGGCGGCACGGCTGGTGAAGAGACGGTGGTCGGCGACACCCCCAACCTCGCGGCACGGCTGCAATCGCTGGCCGAACCAGCCAGCGTGATGGTCGGTCCGGCAACGCACCGCCTCACCGCCGGTTTGTTCGACTACGACTTCGTTGGCGAGCACAGTTTCAAGGGCTTCAGCGAACCGGTTGCGGTATGGAAGGCGCTTGGCGAGAACTCGGCCGAAGGCCGCCTTGCGGCCGCGCACGCGACCGCCGCGGGTCCGATGATCGGACGCGAGCACGAACTTGCCTTTCTCCATGCCTCCTGGCGACGCGCAAAGGAAGGCAATGGGCATGTCGTGCTCGTTACCGGCGAGCCGGGAATGGGCAAGTCGCGGCTCCTGGAAACCTTTGCCGAGCGCACCAGGGACGAGCGGCGCCGGCTGTTACGTTGCCAATGCACCCCCTATCATCGAAACAGCGTGTTGTTTCCGTTTCGGATGCTGCTTCGGCAAACGCTCGAAATCGACGGCAACGCGCCGCCGGCGGTCAACATGGAGCGGATCGGCCAGGCGCTGGCAGAAGTCGGCCGCGGCGCGCGATCATCGACGTTGCTGCTGGCGGAATTGCTCGAAGTGCCGTCCGAAGACAGGCTGTCGCCCACCGAAATGACGGCCATCCAGCGGCGTGACGAAACGCTGGCCATCCTGGCGGATGTCCTGATGGCGCCGTTGGAAGGTCCGGTGCTGCTGCTGCTTGAGGATGCGCATTGGAGCGATCAGACCACGCAAACCCTGATCGAACGCCTGCTCAAGCGCATCGAACACGAGCGGGCGCTGGTGATGGTTTCCTATCGGCCAGAGTTGAAACCCGCCTGGCCCGAACATCCGCACGCCACCCTCCTCACCTGCAAGCCATTCGGCGTGGAGCAATGCGGCGCGCTGATCCGCCGTGTCGCGAGCCGGATGCGTATCGACGATGCCATGGTGCAGGAGATCATCAAGCGCAGCGACGGCGTTCCGCTTTTCGCAGAGGAACTGACCAAGGCAGTGCTCGAACTGAACTCGGCGGCGCCGGGTGCAGTGCCGCTGACGCTCCGCGATTCATTGATGGCGCGGCTCGATCGCCTGACGGAAGCCAAGGATGTAGCCCAGATCGCCTCGGTGATCGGCCGGCAGTTCGACTACGCCTTGCTGGCGGCGATCGCGAACGCCGACGACGCCCGGCTCGGCGCCGCGCTGGAACGTTTGCGCGACAGCGGCCTGCTCTTCGCCGCCCGCGATGGCGACGAGGCGAGCTTCAATTTCAACCATGTACTGGTGCAGGAGGCCGCATACGAAAGCCTGCCGCGCAGCCGACGCAAGGTGCTGCACGGCCGCATTGCCCATTATCTCGAAAATCGTCCGACCAACGCCGGGGACAGCGAACCGACCGTGATCGCCCATCACTACAGTCAGGCTGGCGAGGCGGAGACTTCGTTCCGGTTCTGGATGCTGGCCGCCGAGCGGTCGTACCGGCGTCTGGCGCTCAACGAGTCGATTGCCAATCTCAATTCCGCGGTCGCGGAGGCCGACCGCGTTGCTGGCGCGGAGCTCAGCACGCGCCTTAGACTTGACGCCAAGTTACGACTCAGTGCGACGCTGGTGATCCAGAAAGGCCCGCAAGATGCCGAAGCCGTGGCAGCACTGCAGACCGCGGCAGCACTTGCGAAAGAGGCAAATGCGCGTCCGCAGCTATTTCAAGCCACCTGGGGTCTCTACATCAATGAAGCGAGGAACCGGCGTTACGACAGAGCCGAGATTTTCGGCAACGAATTGAGGCGCATCAGCGAGGAGCTCGGCGATTCCGACCTGCAATATGAGACGCTCCATCACCGCTGGGGCCTGACTTTTTTCACCGGCCAAACCTCCAAGCTGCTGGAATGTTCGGCCGAAGGAATAGAGCGGTACGATCGCGAGCGTCATCACAAGCTGTCACAGGTTTATGCCGGCCATGATGCCGGCGTCTGCGCTTATTGCTTCAGGGCGCTTGCGCTTGGCCTCACGGGCCGCGCCCGGATCCAGCCAACCGTCGCGGCCGCGCTTGAACTCGCGACGTCGCTGGAGCACCCGTTGACGCTTGCCTTCGCCCACAGCGTCGCCGCGGGCGCACTGCATCTGGTGGGCGATCTGGGCGGCGCTCGCGAGTCGGCCGAACAATTGATCCGGGTTTCGACAAAGTATGATTTTGCCGTTCAGCGTACGGTCGGCCGTTTCATATTGGGCGCAACGCGGATATTGCAAGACGATCCGGCCGCTGCGCTGGCGGAAATGGAGCCGACGTTCGAGGCCACGCTCGGCTATGGCTTTCTTGGCCTGCTGCCGGCGACCATTATGTGTGAAAGCCTCGCACATGCCGGCCGCCACAAGGAGGCATTGGCCCTCGTAACCCGGGTGCTCAATGACTTGCCGACGCCTGAGATCGGCTCGTTCATTTCCGAGCTATGGCGGATGCGTGGTGAACTGGTGCAACGGCTCGGCACCGGCGCACAAGGTGAGGCCGAGCGCTATCTCAGGATCGCGCTGCGGATTGCGTGCAGCCAAGGCGCGCCGGTCTACAATCTGAGAGCAGCGACGTCGCTTGCATATCTGCTCGCCGAAGCCGGCCTCCACGCGGAGGCGAAGGCAGCGATTGATCCGGCGCTGATCAGGGAACTCAAGGAATGGAGGGGGCCGGAAGCCGTGATTGCCCGCAAGCTGCGGTCGGAACTTGAATAGGCTTTGCCAGCGGCAAGCTCGCTGAGCGATGCCGTAGCTGCTACCGGCGCAATTCCGGCACGAGGGTGCCCGCGGCCTTTGGTGGCTCGTCACGGACGTGGACGACGGCGATGCTGTCCGCATAGAGCCGCTTCCAGCCCGCGAGATGATCCATCACCTTGGTCGCGGGCAGGCTGGGCGTCAGCAGGGTGGCATCGATCCGGTACTTGTCGAATATTCGCAGCAGGGTGTCGACGTCCTTGGCGGTGACCGCGTCGAAATAGTCGATGACGAATTGTTCGCCGTACAATTCAGCGCGGCCGTCGATGAAAGCCTTGATGTCGCGGGACATCAGATAGCCGCCAAACGGCGAGGTGCTGAAGATCCGCTCGGCGTTCCGCTTCTGCAGCACCTCGACCGCGGCAACCGGCATCTGCGTTTGCAGGAACGAAAACGGATGGTGTGCCACGAACGCCTTGGTGGTGATCCATCCGGTGACGGTGATTGCAAGCGCGGCCAGCATGACGACATGGGACCGCGGCTGGCCTTCGCGGGCGGGAGCCGTGCCGGTCAGCAGCGTTCCCAATTGTTCGGCAAACGGCTTGGCCAGAACCAGCGGAACGATGAAGGCGAAGATTTCTTGGTTTCTGGCGTGTGCCAGCGCCATGTCGGTCAAACCCAGCACCAGGATGATCCGTGGCACCGACAAGGTGAGCCCGCGATGGAAGGCAAGCCCGATCAGGCCAAGCAGCGAATATTCGAAGAAGGTCCAGGTGCCGAAATTGGTCGGCATCCATTCCCAGATCAAGATCAGCAGCTTGCCGAGGCTGAGAATTTTAGCGGCACCCAGCAAGGTGTCCCAGCCATAGGGCGTGGCGCAGCACGCCGCAAGTGCGGCGACGCCGAACAGCGCCCAGCGCACGGCAAGCGCCACGCGGTCCCTGGCCTCGGCGGTCCAGAGCGCTTCGAGCCCGATCGGACCGATCAGCGCCAGTCCCAGGACGAAGCCGCCGTGCAGATTGGCCCACAGCGCCAGCACCGGAAGCAACAGCCATGACGGGCCGCTGCGGCGATCGGCGGCCACCATCA
>Ga0310811_10006254_pt1 | contig 15203 bp, 12 predicted proteins | sample YCmetagenome_FD_207642 | JGI IMG/M metagenome (GOLD analysis project Ga0310811, IMG submission 207642) | Soil microbial communities from experimental microcosm in Duke University, North Carolina, United States - YC | ecosystem: Engineered > Artificial ecosystem > Soil microcosm > Unclassified ...
CAGGAAAGTCGATTGCCAGTGTGTTTGCAGATGACGGCCGACGGCATTCCGGCGGTCGAGCGCATTCTCCAGCGGTTTCCGCGGCTGATTCTCGTGCTCGATCACCTCGCGAGACCTGTCCAGGACGACGGCCCGCCGTACGGATCGGCCGACCGCTTATGGCGACTGGCAAAGCGCCCCGGCGTGTTTCTCAAAGCAACCGAACGCAACTTCATCGGCGCAACGCAAGGGAAGGCGACGCCCGAAAGCTTCTTCGGCCGCGTGGTCTCCGAGTTCGGCGCGTCGCGAGTGGTCTGGGGCTCCAACTTCCCCGCTTCGGAGCGTTCGCTTCCCGAGCTCGTCGCGCTCGCGCAGGAAACGCTCGCATTTCTTCCGGATACTGATCGCGAATGGATCTTTTCGCGCACCGCGCAAACGATTTACCCGGCGTTGGCATGAGACTGCGCTCGCTGCTTGGCGATCACCCGGGAACCAAAGCGCTCAAGGCCGGCGGTGTGTCGTCACCACTGGTGACGTTCGACTTCGCCGATGTGAAGGCGGTGTTCCCGGAATTCAAGCCGATGATGCGCGAGCTGAAGTACGACTTCGGCGAAATTGCGCTGAATACCTATCTGCAGGGATTCGAGTACGGCAAGCCGTACGTGCTGCTGCCCGCGACGACGCTCGGACGAAGTCAACACCACACGATCTTCTACAACGCGCAGCGCGGCACGCTGACGCCGCGTGAGCTGAATGGCAAACGCGTCGGCGTTCGCGCGTACACGCAAACGACCGGCGTGTGGATGCGCGGCATTCTCGCGGACGACTACGGCGTCGATCACCGCCGCATTACGTGGGTGACGTTCGAGGACCCGCATCTGGCCGAGTACAAAGAGCCGGCCAACGTGCAGCGCGCGCCGGCGGGGAAGGTGCTGAAGCAGATGCTGCTCGACGGCGAAATCGACGCGGCGGTGCTCGGCGACGTCGCCGCAGAAGGGCCGCTCAGATATCTCATCCCGGACCACGAGGCAGCGGCGCAGCGCTGGGCCCGCGCGCATGGCGGCGTGCCCATCAACCACATGGCGGCGATTCGTCGCTCGATTGCGGAATCGCGGCCCGACGTGGTCCGCGAGGTCTATCGCCTGCTCGTCGAGAGCCGCGCGGCGGCGTCCCTGCCGAAGGGTCTTGATGACCCGCTGCGATTCGGCGTCAACGCGACCCGTGCATCGGTCGAGCGGATGATTGCCTATTCATTCGATCAGCGTCTGATTACCCGGCGTCCGTCGGTCGATGACGTCTATGCCGAGGCCGTGCGGATTCTCGGCCCGGCGGCGGACTGACATGGCGACCGCGGCTCCGGTTCACGCCGTAACGACCGGCCGGGCAAGACGCCCGCTCTACGCCGACCTCTCGCTGCAGATCCTTGTCGCGATGCTCGTTGGCAGCCTCGTCGGCTACCTGTGGCCGCAGAGCGCCGACTCGTTAAGGCCGCTCGGCGATCTCTTCATCCGGCTGGTGCGCATGATCGTCGCGCCCATCATCTTCTGCACCGTCGTCCACGGCATCGCCAGCGTCGGCGAAGCGAAGCGTGTCGGACGCGTGGCTATCAAGACGCTCATCTACTTCGAGATCGTCACGACGATTGCGCTCGTACTCGGCCTTCTCGTCGTGAACCTGTGGGCGCCAGGTGCGAACATGCACGTCGATGCGGCGACGCTGGGAAATCAGGCCGAGGTGCAGCAGGATACGCGGCCGGTCGGCTATGGCGAGTTTCTGGTCAGCCTCGTGCCGACGAGCGCGGTCGGCGCCTTCGCCGAGGGCGATGTCCTGCCGGTGTTGTTCTTCTCGGTGATGTTCGGGTTCGCGCTGCTGGCGCTCGGGCCGAAGGGCCAACCGATCATCGAGGGCGTCTATGCAGTCTCGCAGGTCTTCTTCAAGATGGTGACCTTCGCCATGTACGTCGCGCCGATCGGCGCGTTCGGCGCGATGGCGTTCACCGTCGGCAAGTTCGGTGCCTCATCGCTGCTGGCGCTCGGCAACCTCGTGCTGATGTTCTACGTCCTCTGCGCGCTGTTCGTCGTGCTGGTTCTATGGCCGATCGCGTGGGCATTCGGCATCAACCTGGCGCAGTTGATCCGCTATATCGCCGCCGAACTGATGATCGTCGTCGGCACCAGCTCGAGCGAGTCGGTGTTTCCGCGGCTGCACGCCAAACTGCGGCAGCTCGGCGTCGATCCGCCCATCGTCTCGTTGGTACTGCCAACGGGCTACGGGTTCAACCATGACGGCACGTGCCTGTACTTCGCGAGCGTCGCTGTGTTCCTGGCGCAGGCCGTAGGCATTCACTTATCAATCGGCGAGCAACTCGGGCTGCTGGCCATTCTGCTGGCGACATCTAAGGGCGGCGCCGGCGTTGCCGGTTCGGCCATCGTCGTTCTCGCATCGACGCTCGCTGCCACGGGCACCATCCCTGTAGCAAGTGTGGCCCTTATTCTCGGCGTTCATCGCCTGTTGTCGTCGGCGTTCGTGCCGGTGAACGTGCTCGGCAATGCGGTGGCGACGATCGTGATCGCGCGCCTCGAACGCGCGATCGATACATCAACTTTCGAGTCGGAGCTGAGGGCGGGCGCATGGTAATCGACTGCCATGGGCACTACACGACCGTCCCCAAAGAGGCGCAGGCCTTTCGCGACGCGCAGATTTCTGGTGGCGCGGACGCGACACCGCCGAACATCAGCGACGATCAGATCCGGGACAGCGTGCAGCCGCAGCTGGCGTTCCAGGCCGCGCGTGGCACAGACGTGACGATCTTTTCGCCGCGCGCCTCCGCGATGGCCCATCACGTCGGCGATGCACGGGCGAATGGACAGTGGGCGCGCGTGTGCAACGATCTGATTCACCGGGTTTGCGCCCTGTTCCCGACCCAGTTCGTGGGTGTCTGCCAGCTTCCGCAGAGCGTCGGCGGCTCGCCAGCCGACTGCATCGGCGAGCTCGAACGCTGTGTCAACGAGCTCGGGTTCATCGGCTGCAATCTGAATCCGGATCCATCCGGTGGCCACTGGGCCTCGGCGCCGTTGACCGATCGCGTGTGGTATCCGCTGTATGAAAAGCTGGTGGAGCTGGACGTGCCGGCGATGGTGCACGTCAGCGCGTCGTGCAATGCGAACTTCCATGCAACGGGCGCGCACTATCTGAACGCCGACACCACGGCGTTCATGCAGTTTCTCACCGCGGATCTCTTCAAGGATTTCCCGACGCTGCGGTTCGTCATCCCGCACGGCGGAGGGGCGGTGCCGTATCACTGGGGCCGATATCGCGGGCTTGCGCAGGACATGAAGCGTCCCCCGCTCGCGCACCTGATCCGGGACAACGTCTTCTTCGATACGTGCGTCTACCACGCCCCGGGCATGGAGCTGCTGTTGAAGGTCGTGCCTGTCGACAACATCATCTTCGGCTCCGAAATGGTAGGCGCCGTACGCGGCATCGATCCCGAGACCGGCCACTACTTCGACGATACGAAGCGCTACATCGACGGATTCACGTGGGTGAGCGCATCCGACAAGCAGAAGCTCTTCGAGCTGAACGCGCGCAAGGTTTATCCGCGCATCAACGAACGCTACTCGTAATAGCGCGGCGATTTATGCAGCTTCGCATTGCTGATGAAATCGTGTTCGATCCAGAGCTGCGCGCGCGTGCGCGTCAGAAACGCCTCGACAGCGGCGCGCGATGCCGCACTCTGCTCGCGATTGAATTCAGTCGTGGGAACTTTTCTGAGCACCCGCTCTTCCGGGTAGTGGTACAGGTCTCCGCTGAGCACAATCGGTCCCGTCCTGGCGAGCCGCACAAACAGGACCTGATGGCCCGGCGAATGCCCCGGCGCTGACTTGATCACGACGCTGCCGTCGCCGAACACGTCGTAGTCAGCGGTCGTGATGATCGTCGTCCTGCTGGTTTTGAGGGCGCTGAAATTCTCGGGCTCCGTGCGCGCCGACGGGGGATCGGAAAACATCACGTCGCGCTCGGCCTTCGACACGAGCCACGTGGCGCCCGCGAAGAGATTTGCGTTGCCGACGTGGTCCCAATGAAAGTGTGAGAGCGACAGGTACGTGATATCGGCGGGCGCGTACCCGATCTCACGCAGCTGCGTTTCGAGCTTTTTCGTCGACGTCCCATAGCCGCGCAAGGTGCCCGTTCCACCAGGTGGAATCAATCTGTCGGGCACCACGCCGACATCCCACATCAGCGTTCCGCGCGGGTGGGCGATGAGGAAGCAGGGAACCGACATGACGTTTGTCGCGACCTGCGCCCTGGTCATCTGGTAAGGAGTGATGTCGGGGATATCGAGCTTCCCGCAATCGAACACGTAGAGCCGCACCGACGCAGGCGCCTGTGCAAGGCTGAACACGGCGAGCAGGATCGCGCCGAGCGCTCGTGATTTCATAAGCACCGCCCCTTCAAAAGCTTCCGCGCCGGGATCATACGCTGGCGTTTCCCGAGGATGATGGTGTATAAGCACGCCCAATGGTCACGCTACGAAAGCACGGAGGAACCATGACAGCAACGGTTCGTCGGTGGTGCTTGGGTCTGCTCGCGCTCGGCGCACTCATCGTCTGGGCGAGCCTGCCCGTTTCCGGCCAGGTCGGTGCCCGGGCCGGCGAGTGGACGACCTACGGCGGCGACCTCGCCAACACACGCTATGCGCCGCTCGATCAAATCAACGCCACGAATTTCAACAAGCTCGAGGTGGCGTGGAGATTCAAGACCGAGAACCTCGGTCCGCGTCCCGAGTTTCAGTTCGAGTCGACGCCGCTGATGGTGCGCGGCGTTGTCTACTCGACGGCCGGCACTCGGCGCGCCGTTGTCGCGCTCGACGCCGCGACCGGCGAGATGCTCTGGATGCACAAGGAAGTCGAGGGACCGCGGGGTGAGTCGGCGCCCCGTCAGCTCTCCGGCCGCGGCCTCGCGTACTGGAGTGATGGTGGCGAGGAACGCATCCTCTACGTCACTCCCGGCTACCAGCTGATCGCGCTCAATGCGAAGACCGGAGCGCGCATCGCGAACTTCGGCAAGGAAGGCGCCGTCGACCTGAAGCTTGAAGACGATCAGCAGATGGATCTGGTGAACGGCGAAGTGGGGTTGCATGCCGCGCCCGTCGTCGCCGGCAACACGATCATCATCGGCGCCGCGCACATGAGCGGCAGCGTCCCACCGAAGGGCTACAAGAACGAGAAGGGCTACATCCGCGGCTACGACGTGAAGAGCGGCAAGCGGCTCTGGATTTTCCACACCATTCCGCAGCGCGGCGAGTTCGGCAACGACACGTGGGAGAACAACTCCTCAACGTATACCGGCAACACCGGCGTATGGGGCCAGATGTCGATCGACGAACAGCTCGGCATGGTCTATCTGCCTGTCGAGATGTCGACCGGTGACTATTACGGCGGCCATCGTCCCGGCAACAACCTGTTCGGCGAAAGCGTCGTCGCGCTCGATCTGAAGACTGGTGAGCGCAAGTGGCACTATCAGCTCGTGCATCACGGCATCTGGGACTTCGACATCCCGTGTGCGCCGATTCTCGCGGACATCACCGTAAACGGACGCACCGTGAAGGCGCTCGCGCAGCCAACCAAGCAGGCGATGCTCTACGTCTTCGATCGCCAGACGGGCAAGCCAATCTGGCCGATCGAGGAGCGCGCGGTGGAGAAGGGCGATGTGCCGGGCGAATGGTACGCGCCGACGCAACCGGTTCCGCTCGACTCGCACGGCAAGCCGTTCGCCTACGACTGGAACGGATTCGCGAAGGACTACATCATCGACTTCACGCCCGAGCTTCGCGCGGAAGGCGAGCGCATCGTCTCCAAGTACAAGATCGGTCCCGTCTTCACGCCTCCCACCGTCAGCAAGGTTGACGGACCACTCGGCACGCTGAGCCTCGCGATCAATGGCGGCGGCACGGTGTGGGCCGGAGGTTCGTACGACCCCGAGACGCACATCATGTACGTCTATTCACGCCGCAACCCCGCGTCGCTCGGCATGGTCAAGCCAGACGACCCGAAGGTGTATGACATGAATTACGTGTCGGGCAACGCCATCACCGGCGCGCGCATGGCCACTCCGATGGGTGGCGCACCGCGGCCTCCCGTGATCGTCGCGCACGGGGCGCAGGTGCCGGGATCGGAAGGCGCCCAAGCGGGGGCGGGTGGCGGTGAAGGGGGCCCCGCCATCACGGTGCAGGGCCTGCCGATCGTCAAGCCGCCGTACGGCAGCATCAGCGCCATCAGTCTGGATAAAGGCGAGATCCTCTGGCAGATCGCGCACGGCGACACGCCGGACAACGTTCGCAATCACCCGGCGCTGAAGGGCGTGACCATTCCGCGCACCGGTCAGGCGGGGATCATCGGCACACTCGTGACCAAAACGCTGCTGATCGCAGGTGAAGCGGTGGAGACCACGAACGGTCATGCGCGTGGCGCGCTGCTGCGTGCCTACGACAAGGCGACCGGCAAGGATGCCGGAGCGGTGCTGATGCCCGCCCGCCAGAGCGGATCGCCGATGACCTACATGCTGAACGGCCGCCAGTACATCGTCGTCGCGGTTGGTGGTGGCGGCGTCCCTGGTGAGCTGGTGGCGTTCCGAGTACCGGCCACACCTTCCGCGACGACGAATTAACAGAAAGCTCCAAGATCCAAGTGGAGCTTTATTTCTTCCCGAGCTCCGCGTACGCGGTGCTGACGCGTCCTTTGAAACCGCCAAAGAGATCGCCGCCCAACCCGTAGCCCTTGTACTTTTCGGGAATCTTGTACTCGCCTGCCGCCTGGTCCGCGGTCTTGCCAGACTTCATCTCTGTTTGCACCCAGGCAACGAAGTCGTTGTTGAAGTCGGCGTACTCCTTCAGGTCCGCTGGTTTCATCAGCGTGCTATGTCCGGTGATGATCATGTCGTAATCCTTGAGACTCGCTGACGCCTTCCCCAGCGTCTTGCCGTATTCGACCATGCTCCCACCATTGTCGGTATCCACCAGCGGGATGCTCTTCCCCGCGAAGGCGTCGCCGGCATGCACGACGCGCGGCGTCTTGAACAACACCCAGGCGTCGCCGCCAGTGTGCGCACGGCCGAAGTAGTAAAGATCGATTTCGTCCTTGCCGCTGCCGATCTTCATCGTGTCTTTGAATGTTCGCTTCGGCAGAAAGCGTGCACCCGCGCCTTTGAACGCGTCCATGTTCTGCATGTACATCTTGGTGTTTTCGTGCGCGACCACGTCCACGGTCGGACCAAAGAACTCGTTGCTGCCCGTGTGATCGGGATGCGTGTGCGTATTGATGATCATCGACACCGGTTTGTCGCTGACCGTCCGCACCTTGTCGAGAATCGCCTGTCCCCAGTTGGCGAGCTTCGTATCGACGATGACGACGCCGCCATCGGTGATGAAAGCCGCGGTGTTCCCGCCGCCTCCCGTGATCATGTAGAGGTTGTCTTTGACTTTTTCAATCTGCGCGACATTCGCGCCACCCTGACGTCCGCCGGCGGGCGCTCCTTGAAACGCCGACAGCCCAAAGGACATGGCACCGCAACCGAGAATCGCGCCAAGCACGAGAGTTCTTTTCATGCGCAAGAGAATACATCCGTTGAACTGGCATGCCCCGCGGGTGTATAACCACGCCGTGAACCGGCGCGCCGGCGTCGCCGTTCTCAGCCTCGCGGCGGTGGCAGCCGCAACGGCGTACGTCCACGCGCAGGGCGCAAACGAACCGATCTGGGCGTACGGCTTCCTCGCGCGGCCCGCGTGGGACGACAAAAAGGCCCCGCCGCAGAACCCTCCCGCGCGCACAATCCGTGAAAACGAAGACCGGGACGAGCAGCTGCGCCCGCGCCGCGTCGACGGATCCGCCGCGAGCTACACGCTCGTCGACATCCGTGACGGCCACAACGTGATCGACTGGTTCCCCCGCGATCATCCGTCGCCGATGCCCGACATCATCGCGCACGGCCCGAAGAAGCTCGGCGACACCTCGCGCGGCTGTGGCTCGTGCCACCTGCCGAACGGCAAGGGCCGTCCGGAGAACGCGCAACCGGGCGGCCTGCCTTACGCATATATCGTTCGCCAGCTGCAGGACTTCCGTCTCGGCTTCCGGCGCAGCGCCGACTGGCGCAAGGCGAACACGCCGACGATGGTCATCCTCGCCATGTCGATGAGCGACGAAGAGATTCGCCAGGCGGCCGCGTACTTCTCGGCGGTGAAATGGGACACGCGGTGGGTGCGCGTCGTCGAGACCGAGTTCGTGCCGAAGACACGCATCCAGGGGCAGCTGTTCATCTCCATGGAAAGCGAACGCACGGAACCGATTGCCGGGCGCATCATCGAGGTGCCCGCCGACAACGTGCAGGCCGAGGAGCTGCGCAATCCGCACTCGGGATTTGTGGCGTATGCGCCGATCGGCAGCATCGCGCGCGGCCGCGAGCTGGTGACGACCGGCGGTTCGATGGTCGTCGGCAATCAGATCGTGCAGGGCAAGACGACGGCATGCGCCGGCTGCCACGGCAAGGACCTGATGGGCAAGGACGACGTGCCTCCGCTCGCGAACCGATCGCCGAGCTATCTCGCGCGGCAGCTGTACGACTTTCAGCAGGGGACGCGGAACGGCGCGCAGGCGCCGCTGATGCGTCCCGTCGTCGCTCACCTTAGCGAAGAGGACATCGTCGCCATCACCGCCTATCTCGCGTCGCTCGGGCCGGGCGAGGCGATCGTTCCGGTGCCGGTCACGAACACGGCTCGCAGATAAACTCCTGTCCAGTAGCGGCCGATAGAGTCCGTCGAGGAGACATAACGAGCGATGAGTGTCGGTTCCCCCACGCCGATGTCAGGATGGCAGCGCGCCAACGTCCTCGCCGCGGCACAGTATCTCCGCGAAGTCGTGTCGCGCTCTCCAGGCGATGTGAAGGCGCAGGCGGTCTATCAGGGACTGCTCGAAGTGCTCGAACCGGCACGCCGCACCCTGCGTCAGCAGCGCGAGCTGAGTGAGGCGGCGCGGTCGTCCGTGACGATGCGCGAGAAGCGGGCCAATGTCGAGCGCCGTCGCAGCGATCGGCGGCGCGTCAACCTGGGATCGCCGACCGGTGTCGAGCGCCGCAAAGGCGACCGTCGCAGCGGACGCGATCGGCGCAACCGGGTCTGATTCCGCAAGACTGACTATAATGGCGCGCCCTTAACAAGGAGCGCCTATGCGGAGACCTCTCGCAGCCGCGGCCGTTGCCGTGCTGGTCGGTGCCGGTGTGATTCTCGGCGCCCAGCAACGCTCTCCCGATCTGATCCTCACCAACGGCAAGGTCATCACGGTTGACGACAAGTTCACGATCGCGCAGGCGGTGGCGATCACAGGCGATCGCTTCAGCGCGGTCGGCACCAATCAGCAAATCACACAGCTTGCCGGTGCATCCACGCGCCGCATCGATCTGCACGGCCGGTCGGTCGTTCCCGGACTGATCGACAACCACATGCACCTGCTGCGCGGCGGGACCACGTGGACGAACGAGGTGCGCCTCGACGGCGTCGACTCGCGCAAGCAGGCGCTCGACTTGTTCGCCGCGCGCGCGAAGGCGATTCCGGCGGGAGAGTGGGTCTACAACATCGGCGGCTGGTCGGTCGATCAGTTCGCCGACAGTCGTGCGAAGTTCACGCGTGAAGAGCTCGATCGATTGCTCCCCAATCATCCCGTCGCGCTACAGGAGTCGTATTACCGGACATACCTGAACAGCCGCGGCCTCGAGGCGTTCGGGATCCGGGATGGCGCGCCTGATCCCGCGGACTTCCCCAAAGGTTCGATCGTGCGGGACACATCGGGCCGCGCGACAGGCGTGGTCGAAGGCGGCATGGGCGCGGTCCGCGCTATCGCCGCGAAGATGCCGCGCGTCGCCGACGCGCAGCTCGAAGCCAGCACGCTCGCCATGCTGAAGGATATGAACCGGGCCGGCCTGACGACCTTCGGCGTCGCAGGGTGCGATCCCGCGCTGCTGCCGATGTATCGCAAGTGGCAGGCTCAGCATCAGCTGAACGTCCGCATCTTCTGCATTGATGGCATCGGCGCGGGCACACCCGAGCAGGTGGACCGCGCGCTGCCGCGCATCGCCGAGATAAAGCTGTTTCAAGGTGATGACTTCATCGACAGCGTGCTCTATGGCGAGAGCGTCTACGGGCCGCTGCACGATCCGATGTTCGATTCGACGTCGGATCCGAAGCCGGAGCAGCTGATGCAGTGGCGCCGGCTGGCGATGGAGATCGCGAAGGACCGGCTGCCGCTGCACGTGCACGCGGAGCTGACGCATACCATCGACGCCTTTCTGGATCAGATCGAAGCCGTCAACAAGGTGTATCCGGTCAAGAACCTGCGCTGGATGCTGGCGCACTTCAATCAGTCGAACGCCGCGCAGATGGCCCGCATGAAGCGCCTCGGCATGTACGCCGCGGTGCATCCATGGAACGTGATCAACGGCGGCATCATGCACGACATCTTCGGTGACGACGCCTACGAACAGCCGCCGCTCGCCACCATACAGGCGAGCGGCATGATGTGGGGCTTTGGCAGCGACGGTAGCGCCGCGAACCAGTACATGCCGTTCATTACCCTGCACTACGCGGTGACGGGCAAAATGGCGAGCGGCCTGAAAGTGATGCGTCAGACCATCGGCCGCGAGGATGCGCTGATCGCCTACACGCGCCACAACGCGTTCTTCGTATTCCAGGAGAACAACCTCGGCGCGATCCAGCAGGGCAAGCTGGCTGATCTCGTCGTGCTCGACAGGGACTATCTGACGGTGCCGGCGGACCAAATCAAGAACATCAAGCCGGTCATGACCATGGTTGGGGGACGGGTTGTCTTTGAGGAGGACTGATGCGACCGATTTTGCTCGCCCTGTTGCTGCTGTTACCTACCGCCGCTTTCGCGCAGGAGGCGGTGCTCACCGGAACCATCGCGGATTCGACCGGAGGCGTGCTTCCGGGCGTCACCGTCACCGCGGTCCACGAGGCCTCGGGGAACCGCTTCGTCGCCGTCACGGACGAGCGTGGGATCTACCGTATTCCCGCGCGCGTCGGCGCGTATCAGATTGAAGCGGAGCTGCAGGGCTTCCGCAGCGCGCAGCGCACCGGCGTCGAATTGCTCGTTGGACAGACGCTGGTGATCAATCTCCAGCTTGCGCCGGGTGGCGTGGCCGAGACCGTAACGGTCAGCGGAGAGGCGCCCCTCATCAACGTCGCCACGTCGCAGCTTGGCGGCAACATCGATCCGCAGCAGGTGCAGGAGCTGCCGGTGCAGGGGCGCAACTGGATGGCGCTGGCGATGCTCGCGCCGGGCAGTCGCATGACGTCCGACACCGCGAATACGCCAATTGCCAACCGCGGCGCTGCCGGCGATGTGCGTCAGTATCAGTTCAGCCTGGACGGTCAGCAGGTGACCTCCGAGATGGGGTTCGGCAACCAGCCGCGCTACAGCCAGGAGTCGATCGGCGAGTTTCAGTACATCTCCAATCGCTTCGACGCGACGATGGGCCGCTCCGCGGCGGTGCAGGTGATTGCGGTCACGAAGTCGGGCACCAATCGTTTTGCAGGATCGGTGCGCGGCAATTTCCGCAATACGAAGTTCAACGCTCCCGACCCGGTGCTGCGCAAGGTCGTGCCCATCGACAACCAGCAGATCGCCTTTACGCTGGGCGGACCGATTCGCAAGGACCGGCTCCACTTCTTCGCGCACTTTGACTACGAGCGCGAGCCGAAGACGAGCATCTGGAACACACCGTATCCGGCCTTCAACGTGGAGCTGCACGGACCGGAGACGGTGAAGATGGGCGGCACGCGCCTCGACTATCAGCTCTCGTCGAATATGCGCGTGATGGGAAAGATTACGGACGCCGAGCACTGGCAGCCGTTCACCGCGGGCAACACGAGTCATCCCGCTGCCACCGGCTCGACGCTCGAGACCAACCGCGAGTATGCCGGTCAGTTCACGCACGTGTTGAGCAACCGCGCGGTCAACGAGGTGAACGCCGGCAAGACGCGCTGGATTTTCGAGAATGCCAACCTGACGACCTGGTCGAAGCACTGGCAGGCAGCCAACGGCGTCACGACCGGATCGCCGCGCATCACTTTCAGCAACTTCGCCATCGGCGGCAACACGTTCTATCCGCGCTTCGGCGCGCAGGACAACTGGAGCCTGCGCGACGACTTCACCTACTCGTACGACGCCCGCGGCCGCCACGACGTGAAGGCCGGCGCCGACGTTGTCGTCATGGTCGATTCGGGTAACAACTGCCAGTCATGCATGGGCACCGTCGATGCGCGCGGCGGTACCCCGTCTGCCGCAGACATCCAGGCGTGGTTCCCCGACCCCTGGAACGCGGACACCTGGAACATGAACGCCATCTCGCCGCTGATCCGTACCTACAGCATCGGCGTCGGCAACTATGCGACGCGCGACGTTCGCCCGCAGTACGGCGCGTGGTTCCAGGATGACTGGCAGATGTCCAATAAGCTGACACTGAACCTCGGCGCCAGGTACGACTTGAGCATCAATGCCAACGGCAACAACTACGCGGTGCCGCCGTTTGTCGACAAGGGAAGGCCGGCGGACAAGAACAACATCCAGCCGCGCGTCGGCTTCGCCTACCGCGTCACCACCAACACGGTGCTGCGCGGCGGCACGGGCGTCTACTTCTCGACGCCGCTGCAGATCGACACGTTCTTCATGGCACAGATCGATCGTCTCGTCGTCGTGCAGTACACCAACGACGGACGGCCCGACTTCGGCGCCAACCCGACGAACGGACAACCGCTGCCATCCGTGTCGCAGGGCATGCAACAGTTCTGCAACGTGCGCAGCACGCCGACGTGCCTGCGCCGATCGCTGCAGGAGCTCGTGGCGCCGGCCGAATACTCCACGGCGATGGGACGCACCTGGCAGAACTCGATCGGCTTCCAGCATCAGATTGGTGCGACGACCGCGATTGAAGCGGATTACGTGTACAGCCAGGGACGCAACGAGAAGGACGTCATCTCCAACATGAACCTCACGATCAACCCCGCGACCGGCGCCAACTATCCGTTCTCGGACATCGCGCATCGCGCGTATCCGGACTTCGGCGCGATTTCGATGGTGGTGCGTATGGGCCGTTCGAGTTATCACGCGCTGCAGACTGCGGTCACCAAACGCTTCAGCCGTCGCTGGCAGGGATCCGCGACCTATACGCTCTCGGGCCTCTGGGATGCCTTCCCGCCGATGTTTGCCGGCGTCAACCCGGCCCCGATCAAGACGACGCCCGATCTAGGGGGTGAGTGGTCGCTGTCATCAGGCGATTTGCGGCATCGAGCTGTGTTGAACGGCATCTGGGACGTGGGCCGCGGGCTGCAGGTGAGCGGCGTGTTCTATACGGGCATCGGCGAGCGCGCGACGACCACATACGGCACCGACGTGCGGAATATCGCCGGTGTCGGCGGACCCGAGTCGTCGAGCCGTCTGCGGGCGCGCGCGGACGGCTCGATTGTCCCGCGCAACGGGTTCACGCAGCCACCCCGGCGCAAGGCCGACCTGCGCGTGCAGCAGAAGATTGCGCTTCCGCACCGCGTCGCGCTCGAAGGGATCGCGGAAGTGTTCAACGTGTTCAACTCGCCGAACTGGACGATCACAACCGTCGAGACGAGTCCGCAATACCTGCAGAGGACCTCTGGACAGAACCGGACCGCGCAAGTCGGTTTTCGCATTACCTTCTGATGACGTGCCATGGATTGCATGCCTTTAACCGGGAGGCAATCCATGGCTCTTCGCGACAAGTACAGCTACGCGATTCAAACGGCGAAAAGCCTCGGTTTCCAAGGCGGGGCCGAGGAGCGTGAAGGCAAGCTCCACTTCAAAGGGACCGTACATACGCAGGAAGAAGCGAACAGAATCTGGGATGCCATCAAGACCATCCCGACGTGGCAGCAGGAGATCGACGCGGACATCCGCGCGACCAGCCCGACATCGCAGCCGCAGGGCGAGCGGACGTATACCGTGAAGTCAGGCGATACACTGAGCCGCATCGCGAAGGAGATGCTCGGCGACGCGAATGCCTACACGGATATCTTCAACGCCAACCGCGATCAGCTGTCGGACCCGGACAAGATCAAGCCGGGACAGGTGCTGAAGATTCCCACGCACACGCACAAGTAGTCAGTGAGTGCTCACGCGGCGTGGTAGTGATCCGGATCCGTCGAGCGGCGCCCGCCATGGCGCCGCTCGAATTCAACGGCTTCGCGCTTCTCGCGCAGCTTGGTGTAGATGTCGTTGGCGGACCATGACGATTGCCGCCGATCGCTCGAACGGCGGTCTTCAATACTCGCGACGTTGGGTCGCGGCTGCGGCGCGCGGATCACTCGTGCTCGCGCCGCTTCCTTGACTGCCTGGACGATTTCAACAAGGTCGCTCTGCTTATCGACGACTTCGTAAATCCGATCATCCGAGCGCGCCAGCTCTTCGACGCGCAAGGCGTTGACCGCGGTGATCACGCACCGCCGATGCCGCATCGAGGTGCTCGCGCGGAGCTCCTCGAACATCTGCCAGTTCTCTTCGTACGGGGGGCCGATGTCATAGACGATCACCGACGGGTCGTGGCGATCGAGCATCGCGTTCACGTCATAGCGTCCACTCCGTAAGTCGGGTATCAGTGCCGATATGACCGTGAAGCCGGCGCTTTCGAGCAGCTTGCCGAGCATGACGAGGGCGTCGAGATTGGAATTGAAGAGCGCGATGACGCCGAGAGAACCCATCAAAAGCGGACGTGCACGATCTACGCCGCCGGAAGGGCCGGGTCCGTGTGGACCCGGCCTCGGCATTACTTGGCGACTGGAATGGCGGCCGCGGTCGCGTTGGGGTTACTGCGCTCGCCCCACTGATTGTTCTCGATGCAGAAGTATTCGATGATCTCGCTATCCGGCTCGCCGAGCTTCGCGGTGTAGGTCACCTCGAACGGCTTCGTGAACGTGCCGGGATCGTCGATCGTAACCACGCGCTGCAGGGTGTTGTAGTCGGTGCGTGTGTAGCGCTCGATGAGATGCAACTTCTCGGTATGTGGAGTTCCTGCGCTGTCGAGCCAGAACTTGTCGTTCAGCCCGACGGTATCGACCACGAGCGTTTTTCCTTCCCAGTGGCCCACTGAATGGCCATACCAGGTCGGGTTCGGGTCATCGGGATGCTTGCGGC
>Ga0310811_10006255_pt1 | contig 15202 bp, 23 predicted proteins | sample YCmetagenome_FD_207642 | JGI IMG/M metagenome (GOLD analysis project Ga0310811, IMG submission 207642) | Soil microbial communities from experimental microcosm in Duke University, North Carolina, United States - YC | ecosystem: Engineered > Artificial ecosystem > Soil microcosm > Unclassified ...
GCTCAATCTCCAAACCCTCCGTGAGCAACCTGCCCACCTAAGGCATCCTTGGCGCCACCCGCCCCTGGGGACTGGGCTGCTGCCCCAGGCAATTCCAGGTGTGGCCGGCAGCACTCGTGTTTCCGGTAATTTCGAAAGGGTGTCGCTAATCCCTTGAATCCATGGTGAGCCCGGTGGGACTCGAACCCACGACCCCATGATTAAAAGTCACGCATCAGCCCCTAACCGGCCGTAACAAGACACCTGCTCAGCGTCGCCCTTGGCCGCAGAATACCTTTGCAAAATGCGAGATTGTTATGGCATGTTACTCACCGCGGGTAACGTCCCATAACAGCCTCATGCTGTTACCCAAGCGTTACCCGCGACTGATATCATGATTTTCAGGCAAGGGCGCCGATGCCGGTTGTGAAGTTGACGGATGCCGCGGCTCAAAGGCTGGCCGCCCCGCCGGGTGGGCGGGTGGACTACTTCGACGCGACGCTGCCGGGCTTCGGGCTACGAGTGGCCGGCAAGACCGATCGGTCTCCGGAGGGTCGCCGCACCTGGATGCTCTTCTATAGATATAAGGGAACCCAGAAGCGCATCTCGCTGGAGCCCCCATACCCCGGGCTGAGCCTCGCGGATGCGCGCAGGGAGGCCGGCGACATGCTGGCTCTGCTGTCTAAGGGCATCGATCCGGCGGATGAGAAGGCGAAGGCCAAAGCTCCGGTGGCCAAGCCTAAGACCTTCTCCGAGGAGGTTGAGGACTACCTGCAGCGCGGGCTGACCAAAAAGGGACGCTCGGCCGGGTATGTGATCGAGACGCGCCGCCATTTCACCAATCACGTTCTGCCGCGCTGGGGGCAGAAGTCGCTGGTCGAGATCGTGCGCAAAGACGTCATCGAGATGCTGGATTCCATCGCGGAGGAAGGGACGACCCGGAAGGTCGAAGGCAAGAAGGTGCATGCGGCCGGCGGCCCGATTGCAGCGAACCGCGTCTTGGCGGCAGTTCGGGCGCTCTTTAACTGGGCTATCCGTCGCGGCCTCGTCGACGCCAACCCCTGCGCCCTGGTCGATCGGCCGGGTGAGGAAACGCCGCGGGACCGAACCCTATCGGCGGGCGAGATCAATGAGCTTTGGCCTCAGTTCGATGCGGTCGGATACCCGTTCGGGCCCTTCCTCCAAATGTGTCTCATCACAGGGCAGCGCCGGACCGAGGTGGCCAGCATGCGGTGGGGCGATCTCGATCTTGAGGCGAAGACCTGGACGATGGGCGCCGAGCAAACCAAGGCGAGTCGCGCCCACGTGGTGCCGCTATCGGATATGGCCGCTGATATGCTGAAGGTACTCCCGCGGAAGACCCTCACCGAGAAGAACGGTGCGCAGAAGCCCAGTCCATTCGTGTTCACGACGGAGGGCGGCACGCCGATCAGCGGTTTTTCCCGTGCGAAAGAGCGGATAGAGGAGAAGGTTACGGCGGCCAGAAGGGAGGTCGATCCCAAGGCAGAGGAGATGCATGACTGGGGCATCCATGATCTGCGTCGGACGGCGGCAACTGAGATGGGCCGGCTGGGCGTGGCCGAGTTTATTATCTCGAAGGTGCTGAACCACGCGGCTCGCGGTGTCACTGGGCAGGTTTACAACCGGTATGAGTACCTCGCCGAGAAGCGGCATGCCCTAGACACCTGGGCGGCCTATCTCGATCGACTCGTCCATCCGGCGCCCGAGAACGTGGTGGTGCTCCGGGCATGAGTAGGAGACCATCAACCGAGCGCTACCTGAAACTCGTCAGTGAACTCATCGCTGCCGACCGGGCGATTAGTGAAGGTGGGAGCGAGCTAGCATCGGCGATTCTAGCATTACAGGCCGTCAGCCAGTTTGTGGGTGAAGATCCTAACTTACGACTAAACGGCGTGGGCATTTCGCTAAAGCGGCTCCTGGGCGCGCTTCACGATACTGCTGGTGGCGCGAAGCCCGCGATGCTCTTCGGCGGCGCTGTGTTCACTGAGTCTGGTAAAACAGGCCGCCCGACCAACGTCACCCGGGATCAGCTTCGGGGCTATATTGTGTGTGCCATGAACGAGATGAAGGCATCGGGAATGAGAAACCTCGATGCGGCGAAGGCCGTCGAAGGGATGTTGACGAAGCATGGCGTTCGGTTTGGTGGCAAGCAAATTAAGGCCACCCAGATCATTCAATGGCGAGAGCAACGGGGGGATACCAGTCCCGTTGCAACCGATGAGGCCATTCTGAGATTTGAGGCTCTTCGCGCAAGTGCCCAACTCCCCGTGAACCCACAGAACGCCAGGAAAGTTGCCGAAGCCCTCATAAAGGGCGTCTCCTGGTGGAGTAATTCCAACTAACCCTAGTTTTTTTCGGAAGCCCCGGAACCGCAACCTCGCCTTCGTCACCAAGCCGCACCTTGCGGCACCGGTTAGAACGGAGGCCACATGCTTCAGACGATCACTTCCAGTCAGGCGGTCAAGACGACGCCAGCCGCTGATGACGATACCCTTCTCACCAGCAACCAGACCCGCGCCCGCGTTGGCAACGTGTCAAACATGTGCATCTGGCGCTGGATGCGGGATGAGCGGGTGCTGTTCCCCCAGCCAATCCAGATTAACCGTCGCAACTACTGGCGGCTTGGCGATCTTCGTCGCTGGCAGGCTGCGCGTACGCAGAAGGCAGCCTAAACCTGATGGACAGCGCGCGAATGGCTGCCCAAAGCGACCCCGATCTCAACCCACAGTTTCGTCGCAGGTGGAGCGGGCCTCCCCTTGAACGAAAAAGCCCCCGGATGACGGCAATCATCCAAGGGGCTGATTTCGAAATCACTGGCTGGCACACACAGAATAGCGAAATGGCCCGCGTTCTTCAATGGGCTTGTCGTCTCGATCGGCTCGCCGATGCCGAATTGTCTTTCGGTCATCACGATGCCGCCGAGCGACTTTCTCAGCAGGCCGCAGAGCTGCGGGAGGGCACGCGATGAGCGAGCTATCTGACCTGCTTCTCCGATGCCATAGCAACCCCGCTCCCTTGTCTGATTGGGAGGCCGCCTATGCCCGCCAGATGGAGCAGTGGCGCGGCACCCCTTCGCCCCGCCAGATGGCGACCCTACAGCGCATCGCCGACCGCGTGGCGCCCAGTGATATCGCCCGCGTCCTGGCCGAGCGCATTGAAGATGTCGCTCTGACCCTGAAAGGCGAGAAGCCGACCTATCGGCACGGCAGCGAGATCCGTTACGGCGCGCGCATGTCCCTCTCGATCGTGGTCAGAGGGAGCGACCGCGGATCTTGGTTCGACCACGAAGCGGGTATCGGCGGCGATGCCCTTGGGCTTGTCGCGCACCTTCGGCAACAGGGGCCGGGTGACGCGATAGACTGGGCCAGACGCCATCTCGGTATCGGGAATGGGGAGACCCTACCCAAGTCGCCAACTTGGCGACTTGAAGCTCAGACTGTGCCCGAGCCGAAGAAGACGCTCGACTTCGCCCGGCGCGTCTGGAGGGAAGCCGTTCCCGCCGCAGGCACGATGGTTGAGACCTATCTCGGGTCGCGCGGTCTGACCCTTCCTGCGCGGAAGATCCTGCGCTTCCATCCCGCCTGCCGCCGCGACAAAGAGCGCCTTCCGGCAATGATCGCGCTCATGCAGGACCCGGCCACGGGCGAGCCGGTGGGTGTGCATCGCACTTTCCTGCGCGCAGACGGCCAGGGCAAAGCACCAGGCCAAGCGAAGATGATGCTGGGCGGCAGCGGCGTCATCCGCCTCAGCCCTGACAGCGAAGTCACCACGGGCCTGGGCATCGCCGAGGGTATCGAGACCGGCCTCTCCATCATCCAGGCGGCTGGCTGGTCTCCAGTATGGGCTGCAGGCAATGCGGGTGGCATCGCCACCTTCCCGATCCTCAGCGGTATCGAGGCCCTGACAATCTTCGCTGATGGCGATGCGGCCGGTGTGAAGGCCGCGACTTCCTGCGCCGCGCGGTGGAGAGAGGAGGGGAGGGAAGTGACCATGCGTGCCGCCCCGGCCGGCCTCGATTGGAACGACGTGGCTACTGGCCGGAGGGCTGCCGCGTGACACCTGAAGATTTCTTCGCGGCCCACGAAGCCCCTCCGATCGAAGCGTATGAGGAACAGGTGCGCACAAGGAGTCCTCAAATTGAGGACTCCTCTGATTCTCTCATTCCAGATCTCGTCTTTCCGACATCGCTGCGCGGCAAGCCCATCCCCCCGATGGAATGGATCGTCGATCAGTGGATACCGCGACGTGAAGTGACGCTGCTCTACGGCGATGGCGGTACAGGCAAGACGCTGATCGCGCAGCAGCTCCAGGCCAGCGCCGCCCTCGGTAAGCCCTGGCTGACACTTCCTGTCCTGCCCTGCAAATCCATCGGCCTCTTCTGCGAGGATGACAACGACGAGCTGCACAGGCGCCAGAACGACATCCAGCGGAACCTGATGACCGACTTCGACGATGAGACCCTCGATAACATGGCTTGGTGGTCTCGGAAGGGTGGTGACAACCTGCTCGCCACCTTCGACCACGGGAACAAGATCCAACCCACGCCGCTTTATTACAAGATCTGGGAGGCGGCGAAGAAGCTGGAGGTCGGGTTGATCATCCTCGACACGGCGGCCGATCTCTACAGCGATAGTGAAATTGACCGCGGCAAGGTGCGGCAGTTCATCGGCATCCTTACCAAAATGGCGATGGAGGCAAACGCGGCGGTTGTCCTAAATGCCCATCCGTCACAGGCCGGCATGCAGTCCGGCCGAGGCGATGGCGGGTCGACCGGCTGGAGCAACAGCGTCCGGTCGCGCCTGTACCTGGAGCGGCCCAAGGGTGACGGCGAGGAAGAGCCCGACACCAACGAGCGCGTGCTGAGCAAGAAGAAGAGCAACCGCAGCTCCATCGGCGACACCATCAAGCTGCGCTGGCATGACGGCGTGATTACCCCCGCCAGTGCCGCTGGAGGCGCCCCCACGGCGATAGCAGAGGCCATGAATGCCGAGGCCACTTTCCTCGCCCTCATGGCACGCTGCGCCGAGCAGGGGATCTACGTGAGCCATTCCCGCAATGCCGGGAACTTCGCGGCCAAGATCTTCGCCAAGCGCCCCGATCGCGCGGGCTTCTCGCTCAAAGACTTCGATGGAGCGATGCACCGCCTTTTTGCTCGCAACGTCATCCGCGTGGAGGACTACCGGGCACCAAACCGACTCATCCGCCAGCGGATCAGTCTGAATGATGGAGCCTGATTTGGGTCTGCATCCGGTCGATCGATGCGATATCGCACTGCATCCGGTCTACCGTAAGTCATTGATATCATTATGCACCCGGTTCCGCACCCGGTGTTCGCATCCGGTGCATCCGGTCTGGGCTAAGTTATTGATATGTATACGCATCCGGTTGCATCCGGTCTGCATCCACTCTCTCCCCCATACCCCCTATAGGTAGCGCACCCCCTTGGGGGTGATGCGCTACCGTAACGAAGGGACAGAAGGTCGCCCGCGCAAAGGGGGGGGATTGGGGCTCAGACGCCCTGATGATCGAGTGAGAAGAGTTGATCGGACGCAGGCTATGCGGCGATCGCACGCACGTCCTGGAGCACCACCAAAAACATATAGCCTCATCAGGTACTTAGATGCTTTCGCTCACAAGCGCCGATCCCGCAAGAACAACGGCTTAGCTAAAAAGGCGGCACTGTTTTGCGCCCTATTTCCTTGAGAGCACATGATGTTAAGTAATGTGCTGGTTTGTTATAAACTATTGTTATTGCTAGATATTAGTCCGAAATGCTATCCTTCGTCTCATCGGTGGGTAACCGGTGGGTATCTTGGACGAGATTGGACACGGCTATGGACGCGATTGGCACAGGGTTTCGAGAGGCTTCCGACACCATCACCGGCACGTTGCTGGGGGATATGTCTGCGCGTGCTCTGCCCAACGAAGGCGCGCGCAAACCGGTGCAGAGAGATCTGAGCAACGAAACACGGCCTCCGGATTTTCTTGCCCGGATCCAGATCGCGCGCTGGCATCAGACCCCGACACGAGAGGGCCTTCTCCTCTGCGGGAAGATCGCTGTGTGCTTCGCCGACTTGGGGCTGACCATCAGGGCCTGCGACTTTGTTCTGCACCTAGATGGGCGCCCCAGAGTGAACCTGCCCAAGCGGCAGTTCCTGACCGAGGACGGGCCTGTCATCGGCTTCTGCGCCTCATTCAACAGCCACGAGATCCGCCGCGCGTTCAGCGACGCCGTATGGACGCTGCTTCGTTTCAATAACCCCGAACTGGAAGCCTTCGCCCGATGAGCCATCTACCGAACTCCCTGGCGGGCCGCCTCACCTCGCTGACGGAACGACGATCAATCGTCCGCCACGCCCTGGACCGGGCGAGCAGTGTCCGCAGTTACGACCAGGACGGGCGTCTCAGGGTGGCGTCCGCGGTGCTGACCCGAGCTTGCGTATCGCCATATCTCGGGTCTGAGATTCCAGATTACGACGTTCTCGGCCTGAACCCGCAGGCGACCTACGCGCTGCTGCGCCCGGTTGAGGAACTGCGCAAAGCACTTGCTGGCTTCAACGGCCTTCCGGTCATGAGCCGACACATACCGGTTAGCGCTGACGATCATCAGCCCGGCCTCGTGATCGGCTCGACTGGCAGCGACGCGAAGATCGTGGGTGATACGCTGACGAACTCGCTTGTCATCTGGGCGCAGTCCGGCATCGACATGATCGAGAGCGGCCAGGCGCGGAGCCTGAGCTGCGGATACCGATACACCCCGGTGATGCAATCCGGCCAGTACATGGGCGTGTTCTATCAGGGCTTCATGAAAGACCTGATTCCAAATCACCTCGCGGTTGTCGATGAGCCCCGCGTGATGGGCGCGATGGTCGGTGATGCTGCAATTCCCAATTCCCAAACAACGGAGACTGACGACATGGACATCGAGAAACTGATGAACTTTCTGTCTGGCAAGCTGAGCCAGGAGGATCTGATTGCGGTCGGCAAGATGCTGGCCGGCAACGACGATGACGACCTCGTGGCGGGCGCTGACGACATGCCCGACACTGGCATCCAGCGACCGAATGGTCCTCTGCAGGCGGCCGACCGCCGCCGCACGTCGCTGCCGAGCTTCGACCAGATGTTTCCCAACGCCGTCCGGCTGAAGAGTAGCTTTTGATGTTGAACGCACTCCGGACATCGGCGCGGCCGAGGCTCGCATCTGCTGGCGGATTTGACGGGCCGGCGCGCGCGATGCTCGCGATCGCCATCGCAGAGAAGAAGACGGCGGATGAGGCGTATCGCAAGCTCGCGGCGGCAGGCGAGAGCCTGCAGAGCGCTGTCTTTGACGCCGACCGCGCGGCCGAGGCTGCACGTCAGGCGGTTGAGGATGCCAAGGCCGATACCGTGTCGCACCTAACGGCGATCGCCACGGGCAACACCGGGAAGCCTCCCAAGACGGTCAAGGCGGCCCGTGCGGAGCTGGCCGAGGCGGAGGAGGCGCTGGAGCTTGCCAGGGCCGCCAGGGACGGCCTGACAGGCCGCATTGGTGAAGCCAAAGCCACAGCGGAACGGATGGTCGACCGGGTCAGGGACGCCGCCAAGGCGGTGCTCGCCGACAGTGCTGTGGCCAAGGGCCTCCTCGATCGGGTGCTGGAGGCGCAGCGCGAGCTGATCAGCCAGGGCCGCGCGCTGTCCTGGTTGATGAACCAGGGCATCCTACCCGGAGATAGTGCCGGCCCGCGCCAGGAGGGTGATCCTCTCCGGCCGGCATATCTGACGAAGCAATTCATCGACATGCTGCCCGTCAACTACTTGGTTGATGCCAAGATAGGGCGCGGGGAAGACAACGGACGGCTTTATTCCGACGCCCCCGCTTGGCAGGCGGCCCTTGAGGCACTGACGCGGGATCCCGCGGCCCCGCTGCCTGGTGCTGACCGGTGAACGGCATGGCGGCTATAGGCCCCTACAGCCGCGCTCCAGCGCTCGCCAAGCTAGACGGGCGCTCCAGCGAGGCGCGGCTGATGCGCAAGGTTAGGAACAGCTTGGTAGCGCATGTCGGGGGCAAGCCGTCCGCGACGCAGACGATGCTGATCGAGCGGATTGTGAATCTGTCACTCCGCGTCGCGACAATGGACCGGAAGTTCACGGCAAGCGGCGCGATAACCGAGCACGACACGGCGCAATACTTGGCGTGGTCGAATTCGCTGTCTCGCGCGCTGCGTGAACTGGGATTCAAGGCGTTGCCGGAAAAGCCCCGCACGCTGGACGACATCAGGGCACGGCAAAAGCCATGAGTATTCTGGACGATCTTGATAACCCAGAACTTTTTTCTCCCTTCTTCGAGGGTGAAAGCTGGAATCCGTGGCGCGCCTTCCTGGCGGCGCTGTTCGCCTTGCCGATGGATGACGACCAGCTTGCCACCTATCGGCGCCATACGGGGCGCCTAGAACCGCCAGTTAAGGCTTTTACAGAGGCGGCGTTGGTAGTCGGGCGCCGTGGCGGAAAAAGCCGCGTGCTTGCCCTTCTGGGCGTCTATCTGGCGACGGCACGGGACTACACGAGATGCTTGGCGGCGGGTGAGGTCGCGACGATCGCCATCATCTCCGCTGACAGGAAACAAGCCCGTACGATCTTCCGCTACTGCAAGGGCATTCTCTCTGATATTCCAGAGATGGCGGCGATGGTTCTTGACGATAAAAATGACATCATCACCCTGAACAATAACGTCGTCATCGAGATTGCAACAGCGTCGTTTCGAGTGACCAGGGGTTATACCTTCGCCGCGGTGCTGGCTGATGAAACCGCGTTTTGGAGAACGGACGACAGTTCGGCGAACCCAGACGCCGAGATCTTCCGGGCGATCCGCCCCGGCATGGGCACCATCCCCGGCGCGATCTTGTTGAATGCATCGAGCCCCTACCGCAGAAGCGGCGTCCTCTGGACGGCGTATAAAGAGAATTACGGGCACGACGATGCAAATATCCTTGTGTGGAAGGCGAGCACGCGGGAGATGAACCCCGCCTATCCCCAGGAAACCGTTGATAAGGCCTACGCAGACGATCCCGCATCGGCGGCGGCTGAATATGGCGGAGACTTCAGAACCGACATTGACGCCTTCGTCGGGCAAGATGTTATCGACGCCTGCACCGAGATTGGGTGCTACGAGCGCCCAAAGGTGCGGGGGCATCGCTACCATGCCTTTGTCGACGCTGCCGGTGGCTCCGGCCAAGATTCGATGACCTTGGCGATTTCGCATCAAGAGGGTGACGTGGCGATCCTTGATGCGTTGAGAGAGCGTAAGCCGCCGTTCAGTCCCGTTGCCGTGACGGATGAATTTGCCGATCTGATTAAGAGCTACGGCATCAACCGTGCTGAATCGGATCGATGGGGGGGCGACTGGGTCATTGAGGCATTCCGCAAAGTCGGCGTCACGATCACGCCGTCCGCCAAGCCGAAGTCGGATCTCTACCGCGAGATGTTGCCGATGCTGAATGCCGGGCGATGCAGCCTGCTGGATAATGCTCGCCTGTCGAAGCAGCTCGTCGGTCTTGAACGCCGTGTAGCGCGCGGTGGCCGCGACAGCATCGACCATGCACCTGGCTCGCACGATGATGTGGCAAACGCTGCGGCCGGCGCTCTCCTTCTCACCAAGGCGCGTCGCCCAATGCGGATCTCCGCCGAAGCCCTAGCCCGCATCTAAGAGGAAAACATGCCCGAAGAAATTGATTATCGCGCATCGGCGATGGGCTTGATCGCTGCACTGCATGAGGCGATTGAACATCTCACCGCGGCGCCTTGGTGCTCCCCGAGCGGTCAGCCCCAGCCCGCGATTCACGAGGCCATGATGGCTGAGCTGAGGAGGCAACTTGCTGCTGCCGCAGCTGAGGCGGCCGAACTCGCATGAGTTTCACCAAAAAATTTCCCGCGAGGATTTGATGATCAAGTCAACGCCGTCGCTCTTCATCAAAAGGCTTTTGTCGAGACACTGAGGTCTCAAAAAGGATCGCACCATGGAAGCCTCTGGCATTCCGACGAAATTTCTAGCCGTGTGGGCTAGCGGGACAACGTCAACCTATGTTCGCTCGGTCCCGGTAACTACGACCGACCCCAATGCCGCATCTCTAGCGCTCGGCTGGCCACCCGCTACCTTCACCCCGCTCGCTAGCGGCGGCTCTCCTCCTGATGGACGAGATGCGAATGGCATAAATCAGGCCATGACCGCGTGGCAGCAATGGCAGCAAGCCGGCGGCCCGATCACATACGATTCGACCTTCCAGACTGCCATCGGCGGCTATCCCAAGGGTGCTATCGTAGCATCGGCCACAACCTTCGGCGTGTGGTGGCTGAGCACAGCCGATAACAACACGACCAATCCAGACACGGGCGGCGCAGGGTGGGTGACAGCCTTCTCAGGTAGACAGCTGGGGACCCCCATCTCATTCGCTTCCAGCGGAACCTACCAGGTCGGAGTGACATCCGGGTCATCTGCAGCCGCTCGTCTCATTCGAGTCCATGCTGTTGGGGGCGGCGGCGCTGGCGGGGGATCATCCGCAAACCCATCCACTAACTGCACCGCCTGCTCAGGAGGGGGGGCGGGATCCTATGCCGAGGCATGGTTCTTGGTGTCCGCTCTCGGAGGATCAGTTGCGGTCGGCATTGGTGCGGGTGCGGCTGGTGGCCCCGGCCCCGGTAGCTCAGGTGGCACCACAACTTTTGGCAGCTTCATGTCTCTGCCTGGGGGCGTTGGCGGGGGTGCCCAGTCCTACACCACCTCAGTGACAAACTATGCGGCTCAGGGTGCTGGTGGTGGAGCGCCGACAATTAGTGGTGCGCTCTACTCGCTCCAGCGGCATGGACAGCCGGGCCCCTGCGGCATCGTCTTCACGGGGCAGTGCATGCCAGGCCAAGGTGGCATGTCTCCGCTTGGATCGGGCGGACCCAACATTGCGGTTGGCGCTGGCATTCCTGGGAGTGGATATGGCGCGGGCGGCGGCGGCGCGGGCGTCCCGGCGAGCGCAGGGCCATACAACGGCGGCAATGGCTCGGGCGGTTATGTCGAGATAACGGAGTATAGCTGATGACCACCCAGCCTTATGGCATCATCGGGACTTTCCCTGAGACCGCACTCCGCACGCTGAGACAGCAACTCACTCACGCTGAAGCAGAGGCGGCAAGATTTCGCGCGGACCTGGCATGACTTTCACGACCCGGGACATCTCACTGACGTTTACCTTCGGCACGGGAAACTTTGGTGAGAGTGGCTCGAACACTGTCACCGTTTCCGGCCTGCGGGTGAGAGCGCTGATTGTTAAGGCTGGTCTAACCTCTGCGCCACAGTGTGAGGTCGTGATCTACGGCCTGACTCTTTCGATGATGAACCAGCTTTCGACGCTGGGCACACCTCAGCCGATTGCCATTCAGCGGAATAATACGCTTACTGTCGCGGTGAGCGAGGAAGACAGTCAGCTTGCGACCGTCTTCTCCGGCACCATACTTGCCGCCTTCGCAGATCTGTCGAGCGCACCCGATGGCGCATTCACTGTCTACGCCGTCACCGGCCTCATCGATCAGCTAAAGCCGATAGCGCCGACGAGTTACGCGGGAACGGTGTCAGTCTCGACGATCCTTTCTAGCCTGGCGGCCAAGATGAATATTGGCTTCCAGAACAATGGCGTCACGGCCGTCCTGTCTAACCCCTATCTCCCGGGCACGGCGCGCCAACAGGTTGTTCGCGTCGTCAACGCGGCCGGGATCGAGTGGAACGGAGGCGACGGCGGAACTCTAGCGATCTGGCCCAAGGGTGGAACTAGGGATAGCACCGTCACTCTCATATCCGCTGATACCGGTATGGTCGGATACCCGACCTACTCGGGACTTGGCCCGCTCGTCACGCTCTTGCACAACCCCGGCATTGCCTTCGGGAGTCGTGTGAAGGTTGAGAGCATCATCACTCCTGCCTGCGGCCTCTGGTGGGTCTCGCAAGTCACGCATCGCCTCGAAAGCCAGATGCCCAACGGCGCATGGTTCACCGATCTCGTCTGCATGAAGTTCGATCTGTCAGTGCGATGATGCGGAGTGGGCACGGCTGACGGAAAAGAATAAAGGCGCACAATGCGCCGATATTCCGCGTGGGCGAGGGCAGCCTCAAGGGGGCATCAATGCGCTGACCTAAATCTCTCCACTCCGGATTAGCCGGACTTTGAAAGTCACGTCTGTATATGGCGGCTTCGCGAGGCCCTCGGTTGAAAGATTATCCTTGGCATCCTCGATTAGAGTGCGCTGGTCGGTCGTCTGGCCCGGAAGTGGCGTCGTGGTAAATTCGTACGTGCGGGAAAAACCATCCTTCAACCCCAAACAGTTGACTGCATAGACTTCCGCGTATGCCACCTGTTACCTCCTAATGCCTTGGGAAACCTCAACTCAGCTTCGTGTGCCAATCGTGATGACACGTTAGATCGTCAAACTCTTGTTGTCCCCACGCAATGATCCTACTTACATGAACAGCCATGCAGCTATATGTCTCGAATTCGTATCCATTGACGCACCTCAATCCGCGCCTCTCCATGAATGCGGCGATGAACCGACTTGCGATGGGATCAAATGGATGTAAGTCCGATATTGGCACCTCGCATTTAAGAAGACACGGACTTCCGATGCCCTTAAGGGTCTCACCTATTTCGGTTTCCTCGTGTGCCAGGTAAGTGGCTTCTCCCCCCCAATAGCGAAATAGCCGATAAAGGCCATCGGTGCGGGCCAAGCTTTTGAAGAAAATCATCCAGACCATGCCGGATCGATTGCCGTCAGACGCTCGCGAGGTTGATCCAAGCGTGGATGCCATTTCGGGTGAGAGGTAGCCATCAGCTACCGCCTGAGATAGGCGACGGCTAACGAGATCGATGCTGAGCACATCAAGCGAGCTGCCTTCTAATGCACTGCGCTCAGATTCAGTGAGGCGAGTTGCATGATACCCAACAATACTAGAATCCGATATCATGTCGTGGATTCTGGATATCAGCGCTTCTCGTTTGCCTCGGAACGAATTTCTAGGAGAACCGGCGGCAAGCCAAAGAGATGACGAAAGCAGATCTAGTTTTTGCTCCTGTTCTTCGTAAGCCCTTATCACCTCCTCGTTGTCAATTAAAAGGGAAATTACCCCCGAAGGCCACGCCGCCTCCTCGTCCGGATCGATTACATCAACCATGGCCAGCTTTCCTTGGACGCAGCCTCTACCATCGCCATTCTCGTCCACGAAGATAACGCCGAAGGTCGCAAAGGCCGAGCTGCTGGTGTTCCTATGTCGAAAACACGACAGCTAGGCGCTCTGGTCGGCCAGCTAAACTTGAGGGAACCGGAAGACCTGAGCAGGCTGGGGTGAGGGCAGCACGGACAGATTTCTGAGCAAAGGCTCGGAAACTTGCGTCGCTCTGGAGCCGATCTCTGTCCGCGGGCGCCACAATCACCGATTTCGTGCGACCGTGAGCATCCGTACCGAGCACGAGGTGCACTGACATTCCGCCAAATGCCCGGGCGTCAGGCAAGCAAGATTGGATCTTTTGAACAACAGCAGTCTGATCAGCGCCATTCAGGACCGTGACGATGGGGGAAGACGGCGTAGCGCAGGACGTGAGCACAAACAGAGGGATCACCATCAGAGAAAAGGTGCTTCTACGCACGAGTGATTTCCTTTCTTAGTCTCACTCCCGCCCCGCCGCCGTTCTCCGCGATGAACTCGACCCCGGCAACCTCCAGCGCTGCGCGGATGGCGGCGAGGGTACGGTCATAGGGAACGCGGGCTTCTCGCTCAAAGTCAGCGATAGTTTTTTTGGCCACCTTCGACGCTTCTTCGAGGTCAGCCTGAGACCACGCCACCAGGGCGCGTGCGGCTCGGCATTGGGCGGGCGAAAGTTCCACTAAGAGCGCAACCTTACATCAAAAATGTTGACTACACTCACAGTGTAGGGTTACACCATAGATGTGACCTGCCGGTCGCGCAACTTAAAACGGCCGAGCAAGTGTCTCACCACCCGCCCGGCCTCACCACCACCGACCTGAGGGGAAATCGGAAATGGCTAAACACGACCATATCACGGGCGGCAAAGGTCTGCCCGCCTTCAACCTAATCGACCTGGACGACCACCCGGACGCAGCCCTGCTCAAGGCATGTGCCCAGGCGACCAAACTGCGGGACAATCTGGAAACGATAGGGAAACACCCTTTCGGCTCGCTCGACTGCCCGAGCGGCTGCAATCTCCTGAAGCTCTGCCACTTCATCGCCCATACCGACGCGCTGACCGATCTGGGCGTCACGATGAAGGCCACGTTCGTCATGGGCGACCAGGCCGACCCGATGGAGCAGACGCCCCGCATGCTCTACGTGAGCGTCATCAAGGACTTCCTGCGGATGGGAGTCCCGGCATGATTCACCCGTTCAACAAATTCGACGGCGAGTTCCCGAAGGTTTTCTCAACCGCCTCTGCGGCGCCCGAAATTGTCGAAATCGCCGATGACATCGATGCGATCGGTGAAATCATGATCGCCCTCGCCAATAGCCGAGAGGAGGTTCGTGGTCATTGGTTCGCCTTATTGGGCCGCATGGCTATGGAGCGCGCAGAGCGCGCGAACGAGATAGTTCGGAGGCTCCCGAAATGAGCGCGCTACCTCCGCCCCCGAAACCCGAGCCTACCGAGCGAGACAAGGCTTTAAAGGCCAGTATCATCCGCAAGCTTGAGGAAATCTATGAGGAGGTCACCTACAAGAACCTGTTGCGCACGCGGCGATTGGTCGAGATGGCGCTCCGGAAGCAGGTGCCTGCCGACTTAATTGACCACCTGTCTCAGATCGGCTGCAACTATTACAAGCTTGCGGACAACGGCCCCGCGAGACCGGAGCTTCGCGTCATTGAAGGCGGAGGTGTCGTCGATATCACGCCGCCTAAGCCGCGAAGGGGGAGACGGCAATGAGCGCGACGCTCGATCTCCCGCACCGCACGCGCGTCTCTATCGTCATAAGGGCGCACCGCGATCTTGAAGCTATCGCTGGCATCATGATCCGCCTGACCGGGGATGATCATGATGCCCTTGGTGCCGACGAGGCTGTCTTCCTGGCGCGCAGCGTTGAGGCCGTCGCTCGAGATGTCAGTCGCCTGCGGGAAGCTATGGAGCGGGAGATGGAGGCATGAGCGCCGAGATCATTTCCCTGGCCGATCGCCGGGCCGGCAAGG
>Ga0310811_10006256_pt1 | contig 15199 bp, 12 predicted proteins | sample YCmetagenome_FD_207642 | JGI IMG/M metagenome (GOLD analysis project Ga0310811, IMG submission 207642) | Soil microbial communities from experimental microcosm in Duke University, North Carolina, United States - YC | ecosystem: Engineered > Artificial ecosystem > Soil microcosm > Unclassified ...
CGGCGTCGGGGCTGACCAGTGGGGCGGTCAGGCCAGCCCGCGGACGCTGCGTGCAGGCGGTCGGAGGCCCTGGACGGCCGCCACCATCTCCAGCACCCGGCGCGTCGGGAGAACCTCGTGGACGCGGAAGACCTGGGCACCGTCGCGGGCCGCGAGCGCGGTCGCGGCCAGGGTGCCGTCCAGCCGCTCCTGAAGCTCCACCCCCAGCGCCTCCCCGACGAAGTCCTTATTGGACAGTGCCATCAGCACGGGCCAGCCGGTCTCCACCAGTTGGTCCGCGTGCCGCAGCAACGCGAGGCTGTGCCAGGTGTTCTTGCCGAAGTCGTGTGTCGGGTCGATCAGCACCCCGCCGCGGGGAACGCCGAGCGCGACGACCTCCTCGGCACGCCTGGTCGTCTCCTCGACCACCTCGCGCACCAAATCCCCGTAGCGCACCCGGAACGGGCGCGTGCGCGGCACCGCTCCCCCGGTGTGCGAGCAGACATATCCCGTGCCGAACTCCGCCGCCACCTCCGCCAGCCGCGGATCCGCGCCGGCCCAGGTGTCGTTGAGCAGGTCCGCGCCCGCCTCGCAGGCCAGCCGTCCCACCTCGTGGCGCCAGGTGTCCACGCTGATCACCAGGCCGGGGTGCCGCCGGCGGATCTCGGCCACGAACGGCACCACCCGGCGGATCTCCTCGGCGGCGTCGACCTCCCGGCCCGGCCCCGCCTTCACGCCGCCGATGTCCACGATGTCGGCCCCCTCCGCCACCACGCGGTCCACGTTCGCGAGGGCGTCGACGTCGGCGAAGGACGAACCCTTGTCGTAGAACGAGTCCGGGGTGCGGTTGACGATGGCCATCACCAACGCGCGGTCACGGACCACCTTGCGGCCGCGGAATTCCATCTCGATGGGCACACCCCCATCATGCCCGTCCGGGCGGCAGCGGCGCAGCGCCCGCCCAGCGGCCACCCGGACACAGCGAAACGGCCGGAAGGCACTGGCCGACAGTGCCCTCCGGCCGTTTCGGCCCGCTTACTTACGCGCCACCGGAAAGCTTCTCGCGGAGAGCCGCGAGCTGCTCGTCGCTGGCGAGGGTGCCGCTGCTGCGCGAACCCGAGTCGGACTGCGAGGAGCTGTAGTTCTGCTCGCCGCCCTCGACACCGGTCGCGGCGTCCGCCGCCGCGGCGGCGTCGGCCTCGGCAGCCTTGGTGACCTGCCGCATGTGGGCCTCGTAGCGGGAGTGCGCCTCGGCGTACCCGCGCTCCCACTCCTCACGCTGCTTGTCGAAGCCTTCCTGCCACTCCTGGGTGTCCGGGTCGAAGCCTTCGGGGTAGATGTAGTTGCCCTCGGCGTCGTACTCGGCGGCCATGCCGTACTGGGTCGGGTCGAACTCGGTGTCCGGCGTGACGCCCTCGTTCGCCTGCTTCAGCGAGAGCGAGATCCGGCGCCGCTCCAGGTCGATGTCGATGACCTTGACCATCACCTCGCCGCCGACCTGGACGACCTGCTCCGGGATCTCCACGTGGCGCTCGGCCAGCTCGGAGATGTGCACCAGGCCCTCGATGCCCTCCTCCACGCGGACGAACGCGCCGAAGGGAACCAGCTTGGTGACCTTGCCCGGGACGATCTGGCCGATCGCGTGGGTGCGGGCGAACTGGCGCCACGGGTCTTCCTGGGTCGCCTTCAGCGACAGGGACACGCGCTCGCGGTCCATGTCCACGTCGAGGACCTCGACGGTGACCTCCTGGCCGACCTCGACGACCTCGCTCGGGTGATCGATGTGCTTCCAGGACAGCTCCGAGACGTGCACGAGGCCGTCCACGCCACCGAGGTCCACGAAGGCACCGAAGTTGACGATGGAGGAGACGACGCCCTTGCGCACCTGGCCCTTGGCCAGCGCGTTGAGGAACTCGCTGCGCACCTCGGACTGGGTCTGCTCCAGGTAGGCCCGGCGGGACAGCACCACGTTGTTGCGGTTCTTGTCCAGCTCGATGATCTTGGCTTCGAGCTCCCGGCCGACGTAGGGCTGCAGGTCGCGGACCCGGCGCATCTCGACCAGCGACGCGGGCAGGAAGCCGCGCAGGCCGATGTCGAGGATCAGGCCGCCCTTGACCACCTCGATGACGGTGCCGCTGACCGGCTCGTCCTTCTCCTTGAGCTCCTCGATGGTGCCCCAGGCGCGCTCGTACTGGGCGCGCTTCTTGGAGAGGATGAGGCGGCCTTCCTTGTCCTCCTTCTGCAGGACCAGGGCCTCGACCTCGTCACCGACGCTGACAACCTCGCCCGGGTCGACATCGTGTTTGATGGACAGCTCGCGCGAGGGGATGACGCCCTCGGTCTTGTACCCGATGTCGAGGAGCACCTCGTCGCGATCGACCTTGACGATGGTGCCCTCAACGATATCGCCGTCGTTGAAGTACTTGATCGTCTTGTCGATGGCGGCGAGGAAGTCTTCCTCCGACCCGATGTCGTTGATCGCGACCTGCTGGGCCTGCGGCTCGGCCGTCGGGACGGTGGTGGTGTCGGTGGTCATTAGGTGGGTTGCTCCGGTTACGGCTTGGGGTTGAGTAGCTGTGCAGTTTGCTGACGCGGCGAGGAAGGGACGACGGCACAAGCCGAGCAAACGTTCGTGACGAACGGCCGCGAGCAATCACCGCCGACGGTGCGCGACCCGTGACCCGGCTCGAGCTCTGCCGGGCGGAAGGTAGCGCGAACCCACTGCGCTAGAAGTATCCTACGCGGCCGGGTGTATGCGACACAAACAGGGTCGCCCGAGCTGATCTCGCCCCGCACCTGCGGAACAATACCAACGTGACAGCCCAGGACAGGCATTCCAGCGCCGAGCGCCGCCTCGGCACGGTCGGCACCGCGCACCGCACGGTCGGCGGCCGGGAGGCCACCACCGCGAATCTTGCCTGGTGGGACGCCGACGCCGACGACTACCAGGCCGAACACGGTGCGTTTCTGGGCGACGCCGACTTCGTCTGGTGCCCCGAGGGGCTGCGCGAGGCCGACGCCGCCCTGCTGGGCGACGTGCGCGGCCTGCGGGTACTCGAAGTCGGCTGCGGCCAGGCCGCCTGCGCGCGCTGGCTCGCCCGCGCCGGGGCACACCCGGTCGGCCTCGATCTGTCCGGTGGAATGCTGCGTCATGCCAAGGTCGGCAACGCCCGCACCGGCGTCGATATTCCCCTGCTCCAGGCCACCGCCGAAGCGCTGCCGCTGGCACCGGCCACTGTTGACGCGGCCTGCTCCGCCTTCGGCGCGCTCCCCTTCGTCGCCTCGATCGAGGCGGTCTTCGCCGAGGTGGCCAGGGTGCTGCGGCCGGGCGGGCGCTGGGTGTTCGCGGTCACCCATCCGATGCGGTGGATCTTCCCCGATGATCCGGGCCCGACGGGCCTCACCGCGACCCAGCCCTACTTCGACCGCACCCCCTACGTGGAGGTGAACGAGGCCGGCCGGGCCACCTACGTGGAGTATCACCGCACCCTCGGCGACTACGTGCGCGCCCTGGCCGCGACCGGGTTCCGGCTCGACGATCTCGTCGAACCCGAATGGCCCGACGGGCACCGCCGGACCTGGGGACAGTGGAGCCCGTTGCGGGGCAAGCTGTTCCCGGGCACGGCCATCTTCTCGGCGAGGAAGGAGCCCGTGGCGCCATGACACCACCGCTGTCCTTCACACCGCGACGACCGCCGGTTTTCCGGACGGGACGCCGGTCCGCGGGGCCGTCGCGGTGAGCGTCGGCGGGACGCTGTTCGCCGCGCACCGAGCCCGGTGCGCGGCGCTCGACCCGCTCCTGCCCGAGCCCGCCGGACTACCCGCCGGCGAGACCCTCACCGCCGCGACGACCGACGGTCTGCGGGTCGCCGGCGTGCTGCAGAGCCACACTTACCCGCCCGGCGCGCTGGACCTGCTGTGGTCGGCCGCCCGGGTGTGGCAGCTCCACCCGCTCGTCGGGGACACCGGAGCCGAGGGCATGGACGCGGTGCTGCGGGCCTGGCGCCACCGGATGGACGCGGAGTCGCCGGACCCCGACTCCGCCTGCACGGTGACCTGGCCCAGCCGGGACCCCGAGGCCGTCCCGGCCTTCCTCCGGCATGGTCTGGCCCCGGTCTCGGCGCTCGCCGTCCGTCTGGCGCCGCCTCCCGAGCGCCACGACAACAACCACCCCGACGACCACCCCGACGACATCGTCATCCGCGAGGCGACACCGGAAGACTTCGAAGAAGCGCTCGCGCTCGTCGTGCACACGTTCACTTACACGTCCCTGACCGCCGGTGAGGCCCAGCTCGAAGAACTGCTCGCGCCGCAACTGCGCCGCAGCCTGGCGGCGGGCGCGCCGATCTGGCTCGCGGAGCAGGACGGTGTCGCGGTCGCCGTGGCCGACTGCGGCTGGATCCGCTCGACGCCGGGGACGGCCGCCGCCGAACTGCTCCCGCCGGGCAACTGGGGCTACGTGAACAATGTCGCGACGGAGCCGGGTTCACGGGGACGGGGCGTGGGACAAGCGCTCATGGCGGTGGTGCACCGGGAATTCCACCGGATGGGCGCCACCGGTACGTACCTCTACTACCACCTGACGAACCCGCTGGCGTCGGTGTTCTGGCCCCGCCAGGGCTACCGTCCACTCTGGACGTACTGGGAGGTTCAGCCGGCCGGCGCGCTGCGCTGACCGGCCTGCGGGACACCGCCGAACGGCCGATAGGACGCTGATCCCTTCGGACGAAAGGGCTTCCGCGAGAAACGACCGCGGCGGCGACCTCTCGAAGACGGTCTGCGGGATCCTGCCTTCGACCCTTGACCCATGACACGGCCGCGACTCAGCGTCGCTTCCTGGTCCGGCGGGTGCCGCGAGGTGCTCTCCTTTGACGCAGCCACGGCGAAATTCCCGGCACATCGTCGCAACCCGGCCCGGTAGGTGTGCTGTGCGGTACTCCCCTTGGCGCACCCACCGCGAAACTCCGGCACACCGTTGCGGCCCGACCTGCCGGGTGCCGCGCCGTTCCGCCCGCCGTCAGCGCACCATGGGACGCAGATAGCCGATCTGGTGCGCCGAGGCGGGATGCCCGCCGAGCGCGCGGCGCACCGCTTCGAGGACACCGTCGGCGATCTCGCCGTGGGACGGCGAGCGGGTCTCGTCGTGCTCGGACACGTTGCCGAGCAGGACCACCTGGGTCGGATTGGCCGGCAACGACGACCCCGTCTCGACCGGTGCTCCCCCACGCGAAGCGGCGTGGACCTCGACGACCGGTGCCGTCTCGGCGAGCAACCGCTCGACCGCCTGCATGACCGGAAGGCGGTACTCGCCGTGGACCCAGGAGACCAGCAGGTCGACCGGGCCGCCCAGCGCCACCTCGGCCTTGTCCGCCAACCGGTGCGGACAATCCCAGCTCGCCTCGACCCAGAGCGCTCGCCCCGGCTCCGGGACATTCCCGACGCCCGGGGCGCCGGGGGCACCAGCGGCATCGGGTACATCGTCCGCATCGCGTGTTTCGGGAGCATCGAGAGCACTGCCGCCGCGTTCGCGAACATGGCCCGGGGGCCGCAGCGCCCGCGACGCCGCCGCCCCCGGTCTTGGTTCTTCCGCGGAGAGCGGGCTGTACCGCCGGGACGGCAACACCACGTGCCATCCCTGGCGAACCAGCGCCTCGGCCACTTCCGACAACATGCCCGTGCCTGCCAGGATCAGCGCTCGCCCGCCTGTCATGCTTCAAAGCTACCGTCGGATTTATCCCCGCGCTTCCTGAGACGACACGGTGATTTTCCCCTTCGGAAATACCGAGTTCACAAACTCGTTCACGACATCGCCGAGACAGTGTCTTCGCGACTGTCTTCACCGCTGCGTTCACGGCTGCGTTCGCGACTGTCTTCACCGCTGCGTTCACGGGTCCGCGCGCGACTATCCTCACGGGTCGAATCGCGAATCCCTTCGCGGGTGCTTTCCCTTCCGGCCGGTCGGCACCTTCGTCACCGGTTCCGTCGCTGCCCGGACTTTCTCGGGTGCTGTCGGCGGTGCGCGCCGTCGTTGTGCCGACACGTCAACGGTTCGTGGCCGTAGCCTTGCCCGTGGCAGTGGCGTATCGGCGGCCTGTCCGCATCGCCTCGGCGCCGGGAAACTAGTGCGCCGCTGCGTTCCAGGATTTGCCGAAGCCGACCGACACCTCCAACGGCACCGCGAGGTCGCTGGCCGATCCCATTTCCTTGCGCACCATGGCTTCGACCGCGGCGTGTTCACCGTCGGCGACCTCCAGCACGAGTTCGTCGTGCACCTGGAGCAGCAAGCGGCTGGCCAGCCCGGACTCCTTCAGGGCCCGCTGCACGTTGAGCATGGCGACCTTGATGATGTCGGCGGCGCTGCCCTGGATGGGCGCGTTGAGCGCCATCCGCTCGGCCATCTCGCGGCGCTGCCGGTTGTCGCTGCTGAGGTCGGGCAGATAACGGCGGCGACCGAAGATCGTTTCGGTGTACCCGATCTTGGTGGCCTCGGCGACCACGCTCTGCAGATAGTCGCGCACGCCACCGAAGCGCGCGAAGTACTCGTCCATCAGCCCGCGAGCTTCCTCGGTGGAAATCCGCAGCTGCTGGGAGAGCCCGTAAGCGGACAGGCCGTAGGCCAGGCCGTAGTTCATCGCCTTGATCTTCGCCCGCTGTGCGCCGTCGACTTCGGCCGGCTCCACCCCGAACACCCGGGCCGCGGTGGCCGCGTGGAAGTCGAAACCCGACTGGAACGCCTCGATCAGCGCGGCGTCCTCGGACAGGTGCGCCATGATCCGCATCTCGATCTGGCTGTAGTCCGCGGTCATCAGCTCGCGGTAGCCGGCGCCGACCACGAAGGCGTCCCGGATGCGGCGCCCCTCGTCGGTGCGGATCGGGATGTTCTGCAGGTTCGGGTCGACCGACGACAGCCGTCCGGTCGCCGCGATCGTCTGGTGCAACGTCGTGTGGATCCGCCCGTCGCAAGCGATGGCCTTGATCAAACCCTCGACCGTGGAACGCAGGCGGCTCGCGTCACGGTGTTCGAGCAGGTGCTGCAGGAACGGGTGTTCGGTCTTTTCGAACAGAGTCTGCAGCGCCTCGGCGTCGGTGGTGTAGCCGGTCTTGGTGCGCTTGGTCTTCGGCATCGACAGCTCGTCGAAGAGCACGACCTGCAGCTGTTTGGGCGAACCGAGGTTGATCTGTTTGCCGATGACGCGGAAGGCATCCTCTTCGGCCTGCTTCACGCGGGCGGCGTAGTGCGCTTCGAGCGCGGTCAGCTGGTCGAGATCGACCGCGACCCCGGCCGCCTCCAGTTCGGTGATGACCTCCAGCAGCGGCAGCTCGATCTCCTCCAGCAGCGCGCTGCCGCCGATCCCGTCCAGCTCGCGGCGTAGCGCGCCCGCCAGCTCCGCCACCGCCCTGGCCCGCACCAGCTCGGCTTCGACCTGCTTGCGGTCGCCGTCGTCGGCGTCGAGCAGCGACAGCTGCCCGTCGTCGGAATCGGTGTCCAGCCGCAGTTCCCGCTGCAGGTAGCGCAGCACGAGGTCGTCGAGTTCGAAGGAACGCTGACCGGGCCGGACCAGATAGGCCGCCAGTGCGGTGTCCATGCTCAGCCCGGCGAAGGTCCAGCCACGGGACCGGATCGCGTGCAGCGGCACCTTGAGCGCGTGTCCCACCTTGGGGATCCGCGCATCGGCCAGCCAGGCGGCCAGCGCCCGCTCGTCGGATTCGTCCATTGTGGACACATCGACGTACGCGCCGTCGCCGTCCGCCGCCGCGAACGCGATCGCCTGGACGTCCGAGGTCACCGAGGAACCGGTGGTGCGGAAGGACAATCCGGCCGGCTTGCCCGCCGGGGCGTGCTCGGCCAGCCAGGCAGCCAGCATCCCGGTGGGCACCGCGGCGCCGACCGCCTCGAAGCCGCCTTCCGCCTCCGGCTCCGCACTGGACAGCGTCGCGAACAGCCTGTCGCGCAGCACGCGGAACTCCAGCTCGTCGAACAGCCGGTGCACCGCGTCACGGTCCCACGGGCGCAGGGCGAGCTCGTCCGGCGTCGTCTCCAGCGGCACATCGCGCACCAGTTCGGTCAGGTGCCGGTTGCGCATCACCGAGTCCAGGTGCGCGCGCAGCGCGTCACCGACCTTGCCCTTCACCTCGTCCACGCGGTCGATGAGCTCGCCCAGCGAACCGAACTGCTGGATCCACTTGGTGGCGGTCTTCTCCCCCACGCCCGGGATGCCCGGCAGGTTGTCCGAGGGGTCGCCGCGCAGCGCGGCGAAGTCCGGGTACTGGGCCGGCGACAGCCCGTACTTCCCGGCGACCCCGGCCGGGTCGTAGCGGACCAGGTCGGACACGCCCTTGCGGGGGTAGAGCACCGTGACCGTGTCCCCCACCAACTGCAACGCGTCCCGGTCGCCGGTACAGATCAGCACCTCGTAGCCGCCCGCGACGGCCTGCGTGGTGAGCGTGGCGATGATGTCGTCGGCCTCGTAGTTCTCCTTGGTCAGCGCCGGGATGCCGAGCACCCCCAGGACGTCGTGGACGAGCGTGACCTGCCCTTTGAACTCGTCCGGGGTCGTGGACCGGTTGGCCTTGTACTCCGCGTAGGTGGCCGAGCGGAACGTCTGCCGCGAGAGGTCGAACGCCACGGCCAGATGCGTGGGCTGCTCGTCGCGCAACAGGTTGATGAGCATCGAGGTGAACCCGAAGACCGCGTTGGTGACCTGCCCGGTCGAGGTCCGGAAGTTGTCCGCCGGGATGGCGAAGAAGGCACGGTAGGCCATCGAATGGCCGTCGATCAGCAGCAGCCGCGGCCGCGGGGCGGTGGCCGTCGCTGTGGTGTTCGCAACTGTCTGGTTCTCACTGGGGGTCACGACAGCGAGTCTAGGGTGGGGGTCTGACAGTCTTGCCCGTCGTCTGCGTTAAGGAGCAGCGCGTGAGCGATCAGCAGTCCGAACTCGTCGGGGAACGGCCGGCCGGGGTCGATCCCGGCTTCTCGGACCAGCAGCTCAACGACAAGATCGGGCTGACGTTCGTCGAACTGGGACCGGAGCGCGTGGTCGGCACGATGCCCGTCGAGGGCAACCGCCAGCCCTACGGCCTGCTCCACGGCGGCGCGAACGCGGTGCTCGCCGAGGCGCTGGGCTCGACCGTGGCCGCGCTCAACGCCGGCAAGGACAAGCTGACGCTCGGGTTCGAGCTGTCCTGCACGCACCACCGCGGGGTCCGCGACGGCGTGGTGACCGGGGTCGCCACGCCGGTGCATGTCGGCCGGGGAACCATCACCGCCGAAGTGGTCATCACCGACGAGGCCGGACGGCGCACCTGCACCGCCCGCCTCAGCTGCATCGTTCGCGACCGGCCTCCGTCCCCGTAACGACCGCGATCTCGTCACGGCCGGTAAGCGCAGGCCGGGGCGCTACGCGACCCCGAGATACGCCTCCTTGATCGCGGCGTCGGTGAGCAGGTCGGCTCCCCGGCCCGTCTTGATGATCCGGCCGGTCTCCAGCACGTAGGCGCGGTCCGCCCGCGACAGCGCCTGCTGCGCGTTCTGTTCGACCAGCAGCACCGTGGTGCCCCCCTGGTTGATCTCGGTGATGATCCGGAAGATCTGCCGGATGAACTGGGGCGCCAGGCCCATCGACGGCTCGTCGAGGAGCAGGAGCTTCGGTTTGGCCATCAGCGCGCGACCGATGGCCAGCATCTGCTGTTCGCCGCCGGAAAGCGTGCCGCCGTGCTGGCCACGGCGCTCCTTGAGCCGCGGGAACAACGCGAAGACCCGGTCGAGATCGGCCGGGAGGTTCTTGCGGTCCTTCCGCGCGTAGGCGCCCATGTCCAGGTTCTCCGCCACCGTCATGCCGGGGAACACGCCGCGGCCCTCCGGCACCTGCGAGATGCCCCGCACCACGCGCAGGTCCGCCCGCAGCCGGGTGATGTCCGCGCCCGCGAAGGTGATCCGCCCCGACGAGACCGGCCGGATACCCGAGATCGCGCGCATGGTGGTGGACTTCCCCGCGCCGTTCGCGCCGATCAGGGCCACGATCTCGCCCTCGTCGACGGTGATGGACAACCCGGACACCGCCTGGATGCGTCCATAGTGGACAGAGACGTCGGCGAGCTCAAGCAGCGTCATCGTCGGACACTCCCAGGTAGGCGGCGATCACGGCGGGGTCCTGACTGATCTCGGCGGGCCGGCCCTCGGCGATCTTCCGGCCGAACTCAAGCACCACGATGCGATCGGTCACGCCCATCACCAGGCGCATGTCGTGCTCGATGAGCAGGATCGTGTAGCCGTCCGAGCGGATCCGGCGGATCAGGCCCATCAGCTCTTCCTTCTCGGCCGGGTTGAACCCGGCCGCCGGCTCGTCCAGGCACAGCAGCTTCGGCTCGGTGGCCAGCGCGCGGGCGATCTCCAGCCGCCGCTGGTAGCCGTAGGGCAGGTTCTTGGCCTTGTCCGCGGCGCGGTCGGCGATGCCGACGAACTCCAGCAGCGCCATCGCCCGCGCCACCGCCTCCCGTTCCTCCCGGTGGTGGCGGGGAAGGCGGAGCAGCGCGCCGAGCAGGCTCGTCCGGTGCCGCGCGTCGGCGCCGACCACGACGTTCTCCAACGCCGTCATCTCCCCGAACAGCCGGATGTTCTGGAACGTGCGGGCGATGCCGAGCTGGGTGATCCGGTGCCGCGACAACCTGGCCAGCGGCCGGCCCGCCAGCAGGACCCGGCCCGAGGTGGGCCGGTAGACCCCGGTCATCGCGTTGAAGCAGGTGGTCTTCCCGGCCCCGTTCGGCCCGATCAGGCCGAGGATCTCGCCGCGGCGGAGATCGAAGGAAACCGAGTCCAGCGCGGTCAGGCCCCCGAACCGCAGCGTGACGTCGCGCATCTCGAGCAGCGTCTGGCCGATCTCGACCTCGATCTCGCGATCCGGCGCGACGACCTCGGCGATCTCGGCTTCGTGCCGTTCCCGCTCTTCCTCGGTCATCCGGGCCACTTCGGCGACCACGCCGCCCTCGGCCGGCACGTCCTCTTCTCGCCGCGTCATGACCTGCCCCCCGTCTTCTCCGGCGCGAGCGCGCTGTCACCGCTGATCTGGTCGCCTCGACCGATCAGGCGCTGGTAGGCCTGGCGGCCGTAGGCCAGCAGGTGCTGGCGCGCGCCGAGCAGGCCCTGCGGACGGAAGATCATCAGGATGATCAGGGCGAGGCCGAAGATCAGGTAGTTGTACTTGGCGATCTGCACGAAGCGCATCGGCAGGTACGCCACCACCGCGGCCCCGAGCAGCACGCCCACCTTGTTCCCGGCCCCGCCGAGGACGACCGCGGCGAGGAAGAGCATCGAGGTCACGACGTCGAACGACTGATTGTTGACGAACCCCAGCTTGCCCGCATACAAGGCGCCCGAGAGGCCACCGATCGCCGCGCCCATGACGAACGCCCAGATCTTGAACTTGTAGGTGGGCACGCCCATGATCTCGGCCACGTCCTCGTCCTCGCGGATGGCGACCCAGGCCCGGCCGACCCGGGACCGTTCGAGGTTCCCGACCAGCAGCAGCACCGCGATGATGATGGTGACGGTCAGCCAGTACCACTGCGTGGCGTGGGTGAACAGCGGCTGCCCCGCGTTGTCGGCGCCGACCCGCTCGAACCCGCGCTGCCCGCGCAACGGGTCGACGTTGTCGGCCAGCAGCCGGATGATCTCGCCGAAACCGAGTGTCACGATCGCCAGATAGTCGCCCCGCAGCCGCAGCGTCGGCGTGCCCAGAATGACCCCGAAGATCATCGTGACCACCATGGCCAGCGGCAGTGTCCACAGGAACGGCAGCTTGTGCAGGGAGGAACTGGGGCTGGTGAACAGCGCGGTCACGTAGGCGCCGACCGCGAAGAACCCGACGTAACCGAGGTCGAGCAGACCGGCCTGGCCCACCACGACGTTCAGTCCGACCGCGACCAGCGCGTAGCGGGCCACGTCGAACATGGCCGTCGGGAAGTCGGTGCCGGTCGTCGCGATCACCGGCGGGTCGAGCACCGGGAGGAAGTAGACCAGCGCGACGACCGGGAGCAGCACCGCCCACTGCGCCGGCCGGGACAGGGCGTTCCACCGTTCACGCAGGCTCATACCCTGGCCTTCCCGAGCGACTCGCCGAGGATCCCGGTCGGCCGGAACATCAGCACGACCACCAGCACCACGAAGGCGACGATGTCCTTCCACTCACCGCCGAACAGCGACTGCCCGTAGTTCTCGACGAGGCCGAGCAACAGGCCACCGACCAGCGCGCCCCGGAGGTTGCCGATGCCGCCCAGCACCGCGGCGGTGAACGCCTTGATACCGAGCAGGAAACCGCCGTTGTAGATGGCGCCCTGCGGGATCTTCATCAGGTAGAACAGCGACGCCGCACCCGCCAGCAGACCGCCCACCAGGAACGTCACGATGATGACCCGTTCCTTGTTGACGCCCATCAACGTCGCCGTGTCGGGATCCTGGGCGACCGCGCGGATGCCGCGGCCCAGGCGCGTCCGGTTCACGAAGAAGTCGGTGACGAACCACAGGACGATCGCGGCCACGAACAGGATGAGGTAGACGTTGGTGACCGAGGCACCGAAGATTTCGAACACCGCCCGCGGCTGCACCAGCCGGATCTGCGGCTGCTGGTTCAGACCGAAGATCAGCTTGAGGGTCTGCTGGATGGCGAACGAGGCGCCGATCGCGGTGATCAGGAACACCAGCCGCGGCGCGTTCCGGTCGCGCAACGGCTTGTAGGCCACGCGTTCCAGCAGGACCGCGACCGCGCCGGAGGCCACCATCGCCACCACCCCGGCCACCAGCAGGAACCCGATCAGCTCGAACACCGGCAGCTGAGGTGTGGTGCCGGCGCGGAAGCCGAGCGCGTAGTAGGTCAGCCAGGTGGCGAAGGCGCCGACGATGAAGACCTCGGAATGGGCGAAGTTGATGAGTTTCAGCACGCCGTAGACGAGCGTGTAGCCGAGCGCGATCAGGGCATAGATGCCGCCCTGGGCCAGGCCGTCCACGGTGTTGTTCCAGAACTGCTCGGCCAGACCGTGGACATCGAACTGAATCCAGTTGTCGGTGTGCAGCAGGGTTGCGGTCATCGCGGGGTTCACGGGCTCACTCTCTCTGTCCGGTGCCTGAAACGATTCCGCGCTCGGCGCGAGAAGCGGGCATGCGCGCGGCGGGGACCGCGCGCATGCCCCGCGACAGGGCCCGTACCTAGGAGATCTGGCCGTTGTTGACGATCTTGCCGTCCTGCACCCGGTAGCTCCAGACCGGCGTGTCGAACAGCTCGCCCTGGGCGTTCCACTTGAAGTGCTTGGTCAGGCCCTGGCCGTCGTAGTTCCGGACGAAGTCCAGCAGCGAGGCCCGGTCCTTCAGGCCCTTGTCGAGGCCCTTCAACAGGATCGTGGTGACGTCGTAGCCCTCGGCCGAGTAGGTGCCCGGCGCCTGGCCCTCGATGGCGGTGAACGAGGAGGTGAAGTCCTTGAAGTTGTCCTCCGGCACGCACGGGCAGGTGAAGTACGCGTCCGCGGCCGCGGCGGCACCCGCGCCCTGGATGAATTCGGGGTCCTTCACACCGTCCGGGCCGACGAACTTCGCGGTCACGCCCTTGTCGTTGAGCTGCTGCGCGAACGGGCCGGCCTCCGGGTAGTACCCGGCGTAGAAGATCGCGTCGGGGTTCTCCATCTGGATCTTGTTGACCACCGCGGAGAAGTCCGTCTGACCGGTCTTCACCTTGTCCGTGCAGGACGCCTTGGTCCCCAGCGCCTGGGCGACCTGGGTCGCCAGGCCGATGCCGTACTCGGAGTCGTCCTGGATCACGCACACCTTGTTGGCGTGCAACGTGTCGGTGAGGAACTTCGCGGCCGCGGGGCCCTGCACGCCGTCGTTGCCCATGCCACGGAAGAAGGTCTTCCAGCCATGCGTGGTCAGATCCGTGGCGGTGGCCGACGGGGTGATCGAGACCAGGCCGGCGTTGTTGATCATGTCGCCGACGGCCTTCGACTCACCCGAGAACGGGAGGCCGACGATGCCGAGGATGTCCGGCGTGTCGATGACCTGCTGCACCACACCCGGCGCGCTGTCCGGCTTGCCCTGGGTGTCGAACTGCTTCAACGTCACCTGGCAGTTCGGGTTGGCCTGGTTGTGCTGCTTCACGGCGAGATCGGCGCCCTTGAGGATGTTCACGCCCAGGGCGGCGCTGTTGCCGTTGATCGTGCCCACATAGGCGAGGGAAACCCCGGAACACTGGCCCTTGCCGTCACCGCGCGGGTCGGCGGCGCTGGCCTGCTGCGAAGGAGCCGCCGCCGACGCGGTGGGCCCGCCCGTCGAGCCTCCCTGGTCGCGTGCCGCGCAGGCGCCCAAGGCGAGCGATGCCGCTGCCGCCAGCACGAGGACTCCAGTGAGTCGCGCTCTTGACACTCGTTCCTCCCGATGCAACACAGACCGCCGGTATGCGGCCTGTTACCCAAAAGAGGGACCTGACTGGGCGCTGACAGTAACCAGGTTGCATCGGGTTGCACAGAGTCACGAATGTCTTGTTTCCACATCGTGACGGTGTTCATGACGGTTTATTGAGGGTTTACGCCCGGTTGCCGGAACGAAACAACCGGGCGGCTACCATCAGTAGTTACCACCGCTTGTGGTCTAGCGGTTACTCACCGCTGACCGATACTCTCCACGACGGCCTGCGCGACCGCTTTCATCGTGGTGCGCCGGTCCATGGCGGTGCGTTGGATCCAGCGGAAGGCGTCCGGCTCGGACAGCCCCTGCTGGCTCATCAGCAACCCCTTGGCCCGGTCGATGACCTTGCGGGTCTCCAGCCGGTCGGTCAGACCGGCGACTTCGGCCTCGAGTGCCTGCAGCTCGGCGAACCGGCTGATCGCCAGCTCGATGGCCGGCACGAGATCGCGCTTGGCGAAGGGTTTGACCAGGTAGGCCATGGTGCCCGCGTCCCGGGCACGTTCAACCAGGTCACGCTGGCTGAACGCGGTCAGGATGACGACGGGGGCAACCCGGTCGCCAGTGATCTTCGAGGCCGCCTCGATGCCGTCCAGCTTGGGCATCTTGACGTCCAGGATCACCACATCCGGCTTCAGCTCGGCGGCCAACTTGATGGCCTCTTCGCCGTCGCCGGCCTCACCCACAACCTGGTATCCCTCTTCGCGCAACATCTCGACGAGGTCAAGCCGGATCAGTGCTTCGTCTTCGGCGACGAGCACCCGACGCTGCGGCGCG
>Ga0310811_10006257_pt1 | contig 15197 bp, 12 predicted proteins | sample YCmetagenome_FD_207642 | JGI IMG/M metagenome (GOLD analysis project Ga0310811, IMG submission 207642) | Soil microbial communities from experimental microcosm in Duke University, North Carolina, United States - YC | ecosystem: Engineered > Artificial ecosystem > Soil microcosm > Unclassified ...
CGCGCACGGCCTCGGGTACGAGGTGCGCGGAATAGGGCACCAGGACCTGCACGGCGACAGAGCCGAGCCCGATGAAGAGCGCCGAGGTCAGGAAGGGCAGGGGATGAGTGGAAGCCGCGGCGCCGAGTAGGGCAAGCGTTCCCATCCCCATCAGGACGAGGACGAGCTTTCGATTCTCGAACAGGTCGCCGAGGGGCACGAGCAGCAGCAGGCCGAGGCCGTACCCGATCTGCGTCATGGTCACGATCAAGCCTGCCGCACCTGGCGAAAGACCGAGGGCGGCGCTGATCGGACCGACGAGCGGTTGCGCGTAGTAGATATTGGCCGCGATTACCCCGCACGCCGTGGCGAGCAGGGCGATAATGCCGGGCGGGACATGAGGATGGGCGTGGCGTGACAAGGTGCCTCACCTTACCGGAAGCGGGAAGGATCACCACTATCGGAAGAGGGCCGTCGGGAGCGCGGCAAACGAATCTACCAGTGAGTATGGAGATCTTTGTCGCGGGAAGGAAACCGGCGAGCCTCTTCTCCATGAAGCTTCAGTGGTTATGAGGATCGAGGACTACGGATTCATCAGTGATCTGCAAACGTGCGCCCTGGTCGGTCGGGATGGCTCGATCGATTGGCTGTGTCTTCCGCGTTTCGACTCCGGGGCTTGTTTCGCCGCGCTTCTCGGCTCGCCTGAAAATGGCCGCTGGCAGATCGCCCCGGTTGACGAGCCGGTGAAAGTCACGCGCCGTTACCGTGGCGATTCCCTCATCCTGGAGACGCTTTTCGAGACCCGGACCGGGGTGGTGCGGCTGATCGACTGCATGCCGCCACGCGTGGAGCACCCTGAGGTGGTGCGCATCGTGGAGGGAGTGCGCGGCCGGGTGAACATGCAGCTCAGGCTCACGCTCCGCTTCGACTACGGGCAAGCCGTCCCATGGGTGAGACAATGCGATGGGGACCTCCACGCCATCGTGGGACCGGACGAAGTCATCCTTCGCACCCCCGTGAAGCTGGTTGGCGAAGATCACTCCACCGGCGCGCGTTTCACGGTGCGGGCCGGGCAGGAGGTGCCCTTTGTTCTCACCTGGTACCCGTCGCATCTCTTCGCTCCGAAGCCGGGCAGTGCCCGGAGGGCCGTGCAGGCGACCGGGAAATTTTGGAAGAGCTGGTCGGCGCGATTTTCGGACAAGGGCGAATGGAGCGAAGCGGTACGGAGGTCTCTCGTCACCCTCAAGGGGCTGATCTACGCGCCTACGGGGGGCATCGTGGCCGCGGCGACGACTTCATTGCCGGAGAAAATCGGCGGCGAGCGGAACTGGGACTATCGCTTCTGCTGGCTGAGGGATGCATCGTTCACGCTCCATGCCCTGCTGACCTGCGGGTACTTCGACGAGGCAATCGCCTGGCGCGACTGGCTTCTGCGCGCGGTGGCGGGATCCGCAGAGCAACTCCAGATCATGTACGGCCTAGCCGGGGAGCGGCGGATCGACGAATGGGAGCTGCCGTGGCTGCCAGGCTATGAGGGTTCCAGACCGGTCCGGGTGGGGAATGCGGCGGTGGAGCAGTTCCAGCTCGATGTTTTTGGAACGGTGATCGCGACGCTGCACGACGCGAACTGCGCCGGATTGCCGCCCCAGCCGCTGGCCACGCAACTGCGCAATGAACTCATGCGCACGCTCGAGCGGCATTGGCAGCTTCCGGACGAGGGCATCTGGGAGGTCAGGGGAAAGCCCCGCCATTTCGTACACTCGAAGGTCATGGCCTGGCTGGCGGCCGATCGCGCGGTGAAGATGAGCCGGTATCATCGCGATCGGAAGGGCGTCCGGCACTGGACGACCTTGCGGAACACGATCCACCGTGAGGTTTGCGAGAGAGGCTTCAATCGGAAGATCGGGGCCTTCGTGCAATCGTACGGGGCGAAGGAACTCGACGCGAGTGTGCTGCAAATGCCGATGGTGGGCTTCCTGCCATACTCGGACCCGCGCGTGCAGGGCACGGTGCGCGCCATCGAGGAGCGTCTCGTCGACCACGGCCTGGTGCGGCGCTACGAGACGGGATCGAACGTGGACGGACTCGAGTCCCGCGAGGGCGCATTCCTTCTGTGCAGCTTCTGGCTGGCGATCTGCCGGCATCATCTCGGGCGGGTGAACGAGGCTCGGGCCTTGTTCGAGAATGTCCTCGCGATGCGCAACGACCTCGGCCTGCTCGCCGAGGAATACGACCCGATCGCGCAGCGGCAGCTTGGGAATTTTCCGCAGGCTTTTTCACATGTCGGGCTCGTCATCGCCGCGCAAAATCTGCGTCAGCCGCCGGCGATAAATCTCGAAAGGAAGTAGGCCGACTCTGCCGCGGCCCGGGCGCCTTTTCGGCGCTGGCGAGACTACTGGAGCAACTGGTTCCGGACCTTGTCTCTCGCTGAGGTAGGCGCGAGTTCCTTATCCGCGTCTGGAATCTGTGGAAGGAGATCGAGCATCATTTGCACCTGTGCCATCGGGATGAGACATCCGTCTTTCCCCAACTTCGCGACGTTCCCGTCCCAGTGGAAGGACCATTCATCTGGAGAAGACGTGCCGCTCTCCATGATGCTTTTCTCGAAGGACTTGTCCCGGTTGTCCTTCGCGAGCTGCGACCATTGGATTGCCTTTTCGAGAGCCAGTTTGGTCGCGCTAAAATCGCTTCGATTGAAGCTGAGTGAAACCGTCGTCGCCTGTACGCGCTCCTGTTTTCGTTTCCAGTAGTAGTCGAACATCTCGTCTTCACGCTGCGCGACTTTTTCCGCTCCCAGGAACGAAATGGAATACGGTCGGACCGTCATCGTCATTTCAAAGGGATCGCCGGTTGAGGGTTTGCTCGAGATCGATCGCGTCACCAGGGGGGCTGCATCGTCAGCCTGTCGCTGAGCTTCCACCGAGATCGCGGAAGGGGTTGCATTTGCGGCGAGGACGAACGGGATAATAATGGCGAAGAAAAGAGCGGCTTTCATGTCTGTCTCGGCGGAAACGCACGATGGAGAACCCCACTCGCTGCCTGTGGGGTCGAAAGGTCGAGCACAATCGAATAAATCGCCCCCTTCGTGTGGGAAAAGGCCGCGACGCGAATGGATCCCGTCCGTGGCCCGAGTTTGACTTCGCCGCCCAAACGCGGTGTCGTGCCCGGGAAATGAGGCAGGCCAGGATTATCGCCGGATTTCTGCTCGTGCTTGCGCTGGTCGCGGGCGCCGAGTGGGCGGTCGGTCGGTCGCCGCTGGGGCCGGACGGGAAGTTCGGGCTGGTGGAAGGAAACATCTGGAGTGCGGAATGCTCGCAGCGGGTGGCCGATGCGTACTCGTTCTCTCATATCGCGCACGGGATTCTGTTCTTCGGCTTCCTTTGGCTCGTCGCGCGGCGATGGCCGGTCGGAACGCGATTTTTGATCGCGACGGTCATCGAGGCCGGCTGGGAGTTGCTCGAGAACTCGCCGATCATCATCAACCGCTATCGCGACTCGACGATGGCGCTCGGCTACACGGGGGACAGCATCCTGAACTCCGTCAGCGACATCGGCATGATGGCGCTTGGGTTTCTCCTCGCGTGGCGGCTGCCGGTCTGGGCGACGATCGCGATGCTCGTCGCGATGGAGGTGGGCTGCGCCTGGTGGATCCGCGACAACCTCACCCTGAACGTGATCATGCTCATTCACCCCATCGAAGCGATCAAGCACTGGCAGATGGGCGCCCACGGATAGCCGCAGGCGCGCCTAGGAACGGCGGGTGCTAGTCCTGTGGGGCGGGAGCCCGCATCGAGTTCGCGATGTCCTCGGCCTGCTTGATGCCCTTCGCGTCGCTATCCTCGGCGACGAACCACATCTCGGCGATCTTGCCGTCCGCGAGCGCGCACCAACCGACTCCGACTTTCACCGCGGTGTCTTCACCCTTGATCTTGCCCGTGCCCACCGCGTAGAGGCCGGTGAGACCGTGGGGCTTCCAATCTTCCGCGTCTCCGAGCTGCATGTCGTCGAAACGCTCGTTCAATTCCTTCACGCTTTCCTTGATCGCGGCGTCCAGCGATTTCTCGGTGCCCTCGATCGTGCGGAAGGAGAAGATGGCGCCGGTCGAGCCTTCGAGCTGGAAGAAATCTCCCGCCTGCTCCGCCGGGGTGATCTTCCATGCTTCCGGAGCCGTGATGAGAAAGCTGGCTTCTTCGGCCGTAGGGTAGGCGATGGTCTGGGTCTCCTCAGCCCGGATCGTGTGGGAAAAGGGGGCGAACGAAAGGGCGATGGCAACGATTAGGCGTTTCATTTTCAACGGAGGTTCAATTTAAGGTCGCGTTAATTGCGAAATGCAGAGTTGGTGTGTCAAATAAATTACAGGCGGCAGAACTAAATTCGCCTCTGTGTGCGAGTCGTTGCGCACCGCCGCCTGAACGCGTATAAGCGACCTTCCGCGATGCGGCTGTCTTCACCGCCTTGCTACTTCACATGGAACCGACCGACCTTTCCGAACTCCTCGCCATCCGCCGCCAAAAACTCGACGCCATCCGGGCTGCCGGAGTGGATCCGTTTGGGCACGGATTTGAGACCGACGGCGCGATCACGGAAGTGCGCGCCAAATTTTCCGAGGGGGCGCCTCTGCGTGCCGCGGGCCGCATCACCGCACATCGCGATATGGGCAAGAGCCAGTTCCTGGATCTTTCGGATGCGACCGAGCGGATTCAGATCTTCATCCATGCAAAGGAGATCGGTGAGGAGCTTTTCACGATTTTCAAGAACCTTGATCTGGGCGATTTCATCGGCGTCGAGGGCGAGGGGTTCATTACCAAAACCGGAGAGCCGACCATCCGGGTGAAGACCTTCGAGGTGCTCAGTAAATCGCTGCGCCCGCTGCCCGACAAATGGCACGGCGTGCAGGATACCGAGATCAAGTATCGCCAGCGTTACCTGGACCTGATCGCGAACAAGGAATCCCGGGACATTTTCCTCAAGCGCATCACCATCGTCCGGGAGATTCGTCGCTTTCTCGAGGACCGCAGCTTCATCGAGGTCGAGACGCCGATGATGCAGACCGTTGCCGGCGGCGCCGCGGCGGAGCCTTTCAAGACCCATCACAACGCACTCGGTCTCGATCTCTACCTGCGCATCGCGCCGGAGCTCTACCTCAAGCGACTGCTCGTCGGAGGCTTTCCGAAGCTGTTCGAGCTGAACCGGAATTTCCGCAACGAAGGCATTTCACGCCGGCACAATCCGGAGTTCACGATGCTCGAGGCCTACTGGGCCTATGCGGATTTCGAGAAGATGGCCGACCTCGTCGAGGAGCTCGTCTGCCACCTCGCGGAGAAGGTGAGCGGCGGCTTGCAGATCGAGCACAAGGATGCCGAGGGCAACGTGACGAAGACGATCAATCTCGCCCGGCCCTGGAGGCGGGCCCGCTATGCCGACCTCATCGAGGGCGTGATGCCCGGCTGGTATGGACTGACCTCCGAGCAGCGCCGGGAACGCTGCGCCGGGATCAAGCTCGACGTCTCGCAATGCGTCGCCGACTTCGAGGTCACGCAGCACGTCTTCGAGAAGCTCGTCGAGGAAAAGACGATGGACCCGCTCTACGTCACGCATTGCCCGAAGGAGCTCGTGCCGCTCGCGAAGCAGAATGTCGCCGACCCGAGCGTGGTGGACGTCTACGAGCTCGTGATCAATGGCCAGGAGATCTCGCCCGGTTATTCCGAGTTGAACGACCCGATCGTGCAGCGCCAGCGGCTCGAGGAACAGAGCGGCGGAGAGACGCAGAAGATCGATCAGGATTTCATCGAGGCGCTGGAGTACGGCATGCCCCCCGCGGGCGGCATCGGCATCGGCATCGACCGGTTGGTGATGATGCTCACCGGCGCGGAGTCCATCCGCGATGTCCTGTTCTTCCCGCACATGAAACCGCGTTGAGGTCATGATCTCGCGGGCTCTGATTGCTTTCCTCGTCTGCGCTGCCGGCATGGCATCGTTGCGGGCGGGCGCCCGGGACGAGCTGATCTTCAATATCAATACGGCGCTGAAGACCCGCGATGGCGCGGGCTTTGCGCATTGTTTCAACTTCCGCGGTACGGACGACGCCACCCGGCAGTCGTTCATCAAGATGATCAGCCAGATCCTGTCGTGGCCGTCCTACTACGCCTTCACCAGCGAACGCACCGGCGAGGGAAATCCCAGGATCGAGCAGAGCGGCAAAGCTTTCCGCCTGAACGGCGACTGGAAATACCAGGTTCATATTTATCCATCGAAGGACGCCAAAGGCGGCTTCGTTTTTCCCGCCGGCAGCACGGCGGGCGGGATGGATTTGATTCTCGTCGCCGTACCCGCCGTGCCGGAAAAGGCTTCCCCAGCCGGGAGTAAACCCTGATATGCGCGCCATTGTCACTTGCGGCCCGGCCGTCGCTCCGATCGACGAGGTGCGGCGCATCACCAATTTCTCCACGGGTGAGTTGGGAGTCCTGCTCGCGAACGCCCTGGCGGCGGTCGGTCGGGAGGTGGTGTGTTTCAAAGGCGAGGCCGCGACGACCCCCCAGGTCGCCTCCTCGAGAGTGGACCTCCGCCGTTTTACGACGAATGACGACCTCGCCCGGCAACTGGAGGAGCTTGGTTCGGCCGCCGACGTATTCCACGCCGCCGCGTTGTGCGACTACGAAGTGGCCAGTGTGCGCAACGAATATGGCGAGGTGTTATCCGCGGCGAAGATCCCCAGCCGGGAGGGCGAACTGAATCTCGTCCTGCGTCCCGCGCGAAAACTGCTCCCGGAGCTGAAGGAGATGTTTCCCGGCGCCCGAATAGTTGGCTGGAAATACGAGCTCAACGGCACGCTGGCCGACGCGCTCCACGCCGGTGCGCATCAGTTGGAAGACTGTGGCACGGACTATTGCGTCGTGAACGGCGCCGCCTATGGCGAAGGATTCGGAGTGCTGGACCGCCAGGGGCGGGTGCGCCATTTCGTGGATAAGGTGGGCCTCTGCGAGGCGTTGGTGAATCTAAAGTAGCGATCGAGAGCAAGAGTACTCTCTGCAAGCTCGTTGTTGCGCTTATTGCTTGCTAATACTATTGTGGCGGTATGCGCGTTGTTTTAGGAATTTGCCTCGTTTGGGCGGCCCTTTTCCCGCGATTGGGTGCTCAGGTCAACAGCTACCAGGCCGAGGAGATCCGCAAGCCTTATAGCTGGGGATTGTCTCTGACTGGCAATGGGCAGGTCGTAGGGAGCTACGGCTTCAGTCCCGACCTTGTTTCCGACGGATATACCGGGCTGCTCTTTTCCTGGAAAGACGGTGTTTTCGAGTCACTCCCCGACACGATTGTTACCGCTGGAGTGACCGGGGGCGTTGCGCTTGCCGCGAACAATGCGGGGCAATTCGTGGGATATGGCCTGGTTCCGGGCAGCGGCCATCGCCCCTTCCTTTATTCCCCATCACAAGGCTATGTCGATCTGGGGCTGACGGCCGACGATCAAGGGGAGGCAACGTCGATCAACGCCTCCGGCGTGGTGGCGGGATGGTCCAAAAATCTGGGCCTATTCACCTGGACCAACGGTGTTTTGCAGTCTCTGGCTTCGGTTCTTCAGATGAGCGGCCAGTACCCCGTGGCGATCAACGGAGCTGGCCAGATCATCGCAAATCCGCAGCCCTCGCCATCGACGACGACGCTAGTGGGAAAAGCTGTCTTTTATTCTGCAGGACTTGCCCGCCAGCTCAATCCTGGCATTGCCCAATGGAGTCGGGCGATCGCGTTGAATGAATCCGGGCAAGTGCTGCTCAAGGCGAGCGTTTATAACTCCGCGCTTGGTTACTATCAGGTCAGAGTCTTCCTTTTCCAAGCCGGCCAATACACCGACCTTAATGCCTTGCCGGGGGCGGAAGGCCTGACCTTGGATTCCAAGTGGACGGGATGTACCGCCACGGCCAGCTCCCTCAACGATTCGGGAGAATTCGTCGCCGCGATCGGACTCCGGCCAGTGTTGTACTCGGGCGGGAGCTTTATTGACCTTACTCCGTTGGTCGCCGTGCAAGGCCGGCAGTTTTGGGTCACGGGAATAAACAATCAAGGGCAGTTGCTGGCCCGGCTTTTCGAAGATCAACGCGACACCATTGGTCACTCGGCGGTCCTGACGCCATCGGAGGATGCTCCTCCGCCACCGACGCCTACACCGGCACCTTTTTCCAAGAAATATTACAGCAGCACGGCTCTGGGACGGGCACCGGATGGGACGGATGTTCTGACGGTCTACGACCTCAACGATGCCGGTCAAATGGTGGGAACATCGAAATACCTCGTCATTTCCACGGACTCGCGCACCCCGATGAGTTGGAAGGACGGCGTGATCAGCTTTCCGACGATCCCGTTTCTCCACCCCGACTTCAACCAGTACGGCTCGTTCTCAGCGATCAATGCGCAGGGAGAGATCGTCGGTGAGAGTCATTCCGGTCCCGATACGGGGTTTCTCATTCGTCGGGCCATGCTGGTTTCCAATGGCCAATTTACCGACATCGGCACACTCCCGGGAGACTCTGCCAGTTACGCAGTCGACATCAATGACTCGAGTGTGGTGTTGGGGTATTCTCAAGCCGCCGATCAGGCAACGAATAGGATATTCCTCTATGCTGGAGGACAACTCACGGATCTGAGCGGAGTGCCGGGCTTGCAAAATGCCATGCCGGTAAAAATCAACAATGCCGGGGAGTTCATTGGGCAGCGGGGATTGACCGGGTTTCTTTACAAGGATGGCGTAGTCACTGACTTCGCGAAGTTGCCCGGAGGTACCTCCATTTATCCCATCGATTTGAATCAGGCTGGAGAGGTTTTGCTCTATGCCACCACGGACATCGGGACAGGTCGTTATCTTTTGTTCAAAGACGGCGTTTACGAGGATCTCGATGCCCTTCCCGGAGCGGCACAGTTCAATGCGAGTCACATCAACGATCAAGGGGAGATCGTGGGATCGCAGGGAGGAAAGTCGGTGCTTTTTTCGAGCGGGCAATTTTACACCATGGAGATCGACCAGCCAGTGGCGGATTCCCCAATCACTGTTTCTGGCCTCAATAACACGGGATTATTCGTTGGTACCCGCGTGACCTACGCAGCTCGTCCCGGATTTTCGACCGCTTACGCTTTGAGAGAGGTCGCTCCTCCGCCGGCTCCAACTCCGACGCCCGATCCGAGCCCGACGCCCGATCCGAGCCCGACGCCTGATCCGAGCCCGACGCCTGATCCGAGCCCGACGCCCGATCCGAGCCCGACGCCCGATCCGAGCCCGACGCCTGATCCGAGCTCAACGCCTGATCCGAGCTCGACGCCTGATCCGAGCTCCGCCAAGTTGCCGGCGCCGAGCGTGCGTGGCGGCAAGATCCTTTCCACGGAGCGAGATTCCGTTCGATTGGCCGGCAAGGCGGGCTCGGGCCTCCGCGTCGAATACCGCGTGTTGCCCGATGGTCGATATCGCAAGGCGCGCGGAGGGAGCAATTGGCAGATCAAAACGAATCTCAAATACGGGAAGAATGTCGTGCTCGTACGGACCTTCGACCAATTCGGACGCCGGTCTTCCACGGTGCGGATTTCGCTCTTCCGCCATCGCTAGCGAGTTACCGCTTGGGCTCGAATCGAGACGTCAAGGCGTGGAGTGCTGATTCACAGCGCGCCTCGACGTCCTCCGGGGAGGAAATATCGATTCCCAGGTCGCGCAGCAGTCCGTCGCGCAGGCCATAGATGCAGCCGTGCACGCTCAGGCCCTGACCGTGCTGCCAGGCCCGTCGGATGATCGAGTTTTCGCACAGGACTCGCACCTGCTCGAGCACGTTCAGCTCGCAGAGCCGGTCGATGGCGTCGGTCTCGCTCGGGGCGGACTCGAGGAATGAGCGATGCCTCTTCGCCAGCACGCTTACCGAGTGCAGCCAGTTGTCGATGAGCCCCATCGCCTCGTGTTCGACCAAGGCTGCTTTCACACCCCCGCATCCATAGTGCCCGGTGATGATGATGTGTTCCACCTTCAGGACGTCGACCGCGTACTCGACGACGGACAGGCAATTGAAGTCCGTGTGCATCACGAGGTTGGCCACGTTGCGATGCACGAAAACCTCGCCGGGTTTCAATCCGATGATCTCATTCGCCGGCACGCGGCTGTCCGAGCAGCCGATCCAGAGATACTTCGGGTTTTGCTGGTGGGAGAGAGCTTCGAAGAAGTCCGGATCTTCCGCGTGGATCTGCGCCGCCCACCGGCGGTTGTTTTCGAAAATTTCTTCCAGTCCCATGGTGCGTGCGTTTTAGCGAGGTGCCGCCCCGTTGTCGAATTCTCCCATTCCCATGCTTTTCCCCGGTGGAAGTTTCCGTTAGTTTCGCCCCCATGAATATCCGGCTTCTGCTCCTCGGGGTGTTGATCAGTGGTGTGAGTTTCGGCTGCAGCAGCATGGGGCCGGAACCGCGGCCGGCTCCGGCCATGAACCGGGATGGCGGCCCTCACGTCGATCAGGGGGCTCCCCTCTCCGGCGGGGCGGTCTTCGATAGTAATCACTAACCTCGCGAGCATCGCATAGATTCCCGGTATTCCGCCTTGCTTCCGGCAGGGAGATCGCGGATACTTTCCAGTTCTTTATGGCCACAAAATCGTCCAAACGCACTGCCCCGAAGGCCGCTCTCGAGCGCGGCAAGAAAATGAACGGCGCGGACATTCTCGTCAGCTGCCTCGAACGCGAGGGCGTCGATACGATTTTTGCCTATCCCGGTGGCTGCTCGATGCCGATCCACCAGTCGCTCACGCGCTCCAGGAAAATCCGCACCATTCTCCCACGCCACGAGCAGGGTGGCGTGTTCGCCGCCGAGGGCTACGCTCGCGTGACCGGCAAGGCCGGCGTTTGCATGGGCACTTCCGGCCCCGGCGCCACGAATCTCGTGACCGGCATTGCCGATGCCTATATGGACTCCACGCCGCTCGTGGCGATCACCGGCCAGGTGCCGCAGGAAATGATCGGCCGCGGCGCGTTCCAGGAGACGGACATGTTCGGCATCACGCTTCCGATCGTGAAGCACAGCTACCTCGTGATGGACATCAACGACCTTCCGCGCATCGTGAAGGAAGCGTTCCACATCGCCACCACCGGCCGTCCCGGCCCGGTGCTCATCGACATCCCGAAGAACATCCAGCAGCAGGAGACGCAGCCGATTTATCCGAAGGAGATCAATCTCCGCGGCTACAAGATCGACTACAAGGCCGATGACGTGGCGCTGAACGAGATGATCGGCCTCATCGCCGGCGCCAAACAGCCGATGATCTATTGCGGCGGCGGCATCATCACCGCCGACGCGCACAAGGAACTCCTCGAGTTCGTCGAGCGCACCCAGATTCCCGTGGCGACCACGCTCATGGGCATCGGCTGTTTCCCGGAGACGCACGAGATGTCGCTCAAGTGGCTCGGTATGCACGGCACCGTTTACGCGAACAACGCGGTGAACGAGGCCGACCTGCTCATCGCCATCGGCGTTCGCTTCGACGACCGCGTGACCGGCAAGGTCGAGAAATTCTGCGAGCACGGCACGATCGTCCACATCGACATCGACAACTCCGAGCTGAACAAGAACAAGACCGTGAAGCTGCCGATCCTCAGCGAGGTGAAGTACGCGCTCCGCCGCTCGAACCAGATCCTCGAGAAAGGCGGCTTCAAGCGCGCGAAGAAGTTCACCCGCTTCCCGGCTTGGTACAAGCAGATCGACACGTGGAAGAAAAAGTTCCCGCTCTCCTTCAAGGATACGCCGGACCAGATCCAGCCACAGTACGTCATCAAGATGCTCTGTGAGATGACGAAGGGCGAGGCCATCATCACGACCGGCGTGGGCCAGCATCAGATGTGGGCCGCGCAGTTCTATGATTTCACCGAGCCGCGCACGCTCGTGACCTCGGCCGGCCTCGGCTCGATGGGCTACGGCTATCCCGCGGCGATGGGCGCCAGTGTGGCCCGTCCGGACAAGCAGGTGATCGACATCGACGGCGACGGCTCGTTCCTCATGAACGTGCAGGAGTTGGCCACGACTCATGTCGAGGGCATCGCCGCCAAGGCGATCATCCTGAACAACCAGCACCTCGGCATGGTGGTGCAGTGGGAGGACCGTTTCTTCGGCAGCAACCGCGGCCACACCTTCCTCGGCGATCCGCGCGATCGGAACCGCATCTATCCCGACTACGTGGAGCTCTGCAAGGGCTTCGGCGTGAAGTGCGAGCGCGTGATCCACAAAAAGGATCTCAAGGCCGCCATCCAGCGCCTGCTCGACTCGAAGGAGACCTACGTCCTCGACGTGATGACTCCTTACACCGAGCACGTGTTGCCGATGATCCCGACGCAGAAGACCTACAAGGACATCATCACCGAGTAGTCGGGCGGCGCTCCGCCGCAATCACTCCAGATCGAGATCGGCCGGAATCTGCAATTCCGGCTGGTCGACCTCGACCAGGGCCCAGTCCCAGGGCTTCCAGCTCTCGTGCCGCCACTTGAAGGTGAACGGCTCGTGCAGCGACTCGGATTGCTGCATGACCATCTGTGCGATCGGGCCTCCGGATCCGACAATACGCACGCGTGAGCTGAGCATGCGGTCGCCATCTTTCGTCCGGGCGGTACTGACCGGGGTTTCCTGGAGCCCGCAGGCGAGAAACGTCCCGAAGACCTGGGGCAGCCGCGCGAGCACGATGGCTTTCGTCTGCCCCCACCGGTCGTGATATCCGTCGGAAAGAAACGAGGCGGTCTTTTTCCAGTTCCGATCCTCGATCGAGGTCAGGAAGTGCTCCTGGTGCAGCCTGACCTGCCGGGCCGGCCACCAGTGGAAGGCCAGTCCCAGCACGACCGCGAGAGCGGCCCCGGGCAGGATGAATTTCAAAGGGGGCAAAGCTTTCATGGATGGAGGGATGGTGTGGTCGCGGAGGCGTCGATCCCAAGGGCTCGATATCCCCGGGAGCGGGCCGCAGCTTCAGCCAATCCTAGGCGATCTCGAGGGACGAGCGGGGATCAATTTCGCTTTCCTTATTCGGAAGCGGTTTGCCGGCCTTCGGCTTCGCCGGCGCCTTTTTAGGAGCGCCTTGAACCGCGGCATGCAGCCCGGCCTTCACCTCGGGATGGGCCGTTGGAAACCCAAGGGGCAGATGGCCCGAAAAGATGAGGAAGCCCAGGCACACAGCCTGGCCGGTCAGGAGGGTGCTGAAGCCACGGCCAAACCAATTGTCGGCCAGCAGCTTTCGCTGCCGGTTCCAGCGCTGGAAGAGGTCGTAGCCAATGAGGAGCACGGCGTGATAGACGCCATAGAGCAGGAAATTGACCGCGAATCCATGCCAGAGGCCCATGAGGCCGAAGGTCAGGGCATAGCCGACATAGGACGCCGTCAGAGCGCCCGCGAACCATTTCCCCTTCGTCGCGGCGATCACGAACCGCATGTAAACGTGGTCGCGGAACCACGTGGAGAGGCTGATGTGCCAGCGCGTCCAGAAATCCCGGATGTTCCGGGCCAGGAATGGCCGGTCGAAATTCTCCGGGGTGTGGATGCCGAACAGGTAGCTCGCCCCGACGGCGAAGGCGCTGTAGCCGGCGAAGTCGAAGAAGAGGAACAGGCTGTAGGCATACATGTAGGACACCATGCCCAGCGTGCCGGGCTGCGCCTCCGCGGGGTCGAGCCAGTATTGCTTGATGAGAAATGCGATGATGAATTTGTAGAACAGGCCGCGAAACAGGTGCTGGACCGCGTGGTCGATGTCCGGAAGCAGTTGGGAGCGATCGGAGGTTGCCGCCCAATCCTTCGCGAATCTCCGGTAGCGGTCGATCGGCCCCGAGGAGATCGGCGGGAAGAAAAACAGGAACGCCGAGAGTTGCGCGATATCGAGCGCGACGATCAGACCGTCATTCAATCCGAAGACGACATCCAGGCTCCTGAAGGTGACGTACGAAATGCCGAGGAATCCGAAGAGCGTCCCCTTGGCCAGGTAGGGGATGACGCGGCACGCCACGAGGGGCAGAAGCGACGCGGCGATCGCGGCGTAAAATCCATAGCGCCGGGCCGGTGAATGCGGCGGGGCGATCCGGCAGAGACTCCGGAAGCCGAAAAGCGCGCCGGCCTGGATCAGGGTGAAAATCCCTAGGGAGACCAGTGCGGCCCACGAGGAGGAAAACTGGAGCGCGATCATCCCCGCGGATGCCGCCACGATCCAATAGTGCAGGTTTACGCCACGCCATCGCAGGAGGACCGTGACGAAAGCCAGGGCCGCCAGGATGAGGAAGTAGGAGAGGTCGGCGTAAGGCGTCACAGCGTTTCTCCGAGCTTTTTACGATCGGCCTTTCCGTTGGGAGTCATGGGAAACTGATCGAGGAAAATGAATTTTTTGGGAACCATGTAGGCGGGCAGGCGATCCGAGAGGGCCTGGCGCAGGGCCAGGATCAGATCGAGGTCGGATTCGCCCTGGCGGGAGGTCGGGATGACAAAGGCGGCGAGAAGCTCCGCCCGGCCATTTTTGAGAACCGGGAGGACGACGGCATCGCGGACGCTGGGCAGCTCGCGCAGGTTGGCCTCGATGTCGCCCAGCTCGATGCGATAGCCGGCGAGCTTGATCTGCCCGTCCATGCGGCCCGTGACGAAAAGCAGACCGGTGGAATCGAAGCTGCCCCAGTCGCCCGTCCGATAGGCGCGCCGGCCGTCGACGGTCGAGAAGACTTTCTCGGTGAGGTCCGGCCGGCCGACATAGCCGGGGCTGACATTGTCTCCATGGATGACGATTTCGCCGGACTCGCCGGGGCTTTTTTCCGTGCCGTCATCACCGACGATGGAGACTTTCACGCCGGGCATGGGAAAGCCGACCGGAAGCGAGGCGTGGCGGGAAAGAACCTCCCGATCGATGGGGATCGAGGTCATGGCCACGGTCGCTTCGGTGGGCCCGTACGTGTTCCAGACGACTGCGCTGGGGAAGCGCTCGAGCAACTGCGCGGCCACGAACGGCGGCAGAGTTTCCCCGCAGAAGAGAAACCGGCGCAAGTCGGGGAGCAGACGTTGATCGAAGCGGGGATCCGCCAGGCAAAGCTGGGCGAACGATGGCGTGGAGACCCAGGCGGTGAGGCCCAGCCGGGCGAGCGTATCCGGGGTGGATCTCGGGTTGCCGATGTCCTCCTTCGTGATGCTGGCCAGAGTGCCTCCCGTCACCAGGCTGAGGTAGAGATCCATGACCGACAGGTCGAAGGAGAAGGGCG
>Ga0310811_10006258_pt1 | contig 15197 bp, 14 predicted proteins | sample YCmetagenome_FD_207642 | JGI IMG/M metagenome (GOLD analysis project Ga0310811, IMG submission 207642) | Soil microbial communities from experimental microcosm in Duke University, North Carolina, United States - YC | ecosystem: Engineered > Artificial ecosystem > Soil microcosm > Unclassified ...
TGGTTACCAGCCTGAACCTCGAATTGGCGGGCAGATGGGACGCCACGGCGCAGTTGGTCGAGCCGCCGTCCATAAAGACCGTTTGCCCCTCCCTGATCAGCTGCAGCGTTTTTAAGGCAATAATGTTCTTTTCTTCTGACTGGTAACGGGTCCGATCCTGGAAGCTGAGCGGATTCTTAGAAAGGGATAGGGCGCCGCCGCGTACTTTCAGGAGCAAGCCGTTAGTATGAAGCGATTCTATATCTCTTCTGATCGTGTCTTCAGAGACGTTCAGCTCACCCGCAAGAGATTCGTAATTGGCTTTGCCCTTCTTTTTAATAAGGGTGAGGATATGATTGAATCGTTCTTCTTTTAACATCTCGTTCGTTGTGAATTAGACAATTTGTATTCTTGATGCCGAGATTTCTAAAATATTCCCTTCGGGGTCCAGGACAACGCTTTCATAATATCCATCCCCTGTCGTCCTGGGCTCGCCCAAAATGGTATAGTTGTCCTTTCTTAGCCTTTCTGTCAGCGCATTGACCTGGTCTTTCCCGCCAACTGAAATGGTAAAGTGGGCAAGTCCCATATTAAACCCTCTTTTTCCGTCGACAGCGATAATATCGGGACGGGTCATCAACTCCAGTCGTGTTTTGTCTTGCCCGAAGAGGATAAAATAGGCGGTGAACTGCTTACCGGGATTTACATATTTTTCTCCCGAGGTTGTATCGAAGTATTTCAGATAAAAATCTCTCATGCCTTCCAGATCGCGGACCCAAAGTGCGAGGTGTTCGATTTGCATAAGTGTTGCTATTTTTTACGATGTTTTGATTATTCGGCGACTATCTTACCCTGCATGGTTCCCCAATGACCGGGGAAACTACAGATATAATCATATATTCCTGGCTGGCTTATCGTAAAATCCACTTCGTCCGAGTCCCCGCCGCTGACTAGTTTTGTATGTGCGATCATGAATGATCCCACCGAGGAAGGAACATACTGTTCGTTCTTTGCGTTATGTACCGCATCTGCAAAGTCGGCGATATCGGTTCCTTTCTGTAGAATGACGACATTATGCGCCATGGCCATATTCGAGGGGGCTCCGGTGTTTTTGAATATGAGCCGGATCTTTTTCCCTGTTCTGATCTTAAACATCTCTTTGTCGAAGCGCATGTTTTCGTTCGCCTGTAATTCAATGGTATCTGTGAATTCGAGCTTTTCTGCGCCGGGCATTGTTCTTTCGATGTTTTCGCTTTCTGCCGGTTGTTGGGCTTTGGACAGTTCTTTTATCTTGATATTCCTGAATGCTACGCCGTTTGTCCAGTCCTGGACAGCAAGGTGTCCGCTGACGGCAACGGCGAATTCCGGGTATTTACTCAGGGAGCTGAGAGCTACCAGGTTTTTCCATTCAGCGCTTTGCAGGTCGACCTGGACAGTTTGTACGTCGTTCAACCAGCATGTCACCTTTCCGTTTTGCTGAAGGATACGCGATTGGTTCCATTCGCCGGGCTTCGGCATGGAACTGCTGTTGTTCGGAACTACGCCGAAAATGGCAGCCGCCTTATGTGTCGGGTTCTTCAGATAATCTGGCTCTACGTTTTTATCGTCCAGCAACTGGTATTCCGGGCCGGTAGAGAAGGTAGTCATGAGTTCCGGCCGTTCCTGGACATTTATGAACAAGCCGCTGTTGCCGGCCCTCGATATCTTCCATTCGAATCGCAGATCAAAATCCTGATATACGTTGTCTGTCACAAGGTCCCCGTGTTTTACATCTTTCGCATGAGGATTGCATATTAGGCGTCCGCTGTCGACGTACCAGGCTGAGGGGATAGTTCCTTTGTTAAACAGATGCCAGCCGTTCATTGTCTTTCCATCGAAGAGGAGGGCCCAGCCGTCCTTTTTTTCCTGGTCGGAAAGCATATTTTGCTGTTCCGTAGTAGAACAGCCGTATACCGAAAAAAGGATTACTGTGAAAAGTCCGGCCATCGTTAGGTTATGCTTCATCTTTGGCGATGTGTTAATTTAAATACTATTTTGCAATATTATGCAAATTCGCACAATATTGCAAAATAGTTCTCCCTGAGCTGGTTATCTGGTCATTCAGTGCGGAGGCTGCGGACAGGGTTCATCAGGGCGGCTTTCAGGGACTGGAAGCTGACTGTTGCGAGCGTAATCAGCAGGATGCCGGCGCCGGCGGAGGCAAAGATCCACCAGGAGAGAGGCGTGCGATAGGTATAGTGTTCCAGCCAGCGGTGCATGCCGATGAAGACCAGGGGCATCGAGATCAACATGGAAAGGATGACGAGGCGCATGTAATCCTTTGACAAGAGGGCCCAAAGGTTGAGTACGCTGGCGCCGAAGACCTTGCGCACGCCGATCTCTTTTGTGCGCTGTTCGGCCACGAATGAAGCGAGGCCGAAGAGACCGAGGCAGGAGATGAAGATGGCGAGCCCGGCAAAGACCGCGGCGAGGTCGCCGATGCGGGTCTCGGTGGCAAACTTTTGCGCATACTCGTCATCGTTAAAATGACAAATAAAGGGGCTGGCGGGGTTGAACTTTTTGAAGACCGCTTCGATGGCGGCCAGCGCGGCGTGCATAGGCTTGCCGGGTTTGATGCGGATGGTGAAATTACCCAACCAGCCGTCGCCGAGGAAAATAGCGGGTTCGATGGGCTCATAGGGTGAGTTAGCCAGCATATCGCCCACGACACCGACGATGGTGTAGGGTTTGCCATAGAATTTCACACGTTGACCGATGGGGTTTTTGAAGCCAGCGGCTTTGAGGGCGGCGACATTGATCAGCATGGAATTGCTGTCAGTGGCGAAATCCCGGGAGAGATCGCGGCCCTGTAGGACCTTCCAGCCCACGGTGGCCCCGAATTCCGGGGTGATATTGACATTGTGGAAATTCAAATACTTCTGTTCTTCGGTCTGTCCCCCCCACTCCATCGAGTTGCCGTTCATGAATGAAGTGGTTGGGAGGGATGACTCGGCGACACCCGCGACCATTCCCGTGGCCAGCAGTTCATTACGGAGGGCGTTGGCCTGATGCTGCAAGGTATCGGTGTTAATGGGGACGGTGATAAGCCCTTCGCGTGTATAGCCGATAGGGCGGTCTTTGGCGACCTGGATCTGGCGGAAGACGACGATGGTCCCGATGATCAGCGAGAGCGAGACAGTGAACTGGAGGGTCACCAGCACCTGGCGGGGCAGGGCAGCGGCGCGGCCGGCACGGAAGAGGCCCTTGAGAACCTTTACCGGTCTGAATGCCGAGAGGTAGAAGGCAGGGTAGCTACCGGCGAGGACGCCGGTCAACAGGGTAAAGGCCAGGGCTATGGCCCAGAATGTGGGGCTGTCCGCCGGAAATTGAAGCTGTTTTGCGGCGATGCCGTTGAAGAAGGGCAGGCTGATGGAGGCGAGGCCGGCTGCCAACAGGAAAGCCAGCAGGGCAAGCAGGATGGATTCGCCGAGGAATTGGGCGATCAGCTGGCTGCGAAGGGAGCCAATGGTCTTGCGGATGCCGACCTCTTTTGCTCGTTGTTCACTGTGCGCTGTCGACAGGTTCATGAAATTGATACAGGCCAGGAGGAGAACAAAGATCCCGATAATGCCGAAGAACCAGACGAACTGGATGCGGCCGCCGTTGGATACGCCCCATTTGAAGTCGCCGTGGAGATGAATGCGGTCCAGCGGGTAGGTCATCAGGGTTTCTTTCACTTCCGGATTACGCGGCCATATGACATAGGCGCCGTGGGACGGCAGGTCTTTGATCCGGGTGGTAGCTTGTTCGGGGGTCGTGTTGCCCGCGAGCAGGGCATAGAGGTGGGCGCTATGGTCGCTCCAGTCGGTGTTCTTGTTGAGCGAAGCTGCCTCGTTGTTTTCCCAGGGCAAAAGAATACCCGTATGGTAGAAGGTGCTGTTCTCGGGCAGGTCCTCATAGACACCGCCGACAAAAAATGCCGAATTGTTGTTCCGCCGGATGATCTTGCCTATCGGGTCGGTATGTCCGAAGAGAGCAGTGGCGGCGCTTTTCGAGATGAGCACGGTCGACGGGTCCTTGAGGGCGATGGCCGACCCGGCCAGCATGTGGAAGGTGAAGATCTCCGGAATGGTGTATTGGGCCCATTCCCCTTCTACGGCGATGGCCTTGTCGCCGACGTTGAGCAGAGAAGACCCATTAGCCGCGATCATGCCAGTCTTTTGAAAGATGTCGTCATAGCCCGTGCGCAGGGCGGGTCCGAGGGCGGTGGAGATGGTATAACCTGCCATTTGGGTATAACCCGCGGCTATGGCGCGCTGGCGCATGGCGCCGGTGACTTCATGGCGGACCATGACCTGGACGATGCGGCTGTGGTTGCTGTGGTAGTGGTCGAAGGAGAACTCGTCGGCGATCCACAAGCCGATGAGCAGGGTGATGGCCATGCCGGCAGCGAGGCCTGCAATGTTGATGAACGAATGCAACCTGTGTTTCTGAAGGTTACGTATGGCGATGGTGAGATAGTTTCTGAACATACTCTTGGTTTGGTATAGAACAGAATGGTATCCAGAAAAGTACCTGTTTTTTTACGTCTTAATAATCAATAAGTTACGTTTTTTTGATTTTATTGACTGTCCGGTTCCGAACATCTTATGTTCTGTTTTATGCTTTATTAAAATTTATACCTGACAGAAACTTTAAAACTTCTTCCAAGTAATGGACGCGCTAAAAATATATATTGACCCGCTGCAGCACTTTGGATCTCACCCTGGCGCGGATTACCTTCTGTAAGTCCTAAGGAATTAGTAAGATTATCAATAACTCCAAAAATTGAAATTTCATTAGTGACTTTTACCGAGGCATCTATATCAACTTTCGTATAACCTGGGAGAACCTGAGAGTTCGCGACATCTGTATACCGTTTTCCTTCGTATTCTATGGCAGACTGCAGGCGAAGGCGGTCGCGGAAAAGATTGAATCCCGGAACAACCCTGACAGAGGTGCGCGGTACTCTGATAAGCCGGTTGCCATTGTAATTGTAAAGTTGCGTCAGCGTACCTCCGGAAAGACCAGATGCAACAAGTCCCTCATATTTTCCATACTGCAACGTCGCTGTCGCCGAAACATCAAACCATTTTACCGGATACAGGCCGCCCTCGAGCTCAAGACCAAACGTCTCTGTATTGGCCATCGCATTGACGGAAGTGAATCCGTTTAAGGTGCTGACTTCGTTGGTGAAACCAACATTGTGATACTTTGTCCAGAATCCTGTACCATAAAGCGAGAATAGCCTGCGGGCGTATTTGATTCCAAGTTCACCGAGTTCCATTTTCTGGGTAACAGGTACTGCATTAACATTGGTATAGTAGGTGGCAAAACCGGGAATACGTGCCGCCGAAGTATATCTGCCAAATAGGCCCATATTTCCTGAGAGTTGATAATCTGCTCCCAGTGTCCAGGTAGTGTAGTCGAAATGATGATTATAGCCTTGGGATATCCCGTTTCCGGTTGTTATCTGGGAGGTCGCATAGGTGCCTAAGTTCACCGTTTTCGATTGTCCTACCACTCCATCCGTCTGCGTATATTCCCAACGTAATCCGCCATCAATACGGAGGGCTGGGGTTATCTGCCATTCATCACTGGCATACAGCGCATTGGTGGTCTGTTCACCACGGGCATCCGCCCACTCATATCCATATTGGGATACTCCATTATCGGAAAATGTATGTACTATGTTTCCACTGCCATCCAGGGCTACAATATTCAATAACCTTGAATTGTTTTGAACATCCAGATATACCTTTGAAGAATACCTGCTGAAGCTTTCATCGAAGTGAGCGTAATAATATCCAAGGTTGAAATCGTGTTTGGAAGAACCCGTATAAAAAACATGCGAAAGATGAAGATCGTTGGTAACTTCTGTAACAGGCATGGTAATGCCTCTTAAGCCACCTTGAATAACAAGACCATTACCGTTTTGACTGGCAGAGTTGAAGGATTTGCCTGTTGTTACATATTGAAATCCTAATTGCGTAGCGCCCGGAGCCTGTGCCAAAAGAGCCGACTGGGCTTTATAAAAGGAGTCGGCAGTCAACAAATTCAGCGCATATACACCATTGCGTTGGGTTTGCGTATTATCGAAACGAAGGGAATTTTTTAAGATCCAATTATTGGAAAGCTCAGTCTTGAACTTAAGGGTTATTTGACTTCTGTTTACAGCCGTTCCAACCGTATTATCGTAATGGTAAAGACTGCTGTCACCTTGAACCATGTTTAATTTTTCTGTTTCAGCGCCGGCAATGGCCCCGTAATTACCATCAAAGCCCGGCACAGCTACAATTTTGCCTTTGCTATTGTAGGTCATAGGTAGATCTGTGTAAAACACCACATCGTCATTCAATTGCTTGAAGTCAATATTAAAGGATGATTTTTCCCAGCTCTTGCCGAGAGACACTCTGATTTGCCCCCCGCGATTACCGGTGTACCCGGGGTTACGGACCCCCGTCCCCGTACGGTAAAACCCTCCGGCAGACATTTTCCATCCATCGGCGATAGGAGATCCTATCCAAAAATCTTCCCTGTTAAGGCTATAATCTCCCATGGTAAGCTTGAAGATGCCCTCTGTTTTGTCACCTACGGCACGGGGAATGTAGTTTACCGCTCCTGCCGGTGCATTTGAATAAAAAACAGAAGAAGGACCGCCGCGGACAACTTCAATCGACTGAATGGTCTCATCGAAACGAAATGCCTGGTCTCCGTTTAGATAGCCTAAGGCCGGGTCATGTTGTACAGGAATTCCGTCCTCCAGCAACTGAATGGATCCGAAACCATCCACGGGAACACCTCTTGCTCTCACATTACCACTCGCCTCACCTCCGGACGCTTCAACCCAGAAACCCGGTACTGATTTTAAAGTCTCGGTAACACTGGTGGGCCCCTGTAAGCTAAGCGTATTATACCCAATACTGGTAACTGAATAGCTTGTTTGAAGTTTGGTGTGATTCAGCGCACCGGCACGCCCGGTAACAATAACTTCATTTAAACCATTCTCTACCGCTTTTAATTTGATCAACAAGGATATGTCGGCATTGGCTTTTATGTTATAGCCGGATATCGTTTGAGTTTGGTAACCTACATGGGAAACAATAAATGAATAAGGACCACCTGCGGACAAATTGTGATAAGTGAAAATTCCTAAAGAATCTGTTTGTGTCGCAGCGGTTTGGCCGGAACTTTGGTTTTTTGCAAAGACAGAGGCGCTGACAACCGGCTGCCCGTTCTCGTCATTTACCTGTCCCTTTATTTCAGTAATATTTTGCGCGTTGGTAATCAACTGAATATGACAGCAGATGGCTAATATTAGCATAAACAGAAGCAATCGGGTTTTGGCAATGGATCTAATCATAATAGACTTATTCTTCGTTATAAAGATTTAATTTCTTTATTATACGCATGAATTGATCCATTCCCTTACTGTTCATATTAACTTAATATGGACTGGTGAGACGCGACCGGCCTGTAAATTAATTGCTTATAATTATGCTATCCCCTTGTTTATGTAAACCGAAGTTGTTGAGCAGAGCAACGCTTTTGAGTATATGGTAAAGCGAATCTTTTTTATCTATTTTTCCAATAAAGGACCGATTACCTAGTTCTGCCTTATTATATATAATTTTTGTATTATAAATAAGCTGCAATTGGTCAAATACTACATCAAGAGGGTAATTGTTGAATACATAACAGTCATCTTTATCCTTTTCAAGATGTAAAATACGGGCCGATAATGAATCGTTAAAAATGCCCTTTGAAGTTGCAATGGGATCGGCATTGATGATAGGATCTCGCTTGTTTACTTTTTTAAATATAAAAATATCTCCGGGGGTAAGGTAATATTCATTTTTATTGTCTTGGGGAGAAGGATTGGAGATTTTTGCCATTACCCTTCCTTCATGCAAAATTACTTTTGTACCATTAATGGAAGAGTTTACCGTGAAACGAGTGCCTAAAACAGTAATTAAAACAGCATTGCTATACACGGAAAAGGGCTTGGCGGCATCTTTAGCTATGTTAAAATTTGCTTCGCCATTTAAAATTACATCTCTTTTTAACGAGTTAAAGTTTGCGGGATATGAGAGTGTGCTGTTAGGCAACAATTCCACGGTAGAACCATCCCCTAGCGTCAGCGTCATTTTGGTCAGCGTATTATTAAAAATATTCTTTGGTAGGACGGCAGTTGCCGTACTAATGATGCTTGTCTTTTGTTTTTTTAAAATAAAATGCCAGGACAGGCCTACGATCAATAAAAGGGACGCCGCCACAGCCATCCATCTGATATAGGAATAAGGAGGAGAAACAGCATTTCTATTTATGTTATTCCATAATTTCCCGGATAGTTCGGGTGATAAAACATGTGCGGGTTGAAAGCGCTCCCATTCATCCACTCCTATGTATTCTTTCAATTTAGCTGGGTTTTCTTCGAGCCAGGCCTCCATAATAGCAACCTCCCGGGCATCACATTTGCCTTCAAAAAATTTTAGTATGATCTCCTCTGTAATCAAATGATGTTCAATTTATGTTAGTCGATTACGATATGCTTTTTTATCTGCTTCAGTGCCTTGTAAATATGCGTTTCTACCGTTTTTGAAGAAACAGACAAAGTTTCCGCGATTTCTCTGTAGGTCATACCTTGCTCGCGGCTCATCTCAAATACCTGCTTTCTTACGGGGGGCAAATCATTAACGGCTTCCGAAATTCTCTTTTGTAATTCGGCGCCCCTCATTTTTTCATTGGTACTGTCAACCCCTTTTTCAATATCCAGCCCGTCAAGACGAGCAGTTATTGCATCTTTGTTATTATACTTTCGCAAAAAATCAATGAGTATGGTAGTGGCGATCCTGAACAATTGTGTGGAAATAGTGTATTCTTCCCGCAAGGAGTGGCGGCATTGCCAAAGTTTAGTAAATGCCATTTGCACTACCTCTTCTGCTATATATTCGGATTTTGCTTTGTATAGAATGAAGAAATAAAGTTTTTGATGGAACCGGTCAAATACTTGCTTGAAGTAAATTTCATCCCCATTCTTTAATTCTTTAATACTAAGCAACGTTATTAAATTTCATCAATATTAGAGGCTTTTTTTGTCAATTCCAAACACCATTCATTTCGGTCAATATAATTGGTTTCCCCTCCGTAACTATAATAGTATGTTCGTGTTGCGCCATAAAGCCACCTTTATTTCCAACCAACGTCCAACCGTCATTCAGGGTTTCAGCATAAGTTGAGGTGGTTGATATAAAGGTTTCAATGGCAACAACAGCGTTCTTCTTAAACCTCGTCAGATTGTATCGGTCTTTATAATTTGCTATTTCCCTTGGTTCTTCGTGAAGGTTTCTGCCTATTCCGTGTCCTGTTAAGTTTTTAATAACTTTGTAACCACGTTTCTTGGCCTCCGTTTCAATTAAATGACCTACGTCTGAAATGCGTACGCCCCCTTTTATAGCATAGATTGCCTGATGCAAAATCTGTTTGGAGGCGTCTATGAGTTTTTGATGTTGATGGATGTCTTCCCCAAGTACAAACGAGCTGCCATTGTCCGACCAAAAGCCGCCAAGTTCGGCTGAAACGTCTATATTAACCAAATCGCCGTCTTTCAATATGCTGTTGTCGGACGGGATACCGTGACAAAATTCATTGTTTACGCTTATACAAGTCCAACCGGGAAAACCATAGGTTAGGTGTGGCGCTGATTTTGCCCCGAAACCCGAGAGAATTTTTGCCCCATAGTTGTCTAATTGTTTTGTCGTCATACCGGGTTGAGCATAGTTTCTCATTTCCTTTAAGGTGTGGGCAACGGCTTCACTTGCCTTTTTCATCCCGATTAGTTCAGATTCTTTTGTTATTGACATATTCAAATATACGCATTTACTTAATTGCATAAATCCGGTAAGCGACTTCGCCGGCAGCAGGAAAACGACCTATGCCTATTGCAACAATGCGATTAAGCCAGGCATATTTGGGAGAGCTTGTTTCAAAAGATGCACTTGTTCTGAAATAATAGTCAGAAGCAGAAAGTTCACCACCTTTGCCCGCACTTATCGTAGCAAAGTTTTTTGCATTTGCGTGATTATATCCGGAATAGGTCATATAAATAAGGGCACCATCATCTGTTTCAAAAGTGGCACGTACGTCCACTTTAAAGGTTGTGGAATCAAGAACAAGCCCCCAGTCTCCGCCGCATGTTAATATTTTACCGTTTATTTTATCACCTTTTACAACGCCATCCTTGAACGGAAAAATTAGACGTGTTCCCTTTAATACAGGTCCAACTACCTGTGGTGGATTGACATTGATATCCAGATCAAATAAAAATTCAGATTTCAATTCCTGTGCAAATAGTTGTTGATGAAAAAACAGGAAACCAATAAATAGAGAAAAGATAATTTTTTTCATAATGAATTATTTTATTTAGTCAAAAAAATCATTTATTTCACCGATTGCCGTCTTGGTACATCTAAAAAGAATATCATGCAAGTCGGTTCCGGAACTATGCAATGGATCAATGGCTTTTACAAGGGTGGTTCTCATTTTTAAAAGCTCTGTCCGGTCAAATTTTGTCGATCCTTTTACTATTTCAAGTTTCATCCGCTGCTCTTGTTGATCTTGTTTAGGGTTAAAAATTCCATTCAGCTGACTGCATTGGTCGCAGGTGCCATTTTTGTTTACCAGGGCACATCGGTTGTCAAAAATGTTGGTCATGGTATCCCTGGCATAAATCAAGAGGTGTTTTATGATTCCTTCCGTTTTGTCGAGGATGAGGCAGATCTCTTTGACAGAGAAATCATAAACGTCTTTTAAGATCAACGCTACCTGGTTTTCGATGGGTAAGGTCTTCGAAATGCAGGTGAAACAAAAATCGATATGTTCCTTCATTTCGTAGGCCCCGGCGTTGGAAGTCTGGTTAACAATCCGGAAAGACTGTCCGATCTCTTCTGTGCTGATTGCCAGATTCGCGCCCTGATCCTGGGCGTCGACTGGCCATCTCTTTAATTTCCTCAAGTGATCATAAGCCAGGTTAGTTGCTATTCTGAAGACCCAGGTCTTGAGAGAGGAGTCCTGGTTGAAAGTGGATATTTTGTCAAATGCCCTGATGAAGATATCATGGGTCAGGTCTTGCACATCATTCCGATCGGTGAGTAGGCGATAGAGGTATGACCTCAATTGATTTTGAAATTCGGCAAACAATGTTTGGAACGCATTGATATCCCCGGCCAGCGCTGTTTTAAGGATTTCTTCTCTTTCCATTTATTAAATATATTATAATACATTAAACTTCCCGCAATCCACGTCGACAATGTGACTGTTGAATAGTATCCCGTTGTCAGAAGCCAGGAAGGCAGCCGTCTCCCCTACCTGTTTCAAGGTCGGCCCGGATCCCAGGATATCATTTTTTTTGTATTGCGCAGTCATTTCTTCCCTGGAAATACCTAAGTGTTGGGAAAAATCGCTGATCATTTCCGAGATCTTATGTGACTCGTAAATGGCACTGGAGCAAATGCAGGTTACCTTGATCCGATGCTTTCCAAACTCGGCCGCCATTACCCTCGTCAATCCTTCAATAGCCGCGCAGGCGGAGGCAAACCCAGCCATATTAGGCGTCTTGGTCCTCGCCATAGATGCGTTGAACAGTAAAATGGTGCCTTCAGACCCGGATTGGATCATATACCTTGCGGCGACCCTCGAAGTAAGGAACTGCGAGCCACAGATCCTTTGCAAAGGATTCAGAAATTGCTCAAAAGTGGCCGTTGTCGAGGGCATGCCGCTTCCTGCATCCCTGTAGTAGCTCCCGATGCCATTGAATACAACATCTAATTTTCCATTGTCGGCAACGACCTTTTGTAAATAGGCCTCGATCTCGGTCTCGTTCAACGCGTCCACCTTTCCTGGTTCGGCCTGGCCGCCGCCTGCTTTGATCTCGTTGGCAAGGGCTTTTACGGCGGTGAGGTTACGGCCGGTAACATACACTTTTGCCCCGTGTTGTGCGAATGACCGGGCAACTGCCCCGGCAATTTCTCCGGATGCTGCGAATACCACCGCCACTTTGTTTTTTAACGTCTCCATTGTATTGTGTTTATCTTTTGGACGTATGGGCGATGCTAAACGGTCGGGATTTTTGTAAAATAATCTAAAGCTTATATAATCGATTGATTATAAGTAAGGTGTGAATTCCCCTGGCCCCCACTCTATGACCCACGCAAAATCTTCTCCATCTTCCTGCCCTTCGCCAACTCATCAATCAACTTATCCAAATACCGCACCTGCTGTGTCAAAGGATTCTCGATTTCCTCTACACGATACCCGCAGATTACCCCGGTGATGAGACTTGCATTGGGATTTAGCGATGCGTGTTGGAAGAACGTTTCAAAAGTTTCATTTCCTTTTATAAGTTCCTGCAGCTTCTTGTTATCAAAGCCTGTTAACCACTGTATGACCTGATGTAATTCTTCTTTTGTTCGGCCTTTCTTCTCTACTTTTGCGAGATACATAGGATAGACCGAGGTAAAGGTCATTTTTGCGATACGCTGATCTTGTGTGTTTGAATTGTTCATACCAGGTATTTTTTCGTTAATCTGTTTTTACATCCCTTATGATAGCCATTCGGTGGGCGCCTTGCCAAACTTTTTCTTGAAAGAATGTGAGAAATGAGAGAGGCTTTCAAATCCTAAGTCGAGGTAGATTGCAGATGGCTTCTTGTTCTTTTTTTCGATGAGATGGCGGGCCTCCATCAGCCTTTTTTCCTGCAGCCACTGCCGGGGTGACATACCGAATGTTTTTTGGAAGTCACGCTTAAACCCTGCCAGGCTTCTCCCCGTGAGCTGTGCAAATCTTTCAACAGGGACATTGAAATGAAAATTGCTGAGCATGAATTTTTCCAGGTCGATCTTATAGGGCTCGGAAAAGTCGAATAAAAATTCCTTGAGCCCAGGCATAGTATGCAGCAATAACTGCACCCCTTCTTTCACCTTTAGCAAGCCCAGGGCAGTCGTTATCTTCTCTTCTGTATTGCGGACATAGGGTATTACGGATTGGAAATATCCCCGCAGGAAATCGTTCGCGGGGATAAGAATGTTGGGTTGGCCAGTGTATTTTTGCCGTATCTCTACTTGCTCCTCCAGGGCAATTTTCCTGAGTAGATTTTCTTGCAGGCAAATGACAATGGTTTGATAATCCTCATCGGGCAGAGGTGTCTTGGTAATTTCTCCTAATTGATTTTTTCGTATCAGTAACATCTCACCCCGCTTCATTGAAATTCTTTGGCTGGAAGTTTCCAGCATAAAATGACCCGAAACCTGCAATACCAGGGTGTTGTGCTCAAAGAAGCCTACCTTCTCCTTTCGCATGGTCGAAAGATAAGAGTAAAAGAGGACTCCCGGGATTATTTCGGTTGGATTCGTCACTACGTAAAGTTATATAAATTCGGGTTTTAGCGAGGTCCTATTATTTACCGCTGCAGGTAAGTTCCACCGGCAATTGCGCCCGGCGAAAAATGCGTGTTCAGGGTATTCAGGTCTTCAGGAGTGAACACGATCTCCATGGCTTGCATATTTTCCGGCAGCCGCGATCTCCGGCTCATGCTTACCAATGGCATAATTTCATCGCCCTGTGCATTTATCCAGGCGATTGCCAATTGCGTCGGGGTATATCCTTTTTCCTTTGCCATCCTCTTTAATACTTCGACTTTCTCCAGGTTCTTTATCAAATTCTCTCCCTGGAAACGTGAAAAGTGATGGTGGTAGTCATCGGCCGCAAGCGGTGCTCTCATCTCACCGGTTAGCAGCCCTTCAGCCGTATTGGCAAAAGCAACCACTCCAATACCCAGTTCTTTTGCCGTGGGGAGGAGATCCCGTTCTACCTCCCGATCGGCCAACGAATAGCCTATTTCCAATGCTGTTACAGGATGTACGCTATGCGCCTTGCGAAGCTGCTCCGCATTTATTTCGGATACCCCGAGGTGACGCACTTTTCCTTCTTTGATCAGGTCGGCGACGGTTCCTATCACATCTTCCACCGGAACGACATTGTCCAGTCTGCATGGCTGATAAAGATCAATGGTCTCTATGCCCAAACGCACCAAAGAATAGTTGATGAAGTTCTTAATGGCGATGGGACGCAGGTCCAGTCCAAGCCATTGACCGCCGTAAAAGATCGCGCCAAACTTAACACTGATAAAGGCATCATCCCTTCTGCCCTTGATGGCTTTGCCCACAAGCAGTTCGTTATGGCCGCTACCGTAAAAGTCCCCTGTGTTCACGAAATTAATGCCGCTATCCAATGCCATCTGAATGGTAGCAATACTTTCCCTTTCATCATTCACCGGGCCACCCCAAACGGATGACATCCGCATACAGCCTAATCCGAGTTTTGACACGAGTGGGCCTTCTTTGCCCAGGGTTATCTTTGAAATTGTTTTCATTACTGTTATTTTATAAATTAATGACACAAAGATCAGGGGTTGAACCTCATGGCTGATTTCTCATACGGCTCAATTTACTTGTCTGGGTGGCTCACTCCTCGGACACTTGTCACGTTTTCCTGCGCTCATCTGTCTATATCTGCAAATCATATTTTCAACCTAAAATGTACGAAAATGAAAGAGAGGATTTCCTTCAAAGAGGTGCCGCAGGAACCCGTTGCAGCATTGCTTTTAATAAGTAAGTATTTGAAAAAGAGCGGATTAGAGGATGGCCTAAGGGAGTTGATCGAATACCGGGTATCCCAGATCAACGGCTGCGCCTTTTGTCTGGACATGCATCATAAAGACGCTATCCACCATGGAGAAACGGAACAGCGCCTGCACTCACTGCCGGCCTGGCGGGAATGTCCCTGGTACAGCGATAGGGAAAGGGCAGCACTGGCCTATACGGATTCGCTTACGACCCATGCCGACGCAGACGAACCCATTTTTGCCACACTGACCTCTTTTTTTAACAACAAAGAAATAGCAGATCTTACCTTTGCGATTACCCTAACCAATACCTGGAACCGCCTTAACATAGCATTCCGCACTACACCCGGCACCTACCAGGTAGGTCAGTTCGGATAATTAAAAAACTTAGCATTGAAAGACTATCAATCTATCCTCTTTCCTTATGCCTACAACATCCTCGGCTCTGCCGAGGATGCTAAGGACGCTGTGCAGGATGTCCTGTACAAACACCTTTCCGGCGGGCAAAAAGAGGTGGACA